>JGI2172J19969_10000116_pt1 | contig 30078 bp, 23 predicted proteins | sample DeeMarSWOR230_32_FD_19969 | JGI IMG/M metagenome (IMG submission 19969)
AGGACCCCCCCGCCGCCATGGGCTCTTGATGGAGAGGAACCGCCGCCCCTATAGATGACTCATTTTTTATTTACTTTCACGGAAATAGAAATGTACCCTTTTTCGCCTGCAAACGGTGTAAATAAGGAGACAATCTCTGTGCGGCCTGGATACCACCCTCAGCCCCCGGACCCCAGGGGAACCAGTCCCGTCGGATTAACCGACGGGTCCCCCCTCCGCTACGGGGGCTCTAGGGCGGCATCCAGGCACGCTCAATGGAGAATGTCACACGAATTATTGTGGCAATTAATCTTTTTTTTATATGGAAAGAAGCTATTTCGCTGAAAAATAGAACCGTCCCAGATTTTGTGCTAAAATCTGAACATGCCTAAGGTCGTGGTACTTGATTTCGGTTCTCAGTATACTCAGCTTATCGCCAGAAAAGTAAGGGAGCTGGGTGTTTTTTCTGAGATTTTTCCCTTCAGTATCCGTCTTTCAAGAGTCAAAAAAGAGAATCCGGATGCGGTCATCCTCTCTGGGGGTCCTCAGAGCGTCTACGGGAAGGATGCTCCCCGTTTTCCCGGAGAACTGTTCGAGATGGGGATCCCTGTCCTGGGTGTGTGTTACGGGCTGCAGTTGATGTCCTACCTTCTGGGCGGGAAAGTTGTTCCTACGGAGAAAAGAGAATACGGGTTTGCTTCCCTGAAGGTCAAGGAGAGGAAGGGCCTGCTTTCGGGAATCAGGGACGGGAGCCAGGTCTGGATGAGCCACGGCGACAGGGTGGAAAAGGTTCCGCCTGGATTTATTGTAACCGGGGCTACCGCTCATTGTGCTGTGGCGGTTATGGAGGAACGGGAGAAGAAGCTTTTTGGCGTTCAGTTCCATCCCGAGGTGGTGCACACCGAGCAGGGAAAAAAGGTCCTCTCGAATTTTTTGTTTTCCATAGCTGGGCTGAAACCTGCCTGGAGGATGGATTCATTCATCGAGCGCAAAGTCGAGGAGATTCAGCGGGAAGTCGGGAAGGAAAAGGTTGTCTGCGGGCTCAGCGGGGGAGTCGATTCGCTGGTGACTTCGCTGCTCGTCCAGAAAGCCATAAGGAATAGGCTTTTCTGTATTTTTGTCGATAACGGGCTTTTGAGAAAGGGACAGTACCGGGAGTTGATGGAAAAATTCAGGAAAAAATTGGCCCTGAATGTGGTCGGAGTGGACGCTTCCCGCCGGTTCCTGAAAGCCCTGTCAGGCGTCTCTTCCCCCGAGCGGAAGAGGAAAATCATCGGAAGGACGTTCATCCGCATCTTCGAAGAGGAAGCCGCCAAGATCGGGGATGCGGCTTACCTGGCGCAGGGGACGATCTATCCAGACGTGATAGAGAGCAATCCGGTGAGAGGCCCTTCGGACTCCATTAAGTCTCACCACAACGTCGGCGGTTTGCCCTCCCGGATGAAGTTCAAGCTGATCGAGCCGCTCAGGGAACTCTTCAAAGACGAAGTGCGGGCTCTGGCAGGGGAACTGGGAGTAGACAGGGATTTTATCCTTCAGCATCCCTTCCCTGGTCCGGGCCTGGCAGTCCGGATCGTTGGCGAGGTCACTCCTGACCGGGTCAGGCTTTTGCAGGAAGCTGACGCCATCCTGATCGATGAGATAAAAAAGGCCAGGCTTTATCATAGATTGTGGCAGGCTTTCGTAGTCCTGCTTCCGGTGAAGGCGGTCGGAGTCATGGGAGACCGCCGCACTTACCAGAGCGTGGTCGTTATCCGGATTGTCCAGAGCGTGGACGGGATGACAGCGGATTGGTTTCCTGCCGATTCAAAACTCCTGTCCCGCCTCTCCAACCGGATAGTGAACGAGGTGGAAGGGGTCAACCGGGTGGTCTATGACATCACCTCCAAGCCTCCGGGAACCATTGAATGGGAATAAGAAGCACAGGAAAGAAGGGAAAAGCCGAAAAAAACTAGCCAAACAGGTTCGGTTTTGCTAGGCTATCTTGTTATGATCGCGGAATAAAGCTTCTTATCCCTGAAAAAGAGACTGCGAATTACCATGGAATTGACCTTCATTCATCTTCATAACCACTCCGAATTCAGCATCCTGGACGGAGCCTTGAAGACTTCGTCCCTGGTTGAAGCTGCCTATCAGAATAACATGCCAGCGGTGGCCCTCACTGACCATGGGAATATCTTTGGGGCGGTCAGTTTTTTCAAGCAGGCCAGGGAGAGGGAAGTCAAACCGATCCTGGGCTGCGAGATCTATGTCGCCCCGGAGAGCCGCTTTGAGAAGAGAGCTGATAGTCGATCCCCCAACCATTTTCATCTGATCCTGCTGGTCAAGGATGAAAAAGGATACGGAAACCTCTGTCAGTTGGTCACCAAAGCCTATCTTGAGGGATTTTACTACAGGCCCCGGATCGATAAGGAGCTCCTGGCCCTCCACAGTGAAGGGTTGATCGGTCTTTCGGGCTGTTTGAAGGGAGAGGTGAACCATTTTCTGGCAATGGGGCAGGTGGAGAAAGCTGAAGAGGTTGCCCGGGAATACGCTTCGTTCTTTGGCGAGGGGGATTTTTACATCGAGCTCCAGGACCATGGCCTGAAGGAACAGAAAGAGGTCAATCCTCTGCTCATCAGCCTGGCTCAAAAGCTGGCTCTTCCCCTTGTGGCCACCAATGACGTCCACTATCTTGCCCGAGATGATGCGGAAACCCAGGATATCCTTCTCTGCATCCAGACCAACAAGAAGGTGACCGACCAGGACAGGATCCGTTTCGGGGCCAATGAGTTCTATTTCAAGTCCAGCGCGGAGATGATAGAGCTTTTCAAGGATTGGCCTGAGGCCATCCAGAACACAGCCAAGATCGTGGCCAAGTGCAACTATGAATTTCCGACTTCCGGGCACTTCCTGCCCAAGTATGAGCCGCCTAAAGGAATTTCTCTGGAGGAACACCTGGAGAAGGTGGCCAAGGATGGATTCCAGGATCAGATGAAGGCCCTTGCCATAAGTAAGAAAGAGGACGAGCTTTCCCATCCTGTTGAGGATTACGAGGAGAGGCTGGAAAGGGAGATCAAGCTCGTTAGGGAGATGGGTTTTGAGGGCTATTTCCTGATCGTCTGGGACCTGATCAAGATGGCCAAGGACAACAACATCCCCGTCGGCCCGGGCAGGGGTTCAGTCGCAGGGAGCCTTCTTGCCTACAGCTTGGGGATAACGGATATCGACCCGCTGGAGTACGATCTTCTGTTTGAGAGGTTCCTTAATCCTGAGAGGATAAGTCTGCCTGACATTGATATCGACTTTTGCGGCAGACGCAGGGATGAAGTGCTTTCCTACGTGAGAGAGAAGTACGGAGAGGACAGCGTCTGCCAGATCATCACCTTTGGGACTATGGCCGCCCGCCAGGCAGTGCGGGATGTGGGGAGAGCTCTTGAAGTGCCTCTGCCTGAGGTGGACAAGATAGCCAAAACGATCCCCCCTTTCGGGCCTGAGGCGTCGATCGAAGGGGCCCTGAAGAATATCCCCCAGCTTAAGGAGATGAGGGACAAGGACGCCAAGATTGCCCATCTTCTCTCCGTCGCCCAGAAGCTGGAGGGGCAGGTTCGCCATCCCTCGATCCACGCTGCGGGTATTGTTATCACCCCCAAGCCGCTGGTGGAATTCATGCCTCTTTATCAGTCCGTTAAGGGTGAGGTGACCACGCAGTTCCCGATGCAGGACATAGAAGCCATCGGCCTGCTCAAGATGGACCTCCTCGGACTGCGCAACCTCACCGTGATTAAGGACACGGTCGAACTGGTCGAGAAAGAGAAAGGGGAGAAGATCGACCTCAAAAACATTCCCCTGGATGATGAAAAGACATTCGAGGTCTTCCAGTCGGGAAACACGGACGGAGTCTTCCAGTTCGAAAGCCCGGGGATGAAGGACCTGCTCAGGAATTTCAAGCCGGAAAGCTTCCGTGACCTGATCGCTTTGAATGCCCTCTACCGGCCCGGTCCTCTTAAGAGCGGAATGACGGATGAATTCATCAAATGCAAGAACCATCCTGAGCGGATAAGCTACGAGCTGCCTGAGCTGGAGCCCATCCTGAAGGAGACCCAGGGCCTTATCGTCTACCAGGAACAGGTGATGCAGATCGCGACCGAGCTGGCCGGCTTTTCCATGGCCGAAGCCGACATCCTGCGCAAAGCCATGGGCAAGAAAGTCACGGGCATGATGAAAGCGCAGAAGCAGCGGTTTGTGCAGGGAGCGAAGAAAAAAGGCATCAGCCAGGCGAAGGCGAACAAGATCTTCGACCAGATCAATTATTTTGCCGGCTACGGCTTCAATAAGTCCCACAGCGCTGCCTATGCCTATCTGGCTTACCGGACGGCCTACCTGAAGGCGCATTATCCGGAGAGGTTCCTGGCTGCCCTGCTGACTTCGGAAGCGGAAAGAGGAGCCACTCCTCAGGTGGTCAAATACATCAACGAATGCGCAGAAATGGGGATCAAGGTCCTGCCCCCGGATATCAACGAGAGCGATTTCCATTTCACAGTGGTCAAGGGAGACATCCGCTTCGGTCTTTCCGCCGTTAAAAATGTCGGAGAAGGAGCGGTCCAGGCAATACTGGAAGCCAGGAAAAAGAAAGGGAAATTCACCTCCCCCTTTGACATCTGCCAGGAAGTCGACTCTAAAGTCTTCAACCGCAAGGTGATCGAGAGCTTGATCAAAGCAGGCGCCTTCGATTCCCTGGGCTGGAAGAGGTCCCAGCTCTTTCATCTTATCGATCATATGATCCAATACGCCCATGAGATTCAGAAGGTGAAGGCCTCCAAGCAGAATTTTCTTTTTGGCGGCAACCAGGTTGAACCTCCCGCTGTTCCGGCTGAGGTGAAGGAGATGCCGGAGTGGGATAAGCCCCTCTCCCTCTCCTATGAGAAAGATGCCCTGGGGTTTTATATCACCGGACACCCTCTGGCTGAATTCGGAAAGCAGCTGAGAAGGCTCGTCTCCCACTCCCTCAACCAGCTGGATGATGAGAAGGATTTCAACAGCGAGATTCGGGTTGCGGGCATCATCTCCTCTTTGAAGCCTCTCAAGACCAGAAAAGACGAACGAATGGCCACTTTTATCCTGGAGGATATGAGCGGGAGNATCGAGGTCGTCGCCTTCCCGGAAAGCTACAGAAAATATTATGACTGTCTCCGGCAGGACCATCTCGTCTGGGTCAAAGGAAAATTCTTGGGCGAGGGAGAAAGCCGGAGGGTCCATCTCCTCCACATCATGCCCTTGAATGAGGCCTTCCAGAAACAGGCGAAAAGAGTGGTCCTGAGGATCTTCCTGCCCGGTATCGAGGAATCCGTGTTCGAAGAACTGAAGAGCATCCTCGACCAGAATCGGGGTGACTGTCCGGTATTTTTTGAGCTGGAAACTCCCCATTCCTACCGGATGGTCGTAGAGGCGGGGGAGATAGCCGGCGTTTCTCTCTCCGAAGATCTGACAAAAAAGATCGAGAGTTTATTGGGCGAAGATTCTGTCTTCATCGAATATTGACCTCCACTTTTCAAGGAATCATCTTTATCTCTGCGACAATAAACATGAATATATAATCTATTGCAGCGCCGGTTCCCCTCCATCCGCGCCAAGACCCTCCCCCCCTCCTCCATGGGCTTCTGATGGAGAGGAACCGTCGCCGCACTTTCCCATCAGGTCGGATATTTCCCTTTTCGCAGAGATAAAGACGCTTGAAAGTAAATGTCTCTTACTCGATTTCAATCAAATACCGGATAACTTGATGAAGATTATTATAAATATTGGAAAATCGTTTTTGGCCTGGCCCCAAATCCCTCACCATTTTTCATGATTTTCCTCTTCTGACAGCTCAATTGATCAAAAGACATGAATTGTGGGGGTTTACTATTTTAAACCTAATCTCTTAATAGCTTTTTTGTAGGCTTCCTCATCTCTTCTATAACCTACCATAATGACATAAACCAAAATTTCCTCTTGTTCAATTTCATAGATGACTCTGTATTTGCCGATTCTCAACTTCCAATAGCCCTTCAACTCCCCGATGAGAGGTTTGCCGAACTCTTCAGGTTTGGTGGTTAATTTCTTTCGGATAGTATTTATGATTCTTCGCTGATCGGTTTTATCGATCTTCTTAAAATCTTTTTTGAAAACCAGCTCATCGATGAGTACTTTGAACACTACCTTAATCCCAATTTCTTCTCTGCTTGTTCGAGTGTAATTAATTTCTTGTCTTTTCTCTGAGCCCTCTCCTTGGCCAAATGACCTAAAACGTAATCTTCGAGAGCATCGATGATTTCTTCCATTCTATTATATTCTTCGTAATCAACGATGACTCCAACAGGCTTGTTCCTCCTGGTTAGTATGACTTTGTTGGATTTAATCTTCTCCAATATATCGGATATCGCTTTCCTTAATTCTGCAACTCCTACGATGGTGGTTTTTTCTTCCACTGTAATCATTTGTGTCTCCTATTTATACAATTAAATGAGCAATTTAAATATATAGTTAAGCGTACACTATGTCAAGTTCATTTACCTATTGACTCAATTATACAGATATATAGGCTGCAAATGTATATTCGTTTTTGACCTTGCCACCTTATCAGTTCAATTTAATTTCATAAGTATGTAGTTTATATGGAATATTGAATAAGGAAAGTCTTCCTATCTTTTCGTTTATTTCTAAATTATCAGGTGCTATGTTTGGAACATAAAATTTGTTATTCATCGTTGTTAACATGTTTCTAGGTAGAAAGTTATAATAAGATCCGGATCCGATATAATTAAAATTTAAATCATAAATATCTATTATGTATTTGAAATCTTTGTCCTGATTAGAAGTCCAAACTAATACTTTGTCATTATTGATATTTATTCCAAATACAGAAGGAAGGAATCTATTCCCTCCTTTTAAATCTTTAAAAATGTAATTTGCCTGAAAAGATAAATCAACTATTTTCTCTCCTACATTAAATATCAAATCATGTTCAGTATTGGATTCCTTTTTGATTTTGAGAAAAACCTTGCCGCTTCCATCCACAACATTCAGTTCGTATTGATCCCTAGCTGCCCATACGACGGCATCATCTTTTCTTACGGTAAATAATATGGTTTTGGGAAATGCATCTCTTTTTTCATTGGGAGACGGAACCTTCTCTGTTGACTCCGCAATTTGATGAATGAGCTTACCTTCGGAGTTGAATTTTCTCAAAAATAATTTAAAAAACTCTTTCCCCGGAGGGCCCGGCCACTGAGATAATATATTGCCCTTGGAATCAACGACAATTCTTCCGAACATAAGAATTTGTTTAGAATTAATAAAATTTCCTTCTAAAGTGAAATAGCTTATTCTGTTACCACTGTAGACGACGATTTTATCTTCAATGATCGTTATTTCAGTAGGATAAATAAATTCTCCCGGTCCTTGTCCTTTTCTCCCTATGGTTTTGAGACAGTTTCCATCCTTATTAAACACCATAATGGAATGGGCTTGTTCATCAACAACATAGATATTTCCTTCATCATCGGCTTTGATGTCACTTATAATTTCAAAATGATAATCCTTATTTTCTTCATCGGTTCCAATAACAAGATCTTCTTTCAAAATCATATTGAAAGATGAGCGGCGAGATTTCACTGGATTCAGGGGATTATAGACCACTTTAATTCCGTCTTCTTTTTTCACCTTTATTTTTTGTCCACTCATATTTGCAAAAATCATAAAAATACCGAAGATGGCTATAACACATATCCAAGCTTTTCTTTTTATCATCTTTCCCTCCTTTCTGCCTCTTTTTTTATTATACCGTCCCTGAAGCAAGAGAAACAAGGATTTTTCCCTGCTTCCTATAAAAAGCGAATCACGAATAATCTTTTTTTTCGATTCTCTTCCAGATTGTGTGGATAAAATACCCGGGAATGGCGTTGAAAATCTGAAGGGAGCGACACCATTTCTGTGTATTTTAGTCATTCAATTACCTACACAAAATGGAGGAGAACTCTTTTTTTAAACTCCTTGAAGGGAGGGATTCTGGACTGGAAGTGTTTAAGGTCTGTAATGTGCTTCTTAAAATATTACTAGAGTCATTTGGAGATGCGTGCACTTTTCAGAAAAATAAGGAAAAATCAGCCGCAAATTGTTAAAATATACACTTCGTAAGGTCCTGTCCCCGTCTGTGTTTCTTAGCTGAGCGAGGGACGGAAAGGAATGCGGTCCATTCAGTCTTGCCCAGGAATGGCGGTCCTTTCGACCCCAGGCTCAGAATCGCAGGAAAAAATTAGAGACAGGACAGAAATAAGTAATTTTATGGATAGCCCGATGAAGAACAAGCGCATTCTTGAAAAAGCCTACGACCCCAAACCTGTCGAGGAAAAGTGGTCCAAATTCTGGATAGAGGAGGGACTGTTTGTTCCGGAGGTCCCCTCTTCCAAGAAGAAGTTTTCCATGGTCCTTCCCCCGCCCAATGTCACGGGTTCCCTCCATATGGGACATGCCCTCTGCTTTACCCTGCCCGATATCATCGTTCGCTGGCGGAGGATGCAGGGCTTCAACACCCTCTGGCTGCCCGGAACCGACCATGCCAGCATCGCTGTTCACAACGTGATCGAGCAGAGCCTGGAAGAGAAGGGGCTGACGCGTGAAAAAGTGGGGCGTGAGGAATTTTTGAAGATCGCCTGGGATTGGAAGAACAAATACGGGGGTGTCATCATCAACCAGCTGAAGAAGCTCGGCGCTTCTCTGGACTGGACGAGAGAGAGGTTCACCCTGGATGAAGGGTTCTCCCTGGCAGTCCGGCGCGTTTTTGTCGACCTCTACAATGAAGGCCTGATCTACAGGGATTACTACCTGGTGAACCGCTGTCCGCATTGCGGGACGGTTCTCTCCGATATCGAGATCGAGCACAGGGAGAAGCAGGCCAAGCTTTACTATATCCAATATGCCCTCAAGGATTCAGAGGAGAGCATCACCGTGGCCACCACCCGGCCGGAGACCATGCTGGGCGATACAGCCGTAGCCGTTCATCCCGACGACAAGCGCTTCAGGAAATTCCAGGGGAAGAAGGTCATCCTGCCTCTTGTCAACAGGGAGATTCCGGTCATCACAGATGAGAGAGTGGAGATGGAGTTCGGGACAGGGGCGGTGAAGGTGACTCCCGCTCACGACCCGGTCGATTTTGAACTGGGAAAGCGTCACAACCTCGAGCAGGTGATCGTCATCGACGGCTCGGGCCGGATGACAGCCGAAGCCGGTGAGGAATTCAAGGGCCTGGACAGGTTCGAGTGTAGAGAAAAGGTCCTTTCCAGGCTGGAAGAGCTGGGTGTGCTGGAAAAGACCGAGGATTACCAGCATGCTGTCGGGCACTGCTACCGCTGCCAGACTATCATCGAGCCCCATCTTTCCTGGCAGTGGTTCGTTCGAGTGGAACCTCTGGCCAAGGAGGCCATCCGTGTGGTCGAGGAGGGAAAGATCGAGTTTATCCCTGCGAACTGGGCCAAGACCTATTTTGAGTGGATGTACAACATTCATGACTGGTGCATTTCGCGGCAGCTCTGGTGGGGCCATCGGATTCCCGCCTGGTACTGCCAGGAGTGCGGCCAGATCATGGTGGCCATGGAAGCCCCTCAGGAGTGCGGTCAGTGCCGGAGCGCCAAGCTCAGCCAGGAGGAGGATGTCCTGGACACCTGGTTCTCTTCGGCTCTCTGGCCGTTCGTGACCATGGGCTGGCCGGAAGAGACGGATGATTTGAAGGCGTTCTACCCCACCGACCTGATGTCGACAGGGTTCGATATCATCTTCTTCTGGGTTGCCCGGATGATCATGATGGGACTGAAATTCGCCAAGGATATCCCCTTCCGTCATGTGTATATCAACGGACTGGTCAGGGATTTCAAAAGGCGAAAAATGAGCAAGTCAGAGGGGAACATCATCGACCCCCTGGAGATGATCGGGAAGTACGGCACCGATGCCCTGAGGTTCACCATGGCGGCGCTGGCCATACCAGGAGCGGACATCTCCCTTTCCGAGGAAAGGATGGCCGGTTACCGGGCCTTTGCCAATAAGATTTGGAACGCCTCCCGCTTCGTCTTGATGAGCCTTGGCGACGGCAATCTTCAGGTCAAAGAAGAGGAGCTGACCCTGGCAGACAGATGGATCCGAAGCCGGATGGTGGAGATTATCGCTGACCTGAACGAGGCCCTCGAGCAGTACAAGTTTTACGAGGCGGCTGACCGGATCTATCATTTTATCTGGCATGAATTCTGCGACTGGTACATCGAGCTGGTCAAGCCCCATCTCCAGGAAGGGAACACAACATCCGAGGCTGTTCTGGCTGAAACCCTTGACCAGATCCTGAGGCTTCTCCATCCTTTCATGCCCTATATTACGGACGAGATCTGGCAGCACCTTCCCTCCTCAGGGAAATCTCTGGTGACAGCCCCCTTTCCAGCGGAGAAAGAGGGCCTCAAGGATAAAGAGGCGGAAAGGGAAATGAGGATTCTCCAGGAGGCTATAATCGGAGTCCGGACCATCCGGGCTGAAAACAGGATCGCTCCCCGGGAAAAAATCGAGCTCTGGGTCAAGGTGAAAAAGGAGGAGGAGAAGCAGGTCATCTTCCGCAACCAGACCTCCATTCAGACTCTGGCCAATATAAACAGGATCGAGGTCCTGGACCGCTTTCCCGCGGGAAAGAAACTCCTGAAGGGAGTGGCCGGGTCCTGGGAAATTGCGATTCCCATCGGAGAGGGAGTGTTTGACCTGAAGCAGGAAAAGCGGAGGCTGGAAAAGGAAATAGCCAAGATCGGTCAAGATGTGGAGAGAATCGAGATAAGGCTCCAGAATAAAAGCTTCCTGGAACGTGCTCCCAAAGAGGTCATCCAGGAGCACAGGGACAGGCTGAAAGAGCTCCAGGCACGAAAAAGTAAACTTGAAGAGAGCCTGGACCACATCTTGACTCTGGACTGAAGGCCGCTGGAGAGGCTGGCGTATCTCTATCAACCATGAACATCGGGGCGAAAATCCTTCGAGTCAAAAGCTGTCCCTCTACCAATGACCTGGCGAAAGAACTGGCCCTCTCCGGTGAAAAAGAGGGCACGGTCATCATCGCTGAAGAGCAGACAAAGGGGAAAGGCACAAAGGGGAGAAGCTGGTACTCGGCCCGGAAAAAGGGGCTTTATCTCTCCGTCGTCCTGACTCCCCCTTTTGCCGATATTTCCCTCCTTCCTTTGGTTGCCGGGCTTGCGGTCAGCGAGGCCATCCTTTCCTGCCTGGGGATAAGAGCCGGGTTGAAATGGCCCAATGATGTGGTCTGGGAAGGGAAAAAGCTGGGAGGCATCCTCTGTGAGAGCGGCTTTTTGGGAAACCGGGTGACTTATGCTATTCTGGGGGTAGGCTTGAACGTCAAGCATGAGAAGGAAGATTTTCCGAAGGAAATTCGTCGTCAGGCCGTATCTTTGGAGCTCATAAAAAAGGAAAAAATAGAGGAAGAGGCTTTCCTGGATTGCCTCTGGCAGTTATTGAACCACTGGTACGGATGCTTCCTCAAAGGAGAAAAACGGAAAATTCTAAGAGCCTATCAGGAGAAGTCGGTCCTGCCCTTGGGGGAGCAAATCGATCTTATAATGGAGAAAGAGGTGCTCTCCGGGGTTTATAGGGGGCTCGATCCTCATGGAGGAATCATCCTGGAGAGGAACGGGCGCAGAGAGTCTTTTTTTTCGGCAGAGATAAAGACGGTCCGAAGAGCCAAAAAGGAGGAGTGAGATGCTTCTAGCAATAGATATAGGCAACACCAACATCGTCCTCGGCGTGTTCGAGGGTGAGAAATTGATCCAGCACTGGAAGATCCAGACTGAGAGGGAGAGAACCTGCGATGAGTACGGAGTCACACTTCTCAACCTGTTTTCCCTTTCGGGACCGAAAAAAACAGAGATCGATTCCGTTATCATTTCCAGNGTTGTGCCTCCACTGACGCCGATTTTTCAGGATCTGAGTCTAAGGCTGTTCCAGGTCAAGCCGGTGGTTGTCGGACCAGGACTGAAGACAGGAATGGCCATCCTCTATGAGAACCCGCTGGAAGTGGGGGCGGACAGAGTGGTGGCGGCTGTTGCCGCCTACGCCAAGCACAGCGGACCCTGTATCGTCGTTGATTTCGGGACGGCCACGACTTTTGACGCGGTCTCTGCCAAGGGGGAGTATTTGGGAGGAGCGATCGCTCCGGGGATTCAGATCTCGGCCGAAGCCCTGTATCTTAAGACGGCCAAGCTTCCCCGCATTGAGATAAAAAAACCCGAGAAGGCGATCGGCCGCACCACTGTAGCCAGTATGCAGTCCGGCCTCTACTTCGGTTATATCGGCCTTGTCTCCAGGATCATCGAGGAAATGAAAAGAGAGCTGGGCGCGGAAGCGACCGTTGTCTCCACCGGAGGATTTGGTGCCCGAATCACCCCTGAGGTGGATTCCATTGATACCTATGAGCCTGATCTCATCCTGGAAGGGCTGCGGATCCTTCACCAGAGAATGCGGGAGTGAATTGTAACTCCTCCGGGGGATGCTGTGGAAAAGACGGCACAGGAAAGAAGCGAATATTTTAAATCCATCGCCCGGTTTTTCTTCAAGCAGCGGGGAGCTCCTTTTTTTCTCTCTTCCAAGGACCTTGACCTCATTGCGCGCTGGGAAAAGAGGAAAATTCCGCTTCCCGTGGTCCTGGAAGGGATCAGGAGGTGCTTTGAGAACTATGCCCGAAAGCCGGGAAAAAAGACCAAGATCCAGGCCCTGGCTTTCTGCGAGAAGCAGGTCCTCCGGGATTTCGACCAGCACAGAGAGAGGAGAGTCGGTTCAGAGGGGGTGCGGGTGGAGAGAGAGGAAAAAAGGGGGAGGGCCCTGGCAGAGGTAAAGAGGTTCTTGAGATCACATCCCCCCGAAGTGGGGTATTTGAAAGAGGCTTACTCCCGGGCGCAGGGATTGTTATCCCGTAGTCACGTGGATGAAGAGGAGCTTGAACGCGTCGAGAGCGAGGCCGAGGCCCTCATCTGGGAACATACTCCGGAGGATGAGAAGAGAAAGGTCAAGAGGGAGGCCGCGGCTGAATTTAAATGGAGGGATGAGGAAAGTCTGTCCAGGATCTCCAGGATCAAGAGGGTAAAAAATATGAGAGATAAGCACGAAATTCCCTACATCTCTCTTTTTTATTATTAGTTTAATTGGGGTCAGGGCTCGACATTAGACACCTGGCCCTTGGCCAGCAAGGATATTAAGAAATGGCTTTTTGAAAGATTTAATTGAATAATAGATAATGTCTAATGTCGAGCCCTGACCCTTTTTAAGAAAAGATGGATAGTGAGATCGTCGACCTTCTCAGGAAAAGAAGGGAAGGCCTGAGCTTCCAGAAGATCGCCCGTGAGCTCCGTCTTTCCCCAAAGGAGAAACATCGTCTGGCGAAGGCCCTGAAAAGACTGGAAAGCCAGAATATCATCCTGAGGCTGAAGAGGAAATATCATGTTCCCGCCAAAACCAACCTGATCAGGGGCCGGTATATCCCTTCCCTCAGAGGATTCGGGTTTGTCACGCCTGAAGAGGGAGGGGGTGAGGATATCTTCATTCCGGCTCGCTACACCGCTGGCGCTGTCAGAGGAGACCTGGTGGAGATTCTGTACCGCCCCCGAGGAAGGAAGGGAAAACCCGAGGGACGGGTTATCAGGATCCTGAAAAAGGAAAGGGAGACTCTGCTCGGGTTCTACCGGGAACGCTGGGGGGATCCCTTTTTCTCCCCTTTGGATTCTCCCTTTTCCGAGGAAATCCCTCTGCCCTGGAAAGGAGACAGCCCTCTCCGGTCGGGGACGATCGTTGAAGTCGACAGAAAGACCTGGCGTCTGATCGAAGTCCTGGGCCTGCCCGATGAACCGGGCGTGGACACCCGGGTGGTCATCAAGAAATACGGCCTGCCGTCTGTCTTTTCCCAGGAATCCCTGGAGGAAGCCGGCAGCATTTCAGCTGAAATAGGCCCGCGGGAAAGGGAAGCACGAGAGGATTTCAGGAAGTGGAAGACAGTCACCATCGATGGTGAGAACGCCCAGGATTTCGACGATGCGGTGAGCGTGAAGAGGCTGGCGAACGGTCATTTTCTCCTGGGGGTCCACATCGCCGATGTCTCTCATTTTGTGAAGCCCGGCACGTCTCTGGATAAGGAGGCTCTGGAGAGAGGGACCAGCGTCTATTTCCCGGACTTGACTCTTCCCATGCTGCCGGAGAGGCTTTCCAACGATATTTGCAGCCTCAGGCCCAGGGAAGACAGGCTGGCCTTTTCTGTGTTGCTCAAGATCGACCCTGAGGGCGAGCTTGTCGAGGATGAGTTTGTCCCTTCTTTGATCCGAACCGAGGAGAGGATGACCTACGACTCGGTCTTCAAGATCTTCCAGGGCGACGATAAAGAGAAAAAAAAGTTTTCCTCTCTGGTCCCGGATCTATTGCTGATGAGGAAACTGGCGTCCCTACTGCGGAGGAACAGGGTGAAAGACGGAAGCCTGGATTTTGACCTGACGGAGCCGGAGCTTGTCTATAAGGAAGGCAGTCTTCATTCTGTGGTCTCTCTGGAAAGGAACGAGGCCCATCAGCTCATCGAGGAATTCATGCTCGCTGCCAACGAGGCCGTGGCCTGCTTTTTGGGACGGGAAAATGTCTCCCTCCTCTACCGGATTCATCCTAGGCCTGCCCTGAAAGACCTGGAAAGATTGAAAGAGATGCTGGCTCATTTTGGCCTCGCCCTTCCGCCGCCGAAGAAGATAAGCTCCAAAGACCTGCAGGGCGTTCTCCAAGAAGTGGAGGGGAAGAGCGAGGAGAAGTTCGTCAGCTTGCAGGTTCTCAGGTCTTTGAGGCTGGCCGTCTATTCTGAGGAGAACGAGGGGCATTACGGGCTGGCCAAAAAGGAATACACTCATTTCACCTCTCCCATCAGAAGATACCCGGACCTGGTGATCCACCGGATTCTCAAAGAGGCACTCGAGCGGAAGAGGGGAAAGGCCCTCTCTCTCTCTTCTCTGGCCCAGCACTGTACCCAGAGGGAGCGGGCAGCGGAGGAGGCCGAGCGCCAGCTTATGGAATGGAGGATCTTGAGGTTCCTCAAACAGAAGCTGGGGGAGGAGTTTGATGGTATAATCGTAGATATCACCAGAGCAGGCCTGGTCGTGGAGCTCGATGATTATTTCGTCGACGGGATCGTTCCCTATTCCGATTTAGGCGGAGATTATTACCTGAAAAGAACAGGGAAGACCCTGGTCGGAAAAAGGACAGGACGCACCTTCGAGCTCGGAGACAGGACAAGAGTGATCCTGGCCTCTGTCGACCCTATCCTGAAAAGGATGGGTTTATCTCTGAGTGAGGAAGAGAGGGAAAAGACGTGATAAACACGAGCTGTTTTGATGCTGCCGTGGATTTCGTTCCGGCCGGCAGGAAGAAGCGACTGGAAGCCCTGATAGTCATCAAGGGAAAAAAGATATCGGCCTCTCTCTATTTTTACGAACAGGCTCAGAAAGAAGAATCAGGGCCTTGGTTGGCCAGAGTTCACCTCCACCAACCCCTGTCTTTGAAATGGAAAGATGATTTTAGGGTCCAGGAGTCAGGTCGAAAGGTCATCCTGGGAAGGGGGTACGTTCTCAACCCGGATTCAGAAAAGGTCACCCAGACAAAGATCAAGAGAAGAGTGGCTTTTCTGGAAAGCCTGCGGGGAGAGGCAAGCGATATGATCCTGGGTCTGGCCCGGAAAAAGGGTGTGCAGGGCGTAAGGGAGAAGGAAATCCGCGATTTTTCCTCCCTGGCTCAGGAGTCTCTGCTGAGCCTGGCCCAGCAGCTGGAAGAAGAAGGAAAAGTCAGGATACTCTCCTTCGCCCCGCTTTTTCTTGTGGCTCAGGAGAGCCTGGATTTTCTCTTCCAGAAGATAGTGGTCTTTTTGGAACGCTTTCATCAGAAGTACCCGCAAGCCTCAGGTGTCAACCTGGAGAGTATCCAGAAGAGATTCGGCCTCCATCCCCGGATCCTGACCCTGGCCCTGAAGCATCTTCAGCACACAGGACAGGTCAAGGACGCCGAAGGAAAGATTTCGCTGTCAGGCTTCAAGGTTATCTTTACTCCAGAGGATAAGAAGATCTTAAGCGAACTGGAGGAGATGTGCTTAAAAGGACAGTTTCGCCTGTTTTCTCTGGAGGAGCTCCGGAAACACTTTCGGCTTTCATCCAGAAAGCTGGACAGTATGCTCGCTTTCCTCATCGAAAAAAATAAGATTGTCCAGGGAAAGGACGGGTTGCTCCTTCATTCCCAATGGCTGGATGAGATCATCCACAAGGTCAGGAAATCCAGGCAAAAAGAGCTGTCTGTCGCTGATTTCAAAGAGATGACCGGACTCACCCGGAAGTATGTCATTCCTCTTTTGGAATTACTGGATCAGATGGGCGTGACACGGAGAAAAGGATCTGTCCGGGAGGTCCTCTAAACTCTTATTTTTTCTGTTTCTTTTTTTGGTCTTTTTTATCCAGAGCTGTTTTCAGCTTCTCCGCGAATAATCCGAAGGTCGGTTCTCCGCTGACTGCTGGCCTGGGCTTTTCTTCCTCTTTCTGGGCGGCAACCTTCTCTTTTTCCCTTGCCGCTTCTTCGACCACTCTTTCTTTTATGGCAAAAAAGGCTTCCTGCTCGCCTTCTTCAGCCTCTATTTTCTCTTCGATGATCTTCCTGACCCCTTTTTGTCCCCGAGGCAGCTTCTCCGCTTCCAGCCTCATTCTCTTTTTCTTCGAGATTTTTTCTTTCTTCGGCGGATACGGTTTTTCGACTTCTTCTTCCGGTTCAGCCTCGATCCTCTCCTGTTCAACGGGGGCTTCGAATCTCGCCCTTTCCTTTCTTTCCCTCTCGGGCATTGAAGGAATTTTTTCAACAGGGGCTTCAAAGGCGGGGGCGGCTGGAGGGCCTTCCTCGACCATTTCTTCCTCTGCCGGGATTTCAGCAGGGATCTCAACTTCTTCTTCGGGTATTACTTTCTCTGCTTCTACTTCGATCTTTTCCTTGTAGATGAAGACGGCTTTGTTCTTTTCGGACCGTGAGAACTCTGGAATGGCGATAAGGGTCTTTTCCACGTCTTCCGGCGTCGTGCGTTTGAGGACATCGACAAGATGGTAAGCCCGGAGATAGTGAAGGGAGCATTTTTTCCCGACCATGCCGAAATTCTTGAAGACGAGAACCAGAAGTTCCGCCAGGTCAAGCTTGCGCCTTTGATCGAAGAAAGAGAAGAGCCTTTTCAGGGTTTCTGTTTCCAGATGGATGATTTTGTTAGGGGTTGAGAAGGTGAAGGCCTCCTCCCCGCTCTGGTCGAAAACATCTTTTTTCGGGTCGTAGCTGACCTTCAGCACAGAGATTTTTTTCTTGGACGTCTTCAACCAGAAGTTGAACTGGTTCAGTCCTTTTCTCTCCAAGGTAAGGCTTGCTCCCTGGGGAATATTGTTTGCTTCGTAGAACGCTTCTAAGCCCAGGAGGAAGCCGGATGAGGGATAATAATAAACAATGTAGTCCTTTTCTCCTTCTGTATCGGTGAAAATGTACTCCCGTGCTGAAGAAAATTCTTTGCTCATAGATTTGGGAACATTAATTCCTCCGGAAAGGATCTCTCTCCAGCCGAGATAGATTTTTAAAGGGGATTCCTGAGTAGAGATCCCCTCTCCTACCTGTTCTTCCGTATAGGCGGGGACCTTGGCTTTAGGGGCCGAGAGGGGCAGATCCTGCGGCGTGGACTGGAGGGCTTTTTTCAGGTGCCATTTCCCCCACTCGAGAGGCGAGACCTGGATAAAATCCTTCTTGTGTTTTTTGTCCAGAGTGAAGGTGAGGCTCATACAGTAGAGTTCAAAGAGGTCATCTGTGCTCTTGACATTGAAGAATTTATCCACAAGTTCTGTGGTTGCCGCAGACATGTTCGTTTTCTGGAGAAAATCTTTGATCTTTTCTATCTTGTCTTTCTTGATCTCGATTTGTTTTTCTGTCAGCTGCCAGTGGTCGTTCCAGTTAAAGAATTTAGAGGATTTGTTGAGGGCCGAGCTGAGGTTTTTTTCCAGCTTTTTGAGGTCCCTGTCTGTCATCGGGAGGGCGCTGAGCCGGGGATCCTCCTTTTTTTCGATTATCTCAGGAGCCTTGGCTTTGCCTTCGCAGTTACTGGGGAGAAGGACTTGAGTCTTTGTTTTCTTCATGTAGTCGATGTATTTCCGGAATATCCCTCCTCCCGAGTAATCCACTTCCAGCATCTCGCAGTTGAAGTCTTTGTAGTCGGATTTGCCCATGACCTCCAGGACGACAGCTCCCTTGAAAGGCTCCATACCCTTGCTGCTGACCATCAAGGGTTCATCGTATTCTTTATAGATGAAATCCCCGACCTCATACTTGCAGTAGGAGTCGTATTTCTTGACTTCCTGCTCTAGCTGGCTGGATGTCTTCTTGTAAGCCAGCTTCCTGGTGATCTTTTCCAGGGAAAAGGGTTTGTTAGATTTAGAGAGCTCTTTTTCTATGAAGGAAAGATTCGCTTCAGTGATTTGAGTGTTTTCTTTGTCTTCGGTCATTTTTGTTTCTTTTCCATTAACAGGAGCATGATGATTTTTTGGACGTGAAGCCTGTTCTCCGCCTGGCCGAAAACCACGGATTGGGGAGAGTCGATAACTTCTTCCGTGACTTCTTCGCCTCTGTGGGCGGGAAGGCAGTGCATGAACAGAGCGTCCGCTTTGGCCTTGACCATCAGCTTGCCGTTGACCTGGAAGGAGGCAAAGATCTTGGCTCTTTCTTTCTTTTCCTCCTCCTGTCCCATGGAAGCCCAGACGTCGGTATAGACTGCATCCGCATCCTCCACCGCCTCGGAGGGATCGTTCGTCAAGAAGAAGCTCGCTCCTGTTTCTGTGGCATCCTCTTCAGCCTGTTTGACTATTTCTGCGTCTGGCTCGAATCCTGAAGGAGTGGCCACTCTTATCTGGCAGCCGGCTTTTGCGGCGGCATAGAGCAGGCTGTGGCAGACATTGTTGCCGTCTCCGACATAGGCCAGTTTCAGGCTGGTGAAGTTCTTATGCTTCTCCTTGAGAGTGAAAAAATCAGCCATAGCCTGACAGGGATGAAGGAGGTCAGTGAGGGCATTGATCACAGGGATTTTCGCCGCTCCGGCCAGGTCTATGACTTCCTGATGGGCAAAAGTCCTGATCATGATGCCGTCCACCCAGCGTTCCATGTTCTTGCCCACGTCGTATGGGGTTTCTCTTTTTCCCATCTGGATATCAGAAGGGCTCAAGTAGACTGCTTCCCCACCAAGCTGCAGCATGCCCACCTCAAAGGTCATCCGGGTGCGCAGCGAAGGCTTTTGAAAGATCATCGCCAGCACTTTGTCTTTGAGCTTGCTTCGGTAACGCTGGGGCCGGGCTTTGATGTTCTCGGTCATGTCCATGATCTGGCTGAACTGGTAGACGCTCAGATCGTGGATAGAAATAAAGTCTTCAAACATCTCTTTCTCACTCCGCTATAGAGGCTCTGATTTTCGTCCCGGAACGGTCGATCAAGGCCGCCTTGAGCTGATTGGCTGAGGTGATCAGAGTCTCCTTTCCGCCGCCCTTGATGAATTCGATAGCGGCCCGGATCTTGGGCCCCATCGAGCCTGGGGGGAATTGCTCCTGGGAAAGGTATTCCTCAGCCTGCTTGACCGTCATCATGCTGATCGGCTCTTCATCAGCCGCGCCGAAATTCAGATAGACCCTGTCCACGTCGGTCAGGATGATGAACAGGTCGACCTTGACTTCCCGGGCGATCAAGCTGGCGGCGTAGTCCTTATCTATCACAGCCTCCACTCCCTCAAAGAGACCCCGGCCGTTGATGATCACGGGAATCCCTCCTCCCCCCGAAGCAATGACGATCTTCCCCGAATGGACCAGGTCACTTATAACCCGCTTGGGGACAACGTCTATGGGCTTGGGAGAGGGAACGACCTTTCGGTATCCTCGTCCCGAATCTTCTATCATCTGCCATTTTTTCTCCCGGGCCAGCATCTGGGCCCTGTATTTGCTGTAAAAGGGCCCGATAGGTTTGGTGGGATTCTCGAAGGCTGGGTCTTCCCTGTCCACCACGACCTGGGTGACCAGGGTGGCCACATCTTTATCCACGGAGTTTTTCCTCAGTTCATTGACTATGGCCTTTTCCAGCATGAATCCCATGCTCCCCTCGGTCATGGCATCGCAGACTTCCAGGGTGAACGGGGGAATCTTGGTGACGGCCTCTTCCATCTGGATGAGGAGGTTTCCGACCTGGGGGCCGTTGCCGTGAACGATGATGAGATCGTACCCTTTTTTGACCACATGAACCATGAGGCGGGCGGCCTTTTGGGCATTATTCATCTGCTCTTTTTGCATTCCTCTCTGGTTGCTGGGAAGGATGGCGTTCCCGCCGAAGGCGATAAGAGCAATTTTTCTTTTCATCAGAAGTCCTTCAGAATCTCCTTCAAGTCCGGTTGGCCGATCTCCTCCAGCGCATAGGTGACCCGGATGATTCTCTTGCTGGGATGGATCAGGCGGCTGAGGTCAATAGGGGTGCCGCTGACCACCAGGTCACACTCGGCGTTATCTATGGTTTGGGCCAGTTCGGACATTTGCTTCTTGCCGTAGCCCATGGCAGGGAGGACATTGTCCAGATGGGCGTATTTCCGGAAGGTATCCTTGATGCTGCCTACTGCAAACAGCCTGGGATCGATGATCTTTGCGGCTCTGCTTTGGGTGGCGGCGATGATCCCCGCGCCGTAGGGCATCCCCCCGTGGGTCACGGTCGGGCCGTCCTCAACGACCAGGACCGTCTTCCCGGTGATATCCTCGCCCTCAGGGACAGAGATGGTCGAGTTAGCCCGGATGATCTTGGCCTTGGGATTGAATTTCTTGATGTTTTCAAGAAGCAGGTCGAGTTTTTCCTTTTGGGCGCTGTCGACTTTGTTGATCACGATGACCTGAGCTCTTCGGAAATTCGTTTCTCCAGGATGGTACAAAAGCTCGTGTCCTGCCCGGTGGGGGTCGGTGACAACGATTTCCAGGTTTGACCTGTAAAAAGGAAAATCATTGTTGCCTCCATCCCAGAGGATGATATCCGCCTCTTTTTCAGCCTCTTCCAGGATGGCACCGTAATCCACGCCAGCGTAGACCACGATCCCGTGCTTGATGTGGGGCTCGTACTCTTCCATTTCTTCGATGGTGCATTCCTGGCTGATCATGTCCTCGTAGGTCGCAAACCGCTGGACCTTCTGCTTGACCAGGTCTCCGTAGGGCATGGGGTGGCGGATGACCACGACTTTCTTTCCTTTCTCCTTGAGGAGACGAGCGATTTTCCGGCTTGTCTGGCTTTTTCCGCACCCAGTCCGGACCGCACAGACTGAAATCAGGGGGAGCTTGCTGTTGATCATGGTTTCATCAGGCCCGAGAAGAGAGAAGCTTGCCCCGGCCGCGTGCACCTCTGAGGCCTTATGCATGACATACTCGTGGGAGACATCGCTGTAGGCGAAAAAAACATCGGAGATATCATGTTTCTTGATCAGAGAGGATAGCTCTGTTTCCGGATAGATGGGGATCCCGTCAGGATACAGCTCGCCCGCAAGAGCGGCCGGATATTTTCTATCCTCGATATCCGGGATCTGAGTGGCGGTAATGGCTATCACGCGGTATTCTGTGTTTCCTCGGAAATAGACGTTGAAGTTGTGGAAATCTCTTCCTGCTGCTCCCATTATGATGGCTTTTTTCATCCTGTAACTCCTGAAAAATCAGTCCTAAGTATAATACACCCCCTAGAATTATTCAATGCTTCATTGGGGTCAGGGCTCGACATTAGACATTACGATTAAAGGGAGAAAATAAGCTGGGTGAGAAAGTCTCTGAGCCCTTTATGAAATATTAAGAAAAAACAACGGTTTAGGGAGAATGTCTAATGTCGAGCCCTGACCCCTTTTTTGTTATTTTTTTCTGGAGGATCCTTTTTTGGGAAACTTAGGGAGACGGGGTTTCCCCGGAGGGGTGCGGGACTTGCGCAGCTTTTGCCAGGCAGGCTTTTGTCGTTTATCTATTCCACGCGGCATCGTCTTACTCCTTCAAAAAAGGGGCCAGGCCCCTTTTCCTCACTTTCCCTCATAATTGGGGACTGTCCCCAATTTATGTCCCCGATTTATTTCTATTCCCGTTATATTCACAGCGGCAGGATCTCTGCGCTGAGGGTCTCGGCATCCACAAGAGCTACCGTGCTTTTTCCCGAGACCCATCCTCCGGTTTCGCCGGGGTTGACGATCAAGGTTTTGCCCCTCTTCTGAATTTCAGGCGAATGAGTATGGGCGAAAATGATGACATCGTATAGGCCAGAAGCAGCATGCCGCTTGAGGTCTGCCGGCACATGGGTGAGGTAGTATTTTTTCCCCTTATGGTTAAAAACGAAAGGCTCCTGCTGGATCTCTCCGAAGGCGGCCAGGGCTTTCTCCAGCCCTTTTTTCTCTCCGTCACAGTTGCCGAATACGGCTTTGACCGGACATTTGAGTGCTTCCAGCTCCCGCGCGGCAAACGGAGCGATGAAATCTCCGGCATGGATGACCAGCTCACAGCCTGCATCCTGGAAGAGGCGGATGGCCTTTCTTATCGCCGGCAGATTATCATGGGAATCGGCCATAATCCCGATCATTCTCTTCTCCTCATCCGCATCGATTCTGATATTATTCTAAAAAAAACAGGGCGAATTGTCGAGGTACACCCCCTAACGCTTTCCGGGGCTTGAGTTATGAATCCTGTGTTATTTTTTGCGGCTGTACTCCACGAGGCCGAGCCCAGGGGCATAGATCTTGTATTCTTTTTCTCTGGGCTCAAGGGGTGTCGTTTCCTCGGTCTTCAGGCAATTGCGGTACTCGCCGGCCGGCGTTTTGAGCGATTCGGTGACAGAAACGGAAGAGGAGCTGACGCATGTGTATTTGATATTGACACATGGAGCGTAAATTCTTTATTATAGATAAGCTGCGAGAGAGTAGGCGCGTAGCTCAGTGGGAGAGTGCTTCCTTGACGCGGAAGAGGTCGAGGGTTCGATACCCTCCGCGCCTACCACTTTTTTTACAGCGCTTAATTAATGAAGAATAGAAGAAGAAGGATGTTTTGTCCGCCATGCTGAATACAGATAGATTTTAATGGCTGAATCGGTAAAGGTTAGAGCTGAGGGGTCTGTTTTTTCAGTCAAGAAAGGAACTCTCCTTTCCGATGTTATCCCCCGTCTCAAGCTGTCTAAAGAGCCTCTATTTGCCAGGATCGACGGACAGCTGGCGTTAATTCGGGGTCAGGCCTTATCAATGGCGGTTATAAAGAATCTTGAACATAGTTTCTGGCTAAACATCCTGACAAGACCTGACCCCAAAAAATAAGGAGGTTCGCTTGGTTTACGAAGGTGCTGCAGATGCCCTGGAGGAATTAAGGCACAGCTCTGCCCATCTGATGGCCCATGCGGTTCTCGAGCTTTTTCCCAACACCCAGACGGGGATCGGACCGGCCATAGAGGATGGGTTCTTCTATGATTTCTTAAGAGACACGCCTTTCACGCTCGATGACCTCCAGCTCATAGAGGAAAAAATGCGCGAGCTGGCCAAAAAGGATATTCCCATCCAGAGGCTGACTCTTTCCAAGAAAGAAGCTCTGCGCACCTTCAGAGAGATGGGGCAGAAGCTCAAAGTTGAGCTCATCGAGGAGAAGGGAGGCAAAGAGGTCACCTGCTACAAACAGGATGGTTTTATTGATTTCTGTTTGGGCCCTCATCTTTCCTCCACCGGCCGAATCAAGCACTTCAAGCTTCTTTCCGTCTCCGGAGCCTACTGGAAAGGAGATGAGAAAGGGATTCAGCTCCAGAGGATCTACGGCACTTCCTTTTTTTCGGCAAAAGATCTCAAGGAACACCTTGCCCTTCTGGAAGAGGCCCGAAAGAGGGATCACAGGAAGCTCGGGCCAGAGCTCGACCTGTTCAGTTTCAGCGAGGATATGGGTGCGGGGCTGATCCTCTGGCATCCCAAGGGAGCCACTATCCGGCGTATCATCGAGGATTACTGGAGGGAAGAGCACATCCAGGATGGGTATGAATTCATCTACGCTCCCCATATAGCCAAGCTGGATGTCTGGAGGAGAAGCGGGCATACGGAGTTCTACGAAGCTATGTACCCTCCTCTTCTCAGCGAAGGCATCGAGTATGAGCTGAAGCCGATGAACTGTCCTTTCCATGTCATGGTCTTCAACTCCCGGCAGCGGTCCTACCGGGACCTGCCTTTGCGCTGGGCGGAGCTGGGGACCGTCTACCGTTACGAGAGAAGCGGAGTCCTCCACGGCCTGTTGAGAGTCAGGGGGTTCACAGTTGACGATGCTCATATTTTCTGCCATGGCGAACAGCTCGAGGAGGAGATTAAGAAAGTCATCTTCCTTGCCCTAAGGATGATGAATACTTTCGGTTTCAAGGAGTACGATATCTATCTTGCCACTCGCCCCGAGAAGTACGTGGGCGAGATCAAAGACTGGGATAAGGCCACTCTGGCCCTGGAGAAGGCCCTTAAAGGAGCCAAGCTTGATTTTCAAGTGGATGAGGGCGAGGGCGTTTTCTACGGTCCCAAGATCGACATAAAAGTCAAGGATGCGTTGAAAAGGTCCTGGCAGTGCACCACAGTCCAGCTCGATTTCAACCTGGCAGAAAGGTTCGACCTGAATTACGTCGGTGAGGATGGAAAGCATCACCGGCCTTACCTGATCCACCGGGCCATCCTGGGCTCTCTGGAAAGATTTTTTGGCGTTTTGATCGAGCATTATAACGGGAACTTCCCTGTCTGGCTGGCCCCGGTCCAGGCGGTCATCCTCCCCATCGCCGACAGGCATAACGACTATGCGCAATCTCTGGATAAGCTATTCAAAGAGAACGGATTGAGGTCAAACCTGGACCTGCGCCGGGAAAAGATCGGTTATAAGATCAGAGACGCGGAAACTCAAAAGATCCCTTTCATCCTGATCGTGGGCGACAAGGAGGTCAAGAACAAAACAGCCTCCCTTAGGGTTCATACAATGGGAGATAAAGGCGAGGTGAAGGTCAACGAATTCCTTGAAAAAGTCAAGGAATTGGATAAGAATAAATCATTGACTCTAAAAATTTAAAGGAGGTCAATCATCATCAGACGGAGATTCGATCAAGGGCGGCGGGGGGAAAGGCCCCACAGGATCAATGAAATGATAAGAGCCAAAGAAGTCAGGATTATCGACGAGAACAAGGAGCAACTCGGGATCAAGTCTATAGATGAGGCTCTGACCCTTGCTGGGGACAGAGGCTTGGACTTGGTCGAGATTGCTCCTCAGGCCGTACCCCCGGTATGTCGGATTATGGATTACGGCAAATTTCTTTACGAATTACATAAAAAAGCTCATGAGGCGAAGAAGCATCAGAAACAGATTCAGGTCAAAGAGATCAAATTCAGACCCAAGATCAGCATTCATGATTACAATTTCAAGATGCGGCACATCCAGAGATTCCTCGGTGAAGGCAACAAAGTCAAGATAACTGTCATGCTCAGAGGAAGAGAGCGAGCCAAGCCGGAATTGGGTACCCAATTCCTGGACAGGGTTTTGGAAGACACCAAGGATATCGCCTTCCAGGATGGTGCGGTTCGCAGGCAGTCCTGGGCTGTTTCGACTCTAATCAGTCCCGTGAAGTCAGGAGGAAAAGATGCCAAAGCTAAAGACACACAAGGGAGCCCAAAAAAGGTTCAAGATAACAGGAAAAAAGAAGATAGTTCACAGTAAAGCCTACAAGAGCCATCTTCTGACCAAGAAAACGGCGAAGAGGAAGAGGAATTTAGGAAAGAAGGATATCGTCAAGGGCCCGGACCAGAAAACGATCAAGAAAATGCTTCCCTACTCGTTTTAGAGACCGGACTCTCTAAGACGCCTCTGATCATCACCCAAGGAGTAAGAAAATGCCTAGAGTAAAAAGAGGACCGAGAAAAAGGATAAAAAGGTCAAAGATCCTTAAGCAGGCTAAAGGATACTGGGGTGCCCGAAGCCACAATTACCGCACAGCCAGGGAAGCGGTGGAGAGAGCCCAACAGTATGCCTACAGGGACAGGAGAACCCGCAAAAGGGAATTCAGGCGGCTGTGGGTTATCCGCATCAAAGCCGCAGCCGAGAACAACGGCCTCTCCTACAGCCGATTTATTCATGGCCTGAAAGAGCTGAATATAGCCCTCGACCGGAAGATTTTGGCGGACCTTGCCGTCCACTCCCCCCAGACGTTTGGGGCCCTTGTGGAGAAAGTCAAGCAATCCGCCGCCTAAAGACACGAGCGGCTGCAAAAAAGGGGCCAGGCCCCTTTTAAAGCAGGATAATGAAAGACCTGAAAACCAGAATAGAAAAACTCAAGAAAGACTTTGACCAGGCTTTGTCTGGAGTGAAGGATGAAAAATCCCTCCAGGAAGTCCGCAATGTCTACTTGAGCCGGAAAAGAGGGGCTGTCAAGCTTCTTTTTGAAGAGCTTAAAACTCTAAAGCCTGAACAAAGGGCGCAGGCCGGCCAGCTGGTCAACAGCCTGAAAAAGCACGTGGTGGCAAAGGTGTCAAGGCTCAAGGCCAAGCTCGGCGCCCCCAAACCTGGTGCAAGAGCAAGGAGGGGCGACCTCACCCTGCCAGGCGTAAGAGGATACTGGGGAGCGCCTCATCCCGTCGTGCTTTTCCAGCAGAAGATCGAGAACATATTCATCGCCATGGGTTTTTCCATCGAGGAAGGCCCGGAGATAGAGACGGATTACTATAATTTTGAGGCCTTGAATTTTCCGCCCCACCACCCGGCCCGTGATGACTGGGATACGCTATACATCTCCGATGACCTGCTGCTCCGGACACACACCTCACCTGTTCAGATTCGGGCCATGGAGAGGAGAAAGCCTCCGATAAGGATCATCGTCCCCGGCAAGGTCTACCGCAGAGAGACCCCTGACCCCACTCATCTTCCCATGTTCTACCAGGTGGAAGGCCTGGCCGTGGATAAGGGCATCACTTTTGCCGACCTCAAGGGAACGCTGGAGCATTTTCTCAAGACTCTCTTCTCCGAGAAACTCAAAATCAGGTTTCGCCCCAGCTTCTTCCCCTTCACCGAACCGTCGGCAGAGGTGGATATCGAGTGTTTGGTCTGTAAGGGAGAGGATGAACAATGCCGGGTCTGCGGAGGAAGCGGATGGAAGGAGATCCTGGGATCGGGGATGGTGGACCCCCAGGTCCTGAAGAACGTCAACATCGACCCGGAGCAGTACTCGGGATTCGCCTTCGGCATGGGCATCGAAAGAACAGCCATGTTCGCTTACCAGATACCCGATATGCGCTATTTCTTTGAGAATGATTTGCGGTTCAACAGGCAGTTTTCGATAAAATGAAGATAAGTCTGGATTGGCTCAAGGATTTCATCTCTATTGAACTGCCCATCTCTGCCCTGATCGACAAACTGGATATGATCGGCATGATGGTGGAAGAATGGGAAGAGAAGGACTCAGATATCATCCTGGATATCGAGACCTACGCCAACCGGCCGGATACGCTCGGACATCTGGGTATCGCCCGGGAGATCGCTGCCGCGCTCGGGCTGAAGATGAAAGAGCAAAAGTGGCCTTTGGTCGAGCTGGAGCAGAGAACCTCGGAGCTGTGCGATGTGCAGATCTGGGATACTAACCTCTGTCCCCGTTACACCGGGATTGTCGTCAAGGGGGTCAAGGTCGGACCTTCCCCTGACTGGCTGCGAAAAAGGATCGAGGCCATGGGCCTCAAACCCATCAACAATGTGGTTGATGTGACCAACCATGTTCTCTTCTCGACGTCCCATCCCATCCATGCCTTTGACCTGGAAAAACTCGCCGGCCGAAAGGTCATCATCCGCCGGGCCAAGGCAGGTGAAATCATCAGGACTCTGGAAGAAGAGGACGTCAATCTGGCTTCGGACATGCTGGTCATCGCCGATGAGCAAAGGCCGGTGGCCATCGCCGGAGTCATAGGGGGGCTGGAATCCTCTGTCCAGACGACCACGCAGGATGTGTTTATCGAGAGCGCCTATTTCAACCCCGTTTCGGTGAGGAAGACGAGCAAAACAACGGGTATTTCCACCGATGCCTCCTACCGCTTCGAACGAGAAGCGGATATTTCCTTTCCTCCCCGGGCCGCCCTGATGGCCGCCTCTATCCTGACTCAGTTCGGGGGAAAGGTCTCCAAAGGCCTTATGGATGTCTACCCCAAGCCGAAGAAGGAGAAAACCGTCATCCTCAGACACCCCCGTGTCTATGACCTTCTCGGCCTGGAGATCGATGAAAAATTCGTAGAGAAGACTCTCTCTCACCTCGGGTTCCGGTTAGAGGCTCAGCGGAAGGGCGTCTGGCAGGTCAAAGTCCCTCCTTTCCGGGTCGATGTGGAAAGGGAAGCTGACTTGATCGAAGAGATCGCCCGCTTTTACGGCTATGACAAGATCCCCGTCCATTTTCCACCCTTGAGAGTCCCGGAGCCGCCTCTGGATGAGAAAAGAGAGAAAATAGAGAAGGCCCGCCAACTGCTCTTCAATCAGGGCTTCGATGAAGTGCTGAATTTAAGCTTTGCTGACCCGGAAAGTGAAGCTCCATTCCAGACCGGCCGTGAAGCCGTCGAGATTCGAAACCCGATCTCCCAGAAGGCCTCGACCCTCAGGACGACTCTTCTGGGCGGATTGCTGGATAATCTAGTCTGGAACAGAAACAGAGGAGCTGAGGGGATACATCTCTTTGAGATTGCGAATATCTATTTCTGGCAAAAAAAGAAAACCCATGAGCAGCTCACGCTCGCCGTTGTCTCCACAGGCCCGATCGGTCCGCCTCACTGGCAGGGGAAGACCGGGGAAGCAGGCTTTTTCCATCTCAAAGGCGCCCTGGAGTCTTTGATGTCTTATTTGAGATACGAGCCGTTCTCCTTTAAGAAAACGGGCCATGTCTTCTTTGAAGAAGACAGCACCCTGGCCCTGGCCCATAAAGAGGAGACTATCGGACACTTCGGGCTGCTCAAGAGGAGCCTGCGCGACCACTATTCTATCGAGGGGCCTGTCTGGGCAGCCGAGCTGAACCTGGAAGCTCTGTTCAAAAAGAAGCCGCTATCCTTTCAGTATGTCCCGGTCACCAGGTTCCCCACCGTCACCCGCGATGTTTCCTTTATNGCCGGGCAGGATGTGACCTATCAAGATATCAAAGAAGCTGTGGAGAAGCTTTCCCTTCCCTACCTGGCGAGCTTCGACATCNATGACCTTTTTTCGGGCTCGTCCATCCCAAAGGGGAAGATCAGCCTNTCCCTTCGGTTTGTATACAGTCATCCCGAGAGGACGTTGAAAGCAGATGAAGTCGATAAGCTTCAGAAGAAGATAATCGACGCTTTGAAGAAAAGTTTCAGCTTTCAATTAAGAGAAGGAGGGAAAATTGACAAGCGAATTGGAAAGGATTAAAATACTCGAGGGAAAAGTATCCCAGGTTGTCGAATACATCAACAAGCTTCTCGATGAGAATACCAAGCTGAAGCAGCAGATAAAGGATTTAAAGACGGAGAAAAAGGATTTCGATGACCAGACAAAAAAGCTGGAGAAGCTTGACGAGGATTTGAAGAAATTAGAGAGCGAAAGAAAGCTCCTGAAAGAAAAGATCGAAGCCATCATAGGTCAAATAGACCAAGTCGGACTATGACAGACAGAATAATAGAAATCGAGATTTTCGGACACAAACATAAGATAAGAGTCAAAGGAGAAGAGGATGAAAAATATATAGGCCGATTGACCTCCTATGTTGACCAGAGAATGCGAGAAGTCGCTTTAAAATCAAAATCGGCTGACATATTGAAAATCGCGGTTTTGGCCGCGCTGAACATCGCTGATGACTATTTTGTAAGCCGGAAAAAACTGGATCAACTGGATGAAGCCATCGGCCATATGGAGAGTGAAATAGGAAGTCTGGAGGATTGTCTTTCCAAAGATGAGAATACTTTCAAGAATATTGAAGACACCACTTGAAAAACCAAGAATTAATGTTATCAAGCTCATAGATGAG
>JGI2172J19969_10000119_pt1 | contig 29858 bp, 28 predicted proteins | sample DeeMarSWOR230_32_FD_19969 | JGI IMG/M metagenome (IMG submission 19969)
GATTCTTGAGGATACAAGTCTTGTTCCTTACGTGGATGTTGCGAATAAGCTCAAAGCATACACGACCGCATATAGGGACCTAGCGGATAATCATGGAACGGTCGCAGAGCAGATCCAAGTCATAAGCATGTTGCGCCAGGAGCTCGAAGCAATGCTCGAGCGGCTTTCAAAGCCGTGGAGTTCATCCAAAGTGTGATATCACACATCACAAGAGCCTCGGCCCGCTACCATGTGCTTCAGCATCACATTTTCTGATTCCCCCGAAAAGGCTTTGAAATCCAAAATAAGCGATTTTCGCGCGCTATTTCTTGGCCGCTCGTGAACCGGGCATATGTGTGCTTTTGTTCTCTAGGTGCCACGTGACTTGTGATGTCACAAGCTGCTGTGACCATAAGTTTTAAGTTCCTAGAGGCAATATTGTGACGCTGAGTGTGATGTCATCCACGTCACAAGCTTGTCACATTAAAATCACAGGGGTTTTCGGAAGATGCTTGAGGCTATTCTTATAGGTGTGTTATCAGCCCTCACCTTAGCTTTTGCTTTCTTGTACAGAAAGCGCATAGATGAGACTCAAAGGGAGTATTCACAAGCCAGAACGGTAATCGAAGACATCGTCATGAGCTTCAATCGTCAGTTGAAGGCTTCGGAAGACAGGGTTGAAGCTTCTGCGCGCAAGATTAATGCTCTCTCCAGTAGTGACGACCTGTTGGCTAAGAGGTTGGAGAAATGGGAAAGGAAGGTTCGAGCTATCGCCAAAAGCCAAGAGTCTCCTTCTGAATGGGAGACACTAGTAACAAGGGTCGATACGTTGGAGACCGCGTTGGGATCCACAAAGAACGCTTTGCTGCAGAAGATCTCCGAACTTGGGAAGCAGAGGCATGAAAGGAAAGCACCTGCAGCAAACATAGAGTCTGCCATACCCATAAAACGAGAAGACGCTTTGGCACCTTTGACTGATACAGAGCTTAGGGTTCTTGAACTCCTCGCAGTAGAAGGAGGAAAAACCTCGCCGGAAATCAAGGAGAGGATAAAACTCAGCAGGGAGCATTCGGCTCGGTTGATGAAAAAGCTCTACGAGGCAGGCTATCTTGAACGTAGCGCAGGCCGCATTCCATTTACATATAGCTTAAAGGAAGAGATGCTAAATATTCTGCGAAGACCAGAACAGAAAAGCTAGCTAGCGTCCAAATCCTTTGGGGCGTTTCGCAGCCTCTCCAAGTTCTCGTCCATCGCTTTGAGGGCCTCAGAGGGAGGTAAGTTGTAATCAACTTTTTGCCTAGTCGCCAAATATTCTGGGTAATGTTTCACCTTCACTGGAACAGCGAACCGGATCTTTGGCTCAGATATCAGCAGTGCTTCACCTATGTCAAGCATCTTGACTTCTGTATCGCTATACTCAAGATATGGCGTGTTCTTGGTGAGATAATCCCTGTCAGCTTTCAATTCAGTTTTCATAATGACCTTGGTCCAGAGCTCTGCGAACACATTAGAGTTGATCCGGGATGGTCGCGGTGTCACAGCGTTCAATCCTACCCGATACTTCCGGTACGTCAAGGCGATGGACGAAAAGATAGTCTGCGGCTTGTTCGGATCGAGGAATTCATGGGCTTCTTCAAGGGTTATAAGCAGTGTGGGAAGCTTTTGCCATTCTTCGTATTTTTCTTCCCACACACGTTTGTAGTGGTTCGCCACGGCCGTAGCCGCCAAGCAGACAATCCTGTGCTGTTCTTCAGAGCTTATGCCTGAGATGTCCACTAGACACGTGATGCCTCTAGTTACATTTTCGATGACGTTGTCTATAAAATTGAAGGAAGAAGGCGGAAAAAGGGTTGAGTCAAGGTTTGAGAGCCTGCTCATTAATGCCTCTATCACAGTTTTGTTGCTATATCCTGCAATCTCAGCCACTCCTTTGTAGCCCTTTAAAACGTACGCTTCGCGAGACTCTTCTATCCACTTATTCCCCAGCTTTCTGTACAGTTCTCGGGCGAGGCGATATTGCGGATAGCCGATTTCAGGGAACAGAGTATGGAGTTTCCAAGGTAAGAGAGTATGCAGGCCGATCTGCATCTTCCCTTCCTTTGAGGTGTAGAAGCTGGCTCTGCTGTAAAACATAGGGTGATCTTTTAGGCCCTTTCCCCCGATTTCCTTTCCCTGAAGTAACTGACCAGCGAAGTCGAAGATAAGCCCGGCTGTTTTCGGGCTATGGTCAATCAACTGCGCGTTCAGCACAAGTTCAGTATTGGTTTTTCCTGAACCAGTCATGCCGAACATACCCATCATTCTGGGGATTGCGTCCATGTTTATGCCCACGTTGCCGAGAACCTGCTCTCCTGAGCGCAGGTGCCCCAGTTCGATCGGGCCTGCAAGCTTCAGTATTTGGGAGTCTTCGGCGCCTACGGCGAATACTTTATCCATGTAGTTTGGGTTGAATGTTGGCGCGCGAATTCTACCCCCTTTCTTTTCTAGAAAAAGAATGGCTTCGACCTGCTTGAAGCAGGAGTAGGGGCCGAAGGCCTCTTTTCCTTCTGCTTCTCGGAGTTGCTCTCCAGGGCCGAGTGTAGATCTGCTCTGTGAATTCACTACTCTCGAATAGAAACTACGGTCTTCCGAATCCACTCGCACTATCTGGCCAAAAGAGAGATTAACCTCCTTGTTTAAAAAGAAAGAGAACTTGTCTCCCTCTACTTCACATATCGAGCCGATATGGCTAGACACTTTCAATCCAACTCCCGGTTGAAAGCATACTTGGCCCCATGGAGTTCGTCCGCGAAATTCGAGGCTATTTCTTCATGGCGAAGCACTTCGAGAAGCCCAGCCTCTGCCAAAGCCTCTTCGACTTTAACGTGATATTCAAGGAGTTTGGAGGCCGACACGCTTGAAAAATCGTGCGCCAACCACAAAGCTACTGGGTACCCTAGGCAACGGGGATCTCCCGAAATCCCGCGGAGGGGCGAAATTAACTTTTCTACATCGAAGCCTGTGAGAAAGCTCATTATGTCACATCGAAAGGCTCTTGGGCTTTCCGGCGAAAGCTTGATGATGGATACGTCGCCATAAAGGTGGTCGTGAATGCTCGCTGTTTTGACCGGATAATACACCCAGCTTTCTTGGGGGGCAAGCATGTACGTCGCGGCAATGAGGTCCCGGCCTCGTTCGTCGTGAAGCATGGGAGACCTTTTACTTATGGCAAGCAATTTAACTCCTATCTTCTCGCATTCATCATAAAGCAACACGTTGAACTTCCTTTCGCCTCCGAAGTAGCTAGCGCCATCTAGAAGTATGTAGTCGTTTTCGTCTGCTCTACTAAGAAGTCTCAAGGCCATTTTGCTTTCAAGCTGAAGCCTGATCTCTTGGAGGAGTTTGCGACGTACATGCGGTTCCCCGTTTATTGTCCGAATCGTCTCTTCAAAGCCCCAATCTACTATTCTGTTTTTCACGGTCGCGTACGAAGCCCGAAAGAGGTATATCCCCCAATTGTTTGCCCTTTTTAAGGTTCGGGTTGAGCAATCCACCGCAAAGAAATTCATGTTGATGGCTTCCGGTCGTTTGAGAGGAATAATATTGGATATTGCGGGTTTGACGGCGATGGAAGGCTCTTCTCTCACAGTCTCATAACCTGCCACACGGCCCTTTTCCAGATAACGACTCAATGACTGCTTCATCTGGTTGAGGTCTGCCTCAATTTCCTTATATATCCGTGAAATCCCCCTCGTTGGCTATCAGGTTAGAAACGGTGGACGCTGCGTAAATCCTTTTGTGACAGTTTTGTCTATCTATCTTCTATAAGGCTAAGGGTGTTTTGCGTCGGCTGTGACATAACGCGATATTCCAAAGCGTGGTGTGTCCCCCTCTTCAGAAGCATTCCTCGTTTGGTCATTCTTGCCAAATAAGTTGAAATCGTGCTCAAAGATATCGGTTCGCTAGTCTCTTCTTCATACGCCGTCCGAACCTCTTTAGAGGAGAACCAGGCGATGGGAAATCGTCTTACGATAACAGATTTTGTCCTGTCGAGTTTCGAAACGCTAGATACATCGTTATTCAACTCCTTTTTGGAATGCACGCCGCCGAGAAGTTCAACTATGTCAAGCATGCACAAGGCCTTCTTTCGCGTCACGTTACCCTCAAAAGTAATAGTGTAACGGTTCCCTTCTTCATCGGAAACGTCAACTCGCATTTTTCTCGCGGGCACCATATAGCCACCCATGAAGCTAGAGCCTTACCACTCTACACTTCACATGTTATAGGTGTTATGACAAAAAGGCAGAAAGAAATAGCGAGAAAGAGGGATGGAAAGACGGAAAAAAGGTCATTTTGCGGTTATTTTGATTTCACAGTGTTCACAGAAGCTTGTATTAGAAAGAAGAGTTCTGGAACATAAGAGCTCAATCTTCCAAAGGAAACACAGGGGTCTTCTATTCACAAAAAATAAACATGAAAAAGCAAATAAGAGGGAAAATAGCCTGCAAAACGCTCGTTGCCGGCATAAACTTCACAGGTATTCCACAACGTGGTGAAATGCGTAGGGCACCACCAACCCCCGCATTTCCACTGGAGACTCGCAGTATAAATTCATATTTCAAATGCATTTTATCTTAGCAAAAATGAAGTTATAGGTCTAGATAATTTTAGCGATATTAATAAGATTAGTTAATCCTTCTAAACTTTCAGAGTATGTTTCTCTAACACTGAAACCCTGTTATCTCCCGATACACTCAGAGTTTCCACACGAAATCGAGGGGTGGGACGGTTCGTTTCTCAGAGAGACAACGCAGTTTTCAACTATTACCATTGCATCTTCCGGTCTGCTAATGCGTCGCCTTTCGGGTTCTATAGTGAGTCTCGAATTTTTTGTAGAAGATGGCTTATTTCTCCAGTTGAAACTCAGGTTGTCCAACTGCATTTGCTGAAGGGAGAAGGTTTAAGTCGTGAGAAAAGAAGAAGTGGACACGCTTGATGCTGTCTTTGAGCAATTTCTAAGCAATACGCACTTTTTCAAGGATAGGGATGTGCTCCGCCATGATTATGTTCCGGAAAAGCTACCCCATCGCGAAGATCAAATAAGAAGTCTAGGTATGATTGTTGCACCGATTCTAAAGAATGAGAGGTCTTCAAACGTCTTTGTCTACGGCAAAACTGGAACTGGGAAAACCGCGGTCATGAAATATGTTCTTAACCGCCTTGTACAAAAGGCGGTGGAGTTTGGTGTGCCACTTAAGGTGGCTTATGTGAACTGTCGTCTGGCAGGTACGGAATACAGAGTTTTTACTAGCCTATGCGATACCCTAGGTGTCTATGTTCCCTTCACGGGCCTTGCTGTTGGCGAGGTTTTCGACCGCTTCAAGAAAGGACTGGAAACGCGGGGGCACTTGCTCATCGCAGTGTTGGATGAGCTTGACGAGTTGATAAAAACGAAGGGTGATGTGCTCCTGTATGAGCTGACTAGGGTAAACGAGGCGCTCAGCAACAGCAGAGTTTCGATTGTCGGAATCTCAAACGACTTGCGATTTAAGGAGTTGCTGGAGCCCCGTGTCTTGAGTTCTCTGAGTGAGGAAGAGGTCGTTTTCAGACCTTATGACGCTTCTGAGCTTCAAGATATTCTGTTGGAACGAGCAGAGTTAGCGTTTCACAAAGATGTTTTGCTTGACGGGGCTCTCAGCTTGTGCGCAGCACTTGCCGCCTCTGAACATGGAGACGCGAGACGTGCCCTGGACTTGTTACGTGTGGCAGCTGAGGTTGCCGAGAGAGAGAATGCAAAGGCCATTGCGGGGGACCATGTTAGAGCGGCTGAGAAGCGAATCGAGCATGACAGAATAACCGAGGCGTTGACAAACCTGACGCCCCATTCAAAACTTTCTCTGTATAGCGTGTATGTGCTCTCAAAGGCCAATGTATACTCCGCCACGACTGGCGACATATTCGAAGTGTATACGGAGCTGTGTAGAGAGGTTGGCATTTCACCACTGACGCAGAGACGAGTGAGCGGACTCATAAATGAACTTGATGCGATGGGGTTGCTGAATGCGAGAGTCGTTAGCCGCGGCCGCTATGGCCGCACGAAAAAGATTAGCCTCGCCATACCTAGGACCCCTCTGAAAGAAGTGTACGCAAATGACCCCCATCTCGGGGGTTTGACTGATTTCTCTCCGAACTGTCTAAGACAGAGGTTTGGCAAGACTAGACGTTGAAGTCTATCGGTAGTACTGAAAGGGTCTGCAGATCTAGTACGGGTATTATTCCTGGCGTGGGCTCCAGACCCAGATTCCGCTGGTAGCTGGTCTGCCTCTGCCAAGCGCCCGAATTGACAATGAGGGTTCCTCTATAGGAGGAATACTTCATCACGTGCACGTGACCTGCATGGAAAACGTCTGGTACTTGTTCTACTACAAGGAAGTCTCGTTTTTCTGGTGCTATCGAAGTGCGCTGACCATAAGTAGGAGCTAAGTGACGACCTTGAAGCAACAAGCGCATGGCCCTGTCTGGAGAGTGATAGTTCATATCGGGGGCTGTTGCAAGCACATCGTCAAGGCTTCTTCCGTGATAAATCAGAAACCGCACACCATGAATGCTTACTGTGGCAGGATTGCCAAGGGACAGCAAGTTTCGAGCTTCGTACAGAACCTCTGCGTATTCTTTTGGAATAGCCGGCTGGGGCAAAGCCTTTCTTGAGGCATCGTGATTTCCAGGAATAACTATCAGCTCTACGTAGTCGGGAATCTGTTCCAAAAATTGTGCAGCCAGTTTGTACTGTTTGAAAATATCTCGCTCAGCCAGCTCCCTGAACTGATTTGGGTAGACGCCTATGCCGTCGACAATGTCACCAGCAATGATGACGTACTTCACGAGGCTGGCGGTTTCCCTCAACCTCTCATTTCCGTATTTTCCATTGAGCCACAGCACGAACCGGTTGAATTCCTCCCGCATAAACTCCTTACTTCCTACGTGCAAGTCGGAGATGAGTGCGACGTGCACTGGTTCTTTTGCTTTATGCGGCTTTGCTTGGGGTATATCGGGAAGCGCAACGTCTTCAAGTATTAGCAGGCCTTTTCTGCCTTTGACTAAGCTCAGGGATACAACTTGGTCTGGCAGCAGCAATTTCGTCTTCTCTATAAGCTCCGGTGGGGCGTTCGAGGGAACCAAGATCGTCGCAGAGGATTCCAGGTCTTCCGTTAACAGAAATGTTCCGTGCTTCGATTCACGCTTGTCTGTGATGATGCAGATCATCGTGACTCGCGATTTAGGCGGGGCTCGAAATACCTCCTTTATGGAAATGGCGTTTCTGGAATCCATCCGTTGTCTAAGTAATCTTCTTATTCGCTTGAACCGATCATGGAAATACTCCAAGTATTCGTCTATGGAGCCGGTTGAGCAGATCTTGTCAGTGGGGTCTTCCAACACTTCAATATCCTTTTCTATGCTTTTGGCGTGGGAATGAAGCTTTCTCCTGCTCTTTCCGGGAACTGCGAGCGCAGAGGGCTCTTGCACGGTAGGCGTTGTAATGGGCTCCGGCTCTTTTGCTTTCAAAAATGTGACTTCTGTTGCTTCTTCAAGAAGGCTTCTGGTTATAAAGAGGGTCTTGTCGTTGTGAGTTTCTAATCTCTTCAAGGCCAATTCGCTGAGTCTAGTGGCGTCTTCCGCCTTTGATATTGTAGAGAGGAGGTTGAAGGCTTCTGTATCAAGATGATAACCTGCTCTAAGAAAAAGCTGGATTGCCTCCCGTAGCTTCTCATTCTCAAGCGTTGACCGGTTTTCAACTAGTTCCGTGTTAGGAATTTCGACGAACCTCCTTGCGTGGGCGCTCAGGACTTTAGTCATCACCTGCGTTGCTATCTATGTGTTGAACCTACCCCTCGGAAATCGTCTTAACCTATATTCTTTAGAGAGGTTTGAATCTTTTTGCAGGCTGATATCTCCGAGGCCTCATGGATTCCATACTTGCCATTATCTGTCCTGCTAGTCCAATGTTATGCCACTCATGTTTATATCCGGCCTCCCCTTTTGGTCACCTTGACAGATATCTGAGGAAGCAGTTAGATGGAAATTCGCAAGGTCCAGTGCACCAACAGCGGCACCTTTTTTGTGTCTTTGCCCAAGAGCTGGGCCGAACGGGTTGGCTTGGAGAAGGGAGCTGTTCTGGCAGTCTTGGAGTCAACCGACGGCCGCTTATGCCTTGATCCCCAACATGAAGCTGAACGCAAGCCTTTGGCTGTTGTGATAAAGCCAACTCCTTATCTGGACAGAGAAATCGTGGGCAGATACTTGCTTGGCTATGACGAAATACGTATTCAGTCCAAGAACAGCATTGCAGCTGAAGAAAGGGCGCTCGTCAAACAGACTTCTAGCCGACTTGTTGGGCTGGAGATTGTGGATGAGGATTATGCGCGCATTGTTCTTCAATGTCTTCTGGAACCCGCTGCATCATCGCCTGAAACTATTTTGAGGCGCGAGTACAACATAGCCGCTAGCATGCATAGAGATTCCGTCAGAGCCTTCTTGGAAGGCGACATGAATCTAGCCAAGAACGTCATTGCCAGGGATGCTGAAGTGAATAGATTCTACTTCCTTCTAGTACGAATCCTGCGGGCAGTGATTCGGAGCCCCAATTCAGGCGAGAGACTAAATATTCGCCCTATTGACTGCCTTGACTATCGTTTGTGTGCGAGTTTGGTAGAAACCATTGGCGACAGAGCTGTTGAGATTGCCCATAAAGCCCTAGCCCTAAAGGACACGAGGTTGTCAAGAGAGTTTTCCACACTGATGGGGAAGTTTCATTCCGCTGTTTTCGAGGCTCATGATAAGGCCTTGAAGGCGTTTCTTGGACATAATGTTGTTTGGGCCGAAGAAGTCAGGGATGAAAGGAAGACGATGGATAACCTGTTTCAGGATATGGAGCTGGCGGCAAAGGAATGGCCTTCTGGGATTGTACCTTTTGTTCTGGCAGCCGCATCCTCAATGTATCGGATTTTTGGTTACAGCGTAGACATCGCGGATCTGGTGATGCCTGTGGAGCTATGAACGCAGCTCAACAGATAGAATCAAACCAAATGCGGGTAAGTATTTAAAGAATGACAATGTAGTGAATAAGGAATGGAGGGTTAGCCACGTGGGGCGAAGACGGAGGAAGGTAGTTCGCATTCTGAAGAAACGGCTGCCAGAGGTTTTTCTCTGTCCTCGCTGCGGCAAAGAAGCCATTCGGGTCGAGCTTCTAAAGAACGAAGAAAAGGCAGTTCTTCGCTGTGCGGGATGTGGATTGAAGGACGATCAGCCCATCAAGAAACCATACAAAAGCATCGACGTATACTGCAAGTTCACCGACAAGTACTACGGTGAAAGAAAAGCTCAGAAATCCCAGTGACCCAGGTTGTTCATATGGTTGGCCCTATAGAAACATACTTGCTTAAACACATTGCTGAAGACGGCGCCATCCACCTCACCCTTATTGACCCAGAAAAGGTTACGGCTGTCACAGCCTCCCGTCTAGCCAAGAAGGCAGAAGTATGCAAGACAACAGCGATAATGGTAGGCGGATCCACTTCGGCGTCCACAACCCACTTAGATGAAGTCATAAAGGCGATAAAGCGCAGCGTAGAAGCCCCCGTCATTCTTTTTCCCAACAACGTGACCGGGATCAGCAGATATGCCGATGCCATATGGTTCATGTCACTACTAAACTCGATTGATCCATATTTTCTGATGGGCGCGCAAGTTCTAGGGGCTCCCATAGTCAAGGATTTTGGTTTGGAAGCTCTTCCACTCGGATATATTATCGTAGGTGAAGGCGGCACTGCCGGAATTGTGGGAAGAGCTGTCCCGATTCCTTACGCGAAACATGAGCTCGCCGCGGTACATGCTTTGGCGGCGCAATACCTGGGAATGCGGTTTGTCTACCTGGAAGCGGGGTCAGGGGCGAATAAGCCCGTTCCGCCAGCCATGATAAGGACTGTGAAACGCGCCACGTCCTTGCCCCTTATCGTAGGAGGCGGAATCAAAAGTGGCAAACAAGCTAAAATCGCCGTCGCGGCAGGAGCGGACATCGTGGTCACTGGAAACGTCATTGAGGAAGCGGGACCCGAAAGCAAGTTCAAGGAGCTTGTGGCAACCGTCAGGCAATGTACAACAACCTAAACCTGCCTGCCCCAGTGCGACCGCGAAGAAAACGTTGCACCCAATAAACCAACGAAGCTGGTGCTTGCACGACATGCTTTGAAAATGAACAGCAAAATGTTCAAAGACAAAGTGCGACCGTCAGCTTGACTGTCTGTTTTTACGTTTTTTTGTGGGAAAACCCAAAAATACACTTCCACTATTCCACCTACAGGGAGCTTCTTGGACGTCGAGATGAGCAAAGACCATCAGCATTATTTGGATGCTCTCGTTAGCGAATTGCAGAGGTTATACCAGATCGCTAACAAAGCCCGGGAAAAGGGCTTTGATCCTGAACTAGAAGCTGAGCCTAAGGTCGCCAAAGACCTAGCGGAGCTTGTAGAAGGTTTAGTAGGCCCCCGCGAGGTCGCAAAGAGCATAAGAGAGCTAAGCAAGAAGCTTCCCCGCGAAGAGCTTGCCTTCAAAGTGGCTGAAGAAATTGTCTATGGCAAGTTCGGCCATTTAGATGTCCAAGAGGCTGCAGAACAAGCCGTGAGGACATCTCTCGCGATACTGACTGAAGGCATTACAGCCGCTCCCCTGCAAGGAGTTGCTAAAGTTTCCATAAAATCGAATCTCGACCAGACAAAGTATTTGGCAATATACTACGCAGGTCCTATTCGATCTGCTGGAGGCACAGACCAGGCTTTAACTCTAGTGATCGGGGATTTCGTCCGTCGACTTCTAGGCCTAGATCGCTACAAGCCCACGGAAGAGGAGATAAATCGGTTTATTGAGGAGATGAGGCTCTACGAACGAAATGTCGGTCGATTCCAATATCATGTAGACGATGAACAGCTAAGAATGGCAATAGAGCTGATACCTGTAGAGGCCACAGGCACAGAGTCAGATCCCGTCGAAGTCCAATCCTTTCGAAATCTGCCAAGAATAGAAACAAACCGTGTTCGAGGAGGAACTCTGCGAGTGGTGAACGATGGTGTGATAGGCCGGGCAACGAAGGTATCGGCAATCGTTGAAAAACTGGGGGTTGAGGGTTGGGACTGGTTGAAGCATGTTGGCGAGGCAAAGGGAACTGAAAAACGAGACTCTGCGGACTTCATGAAAGACATCATTGCAGGTCGGCCTATCTTTTCCTTTCCTTCTCATCCATGCGGATTTCGTCTCCGCTATGGTAGAGCGAGAAACACAGGGCTGACTGCTATTGGTGTCCATCCTCTAACGATGATGATTCTGAACCAATTCCTGGCCGGAGGAACACAAGTCCGAATAGAGCTCCCTGGAAAGGGCGGAATAGTCACGCCCGTAGATACGATTGAACCACCAGTAGTGCTACTAACGGACGGTTCAGTCGTCCGTGCTGGACTGCAGAACTTTCCTCAAATAAAGACTAAAATCAGCAAGATACTATTCTTAGGCGACCTCCTCATCAGCTTTGGCGATTTCCTATACAACGGAAAAAAACTCCGCCCTTCAGGATACACGGAAGAATGGTGGGCTGAAGACCTCAAAGCGCGTGTAGCCAAAGGTTTCGGCGGCAACCTAGAGGACGCAGCCGCCGCGGCGAGTATATCAGCCGAACGTCTGGAGGGGTTGATTTCATCTCCTTTCTACAGCAAACCAACAGTGGAAGAAGCTTTTGCGATGGCCAGAAGCGTGAATGTTCCGCTTCATCCAAATTACAGCTTCTTATGGTCAAACATAACAACCGAGGAGCTGCACGAGCTACGTCGCTGGGTCTTGACTTCCCGAGTCGCAAAGAAAGATGGTCAAGCTTCTGAGATAGTCGGCGAAAAGAGCGTAAGGGTAAAGGGTATCCTAGAGCGGTTGTGTTTGCCCCACCGAGTTACCGAAAATGCGATAATCGTTGAAGGGGATGAAGCATTTGCGTTGGTTAGCTGCCTTGGAAAGAATTCGGCAACGCTTGAAGTCGACGATGAAGTAGCTTCTCCTATAGAGGCTTTGAAGCGCCTCTCCGGCATTACTGTTCGGAGAAGAACTCCAACCACAATAGGCGCGCGTATGGGTAGGCCAGAGAAGGCCAAAAGACGAGAAATGAGGCCTAAGGTCCACCTTCTTTTCCCCGTTGGACTGGCGGGCGGAGCTCAACGGAATCTAGTTGAGGCAGCGCAGAAAGGAATGGTTCAGGTGGACTTGGTGAACCGAAGATGCCCCAACTGCCAGGAACCGACCCTTAGGACTAGATGCCCTTCATGCAACATTGAGACTTTGGTGGAGAGATGCTGTCCACGCTGTGGCAGGAGAGTGGACAATGACGTGTGCCCCGCCTGCCGGGTCAAATCCCAAGGTTTCAAACTTCAAAGGCTTGATTTGAGAACCATGATTAACAAAGCTTGCCAACGCCTAGACGTTGGTCAACCTGACGTCTTGAAAGGAGTGAGAGGACTGTCAAACGAAAAGAAAATCGCTGAGGCAGTTGAGAAAGGCGTCCTCCGTGCCAGGGAAGACCTCTCGATTTACAAGGATGGGACGATCAGATTTGATGCCACCAACGCCCCACTGACCCACTTCAAGCCTGTTGAAGTCAAAGTTCCTGTGAAAAAACTTAGGCAACTGGGCTATGCTGCTGACTTCCGAGGCAACTCCCTAGAAGACGAAGATCAGATTTGCGAGTTAAGAGTGCAAGATGTCGTCATCCCCCTCAAGAGCGGGGAGTACTTCGTTCAAGTTGCGGCATTCATCGACCAGCTCCTCGAAAAGGTATACGAACTTCCAAGGTTCTACAACGTCAAGACACCTGAAGATTTGGTTGGCCACCTTGCTATTGGCTTAGCCCCACACACTTCAGTCGGTATTCTTGGGCGCATAATAGGTTTCACTGACCTTAGTGTCTGCTATGCGCATCCAATTTGGCATTCCGCAAAACGGCGTGATTGCGACGGAGATGAAGACGCGTTAATGCTTGCTCTTGATACTCTGCTGAACTTCTCAAAGAGTTACTTACCCTCCCAGATAGGCGGTATAATGGATGCCCCTCTTTTCATTATTCCAGCTGTGAATCCGATGGAGGTTCAACGACAAGCCCACGAATTCGACATTGCCAACCGCTATCCGTTAGCTTTCTACGAGAAAACGCTTGAAAAGGCTGCTCCTTGGAAGGTAGTGAAGCTTGTTGACTTGGTTTCCCAGAAACTAGGAACTGCCGCCCAGTTTGAAGGCTTCGGCTTCACAACTCCAGTATCTGACATCAACATGGGGAACCGTGAGAGCATGTACAAGAAGCTTGTGAAGATGACTGACAAGCTTAGAAGCCAGCTAGAGCTAGCAGAGAGGATTGAAGCCGTTGACGCGAGGCAAGTGGCTTCCAAAGTGCTAACAACCCATTTCCTGAGGGACATCTCTGGAAACCTGCGCGCCTTCTCAACCCAAGGCTTCCGTTGCAGAGTCTGCAACAGACGCTTCCGGCGCTTACCTCTAAAAGGAAAGTGCCCAAAATGTGGAGGGGTCCTGTCGTTGACGGTGTATCGCGGAGGAATCGAGAAATATCTTGATGCTGCCCAAAACCTCATTGAAAAATATCGGCTGCCTAAATACTACCTCGATCGTCTGACCTTGGTGAAAGAAGAGATAAGAACTCTTTTCGAGGGGAAGAGACCAAGACAGGTAAGCCTCGCGGATTTTGCCTAAACCTTTTCTTTCTGAAGCGCTGAAATGTAATGGGTTACCATGGCCAAATTGTCCTTTCATCCGAACGCCTATTTGAGTAAAAAAAGGAACGTAAGAAGAGGACTGGAATCTCGCACAAAGATCCTCAGAGCGCTTGAAAAGGAGAGTGCTACTGCAAGCATGTTGACGGAGAAATCGAAGTTGAGCTACTTTGTAGTCCTTCATCACCTAAGGCTGTTGGGAGACGAGAAGATCATAACGGGAGACCGAAGCAAGAAGCCCTATATCTGGAAGCTAACCGGCATGGGCCAGCAGCGTTTGAAAACCTCTTAACTCTTCCTCACCATGAAAGGGCATTCGCATGGCAACAGGCCGCATTTCGGACAACGGTTGTTGTATTTGGCGATCGCCGCCCCCTCCAAGTCTACATTCAGAATGTTTGCCAATGATGCGAGCCATGCGATTACATCTGCAAACTCGTCTGAGAGAGTCTTCTTGTCACCATTCTGCATGGCTGCTCCAAGCTCATCAACTTCCTCCTTGAGCCATCTGTAGGTGTCTGTCGGTCCCCTATCAGAGTCACGCTGGAAGTAAATGCGGCGCATCATGTTCTGGAATTCCCTTATCAACATAGCCTCGACCTCTCGCTCTACATGCATTCCTTCAACATGTATCGTGATCTAACGCATTCTTAGGTACCTGTAGGCTTTCGCGGCTTCCTCGAAGCAATAATGCACCTGTTGGAAGTCTCTCCTGAACTCCAAGACGTCCTTTCTGACTTGTTCAACGTTTTCCTTGTCGATTACTATGCGTTCTATGAATTCGGCTATTTCAGCCATCTGAGATTCTTTCATACCGAGTCTCGTTATTTCGGAAGAACCAAGTCTTATCCCCCCGGGGTGCATGAAGTGGCGCCCCTCCTTAATATCCCAAGGCAGCAAGTTGCGGTTGATTATGATGTTTGCCTTCTCCAATGTCTCTTCTATTGTGCCACCGTCGCCTTGTTGTGTTATGTCAACAAGAATTACGTGGGAGGCAGTGAATCCCTTATGCTCGGCCAACACTTTGATCCCCCGTTCGTACAAGGCCTGTGCCAGCGCTTTGGCGTTCTTTATGACTTGCCGCGTGTATTCTTTTCCAAATTCCAACATTTCAGCGCACGCTATGGCGACCCCCGCCAACGCGTGCAAATGATGATTGCTGACCATTCCTGGAAACGTGGCTCTCTTTATTTGTTCAGCGTACTTGTTCCATGAGAGTACGCCCCCGTGCTGGGGGCCGAAGAGGGTTTTATGGGTGCTTAGGCTGACCACATCAGCTCCTTCTCGCAGGGGATCCTGAAAATTTCCACCAGCGATCAGGCCTGCCACATGGGCCGCGTCGTAGCCTACCGTGGCCCCCAAGTTCTGAAAAGTTTCAGAAAGCTCCCTTATTGGATGTGGAAAGGGGAAAACACTCGCTCCAAACATTACAAGCTTGGGCGGTTTCCCTTCATCCGCCAACTTCTGTACTCGCTGCTTTGTCTTGTCAACATCAATGTTCAATTCCTCGTAATCTAAGGCTAGGTATTGCACATCTAGGCCACTGACAGCGCCTGCAGTCCCCCCTAGCCGTTTCTTTCCAGTCGTAATATGACCTCCACAAGGAATCGACAGGGCCATCATGACGTCCCCGGGCTCAGTGAAAGCTGTATAGACTACAAGGTTTGACACAACTCCCGAAATTGGGCGTACATCGACAAACTCTGCCTTGAATAGTTTCTTCATTAAATCAATACAAAGAAGCTCAACTTGATCGATGTATTCACACCCCGCGTACACCCGTTCTCCGGGCCAGCCTTCAGCGTAGCGGTTTCCGAAATCACTTGCAAGCGCTTCCCGTACAGCAGGGCTTGAAACGTTTTCGCTAGCTATAAGAGGTATACTCTCCTGGAACCACTTGTGATGCGCTTCAAGAAGACTTAGGGTTCGATTATAGGATTCCTGAGCGGACATGGTCTAACCCCTTCGCTTTAATCAAAACAGACCACGTGCATAAAAGCTTTGAACATGATGACTGACAAAGTTCAGACGGGCCGGATGCAATTGGAAACGGGTATTCTTATGCAGAGAACAAGACCATTGTTGCGACGGTAGAACTCACTTGTGCGCGTTTTGCAGAGAAATCAGGTTTTGAAATGTTCTTCAACCAGTCTGCGCAGCCCTCTTCTAGTAATCTCTGATAGCGTTGATAGTCCGACCCCTAACCTTTCTGATAGTTCTGACATCTTAATCTTTCTTGGGTATTCAAAGAAGCCCATTCTCAGTGCAAGCCACAACACCCTTTCCTGTTTCTCGGTTAGAGCCCTCCCCTTTGGGTTGAACTTCCCCATTTCCAATATCTTGGGCTTCAAGCCACGGCTTTCTAGCGTTGATATGATCCTGTTGAAGGATGTGAAATTGGGCGCCACGAAACTGTAGACGATCGTATATTCCTCTATGTGCCTGCCGGATACCAGAAACGAGTCATTGGCCAATATGGTGTTGCAGACGTCACAGCCATTGGTGTCAAACCAGGCAGATGCGCTGCCTCCCTTAAATCCTCCAACATGCGCTTTAGTGAACCTGTCTTTCGGCAGCTTGCTGAGCTCCCTTGATGCAACTCTAACTAGGTGTTTGGTCGAACCATCAGGAGATCCTCTTATATCGACTAGCGTGCACTCCTCAATCCCTAAGCCTTTGAGTATCTTCAATCCTTCACATTGCTCATTCACTATCTCGATAGTCACGTGATAGGGCTCATCTCCAAGTTGTTTCATTTTCCATCACCGAAAATGTTCGGGGCACCAGAATGCAGGACCACGTCAATTATAAAAATGTCTCGCTCGCTCACTCACGTGCCTACACGAGGCGTGCTCCTGAACGCGATATAGCTCTGGACGCGTAACATTAATTAGCCTAGGCCTGATTTAGACGTGTCTTGAAAGAGCTCGAAAACATATGAGCAGACGCAAGAAGCGCGATAGTGGTGCCCCGATGCCTGCAGCGAGTGCTGGATTGCTAAGGTTTTTTGAGGAAGAGACAAAGGGAATACAGATCAAGCCTGAGCTTATCGCGGTTCTTTCAGTTGCCCTAATAGTGCTGTGCATATTGGCGCAGATATACTATTTGGGCGGGCTTATCTAGGGAATATATCTATTCTCTGCCCGCGTGAAGAACTTCTATTCGTTGAACTGAATTTAGATTGATGAAAATCTCACTTCTTTCCTCTCTCCCTGCAATTACTGGTATGGGATTTGCGATTGTAGCACGGAAAATCACCGCTTCTGCGTTTGAAAGCCAAATCCCTGGAGGGTCGTGCGTCAAGGCCACTAAGGCTCCTTCAAAGCCATAGTTGTTGTTGAGAATAACCAGCAACTTCTTACCTACGCTTTTCTCTAGCATGTGAAAGATTGAGGGAGGTGGAATGGCATTTGCTGGCATAAACAGTCTCTACCTTGCTTAGAGGACGTCGTAAGATAAAACTTTATCCCATTTCCCGCTCGCTTCTCCCCGCCACTGTCTGCCAAGAGTTCTGTCCAGTTTGTGCACGCCTAGGGTTCGTCGGACGCCTTTTTCCTTGTAGGAGATCTAATGCTTGGTCCCTCTGCCCTGTCTTTGGTTTTCAGTTTCTTGAAGCTCTGTCAACTTTAATATTCTGGAAAGTCAATTCTTGGAGTCTACTGGAGTTTGGACGTAGGTGGGTTCCGCTGAGAGCTTGGAGTATTCCATTGATGGGGTAGTGAAGCATTATTCATCGTTGTTTTCTTTGCCCTCGCACGGAATGATCGCTTTGCTTACTTTTTTGACATGCCTAGTGGGCGGGTTTCTGGCAGTTCCCTTGCTCAACGTTTCGCTTTCTTTGGGTGCCCGCTTTTCCGTTGCTTTGCAGTTCGTCTTGCTTCTTTTTCTTATGTCAACGATTTCGGACTTCATTATACGGCAGTTGTTTCTGCGTTCGGATCCAGTTTACAACCAGAGGCGCTGCTCATCGCTTTCTATGCTCTCTAATTTGCTGTGGTTCGGCTTCCTCTTGTTGGGCTCTTTGTTGGCTTTGCTTCTCAATTCGATTTTCTGGGTTTATCTTCTTTCGATGGGCTTTGCCACTGTCTGTATTCTTCGCCTAATTACGGTTTCTTCGACTTCAGTCGCACCGTATTGGCGGGTAGTCATCGCTTCTTTGATCCAGCCTCTGCTTTGCCTTTTTCCGATGTTCTATGCCACCCATAGCATGGATTACGCCCTTCGTACTGGCTCTGTATTGTTCTTATTCTTCTCCATTCCGATATCCATTGTAACTGCGTTTCTCTTCTTGAGTTTGGTGGATAGTGTAGGCTTGGAAGCTTTTCAAACGCCTACGACTTCGATCTTGAAGGCCTTCCTTGTTAATTGGATGGAAGACATAAACTACCCTTTGGAAGGTCTCTTCGAAAGTTTGGGAAGCGAGAAAACTATTGATTTTTCGCTTCTAGCTTTCAAGGCAGGAAAAAGTTTTGAGTCTCTGATTGTCGTATCCTCTTTCCACCCTGGCCCTTTCAGAAACGTTGGAAGCAGTCTTCTTCCGTTCATGATCCAAGAAGCTTTGGAGAAGAAGCTGGGTTGTGTTGTAGGGGTTCCCCATGGCTTGTTTGGCCACGAGTTTGATCTTTCCTCGCAAGAGCAGAACAAGAAGGTTCTCACAGAGATCTTGGAGTCAACCAGCTTTGAGGATTTCGATTCGAAGGCAACGCGCTTTGTGAGAACGCAGAAGGATGTTGCGGGGGCAAGTTGCCAGATATTTGGAGACTGTGCAATTCTGATTATGACCTTGGCTCCTGAAACAACTGAGGATTTTCCGAAGGAGCTAGGTGATTTCATCCTTGAAGAAGCCGCGAAGCTTGGGTTAGGGCATGTCGTTGTAGTAAACGCTCATAATAGTATTGACTCCGCCTTTGACATTGGCAGCGTAATGGCCCCTCTCAAAGAGGCCGCTCTAGCTGCTATGAGAGAAGCTTCAAAACAGGAATCTTTGCCCTTTGAAGTTGGCGCCGCAAAGGTGGTTCCGAGAGAATTCCGTTTGGAGGATGGGATGGGGCCGGGGGGGATCTGCGCGTTGGTGGTTCGAGTTGATGGGCATACTGGTTGCTACGTTGTTGTTGATGGGAATAACATGGTCTCAGGCCTGAGAGAGGAGATTCTTGAGGCTCTGAANNAAGCCGGCATTGATGAGGCAGAAGTCCTCACGACCGATACGCATGTTGTAAACGCCGTTACCATGATTCCTCGTGGATATCACCCCATTGGGGAGGCGATACCTCATGAAAAGATTATTAGCGACATTAAACGGGCTGCCAGAGAAGCGTTGGATCGTTTGAAGTCTGCGAGGGTTGCTTGGCGGGTTGGCCGGGTTCCGAATGTTGGGGTCATTGGAGAAAAGCAGATCCGCGACATGTCGAAGCTTGCAGACAAAGCCTTGTCGAGGGCGAGGAGAACGGCGGTTCCTTTGTTTGGGGCTGCAGGCTTAGCGCTGCTCGCCTTACTGCTTCTTCTATGACTTATCCATCCATGTTGCATTTCTTGAGCAGTCTGTTCCAGCGTTTGTCAACGGTTCTCTGAATGTCGTTTATCATGTGTTCGAAGGGGGGCCTAAACAGGTGTTGGAATCGGCGTTGCATCTTTAGATATTCAGCAACGGGCTTCTTGCGTTCTGGTTTCAACGCCGGGATTCTGCTTTGAGGAGATAGTGTGTATTCGCCGTCTATTGCCTCCCACAATGGAAATATGCATGTTTCCACAGCTAACCGGGCCAATTCTATGGTTTTGCTTGTATCGTAGCGCCAACCTCGTGGGCACGGTGCGAGGGCGTGTAAGAAAGCAGGGCCTTCCACTTCCAGTCCCATTCTGGCTTTTTTGAGCATGTCTTGCCAGTACGCGATAGAGGCTGTTGCCACGTAGGGAATGTCGTGGGCGACCATGATGTCTGCTATTGGTTTCTTGAATTGGGATTTTCCGGGGATCACGGTTCCCGCGGGCGACGTGGTTGTTGACGCGCCGTAGGGCGTGCCTCCGCTTCGTTGTATTCCCGTGTTCATGTAGGCTTCATTGTCGTAGAGAACATATAGGAAATCGTGGCCTCGCTCAGCAGCTCCTGATAATGCTTGAATTCCAATGTCGAAAGTGCCGCCGTCGCCTGCTAGCGCTATTACGTCCACGGGCTCCTTGAGTTTGCCCTTCCTTCTCATTACCTTCAAGGCGGCTTCGATTCCAGACGCGTTTGCGGCAGCATTTTCAAAGGCTGTGTGAATCCATGGTAGTTTCCATGCAGTGTATGGGTATATCGTCGATACGACTTCCATGCATCCTGTTGCGTTTGTGACTATTGTGGGGCCCCTTGTGGCTTTCATTATCTGCCTCAAAGCGATTGCCGGGCCGCACCCTGCGCAAGCTCTGTGCCCAGATGTGAAGAGCTCAGGTTTCTCCACGATCTCTTTTGCGGTGAACTTCCACATTGTTGCCATGCTACCGCCTCCTATTCCCGTACCCCTGCAAATTTCACTTCGTTCCCAACCTGCTTCGTTTCGAGTATTTTTTGTAGATCACTATAGATGCCTTGGATTGTGTTTTGAGGCATGTCTCGTCCTCCTAGGCCGTATATGTAATTCACAACGTGGGGGCGGTTTCGTGCGCCGTAGAGGGTGTGGCGGATTTCATGGAATATCGGCCCTCCGTAGCCGCCAAAACTGTTGCTTCGATCCATTACTGCGATTGCCTTCACGTTTTCCAGCGCTCTCATGATCTCTCCCACGGGGAGAGGCCTGAAGGTGCGGAGCCGGAGAAGCCCAGCTTTAATTCTTTGGGCTCGAAGTTTGTCTACGACAGCCTTTGCAGTTCCAGCAGCTGAGCCGCAGCATACAGTCGCGATTTCAGCGTCTTCAAGTTGGTATGTTTCAATAAGCCCGTCTCCGTACTTGCGTCCGCTTGTGTGGGCATATTCATCGTGGATTTGCTTGATTATCCGTGGTGCTTTTCGCATTGCCTCTTCCTGTTGTCTCTTATGCTCGAAGTAATAATCATAAAGGTCTAGAGGCCCCATAGTTATCGGGTTGTCGGGGTCGAGTTTGAAGGGCACATCTTTGCCGTTGTGCCCCCGCACAAGAGGAACGTGTCTTTCGCCGACGAATTTCCGCACAGTCTCATCTGGCAGTACATTGACGTTCTCGAGTGTGTGGCTGAGGAAGAAAGCGTCGAGACACACCATGACTGGCAGGAGCAAGTCTGTATTCTCAGCTATTCTGAAGGCTTGGATAATGGAGTCGTAGGCTTCCTGCGAGTTTTCGACGTAGATTTGAATCCAGCCGCTGTCCCTCTCAGCCATACTGTCCGAGTGGTCGCAGTGTATGTTTATCGGAGCGGATAACGCGCGATTTGCAATGGCCATCACCACTGGTGCTCTGCAGCCTGACGTAACGTAGAGTATCTCATGCATCAGGGCAAGACCTGCTGAAGCTGATGCGGTGAAGGTTCTGACTCCGGTGGCCGATGCGGTTAGACACGCGGTTAGCGCACTATGTTCTGATTCTGTACAAACAAACTCAGTATTTACCTCGCCGTTTGCCACGTACTCGCTAAATCTCTCGACGATGATCGTTTGGGGCGTTATTGGATATGCCGCGACAACGTCTACGTCAGATTGCTTCACGGCGAGTGCAACGGCTTCGTCGCCATTCAACGCAAGAACCTGTTGTTCAACAGCTTCCACCCCAACCTCTTGTTTGACAGTCTCCATCTATACCTCCCCCTCCCGCGTCATCTCTATAGCCTCGGCAGGACATTCATTGGCACATATACCGCAACCCTTACAGAACTCGTAGTCGAATTCGATGTCCTCCGTGACCTTGTTCCATTTTATGGCAGCGTCGGGGCATATCATAGGGCAGAGGAGACACTTGGTGCATTTCTCCGGATCCCGGACCGGTTTGAAGGTTCTCCAGTCCCCCGTCGGATATTCCGTTGCTGGCTTCCAGCAGACTCCAGCTATCGGAATGTCTTTCCAGCCCTTTTGTTCCTGGCTCATTCTGCTCTTGCCTCCTTGTATGCTTCCCTTATTACGGCGATGTTTCTTTCAGCCAACTCCTTTCTGAAACGTTCTCTTACAACCTTCTCAATACTGCCCAAATCTACTAGCGAAGCCGCCCGAGTGGCAGCGCCAAGCATGGAAGTGTTCGTTATGGGAACGTTCAGTATTTTGATGGCGATGTCGGTGGCTGGAACAGTCCAAACCTTTTGAGAAGCAACTCCTAGTCTTTTTCTCAGTTCTGAAGGACTTTCTCTTGAGTTAATCACCAAAACTCCATCTTCGGTGAGTCCTTCAGCCACCTTAACCGTCTTCAGCAAGGTAGGGTCAAGTACAACTGCCAAGTTCGGACTGTAGATGGAGCAATGAAGTTTGATTGGTTCATCGCTTATTCTTGTGTAGGCTGCCAGGGGAGCGCCCATGCGCTCGGGGCCGAACTCGGGGAATGATTGGACATATTTGTCCTCTAGGATGGCAGCCTTTGCGAGAAGTTCGCTTGCTGTCCATGCTCCCTGTCCGCCTCTACCATGCCATCGGATTTCTTGAAGCTGAGTCATCGATAAACCTCGAAGACTTCATTCTACAATTGAATCGTCTATATACACATTTCCCTGCGCCTACGATCAGGTGCATTAAGCCAAGCGTTCGCAGTTTGGGGCGAGTGAAGGGCGATTGCAGGAAGCTGGTAATCCCGTTGTTGCTTCCCGGAGTTGTGGATTTTTGGCACCTTTGCGAAACACTTTTCCCCTTCTAGTGGCACTTGTTACATTCCCAAATTGGTGCTGACGATGAACAAAATGGTTTGTCCAGAAGCGGTGAGGGAGCATAATTAGATGGGGAAGATTGTGATCGATGAGAAGGCATGCAAGAGCTGTGGACTATGCGTCAACGCTTGCCCTTTCCATCTTATATGCATCTCTGGGCGGATCAACATTAAAGGATATTACCCCGCCGAGTTTGTTGACCCTGAAGTCAAATGCACTGGTTGCACATTGTGCGCGCTAACTTGTCCCGATGTTGCTATAGAGGTTTATAGGGAGAAGAAGGTTGGAAGTAAGTGACTGAAACCCGGTTCATGACTGGAAACGAAGCGATCGCCGAGGCTGCGGTTCAAGCTGGATGTCGACATTTCTTCGGTTATCCTATAACACCTCAGAGCGAGATTCCTGAATATATGTCAAGGCGCCTTCCTGAAGTTGGAGGAGTATATCTCCAGGCGGAGAGTGAGGTAGCTGCGATCAACATGCTCTTTGGCGCGGCAGGTGCAGGGGCTAGAGTGATGACATCTTCTTCAAGCCCTGGGATCAGCTTAATGCAAGAGGGAATCTCTTACATGGCTGGAGCGGAGCTTCCCTGCGTAGTGGTGAACATTATGCGCGGAGGGCCTGGGTTGGGCGGGATCCAACCGTCACAGTCCGACTATTTCCAAGCAACCAAGGGCGGAGGACATGGTGACTACCACATCCTCGTATTGGCCCCTCACACTCTGCAGGAAGCAGTTTCTCTCACGATGGAAGCCTTCGACCTCGCTGACAAGTATCGAAATCCGGTACTCGTCTTGGGAGATGGTTACATGGGTCAAATGATGGAGCCCGTCAGATTCGAGAAGTCAGCGCCTCTGAAGCTTCCCACAAAAGAATGGGCTTTGACAGGCGCCAAGGGNCGTCCTCCGAATCTAGTTAGGAGCCTCTACTTGGATCCGAAGCTTTTGGAAGAGCACAATCTGGAGATAAACCGNAAAATCCAAGACATGATTAAAAACGAAGTACGTGTCGAAACATATCACACTGATGATGCCGAAGTTATCATCGCCGCCTATGGAACGGTGGCGAGAATCGCAAAAACCGCAATCAAAGTGCTACGTGAAAGGGGCATAAGAGCTGGTATGGTGAGACCGATCACCGTATTCCCATTTCCCTACGAAACCTTCGAAAAAATGGCCGACAAGGTGAGCCGATTCTTGGTGGTTGAGATGAGCCTTGGTCAGATGGTTGAGGACGTCAGACTTGGCCTGTGTGCCAAGGCCCAAGCACGGTTCTACGGACGAACGGGCGGCATGGTTCCAAGCTACGACGAAATAATAACGCAGACGGAAGAGCTCGTGAAGGAGGCAATCTAGAAAGATGCAGTTGAGAATGCAGAAGGTTTTTGAACGTCCTAGAACTCTGCGTCCGGTGGCAACTCATTACTGCCCTGGTTGTGGGCATGGAATTGCAGCCCGCCTTGTCGCGGAAGTGATAGATGAACTGGAAGCAAGAGAGAGAACCGTTGGAGTTGCGCCTGTGGGCTGTTCAGTTCTTCTCTACAACTACCTCGACGTCGACATGTATGAAGCCGCCCATGGCAGAGCGCCTGCTGTCGCCACAGGCTGCAAGCGAGTCCATCCAGGACTTGTCGTGTTCACTTATCAAGGCGATGGGGATTTTGCTTCCATAGGAACTGCAGAAGCAGTTCACGCAGCCGCTCGCGGAGAAAAGGTAACAACAATCTTCATCAACAATGCAATCTACGGAATGACTGGGGGGCAAATGGCGCCGACAACGCTTATCGGCCAGAAAACCACAACCTCCCCGATGGGGCGAACGGTAGAACAAGCGGGCTTTCCTGTGAGAATGGCTGAGCTGCTTGCAACGCTCGACGGTGCGGCGTACATTGCTAGGGTAAGTGTTAACAGACCGAAAAACATCATACAGGCTAAGAAGGCGATAAAAAAAGCCTTTGAGACGCAGATGAAGGGTTTAGGGTATTCAATGGTGGAAGTCTTGTCACAATGTCCAACNGTCTGGCACATGACTCCAAACGACGCGGTTCGATGGGTTGAAGAGAAAATGATGCCCTGTTTTCCGCTGGGCGAGTTCAAAACTCCAGCAGAGGGTTGAAGCGTGGAGACTGGAAAGAGAAACCCAATGTTTGCCAACGTAATCATGGCAGGCTTCGGCGGTCAAGGATTGATGTTCATTGGAAAGCTGTTAGCGTACAGCGCCATGAAAACTGGCAAACACGTGACTTGGATACCATCCTACGGCCCTGAAATGCGTGGAGGAACAGCAAACTGCACTGTGGTCATATCAGACGAAGAGATAGGTTCACCTGTAATCACGTCACCGCAAGCATTGATAATCATGAATAACCCTTCAGTGAAAGCCTTCGAACCACGACTAAAGCCTCGAGGACTAATGTTCCTAAATAGTTCATTGATCACGCATCAACTAAAAAGAGCCGACATTGAAGCCGTAGCTATACCTGCAAACGACATTGCGATGGAAGTCGGTGAGAAAAGGGCAGCAAACATGGTTATGCTGGGAGCCTACGTGGCGCGGACGAAGGTTGTCCCCAAAGAAAGCATACTTGAGGGCTTGAAGGAGTTCTTTGGAAAGAAAGCGGAATTTCTAGGCGTAAACACGCGAGCCTTTGAGAAGGGAATGGAACACGGCCTGGGCTAAGCCCAAGCGTTATTCGCGCGNACGACAACCCCATCATGGTCTTGTCTGTTAGANNTNAGACATAAGAAAACTATAAGAGGTGCCTGCCGAACCTTACAGAGCGCGATTAAATATCTTGAGTACAGACGCCATCATTTGACATCACGCCGTCATAGTCCTCAAGTAATCTGAGGAGGTAGAAAACCGTGACTGAAACAGAAAAACCAGCAAAACCAGCAAAACCAAAACCGGAAAAAGAGAAACCTAGAGAGGTGGCAGCGACGATTGAAAACATTGTCCTCATCGGCCGAAAACCAGTGATGAACTACGTGGTTGCCTGCCTCACCTTCTTCAACTCNGGTGAGAAGGACATTTGCATCAAAGCCAGAGGGCGGGCAATTAGCACTGCCGTCGACACNGTTGAGCTTCTGAGACGCGCCTTCGTAAAAGACGTGAAACTGAAGGGCATATCCATCGGCACCGAAGAGTTACAGAGAGAAGAGGGAAGAAAGAGCAACGTCTCAACCATCGAGATAACTATGGCCCGGCCATAGACCTGAAAGGTTTCCCTCAATCCGACAACCCAACGTCGGGTCTCAGGTCCCCGAACGACAGGACAAGGACCTGACCCACACCTTTTTCCATTCCAGACGCTAACAGATACCTATAAAAATCCGTTTCCCACATTGAATAATCTTCGCAATAAGGTGAAATCCAATGTCTGATTATCCGAAAATCGTTGTTACTCCTCCAGGTCCTAAGGCACGAGAGCTCGCAAAACGAGACGATAAGGTGATCTCCCAGTCGTTNGTGCGCTTTTACCCTCTCGCAATACAGAGCGGAAAGGGTTGCATAATCCGAGACGTTGATGGCAACGAGTATATCGATTTCAACTCCGGCCTNGTGTGTCTCAATGTGGGTCATAGCCACCCNAAGGTTATAGAGGCAGTGAAGAGCCAGTTAGACCGCTTTCTACACTATTCAATCACCGATTTCATGTANCACGAAGTTGTTGACACNGCNGAGAAGCTAGTCGANATAACNCCTGGCANATGGCAGAAGAAGGTTTTCTTCTGCAACAGCGGTGCCGAAGCAGTCGAGGCTGGGGCNAAGCTTGCANGGTGGCACACGCGNAAGCAGTCNTACATAGCTTTCATCAGCGCNTTCCACGGCAGAACATTCGGAGGAATGTCCTTCACATCCAGCAAACCAGTTCAAAGACGCTACTTCTTTCCCTTAGTTCCCGGTGTGACCCATGTGCCCTACGGTTACTGCTACCGATGTCCATTCAAGCTAACCTACCCAGACTGCCACTATTGGTGCGTGGACTTCATAGACGAGTACGTGCTGCAAAAATACATCCCCCCAGAGGAAGTAGCAGCCTTCGTCTTCGAGCCAATTCAAGGCGAAGGAGGCTACGTTGTGCCGCCGCCTGAATACTTCCAGAGACTCAAGAAGCTGGCAGACAAATACGGCATATTAATGATGGACGATGAGGTTCAGGCAGGTATGGGAAGGACTGGAAAATGGTTTGCAATTGAACACTGGGGTGTGGAGCCCGACATCCTATGCATCGCCAAGTCCATCGCGGCAGGAATGCCCCTGGGCGCCATGGTTGCTAAGGACTCTATAATGGATTGGGAAGGCGGCTCTCATGCAAGCACTTTTGGAGGCAATCCAGTCTCATGCGCAGCAGCGTCTGCAGTCATTAACGTAATTCAGGATGAAGGCTTGAGGGAAAACGCGGCAAAAGAGGGCACCTACATTATGAAGCGCCTTCGGGATCTCAAAGAAGAAAGTGAAATCGTAGGCGACGTACGTGGGAAAGGCTTGATGATAGGCATCGAACTCGTTGAAAACAAGGCAAGCAAGAAGCCAGCATCAAAGCAAGCTGCAGAAGTCATGATGCGAAGTTGGAAGCGCGGTGTCGCTGTAATAACCTGCGGCAAGTCAACAATACGAATAGCTCCACCCTTAGTCATAACAAGGGAGCTCGTGGACGCTGGAATGGATATTATAGAAGACGCGATAAAGCAGGTCGAGCGACAAAGCTAACGCTGTAGCCTCCCTCGTCTGCTGAAAACTTATTTAAAACGTCGCATATTCTTCCGGTTAGGAGACAGAGTAGTGCTCAGCTTGCTAAGCAGGCAAAGAAACTGGCATCACAGCGCCGCTCTGCCCTACTTGGGTCTGAGTATGGAGAGTGAAAGTGATGGCGAATCAGAAAGCAGCGAAGCAGGAAGGAGGATGACATGGCTGCAGATTATGTCAGGCAACTCAGTCTCACCAAAACCACAGGGCAATCACTCCTGTCTCTCGCCTTTCAACTGGGCGGTGTAGTTGCAGGTTTAATCGTAGCCAGTTCTCTAGGCCTTTTCTCCCGTGAACCTTGGATAATAGCCCTCTACCCCGGGATTCTAAGTATGCGAGGTGTTGTTGGAGGTCTTTTTTCCGGGCGGCTGACCACAGGACTACATCTGGGCGCGATTAAGGGAGCTCTGTTTGGAAAAGAGGCCAAGAACCTGCACTCGTTATGGGCTTCCATTATAGTGCTGACTTTTGAAAGCGCCACTGTGTTGGGATTTGCGGCCTTGCTTCTTGGAACAATCTCTTGGGGAATAGGCATCACTGAATGGGTCAATATCTTCACCACGATAATCGCCACCATGGGGATATCGCTTCTGCTGATATCTCCAATTACGATAGCTATAGCGTTCTTTTCATTTGGGAAAGGCCTGGATCCTGACATAATAGTCTATCCAGTGACTGCAACAATCGCCGACATTCTAGTTACCCTGTCCTACACCCTAGTACTGAGTGTTTCCTTTCTGACGGAAGCGGCAAACGCTGTTCTAGTGGTCTGTGTTGCCTTCGCGGCTATCGCGCTTTTCGTTTCTTACAGGAACAGAGCAAAGGCGCAATTCACTAGAACCTTGAGAGAAGCCACAGTCACAATGATTATCGTAGCGTTCATCGTAAGTATAACAGGGTCGGTGCTGTCTCAGATCAGCGAGGCTCTAGCCAATAGCACCCGGATCGCGCCGGCGAGGCTCTACACCATCTACACCGCTCTCATTGGCACCATGGGGGGGTTTGGAGCAATAGTTGGGTCGACTGCCACTACTAAGCTTGCTCTAGGCACGATTGATTCCTCGTTTAGGGCAATAAAAGAACACCGCAATCAGATAGTTGGAGCATGGATTGCTTCAGTGGTTATATACATGATTCTCGCCCTCATTTCATCATTGCTGACATTTCCCGTGAACCCTCCTGAGGCTCTAGGATTTGTCACCTCACTCCTTGCCACTAATGCTTTTGCTGCTTTTTCAATGACTTGTGTAGCTTTCAGTGTGGCGATTCTTACGTTTCACAGAGGTCTTGACCCGGACAACTTCGTTATTCCCATTGAGAGTGCTGTGGCTGATGCAGTAACAACGATTTTTCTACTGCTGACACTGAGCCTAGTGGGGTAATCTTTGAGGATAGTAAGGATTATGTATTCTCGCAAGAATCTTATTACGGTGGCCTTCACCCGTAGTGGAGTGTTCTTCGCCTAATGGTGAAGTTGGAGAAGATTGAATATAAGCCAATATCTGTAAGGGATTTGCTCGTTGAGATCAAGGATCTGTCCGAGCTGATGATTGATCTGGCATATTCAGCTGCGCTTTTCGACAGCAAAGAACTGGCGGAAGAGGTTCTTGAGTTGGAAGAACGAGTTGATACCCTTGCCTATCTTCTGGACATGAACGTTATGATAGCGGTCAGAGATGCCCAAGACGCTGAGCGTTTAGTGGGAGTTTCCGCTGTGGCTTCTGCGGCAGACCAGATTTCGGACGCGGCAGCGGACATCGCCACCCTAGTGACACGAAACATCGGCATTCATCCAATTGTACGTGAAGCCTTCGAGAAAGTTGAGGAACATCTCATACGCGTTAGATTGGCTCCTGAATCGCTCATGGTTGGGAAAGCACTGGACGATTTGGAATTGGCGGCAAGAATTGGCGTGGACGTCATAGCAATCAGAAGAGGAAAACAGTGGATCATAGACCCTGAGAACACGAGGCTTGAAGAGGACGATGTTCTCTTCGCTCGTGGGGCGCCCGGCGGTATTGATGAAATGAAGGGGCTTGCTGAGGGCACTGTTAGAGAGCTCGGTGAGTAGCATTGGTAAGAAAAAACCAGTTTGAAATGATAGTCAATAAGCTTGTCGTTGAATTAAAAGACACTTCTGAATTGATGATTGACCTAGCATACTCCTCCCTCCTGCTCAACAACAGCCACTTGGCTGAAGAAGTGCAAGCCCTTGAAGAATCCGTGGACGAGCTTCATACCGAGTTTGAACAGCTCGTTCTGTCAAGCGGCTTCAAGCCAGAAGAATCGAGACACTTCTTGGGGCTAATCAGGCTGGGGGTCGCCACAGAGCAAATCGCGGACGCCGGGAACAAGATAGCAGAGGTTGTGCTGAGAGGATTGGAGCCGCACCCAATACTGAAGCTAGCGATTGAAGAGGCCGAAGAGACTGTTACTCGGGTAAAAGTGTCTGCCAAATCAGCTCTTGTAGATAAAACTCTCCGCGAAGCTCAAATACATGAAGAAACTGGAATGTGGGTTCTCGCTATCAGAAGAAACAACGTTTGGATA
>JGI2172J19969_10000127_pt1 | contig 29289 bp, 28 predicted proteins | sample DeeMarSWOR230_32_FD_19969 | JGI IMG/M metagenome (IMG submission 19969)
GTCTGCTGATGTGGTCGACAAGGGGATCGTGTTAACTGGCGGGGGGGCACTGTTAAAGAATCTTGATGTATTGCTAAGAGAGGAGACACGGCTTCCCATCATTATCACCGAGGATCCCCTTACCACGGTTGCCATAGGGGCGGGGAAGGTATTAGATAATCTGTCGATTCTCAAGGAGATTACGCTCACCTGATCACAGAGAGGTCTTACTCCTTTACTGCACACTGCCCATCAGGCAGATTATGTGTCTCGCTGTCTTCCAAGCGAAACTTTGCCTTCCGGGTCCAGAGCCTGAACCACGTCCTGCACAATTTCATCAAAGCGAAATCTAATCATAACAGTATCAATTTCTGGAGCCTGGGGTCAAATCAGTTGGAGAATTCTCCGGTACTTTAGTACCACCCTTTTGCGACCGCCTTGAGGTCTTNTTTCAGTTGCTTCATCATCTCCTCCTTTGCGTGAGCGCTAAAGGTTATCAACGCGCCCTTTCAGCCCCTTGCCCAACACCTCCACTGGGTCTGCCTTGGCTATGGCAGTTGCCTTGGGCTNANAACGGGCTCNGTTCATACCCCATTGTCTAAGAGATGTCAAGGAATTCTGCCTACTTACCGTCAACATTAGGTGCACAGGGATACCACTAGGCCCTATCTTAAAGAAAACCAGATTGGCATGAAACTCGGGAAAGGGCCAAAAGCACAGAAATATCAAAGATATAGTGTTATTTTAGGGTCTCTTTTCCCCAAGGCTACGGTGTCTTTCGCATCCAGCATTAAATGCATTAGCGGACGATAAAAGTGGATTAGATGTCGAATCAGCCATCTTCTTGATGCGTAGGAAAAATTATATTTCATAGTAGCATTCTCTGTGCTATTTTACCTGAAATAGCACAAATAGCAGGTATCCCGTTTGCGAGATACACCAAGAAATACTACCACAGTGCGGGTGACTAATTAGACTGTAAGGGAGGTATTCACCATGTCTGCGAGTTCAAGACTAAGGTATTTTGGGTGGTCATCTTTTGCCATTGAGTCAGCAAATGGTAGTCTCTTATTTGATCCTTTGTACCGCACGATGTACGGAGCAAGATGGTCCAGCTTGAATGATTTCCGCGATGCAAAGGTCATATGTGTGACACACGGTCACCATGATCATTACATTGATGTTCCGANTATAGTAAAACACACAGATGCAGTGGTGGTTGCGTCCAACGACATATGTGAGCACCTCAACTCTCGGTATAAGGTGAGGAAAGAAAGGCTATTGCCAATAGAACCTTTTCAAGAAGCGAGTATCTCTGATTTTAAGATAACTGCCTTTGAATGGGGCCACAGGAAGGTGAGCATCTTAAGACTTTTTAGGGGGGGAATTTTAAGGGCAGAGTTTTTCTCGAGTTTCCAGTCCGCATGGCACAATCTGTTCAAAGTCCCATTTTATGCTCCCCATTTTGGCTTCTATGTCCAGGCGCCAGATAACATACGACTTATGAATTACTGCGAGGGTTTTAGCAACCTCATGAAAATCGAAGAGGTTCGTGAATTGGGTCAGCGATTCAAAACGGATGTCCTTCTTGCTGGTATGCAGCTTAATTTCGAGGAACAATTATCCGAGGGCGTTGCTGCCCTATCGCCAAAGAAGGTGGTACTCTTCCACCCGCATGAGGCAATGTTTGAAAAGATCGGACTGAGATCTTCACCCCCTCAAATTTTCGTTGAAGGCGTTAAGCGTGCATTGCCAGAGGCAGAGGTTATCGTAGCCAAGCCGCGGTCTTCTTTTGCAATTTGAACTGCCAAACGTTCGAGTTAAGCTGGGGGCTCACAGTAAAGCGTCTCAGGGCTGTTCTGAGGATACCAAGCGCCGGGGTGTGAATTTCGTCAAATTTAGGGATTGCCTCTGGATCTACAGGCTGTGTTTCGCCTTTTTCCGGTTGTTTTGAAGTTCAAGTAGATGGCTGGCCAAAATTGAGAACATCTGGGTGAGGGTTGGGAGAGGGCTCGAGTCCTCGGGAGTGCGTTCAGCAAGATCGGTCTCGCCAACGAAGCGGTATATATCCGCAGCGCCAGCGAGAATCTTGGGGGTCAGACCGACATGGTCAAACGTCTTGGCGATCTCCTCCATCTCGCCAATCCATCGCCGGGATTTCATCGGCATTATGGGCAATTGTTGCTCCATGTGCTCATANAGAGGGGATTGGCTCAATTGAAATTCTTGTTTAAGGGCCTGGGATACCCCAAGGATTTCTGCAGCCGTGAGGAGTTCNGTGCACATGGCGGCCAGCCCTTTCGTCAATGCGGCATAGCACATTTTGATGGCGGAGGCCTGCCCTATTTGCTCCCCGAGCACGATCACATCAAGTCCAAATTGGGTCAGCTCTTCAAAGGTGTCTACATGAGGCCCTGAGGCGTAGAAGCGGGTTAGCCCTTCTTTTCTGGGTGGGGGACCGATGATTCCAGTATCAACAAAAATCCCGCCAGCATCGGTAATCATTTCGTCGATCTGACAGGTAGTTTGGGGGGCAATCGCGTTGCAGTCGGCATAGATGAGTTCGGCTCTGGTTTCCGAGACCGCTTGTGCAATCAGCTGTGCTGCCTGCGTTGCCTGAGCAGGCACCAGGATTGACAGAATGATGTCAGCTTCATTCACGAGTGCCTGGTATGTTGGAACATTTGCGATATGCGCACGGCGTGCCAGGGATCTAGTACGTTCGCTTCTGCCCTGCAAACAGGTAATTACCCGTAAGCCATGTGAGACAAGGACTTGGCCAACGGTATGTCCCATATCACCGGGACTCAGGATACCAGCAGTTTTCAATCGCATTCTCACCCTCCTCGAAGGCTATGCTTCTTTCAGAAATGTGTCACTGTTTTTCTGCCCTGTATTCCCTTGCATCCAGAGCGTCGCCACGGGCAAGGGCATAGGCCAAAATGACGGTATTTCTTGCTGGAACACAGCCGATAGTTGTGAGATTTTCGTTGGGCTTCATCTCACAAGTGCCTGGGATACCACACACAACGGACCACTGACGTTATCTGAAAAGGACTTCCAAGAGCTCCATGACTGACGAGACACCAATGAGTTCCATATCTACCTTAGCTTTCAATGCCTTTATGCTTTTTTTTGGAAGCAAACATCGTGAAAAACCTAATTTAACGGCCTCCTTTAGCCTGAGCTCAGTCTGGCTTACACCCCTGATCTCCCCTGAGAGGCCCACCTCACCGAAAGTAACGGTGTTTCTTGGGATCGGTTTATTAAGAAAACTTGAGGCAGCGGTGGAGATGATTCCTAGGTCGATAGCAGGTTCGTTAATCTTGATCCCGCCAGCAACATTTATGAATATGTCCTTATCAGACAGGGCAACACCTCCTCTCTTAGCCAGAACTGCAACAAGTACACTAACCCTGTTTGGGTCAACACCAATGGTTGTCCTCCGCGGGATAGCAAGAGAAGTGGTACAGACAAGGGCCTGCATCTCTACCAGCAACGGCCTGGTTCCCTCTATGCAGGAAATAACCACAGAGCCGCTCACATCCCTGGCCCTCTCCTCTAGAAAAACCTTTGATGGATTGCCAACCTCTTCCAATCCGTTATCCATCATCTCAAACACCCCTATCTCATTGGTAGGGCCGTACCTGTTTTTTACAGACCTGAGGATCCTATACATATGGGATCCATCCCCCTCGAANTAGAGTACGGTATCCACCAAGTGCTCCAGGACCTTTGGGCCTGCTATTGCCCCATCCTTTGTTACATGTCCAATCAGAAACATTGCCCTGTTAGTGCTTTTTGCCAGGTTCATCAGCCTGCTCGTAACCTCTCTTACCTGCCCGATGGAGCCCTGGGCAGAACCGAGCGATTCGGTAAAGATTGTCTGGATGGAGTCGATAACGATAATCCGGGGGGCAAGTTCATCAAGCCTATCAATGACATCCTCTAAACATGTGCCACTTAATAAATAGAGCTCAGAGGAGTCAGCTGAAATCCTCTGCGCCCTCATCTTTATCTGTTGAACAGATTCCTCACCTGAGATATAGAGGGTTCTAAGGCCTTGTTGGGCGAGTCTCTGTGCAACCTGCAAAATCAAAGTGGATTTACCAATTCCAGGGTCTCCCCCAATTAAGACAAGGGAGCCTGGAACCACACCTCCACCAAGGGTCCTATCAAACTCACTTAATCCTGTCTTATCTCTCACCTCTTTATCTATGGCAACTGTGTCAATCCTTTGGGGCCTATCCAAGGGAGATTGCCTTTTTCCCCTATCCTGGTGGTCTACTTCAGTCAATTCCTCTACCAATGAGTTCCATGCCCCACAATCAGGGCACCTGCCTAACCATTTTGGGGCCTTATAGCCACAGTTTTGACATACAAATATGGTTTTCTGCCTGGCCAATTCAATGCCTCCATTACGCTTTGTTACCCGTTCACCGTTTTTCGTTCACCGAAACCCTGGCCACGGTCAACGGGTAACGCACAACAGTGAACGTTCAATAGATAGCCCTATTGTCTTCCATCATTCATCATTAGTCAAATTAAAACACCCTCTACTTTTTCAGTTCTTCGGGTCCAGGGAAGTTGAACTAGAAAAATTCTTGGTTGACAAAGGGGGATGTTGTTATTAGGTTTCATAACAAAATACAAGAGAAAGAGGAGGAATGAAGGTGAGTGGACTTCTACAGGTAACTGATAGTAACTTTGAGGACGAAATCATCAAATCCAGCAAACCTGCGCTGGTTGATCTTTGGGCCCCGTGGTGCCAGCCATGCCTTATTACAGGTCCCTGGATAGAGGAACTCGCTCAGCAATATAGCGAGAAATTTAAGGCGGCAAAGATGAATGTTGATGAAAATCCCATGACCGCTAGTCACTACGGGGTTAGGGCAATCCCAACGATACTCCTTTTTAAGGATGGGGAATTGGTAGATACCATTGTGGGGGCTGTAGGAAAGGCAAATATTGAAAAGGCCATGCTCAAGCTGATGTAAGGCAATTTAACAGATGATAGCAATAGTGGGCGAGCTAAAGAGTGGCTTATATCCTTAAGAGATTTATTCTTATTCAGCTTTTGATTGTTTTAGGTGCTGGTTGCTCTGGGTTTTCAGGAAAGGAACTCGAAAAATCTGCCGAAGAGCTGATGCGTGAAGGTATGTCAGCGTTTAGGGATGGCGATTATGCTGAGGCGGTTACATCCTTTCAAAACCTAAAAGACAGGTACCCTTACAGTAGACTGGCTGTTCAAGCTGAATTGAAATTGGCAGACGCACTCTTTGGAAGGAAAGAGTTTGAGGAGGCGCTGGAGGTATACATAGAATTCGAAAAGCTTCACCCAAAGAACGAATCTATCCCCTATGTCATATACCAGCAAGGTATGTGTAATTTTCTCAGGATGAATAGAATTGACCGGGATCAGACCAATACAAAAAATGCCTTAAAAGCGTTTGAAAGACTCATGGGAGAATTCCCGACTAATCCATTTTCCTCACAGGCGCAGAAAAGGATAAGGGCATGTCTTATTAACCTTGCTGAATATGAATTTTATGTTGGTCATTTCTATTTCAAGGCCGGTCAGTATCTGGCAGCACTCAGACGGTTTGAGTATCTTATCACACATTACCCTGATCTCGGTCAACATGGGAAAACACTTCTCTATATAGCCAAATGTAAAGAGAAACTGGCTGAACAAGAGCCAGCGCACTAAACCCCAGCAATCCTCGTTCTCTTTTCCAAATTCATCGTAGGCATCAAGGGTCAGTTCCGCCGAGAGGGATCGAACCTGGACGTAGTGAAAGGCTGAGAGCTGATGCCCCCAGGTTCAACTTTTTGAGGGGACTCCAGTCAGTAATAATAGTTGATTATTCATGTCAATTGTGACATATTTCACCCATGCGCGCATTCTTCAAGGTAAAGACCGCAGAGGATGTCTTTGAATCATTGAGAGATATCAACCCGTTGGGGACCGAATCTGTCCACATAACAGGTGCCCTTAACAGGATCCTGGCACGAGATATCATATCGAGGGAAGATCTCCCAGGATTTCAAAGGTCCACGGTGGATGGATATGCCCTCGCTGCCAAGGATGCCTTTGGTGCCAGCGAGAACCTACCAGCCCCTTTCAATATTGTTGGGGAAGTAAGGATGGCCGAGATACCACATTTTGGCCTTAAGAGGGGTGAGTGCGCCATGATATCAACAGGGGGTATGCTACCAGAAGGTTCTGATGCAGTTGTTATGGTAGAATATTCCCAGATGGTAGGGGATAGGGTGGTGGAAATCACCAGGCCTGTTTCACCATTAGAAAATGTGATCCAACCGGATGATGACGTTAAGAAAGGACAGGTAATTTTGCATAAAGGGGCCCCAGTGCGGCCACAGGATCTTGGTATTTTGGCAGGCCTGGGTATAAGTCAGGTAGATGTATTTGCCAAACCAGGGGCAGCTATCATATCTACTGGCGAAGAGGTAGTTGATGTTGGTGAAAAACCAAAACCAGGACAGATAAGGGACATAAACAGTTATACCCTTGGGGGCCTCTGTATTAAATCAGGTGTGGAGCCTCTCTATCTGGGTATAACCAGGGATAGATTTGAGGATCTGAAAAAAGTGATCGAAAAAGGAATGTCTCGGGCAGACGTTGTCTTGCTTTCAGGGGGGAGCTCTGTGGGCGCAAAAGATATTACCTTGGACGCCTTTCTCTCCTTAGAGGGGGTAGAGATAGTGGCCCATGGGGTATCCATCAGTCCTGGCAAACCGACTATTATTGCAAGAAAAGGAAACAAGACATTGTGGGGAATTCCAGGGCATCCTGTGTCTGCGATGATTATATTTGATGTTTTTATTAGATATCTTTTTGGCAGGCTCTCTGGCCTTTCAAGCCCAACTGAATATGATACTCATGCCGTAGAGGCGGAGCTTGATAGGAATATAGAGTCAGCAAGTGGACGAGAGGATTATATAAGGGTAAAACTTGCCTATAGTGAGGAAAGGTGGCTGGCCACGCCTATCCTGGGAAAAAGTGGGCTTATATCCACCATGGTAGAGGCAGATGGCATTATCAGGATAGATATGAATACAGAGGGCCTTTATAGGGGAGAAAAGGTCAAGGTAAGGTTGTTTTAAAAATAATGCAAAGGCAAAAGATATATCTAAGAATGAAGGATCCCAAGGAGGCACGTGAGATCTTTTTCAAAAGGTTTGATCCCGAGCCAATAGTGGAGGGAGAAGAGATCCCGGCGGGTGAGTCTCCTGGTAGGGTGACTGCAGCGCCTGTCTTTGCAGTGATTTCATCGCCTTGTTTTCATTCTGCGGCAATGGATGGGATAGCGGTCCTGGCAGAAGATACCTATGGAGCGACAGAGAGGAATCCTAAGAGATTGAAAATCGGGCGAGAGGCTACATGGATAAATACTGGGCAGGTGATGCCAGAGGGAAAAAATGCTGTTATTATGGCTGAGAAGCTCAACCAGATTGATGAGAAAGAGATTGAAATTCTCTCATCCGCATTCCCTTGGCAGAATGTCAGGAAGGTGGGAGAGGATTTTGTTGCGACGGAGTTGCTTTTTCCCCAAAACCACAGGATACGACCATTTGACCTTGGAACCCTGATCGGGGGCGGGGTCTTTCATCTCAAGGTGAGAAGAAAACCGAGGGTAATGATAATCCCGACGGGAAGCGAGCTGGTAAATTTCACTACCCTTTCAGATCCTTTCTACCTGAAGAAAGGTGAGATTATTGAGTATAATTCGTCTGTTCTCTCAGCCCTTATCATGGAGTCCGGGGCTGACCCTGTAGTGGAGGATATAGTTGAGGATAAGAGCGAAAAGATTACTGATGCCCTCCTTAAGGCGGTAGATTCTGGGCCTGATATGGTGATCATCATTGCAGGCTCATCTGCCGGGAAAAAGGACTATACGGCCCAGGTGATTGAGGATATCGGAGAGCTCCTGGTTCATGGTGTCACCATAATGCCTGGTAAGCCCACCATTCTTGGCAGTGTAAAAGGGAAGCCCGTCATTGGGATCCCAGGATATCCGGTTTCTGCCTATATCTCATTTGATGAGTTTGTAAGACCTTTTCTCTACAGGCTGCAGGGCTCAATGGCACCCACAAAACAGTTAGTAAGGGTAGTTGTATCCAGGGATATGCCTTCGAAGCTTGGAGTAGAAGAATTTGTCAGGGTTAATATCGGTAAGGTGGGAGAGAGGGTGGTGGCCATACCTCTTCCCAGGGGTGCTGGATCAATAACGACCCTGAGCAAGGCAGAGGGTATTATCAGGATCCCTTCTCTTAGTGAAGGCATCTCTGGGGGCGAGGAAACAGATGCCGAACTTCTGGTAGATCCTGAAGATCTTGTTAATACCATCGTTATTATTGGAAGCCATGATATTACCTTGGATATCCTGTCGGATGAGATCAGGAAAAAAAGGAGTGGCGTAAGGATTGTCTCAGGAAATGTAGGGAGCCTTGCAGGATTGCTGGCCCTTAGAAAGGGAACAGCCCACATGGCTGGTTCTCATCTTCTGGACATCCAAACAGGTGAGTACAATATCTCTTACATCCGCAGATATCTGAAAGGGCTACCGGTCCATGTGTTCACTCTGGTAACAAGGGAGCAGGGCCTGATCATTCAAAAAGGAAACCCTAAGGGTGTAAGGGGGATCGGAGACCTTACCACCGATGGCATTAGCTTTGTCAACAGGCAGCCAGGATCAGGGACCAGGATCCTTTTTGACTATAAGTTGCAGGAGATAAGGATGGATCCCTCCCATATAAATGGTTATGAAAACGAGGAGTACACTCATATGAATGTGGCGGTCGCCGTTTTAAATGGGATGGCAGATGCTGGGTTGGGAATTATGGCAGCGGCCAGGGCCCTGGATCTGGATTTTATTCCTGTTGTCAAAGAACAATACGATCTGGTAATCCCTTCCTCTTTCGTTGATGATCCTAAGGTAACATTGCTTTTGAATGTCCTCAGATCAGAGGGGTTCAGGAAAAGGGTGAAAGGCTTAGGCGGCTACAACCCGGCAAAGAGCGGAAATCTGTGGAAGGTAATCTGACTTCTTGGAGGCACTCATGCTTGATTTGAGATTGAAATCGAGACAATGGCTGGAAGACCGTCACGGTAACATCATCATGGGAGAGGGTCGACAGAGGATCCTGGAGTTAATTGAGCTCACAGGTTCAATAAATCAGACAGCCAAATTGATGAGAATGTCCTACAGGGGGGTATGGGGAAAGATTAAGGCCACCGAAGCGCATCTGAGTAAAAAGATCGTGATAACTGAAAGGAGACACGGATCTCGTTTAACAGAGGATGGAAAAAGGCTTTTAATGAATTATGCTCGGCTCAAAGAGGAGTGCCAAGAATCTGATACGAGGATCTTTGAGGATATATTTAAGGAAGAGGGGCCTTGATATTCCTGAATTGTGAATTGCGATTCGGGATGTGTTGAGATTGAGGCATTGAGAGATTTTGGATTGCCGATTCTGGATTAGGGAATTAACTAATGAGGAATGACAAAAAATCAGGGAGGGTTCTAAGGTGAAGGTAGTAGGCATAGTTGGGTATAAGAAAAGTGGAAAGACGGCGCTGATTATGAAATTGTCTCAGGAGCTGTCAAGAATGGGACACCGGGTTGGTATTCTCAAACACGTTTCGGGTGAGATTGCTTTTCCTGACACTGACACATCAAAATGCAGACCATATGTTCCTTTTGTTTCTGCCATTTCCTCAAAGGAATCAGAGATAATTCTAAAGGGGAAGAAAACAGTAGAGGATATCCTCACATATTGTGACTCTGATATTGTATTGATAGAGGGGTTTAAAAAGGAAAAGACATTTCCAAAGATTGTCTGCATAAAAAATGCAGGTGAGGAAAGGGCATTGTTTGATGGATTAGAGCTCTTTACTGCCAGCTTTGAGCAAAACGTCTCTGATTTTACTATAGGAAATGATGACCACATAAAAGAGATGGCCGCTATTGTAGCTGAGCGGTCTTTCAAGTTGCCTAGTCTAAACTGTGGTCACTGCGGATATGAGAGCTGCTATGAACTTGCCAGGGAAATTGTTGGAGGAAGAGAGGCCGTCAATAAATGCGTGTCTTTGAATCCCCCAATTTCTATTAAGGTTGAGGGGACCACGTTCCCATTAAACCCATTTACCTCGAGCTTGTTCAAAAGTACTATTCTGGCAATGTTGTCTTCTTTAAAGGGCTTTAAAAAGGGGACAGTTGAAATAGAGATCCCCTGACCTAAGCGCCCGCCCGCCTCGTCCCGCAGAGCGCTACGGGCAGGCCCAGAGTTGAGGAATGAGAGTGTTAGTTGACAGGTTTCACAGAAGGATAAATTATCTGAGGATATCCATTACTGACAGGTGCAATCTGCGCTGTATTTACTGTATGCCACCCTTTGGTGAAAGAAAACTGAGGCATAGAGAAATCTTGCGCTACGAGGAATTCCTCAGGATTGTGAGGATTGCGATAAAACTGGGCATTAAAAAGATCAGGCTGACAGGAGGAGAACCCCTTGTGAGGAAAGGGATACAGGGATTTATCCCCATGCTCACAGCCATAAATGGTCTAGATGATGTCTCTTTGACCACCAATGGAGTCTATCTTAACGATCATCTGGATATGTTGAAGGCGAGCGGCATAAAAAGGATTAATGTGAGCATTGACAGCCTTAACAGGACGAAATTTAAGAGGATCACCCGGTTTGATTATTTTACCAAGGTCTGGGAAGGGATAGAGAAGGCCAGGGATATGGGCTTCTATCCTATAAAGCTCAATGTAGTTATGATGAAAGGCATGAATGATGATGAAATCCTGAATTTTGGCAGTCTTGCCATTGAACAACCATATTATATCAGGTTTATCGAATGCATGCCGGTTGGTTTACAGGCAAACAGCCTGGCATTCATTCCTAACTCAGAGATAGAAAGGTCCCTTGTTAATAGGTTTGGGCCATTGATCCCTGTTTCCTTAGGACCAAATGATGGCCCGGCAAGAAGATTTAGATTTCAGGGGGGTAAAGGGGAGATAGGTTTCATAAGTCCAATCAGCAATCCCTTTTGTCAGGATTGTAATAGGCTCAGGCTGACTGCCAATGGAATGCTTTTACCGTGTCTCCTTTCAGGCGCAGAGATAGATATCAAAGGCCCGCTAAGAAGAGGTTGCCTGGATGAGGAATTGACCGAGGTCTTCCTACGGGCAGTAAACCTCAAGCCAAAATGCCATGCCCTGGACCTTGATAATCACCAAAGGGTTTACCGAAAGATGTGTTCTATTGGTGGGTGATTACCAATCACAGCTGTGCCTGCAAGGCTGCAGCCTCCTTTTCTGCAGCAGATAATCTTTGTGCCGCATCTCGCTTCTTGAACACGCTCACCCGATCGGCGTCAACATACTCCAGGGCCCCTATCTCACAGAATCTCACACACTGGGGATCGCCATCGCAGAGATCGCACTTTATCACCTTTTTGGCTATCACATCGAAACTCATCGCGCCGAAGGGACAGGCAGACACACAGGCACGACAGCCGATACACACATCGTAATCAACCTTCACGAAATCCAAGGTCTCGTCACGAGAGATGGCCTTCACCGGGCAGACATTCACGCACGGGGCATCCTGACATTGCTGACAGGATATGGGAACATACAGGCCCTCTGACTCCCACTTTACTACCTGTATACGACTTCGGGAGGGGTTAGACACACCTTCATGCATAACCGAACACACAAGCTCGCACAGCCGGCAGCCGGTGCACTTTTCGTAATTTATCATCAGGACTTTACCCACTACTTCCATTGATTTACTCCTTTCAGATATGTTAGAGCAGGTGGGACGGCTCCTTATTTATCCCAAGCCTCTTCAGCGTCTCTGGTGTAGGAACGCCATTTTCATCCCAGCCATGGTGCTCATAGTATTCATCAATCATCTTATTGAACTTTTTCCGATCTATCTTGGCACCAATTACATCAGGGGCACCGCGCCTGCATGGTTCATCAAAATAACGGTGATTTAGGGTATCACCTTTTTTCGGATCATCTCTTGTTAATCCTTCCCTGAGATTATAGAGCCTCTCTATATTGTAGGATCTCTCCGCGATCTCCCAGATATCCGTGGGGGACATCTCCAGCCCGGTGTTGTAATAGAGCACCTTTGTCCAATCCTCAAAATTAGGAAGGGTTGCCCCGAGGAAGGTAGTGTGATATTTGCATATGCCAAGGCAATCCACCCCCATGTAGCACAACTCTTGCCAGAAGACCATCCATGACTTGCCCACGTATGAGGTATGCTCCGAGCTCAATGGCCCATCGTAAGGAACAGGGTTGCCATATATCCTCCTCAGAACCTCCTCCGGTAGATGGTAAAGATCAATAGCAGGCCGGCTCCTCAGGTGGTCAGAACCTCTGGAGCCAGTAGCGATACCAAGGGCCAGCGCGGGGGTTGCCCTCTCGTCGGAGTGCAAGTTGCTCATGCCTTTGACCTGAACAAGATATTCAAAGGAATTCTTGCCTATCTTCTCTGAGGCTCGAATTCCCCCCTCAGCCAATGTATCACCAAGCCACCCTTCTCTAAAGACAATCCGGCGAATCATCTCGAGAAGTGCTTCATCATTGCCAAACCTTAGATCCAGGCCATCGGTATCTTTACTGGTGAGGATTCCCTCTTCATAAAGCTCCATCGCCCAGGAGATGAGACTGCCGATTTCCAAGTTATCCACACCCCACTGATCCACCAGGTGATTCCCTGTTAAGACGGTGACCGCATTTTTGCAGTCTGGCTCCCCGCCAAAAGCACCCTGGGATGTGTATTCCGGCCCTTCATCATATTTCCCGGCGTAGGGACCTGAAGGGATTTTATACTGGGCACGGCAGTGAACCTGACAGCCAAAGCAGCCGGCCATGTGATAAGGGCCCATGGTCTCCGTACAGATTTCATCAATCCTCTCGGGTTCGATATCATCAGCATACTCACACTGGTTATACTGGAAGTTTCTGGTCCTTATCCCGCCCCAGCAATTGGTTGCTCCCCAGATAAAAGGAGTGCCGAGTGTTCCCTGGGTTTGATTTACCTTGGCACTTACTATTTGATCAATGAATCTCTTGTTATAATCTAAGGCATCCATGGGATGGGCTATCTTTATATCCATAGTGCCTCTGGCGGCTACCGCCTTGAGGTTTTTAGAGCCCATGACAGCACCCATCCCTGATCTACCAGCAGAGTCCTTGATGCCCGTCATGACATTGGCATACCGTACCAGATTCTCACCGGCTGGACCAATGACCGCACATTTAACATCCTCATCACCAAGCTCTTCCCTGATAGTCCACTGTGTTTCAGTGACAGTTTTACCCCACAGGTTGCTGGCATCGCGTATCTCTATTTCACCATTGTGAATCCAAAGATACACAGGGTTTTTCGCCTTGCCCTTTATTACCAAGTGATCAAAGCCAGCCCACCTTAGCTCAGGGGCAAAGAAACCCCCCATGTTAGCACTGCCGAGCAAATCAGTAAGCGGGGACTTGGCCATAATATGGGTTCTGGCGCTCGCTGAGGCCAAGGTTGCACCGAGGATACCAGCGCTGAGCATGAGCACATTTTTCGGGCCAAGGGGGTCAATGCCTTTTTCTGTATGATTATACAACAAATACGCATCGAGCCCTCTGCCGCCCAAGAATTTCCTCCGTATATCAAGCGGGATAGGCTTCGTCTCAATCTTACCAGTGGAAAGATCTATATACCCTATCTTCCTATTCAATGCCATCTTACTTTCCCTCCCTTTTTGCTGCTGCCTCTTGAGCTATTTTTCGGTTTACATCCCACACTGGCCCCCGTATTCGGGGAAAATTGGGACGAATCCAGTGCACGCGGAATTCCATCCCACAGACTGGACACTTGACATGTTTTTCCCCAGCGGTTGGCGTAAGCCTCCCCATGCAGCTTGGATTATGGCACCGGAATTTCCCATAAGTCCGGGTTTTACGCAGACTCTCGGCTCCTGACAACTTTTCTCTGTCTATTGCCATAAAATCCTCCTTTCTCTTTCCAAGCAGAAATGATCAAAGTAACACGGGCAATGCGTTAGTCCATCGCCTCGCGTGTCTTTGCCTGACGTGCATTGATTACCCAGTTCATTATCCTGAACCTGAGAGTGAACGCATCATAGCACATATCTTTNTTTTGTCAAGGCGGACAAATATCTTAATATCTCTTGCCCGCGCTCCTGATTCATCGGGATCGCGAGAGCCCGTTTACGGAGGGTTATCGACTGTCTTTGCTTTTTTGGTCCAGGGAGAGAGTTGATGAAAGGCCTGCGCATAATTTAGCCTCTTGCACCTGGGACAAAAACGAAGATAATCATCAGTAAACCTTTGGCCAATCTTATCTAACTGAGGTTCAGGGGCAAACAGGGCACCACACCTTTCGCACGCTTTAAGTTCCACTGACCTTATCTCTTGTTTGGGAATTATTTGGAAGAACCTTCCGAGACTTATTTCATGCCTTAATTCTGCAGCTTCTTCCGGGCAGGCGCTTACACATGACCCACAACAGATACATTGGTAATGGGCGTAGGTAAAAAGCCGCAGTTTTCCTTCATCATTTGACTCAAGTGTCCCTGTGGGACAATCCAATTCGCATGCGGCACAACCTGTGCATTTTTCTATGTTAAGCCGGGTTCTGCAAAAGAGAAAAACTGCGACAAGTACCATTGCCTCGCCACTGAGCACGTGAATGGTTCGCATGTTATTCTCCAAGAAAGATATAGAGTCCACACCGCCGTGGGTTAAAAGGTATCCAGTCACAAAAGGCAGAGCGGTTATGATGATTAGAAAGTATTCTGATTTGGAAGAGGTGAGGCGAATGTCTGTTACTATGATACGCCTGATCAAAAAATAGGTGGCAAGGGCCAAAAAAAGAAGCGTCATCCAATCAGCCCACGCGTCTGGCAGCGCAGCCCAGGTCCACTCAAACCTGGATTCTTCCCACAAAACGATATGTCCTGATAGCCAGACGGGAACAACGATCAGACATGCGTGGAATATATAGCGCAGGATTGCGTATAAGGGCTTTTTCGTCACTGCATCATGAAAGGGCACAAGGGAGCGTCCAAGGGTAGCTAAGATATAAATCCATCTGAAATATCTATCCTTACTGCTTTTTATGATCGCATAGGAGAAGAAGACCAACCTGACAATAATTCCGGTAATAACCAACAAAGAGACAATCCACAACAGTGGGCCCTCCACAAAGGAGCCGAAATCCATTGTGCCGTATCCTCCCCTCCTCGAATGAAACTTCTGGCCCCTCAGGGGACCGACGCCTTATGCTACTGTCTCTTCCTGAGGATCCTTTTGTCTCCTATCCTGACGGTGAGCTGGATTTTATCAAAGTATTCTATGAGAGGAATGGTATATTTTCTTGAAACACCGGTCAGGTTCTTTAACTCAGGTGTGGCTATTTCACCCTTCTCTTTTATAAAATCAACAAGCCTCCCCTTGAGTTCTTCTATTGCCTCTTTGTGGAAAAAAAGGTCTTCCTTTACCTTGATAAGCATACCATCCTTGACCATCATTTCCAGCAGATCCCTCCCTCCCCCTTCTTTAATATTTTGATCCAGATCTTTGAAGTATGGGGGCTCGAGGCCCTCCTTGAGGTAGATTTGCTCGATCTGATTGCGCAACTCTTCCTGATCTTGAAGGAGCTTAATCTGATAATCCTTGACCCTGATGATATCCTTATCCCTGGCAATGAGGGTCTCCTGTATCAGGTCACTTATTAGCTGATTGAAGAGCTTTTCCTTTATATTACCGGCCATCCTGGATCTCAATTCCTCCTTGACCAGTCCCTTTTTTAGGGGAAAACGTCTGTGATAATCACCAAGGATGGCTACTATCTCTTCTTTGGCCTTATTATAGAATTCAGCATGTATAAATATCTCATTCTCTATGTCAGATCTAAAAATAACATTATTTGACAGTAGCCTGTTTGTTATTTCATCAATGCCCTTTTTACTCAGATTGGCGAGAAAAGAGAGCTCTGCCTTGCTTAGGCCCCTCAGGCGACTACCTTTGATATGCTGCTCAGCGATAGCCTGATCCGGTCCCCGGTCAAAAATAGTAAGCTCTTCTAATATATCCTTTGAAAACCTCTTTTTCTTTGATGAAAAGGGGTTCAGGATGTAGCCACCACCAATAGTCCTTATTGGTGAGTAACTTCTGATGACAAATCGATCTCTTGAAAGCACTACAGTAGGCCTTTCAAGGCGCAGTCGTGCAAAGCATTGATCACCAGGCGACAGATTGTCTCTGTCCAGGAGGATAACAGTGGCTATTATCTCAGAGGTAGCGCAATGAAACCTGACCTTAGTCCTGTTTTGTAGCTTTTTAGGGGCACTATGTAGATACTCCAGAGCAGTATCCACCACCAAGGTGGGTTTAAGGGAATCCTTTTCAGCAACTACATCTCCCCTGGCAATAGCCTCTTTTTCTAATCCCTGAAGGTTTATCGCGGTTCTTAGGCCTGCCTTCACCGATGGCATATCCTGATGATGGACCTGGATTCCTCTCACCTTGCTCCTTATTCCCTTGGGATAAATGGTCACCTCGCTTCCCACCTCTATGTGCCCTGATATCGTGGTGCCTGTGACAACCGTACCAAAACCTCTCATGGTAAAGACCCTGTCTATGGGAAGCCTAAAGAAATTACCGGGAACCCTTTCAGAGACCTTTTTGGTAAGTTCGTCAAGGACTATCACCAGTTCTTTAATCCCTTGCCCTGTCTCTGAGGAGACCTCAACTACAGGTGCGTCTTGCAGGAAGGTGCCTGCAAGGAATGAGGAAACATCATCCCTCACAAGGTTACGCCATTCCTTATCCACCAGATCTATTTTGGTCAGTATGACCAGGCCGTGTTTGATATTAAGGAGGGAGCAGATTTCAAGGTGCTCTCGTGTCTGAGGCATGACACCTTCATCAGCTGCGATAATGAGGGCTACTAAATCAATCCCGGTAGCGCCTGCTACCATGTTTTTTACGAACCTTTCGTGACCGGGTACATCTACAATTCCAAGGGTCATCCCGCTTGGTAGCTTTAGATGGGCGAAACCCAGCTCAATTGTTATGCCCCTGAGTTTCTCTTCTTTGAGCCTGTCTGTGTCTATGCCTGTGAGGGCCTTAATAAGAGCGGTCTTGCCATGGTCTATGTGGCCTGCTGTGCCGAGAATAATCTGTTTCATTGTTTCCTCTACCTTGTTGCCCTTGCTCAGATGCTAAAGTAAAGGTAACCGACTTCCTTGTCAAGAAACTGTTTCCTTAGGCTGGATTTTGCGTGGACAATTTGATTGACGTGAAAAGAGAATTCTGATAGAGTGTCTCTAGATTTTCCCCGGTAGCTCAGTTGGTAGAGCGGGTGGCTGTTAACCACTTGGTCGGCGGTTCGAGTCCGTCCCGGGGAGCCATTTCGACTCAAAAAGGGCACGAGTAGTGCTCTTTTTTCGCTCAAGGCCTCGGACCGAAGAGCAAATAAGGAGTCGAAGTGGCCCTGAGCCAATCTCGAGTATATCGAGGGATGAGCCGGTAATCATCCTCCCTTCACCGTGCCCAACTCGATCCAGAACTTGCTCCCCTTGCCAGGGATAGATTCGACTCCTGCCTTACCGCCTAGCTTCTCCATGCCCCTCCTCACCATAGCCAGGCCAATGCCGGTGCCGGGGTAGGCCTTGATGCCGTGGAGCCGCTCAAAGATGTGGAAGATCCTCTCTTGGTGCTCTGGGCTGATGCCGATGCCGTTGTCCTCCACCCAGAGTTTGACCACCTGACCAGGCTGCTCGGCCCACACCAAAACCTCTGGCTTCACCCCAGTTGGGACAAACTTGATGGCATTACTGATGAGGTTTCCCACCACCTGCTCCAGGGTAGAGGCGTGGGAGAGTACCTCTGGCAGTGGCTCCATGACAGTTACCTTGGCACCACTGGCCTCAATCTCTGAGTCAAGCTGCCTGAGCACAGCCTCCAGGACTGATTTGAGATCCACACTCTCGAACTCCACCTCACTCCTGCTGAGGCGGCTATAGTCGAGGAGATCCCTAATGAGGGCATCCATCCTCTCAGAGGAGGCAGCAATTCTCCGGGCATACTCCCTTCCCTGCCCATCCAGCTTGGGGGCATATTCCTCCAGAAGGGCCTGGGTGAAGCCCTGCATAGCCTTCAGGGGTGCCCCTAGGTCATGGGACACGGAGTAGGCAAAGGACTCCAGTTCGGTAACGACTCCCTCAAGCTCTTTGGTGCGCATCTCCACCAGCTCCTCGAGGTGGTCGCGATAGTTCCTCAACGCCTCCTCTGCCCGCTTGTGCTCGGTGATTTCCTTTTTCAATTGTTCATTGGCCCGTGTGAGTTCAGTGGTGCGCTGCTCTATCAGTTTCTCAAGCTTGTCGCGATAGTCCCTCAACGCCTCCCCCGCCCGCTTGTGCTCGGTGATGTCAGTGACAGCCGCAAAGCTGCCTTGAAAGTGGCCTTCCGCATCAAAAGTCGGCCTGGGCGAAACAATTGCATATGTCTGCTGCCCATCCTTCCTTGTAAATTCGATCTCATAGGGCTCGTGTTCACCCCGTCGCTGTCTGGCCATTTGCTCTTTGAAAACTCTCTGATTGGCCTCATTGTGAAGGTCAGTGCCGGGACGCCCAATGAGTTCCTGCCTCGTATATCCCAGGATCTCGCAGAATTTATCATTGACGAAGCTGAGCACCATGTTATCGTCCACCATGGCCAGCCCGTCGTTCATTGTCTCAACCAGCATGCGGTACTGGTCTTCGCTCTCTCGCAGCTCCTGTTCCGCACGCCCCCGCTCACCGATCTCCCTTTTCAGTTGTTCACTGGCGCGTGTGAGTTCAGCGGTGCGCTCTGCCACGAGTTCCTCGAGGTGGTCGCGGTATTGTTTACTCAACTCCTCCTTGACGCGCACCTTCTCGGTGATGTTTTCCGTATCTCTCTTTTGTACCTGGAGCTCTCCTTCCAATCGATCCTTCAACTCGCCGCAGAGCTTGGCATTTTCAATTGCCATGGCGGCCAGAGATGCAAACACACTCAGCAACAGGCCATCTTGTTCGGTAAAAGAGGTGCCATCAGCCTTGTTCATTACCTCTAGTACCCCTATGAGCTTTGCCTTTGCCCTGAGTGGGACGCACAGGATGGATTTCGTTTCGAACCCGCTTATGGTATCGATTTCTGGATAGAACCTTGGGTCCTCTCTGGTACTGGGCACGAGGGCAGGCTCTTCATGTTCGGCAACCCAACCCGCAATCCCTTTCCCCCGAGGAAGACGAATATCAGTCAGCTTACCTTTCTTTGGCCCGGTGGGGACACTGAACACCAACTCCCCGGTCTTATCATCGAGCAGCATGAGCGTGCTTGCAAGTGAATTAGTTACTCTATTTACATGTCTCATGGTAAGGGTCAGCACTTCGGCAAGATTGAGGGTAGAGTTGACGATAAAACCGATCTCCATGGCAGTTGCCAGCTTCTCACTTTCCAGTGACTTGTATGTCTCGGCCATTTTCTCTTGTTCTTTCAAGGCCTCCTCAAGCTGTTCCTCTGTGGCAAATCCCATATCAGTCAATATCTTTCCTAGCAGAGGAATCCTATCGGTGGCCGGTCGCGCTTCAGAAACGAGTTGGGCCCGCTGCAGCCCTTCCGGTAACGTTTCTTCTTTAAGTATCTTCCCCTGCCTTAGGAGGGCTTCATTGAGTTGTTGCCTCGTGACAAAGCCCATTGAGGTCATGATTTCCCCGAGTAACTTTTTCAGTCTCATAGGAATTTCCCCCTAAAGAATTTTACACGTTGATGCCGATATGAAGCCACAGAGGTTAAAGCCGATGTATAAGTGAGTGATGAAGTGAGTGATAGTGATAAGAATCAACTTGTGATGGTAGGGATTTTAGAGAGGAGAGGATAGTATGTCAAGCGAGAAGAGGCATTTTTTGCTCGAGAATTCACAGAAACTAGTATATTGCAGATGAGATCCATCTGTCCGGAAAGGTTTTGGATGCATTCAGGCGCCCAGTATGCTTACACATGAAGGGATGACTTTCCAGGAAAACTATCGGATACACCTCTAAATATGTTTCAGCGTGTGAATCGTGCCTCTTTTGGCGCTGAATACAATCGTGACTGCTTCGCAGTTAAGAGCCTTGAGTCGGCCATGTGGAAAAGCTTTTCCTCCCCATCCCCCTCTTCCAACTCACCGGTGGTGGAAATCCCGTAGCTCACCTCAACCTTGATCATTTCAGACTCCCATTTGAAGGCATGGCTCTTGATGGTATGTAACACCCTTTTTACCAGTACCTCTGACTCCCATATTTCGGTCTCTGGAAGAAGGATTACGAACTCATCTCCCCCGTACCTGGCCACCAGATCGGTGTTCCTCACAGAGCTCTTAAGGCACCCAACCAGCTCTCTGAGGACATAGTCGCCTGCGGGATGGCCAAGGGAATCATTGATCGCCTTGAAGTTGTCCACATCAATCATGATCAGGGAGAGGGGTTTGTGGTATCTTCTTGCCCTTTGGAACTCCATGGCTGTAAGATCTCTTAGCCCTTTGTAGTTGTAGATTCCGGTAAGGCCATCTGTCACTGCCATCTCTTTGAGCCTGTGGTATTCCTGGGTGTTCTTCAGGGACATGGCAAGGATATTGGAGATGGTTGAGTGCAGCTCCTTTTTCTCCTTTTTGAGTTCTCTGTCTTTTGGAAGGATCACAAGCATGCCCAATAGCTTTCCTGCCAAGGTGAAAGGCAGGGTTAATTGGTCGGAGAAGGAAAGGGGAGAGGTGGAGGGTACCTTGGCAGGGGATGGATACAGATGCAGGGCTATCTCCTCTGGTGATATCCTTTCCTTTGAGAGGCTAAAGAATTGCGCAGCTATATCACCCTTTAGCTGTTTGAGTGTTTTTTTATTGAGGCTGTTCTCCGATACATGGAGGGCCAGATTCCACCTGGAGCCGATCCGATAGAGGATAGCAAGAAACTCGTAATCGATAACTGTGGGAAGGCCGGCATCTACGATCCTGGGAACAATCCTGTCCCAGTTCAGATCATATGTTACCTTGCTGCTCAGCCGGTTGAGAAAGCCCAACTCCCGGTTTCTTGTCCTGAGGGCCTCTTTTTCCCTGGTAAGGTTTTCATTGACATCCCTCAGCTCATCAATCATCTCCAAGATCTCAACAAAGGCCTTTCGATTCTCCAGCCCCCCTGAAACGGTGTCATAGATGCGCTCTGAGAGAAGGGAGCGGGGAACGAATCCATAGGCCCCTTTCTGGAGTATCCTTGATAGCTTGTCTGCCTTGATTTCTTCTCCATAGAGAATGAAGCAGGACCTTGATCTGTTCTCCTGAAGAAGCCCTAGCCACCTATACGCGCTGTCCCCAATGAGATCATAGTCGGCAAGGATGGCAACAAAGGTGTCTTTGAGGATGGTACCTTCAATTTCCTCTGACACAGATAGCCCCTCGATATGAAATCCCTTGGGCCCCAGGATTCCCTCAAAGAGCCCCATATCCCTTTTCTTGTCGCAAATAATGAGGATTCTTTCAGCCATGGAGATACCTTCCCTTACTACATAATACTATAAGGGAAAAAATGCAAATTTTATTCTTCTGAACTTCCCTGATTTCTTGAGGAAAACCCGTTGCTTGTGAGCGAAAGTTGGCTGGGAGCAGTGGGGTACCCATCGAGGTGAGCAGGAAGGGGGTATATCTATTCAGCTGGCCTCTGGGCGTCTTCATCCGTGCCTGTGGCAATAAGGATGGCTACATTCTACTCATTTTCCATCGGGCACTATCCGCCAGCTATGGGTATACACATTCATCGTTGTTCCCCTCACAAAGCCGACAAGGCTCATGCCCAAATCATCGGCCAATCTCACCCCGAGGTTAGTAGGAGCAGATTTGGAGATAAGTAAGGGAATATTTTTTCTGGCCACCTTGAGCACTATCTCCGAGGAGATCCTTCCACTGGTAATTATTATGCGGTCATCTGCGGGTATATTTTTTAAGATACATTCCCCAAAGATCTTATCGATAGCATTGTGCCTGCCAATATCATCCCTGAAAAGCACCATGCCCTTTGTATCACACAAGGCAGCGCTATGGACGCCACCCGTAGCCATAAATAGTCCGGAGCTCTGAACAAACTCATCCATCAGGGTGAAGATCTCATGGGGTGAAATCTTGGTCTCAGATTCTACCTTCGAGCGGTCTTTGGCATCAGGAGCACTGGAAAAAGAGGTCCCTCTGCCACCACTCGAGCCTATACGCCGCCCTTTATCCTCTTCAGTTTCAACCCGCACAACCCCTCTCTGATCATCGACTGTTATCTTTTTGATATCGCCTTTGCCTTGTATTAACCCTTCAGAAAAAAGACAGCCCACAACCAGATACTTCAGGTTTGTAGGTGAGCAGAATAGCGTTACCAACTCCTGGTTATTTAGAAAGATGGTCAAAGGAAGCTCCCTCACAACAGTATCTTGAATTCTGCTCGTACCTTGTTCAGTAACCTGCAGGATAGGAAATTTCTCTACCTCCGTTTTCATCCTTTCATCCCCCTGTAATCACTTTTATTCTGTCTCTCGCCCTCACAGAATCCTCCACGCCAGGCATCTTTCATTATACCAAGGCCTGCCCTTCTGCAGTAACTGCTACTACGGTGCCCTGTGGTATCTTTTCATTTATTGCGTCTTGGAAGGCCACGTGATCCGGGAGTGGATTCCTTATTAGGTTCTTATAGATCTATATTCTATGCCCATTCAGAAGGCCTTCTCAGTTCCTTGCCATCTCCAAGGGGTATTACGTCAGGGAATTGGCTGGCAATCAGATGTTTCTCTTTAATCTTCATTCTGAAATCGCATATTCTTTGAAGGCTATAGGAATATCTTTGTATTGGGGTCAGAAGGATGATCTCCTTTCCAGGGAAGGTCTTTTTAACCAGCCCGATGGCTGGCACCAGATCGTTATCAACGGTGACCAGAATTGCCTTATCATATCTATCCAAGAATGCCTCCCTAAAAAGATAGCTTGCTATATTGACATCGGTTTGTTTCTCTTCCTTTGTCCGAAACCAGCGCTTGCAAAGTTGACAAAATTTGTCTTTGTTTTTGAATTCCCCCAAAATAACCTTTACCCCTGAATCTTCGAGGGCCTTTACATAAACCTTATGTCTTTTCATTGAATCAGGTAGCCATGTGGCATAGGCAGTAAAATAATATACCTTGGTAATTACATCTTTCTTGGTAATAAAGAATTTGGATAAGGTATTGAGGTCTAACCATTTGTATTTGTTATATCCGGGGACATGTTTTAGGGAATGATACACGTTAAATCCATCAAAAAAGAAAACCAACCTTGCCATAATTAAACCCCCCCAAAAATAAAAAACCCGAATCCTCCGGGATTCGGGGCCATTGAGGCTCACGGTCTCAATGGGATGATTTCAGTAAAAGTATCGTCATTTTTCTTGAAGAAATCAAGAGAAAAATTGCGCAAAAATTCACATTAAATAACTTTTTTACAAACTTTTATGGCTACTTCTTGAACTAGGCCTGTGGTACCCCCTAAAAGTCAACACACTATTACAAAGCGCCTTCAAAATGCTATATAATATCCTAGGCCTTGACTACTTTTCAACGGGAGCAAAATAGAAGCCCCCAGGTTCGTCTACAACAAGCCAGTCCTACCTTGCTTCTTTTATAATTCTCACTACCTCTTCATCAGAAACATCCGACCACCTCTGATAGGCATCCGCCACTGCGAAGCTCTGTCCTTTACGGATATTGGCACAGTACACAGCCTCGACTTGATGAGCCATCATCTGAACGGGGTCCCAATGCCCGGTGGGAACCGCTACGATGATCTGGCGTGCCCTGGCCTTCCGAAGGGCCTCGACCCCTACAAGAAGAGTAAAGCCCGATGCAAGCCCATCGTCGACAACTATCACCGGTTGTTTTGAGAGGTCTGGAAATGCCCGTTCACCTCGAAGGCCTTTTGCACGATGGGTCACCTTGTGAAACGTCTTTTGGATTCCCTGCTGGATTTCCTGTTCGCTCAGACCGATGTGCGGCAAGAGGTTGTCGTTCAAACGCGTGGTTCCGTCAAATGCCACCGCCCCGTAACCGGCTTCGGTATTCCAGGGGAGTGTGATCTTGCTGACCACCAATACATCCAGGGGAAAATGGAGCTGCGCGGCGATTACCGCAGCAACCGGCACCCCGCCCGCAGGGATACCGAGCACTATTGCATCTGTATCCCCATATGAATCGAGCATACTGGCCAAGATCTTGCCCGCATGTGCACGATCACGAAAGACCTGTACCCGATCACGAAGCTCAGCGAGATCAACGACGGTCTTGGCTGAATGCCCGCTCATAGCGCTAAAACCTTCCTCTTTTCACCCAACCCGATCCTTCCCGCTTCAACGAGGGGCAGGGCGGGTGCCTATTCTTCACCACTTAAATAATCGCCAAGTATATCCCTGCTGTGCTCATCGTCGTGGCAGTAAACACAGAGGTTTTCCCAGTTAGAACCGTCAGCGGGATTGTTCATGTGATTTCCATCTTTGTGGTGTACGGTCAGGAGATGTCTGTTTTTGTAGGTAAACTCTCTCCCACATTTGGCACAGATAAGACCGTGTATCTTCAGTGAGCGCTCTCTGTAATTGCCGTCTGATGATCTGCCTTTTCTCATTTCCCTAAGAAGGCCTTCAAAAGATTGATCAGTAGCCTTCTTTTTAGATCCTGGCCTTTTGTCCCCACGGTAAGGTCTGTCTCTCATCTTAATGTCTCCTCATTGCAATGAACTACCTAACGCCTAAATTCAACAGCACGGTTCATTTGGCCGGCTGCAGGCCACCAACAACCACCAAAGGTTAATCCCATCTGAATGGTCTGAATAGATCTGGCAAGTCGATTCCCTTTCCGTGCGTTCCTGCAAATTGAACAGCCAAATTCACAATAGTGCTGCTCATTTCTGCGAGTCGGATTCGAGTATTTTGAGGATCTTGTGGCTGGTTCCCGGAGGCACGACCAGCCATAGGCGCTTCAGATACCTGGCTGAGATTCGCTTTAGAGCACATCGTAGCAGCACAACAAAGCGCTCCTTCGCCAACGAACCGTGCAAGGTCCCAAGAAAGGGGAGGGCGATCGATCTCAGCTTTCGATTTTCAGCCTCTCGCAAGATCCCCTCTAAGGCAGTCGCTATCCATTCCTCCCTCCACGATGGGTCCTGGTCGAGATCGTGGATAATCGCAAGCAGGCGGAGGGGGGCTGTGCCCTTCACTAGGACGCACCCGGGTGTTTTAGGCCGTGTTTCAATCACCCGGGTCATCAATCGCACTTGATGTTCTTTGGGGTCACGCACCTGTCGTTCAGCGCTTAGGACAAGGAAGGTATCCTCCTCGAAAGCCACCGCATCTACCGGGAAGGGTGGCCTATCTTTCGGCGCTGCAACTACCTCAAGAGATCCGAGCGAGATCTCGTAGGGATAACCGCCCCGAATCAGCTGCAACCTTGGTCCCTTATCTGTCTTCTCCCCGATACTCACCCCCTAGTTCTATTGTCATACCATCTGAGGCTGCGATTACATCGATCCCTAGATCATGGGATAATTCATTCGCCACCACCCAAGGTTTTGCCTTAAGCATGGTCATGCCAAAATGCGTCAATATGGCCTTTCTCGGATTTATCCTTGAGAGGATCTCTTTGACATCAGCGATACATAAATGCATCACCTCGCCAGCCACGTGAGGAGTAAGCCTGACAACATTCATGACCAGCGTATCAGAATCTTTATAGTCTTTTATCAAATCCGGGAAATATTTTGTATCTACCATAAATGATATTTTGCGACCGTAGTAATCAAAGACGACGCCATATGTTTCTACCTGGTGTCGGTGTGTACCCGAAGTTGCAAAGGACAGCTCATCAATATGGTATTTTTGAGTAGGTTGTAATACTACAATTTCCTGGGCACAGCTTCTGAGATAAGGCAACACAACGGCATTCTCACCATGAATACACTCCTCTGGCGCAAATACTATGCCCCTTCTTTTTAGCCCACCGCCAGTCATGGCATCGATTAATATATTGACATCATTAGAGTGATCAATATGGGCATGGGTGAGAATAATAGCATCAAGCTGAGTGACATCAATACCTGGCTTAGATTTTGCGCATCTGACAAGAGTGCCTGGACCGGGATCCAAAATGATATTCTTTTCCTTCATTCTGATATAGACACCTGCCGAAGACCTTAGCTGTTTGGCTACCACAAAACGAGCACCGGCTGTACCCAGAAATTTGATACAATCTCCATGATCCACTTTCACTCTCCTGGCAGATGAACCTCCGGATCAGGGTCCTGTAAATGTCTTTTGGGGTGTTCTCTTGGATTCAAACACCCCCCAGGGCAGGCGTTAATTTTATTTCTTTTCTTTTACTTTTTTCTTTTTGCGGCGGGCATTGCCATATGAACCTCTGCAGGTTTTTCCACGCCTTGTGCGCCTATCGCCTTTTCCCATACCAGGAACCTCCTTCTCTAGCATAGAGTTGAGCACCGCGAGCTTCAATATTAGTTACTACTCGGAGCATCAAATTGTTTCCATGACATGCCAATGACCAAGCTCACCTGCCAGTCTTAAGCGCAGCGAAACACCAGTTTGGTGCACTGACAGGTTGGCCATTCACTTATTTCTTGGGGAAATACTTCACATCACCTATATTCTTAAAATCTGAACCTTGAGTCCAAATGGTAGCGTCGAATTCTTTTGCTGTTGCGAGAATAATACTGTCAGCCATTGGAAGATTATGCTCCAAGCTTAGTTTCGAGGCAGCAATCGCCAGCAAGGCTGTTAGATCCACAACCGTTCCTTTTCGCATAGCAACGGCTGCCTGTAACGCTTCATTCTCACTGGACTCCCGAAGAACTACCTTGAAGACCTCATATATCGTTACCGCTGGAACAACAAGCGAAGCCGTGTCATTCAAAGGGGCTAGGAAATGTTTGGCATTCGGCTCATCCGCAAAATATGCAAGCCAACCTGAAGAATCGACAATATTCATACTCTATCTTCCTCTCGTTCGAACTCCGTATTTATGCCTTTCAGAAACCCGCGGAGCTCTTTAATATCTCGTTCTGGAATAAGTTCGATTCGCCCACCATATTCTACAACCTGCATTTTTTGACCGGGGCGAAGATGCAATGCCTCCCTGACTGTTTTTGGTATAACGACTTGATATTTTGGTGATACGGTTACAGTTTGCATGTCAAAACCTCCATCGATATTAATTTGTATTACAATAACATGATCGATAAGGTTTGTCAATTTTACTGATGGCCAACGATTGAGATCAGCGGCGCGCTTTATCGGGGCCGCTGCATTGAAAGGTTGGGCAAAGTATAAGCTTGTCCTCTGTCAAAGACTGGCCCTTTTTCTTTTGACCCTGTTTCTTTTTACTATGTCAGTTTAGAACCTAGGGTTTGATCCTGGTGGTTTTACACACCCGCTGCTTTAGGAACGCTTGTTAACTTCAAGGAACTCAAGGATTTTCTTTTGTACTTCCGGAAGGGTCTGGACCGCATGGAAGTTAACGTCGACAACCATGGATTCTAGATTCCCTCTGAAAAACAACGAGCTGCGACAATGGCCAGAGTTCCAAGGACGCGTGTACCAGGGATCGTTAGATGCCACAACCGCAAGTATTGGTTCATCCCGGGGCCCGGAAATTCCGCTGTATTCGGGCCATCCCGAATTACATGTCCATCCGAGGATAATCCTACCGGTTAGGCCTCCATGAGGATATTTCGCGGTCGTTATACCGCCCTCACTGAACCCCATCATGAAAATGTTTCGTTTGTCTACCCATGGCAGCTTCCTTGCTACCTCATGGGCATACCTGGCTTCCGCCAGGCGAAAACCCAGGACACCCCTGTGCAAACCGCCCGTGTAGGTCCTGGGATCACAGCTTCTTGGTTTGTATTTGCGAGCAAAGCTATCTGGTGCTAGGACCGCGTAATTGTTGCGAGCGAGAAATTGGATATCCCGAAGGGCAGATATTCCCATCCCAGCGCAGCCGTGCATATAGATTACCAGTGGGATTTCGCTATCAACAGGTATTTTATCCAGTTCATCCCTGACATTCTCTACAAGGCCCCACAGCATACCCCATGACGTGGAAAAATCATCTGGGTTGAGGTACTTCGATGGTATTGCAATGATCGCTCGGTCGAAGGTACGGACCAGCTCCTCGGGATTATTGGCGGCGCGCATAGTAGCGCATGAACTGAGCCAGAAGGCCGCCAATAAGCAAATCGATACCTGAAGAAACCTCGCCATTCCTTCAAGCCATTTCTGAGGTTTAACATTTCTATCATCAGTCATTTTAGGGCCCCTTCATTTTTGATAGGGTTGAGATAGCAAAGATCACCCGCCTCTATGGAGCTAAAGGCCCTGAAATTGTCGAAGGGCGCCAACGATCCCTCCCTTGCTGTTTTTGAAGTAGTTCCTGGAGCTGAACAAAGAACTCATTTCGTATCTTTTCTATATGCAATGCTTCCCTGTAATCAAGTATAGATGTGTCTTCATGCTTAAACCTGTCTGGTTGAACCTGTAACGCATAGGAATTGACCTGTCTTTTCCAAAACCACTCTGCACAACAGAACTGGATGTTTTCCGGATCGATAGCCGTGATTTCATTCACGGCCTCAAGCAAGCCTCTCCCCAAATCACTGTTCTCAATACAAAGGCAAATGTAGGCGATCCTGTACTCCACTCTGGCAATGGTATCTGTAATTGGCAAGGGCTCCAGGTTATGAGAATCGTTCTGGCCGTTGTAGAGAAAATGTCCATAGCAGCTCTGTAGTGTGAAACAGTAAGGCAATTTGTTAAAGGCGTTGATCAGCTCGATTATGGGTACATCGATCATACCATCGCTGAGACCAGCCAGACTTTTCCGCCTTTGATCTTGATAATGCGGATTTTCCACCAATTCTTTAGGATCTGTGAAGGTTTTCAACTGTGCTGTTCCTGCTCATACGATGATTGATTCTGTTTGTCCGGCTAACGACAAGGTCACCTGCCGGCGAGAAGTGCAGTGGATCACCGGTCAGGTTGACCTACCGGTAGGTCCTTTGTCCTTGACGGCCTGGGAAGGAAGGCCGTCAAGAGCTCGAATTCCTTATGGCATTCTTCACGTCCGGAACCAATGCGGCGGGCACACTGAGAGACCTGATCCCGGTTCTCAGCAACCTGGGGAT
>JGI2172J19969_10000131_pt1 | contig 28973 bp, 27 predicted proteins | sample DeeMarSWOR230_32_FD_19969 | JGI IMG/M metagenome (IMG submission 19969)
TCCTCTTCGCAGTTGCCAACTCTTTCTTCATGCTTCTCCTCTCTAGGATCGCGGCTGGATTGGCTACTGAAACCGCGGTAGCCCAAGCTTACATCTCTGACATCACCAGCAAAAAGGAGAGAGCATCTGGAATAGGCAAGGTAGGGGCTGCTCATGGAGCAGGCTTCATAATGGGACCCGCTATAGGAGGCACTTTGAGTGTTTACGGGTTTTCAGCGCCTGGTTTTGCTGCTGTCTTCTTAACCGTGATAAACCTTCTGTTTGTTTTGTTCTTTCTCCCAGAATCGCTTCCNCAGGAAGATTCCATCCTACAAGTGGTAGCAAACTCAAATGGCGGCTTTCTACGTAAGTTACTAGATGCTTTTTCGAAACCTTTGATAGGTACTGTTCTTTTGATTTTCTTCATTGTGTTTCTTTCGTGGTCAGCCATACCTGTAATCATGCCCCTTCTTGGCGTAATCTTCTTCGGCTTCGGATCTGTGGAGATGTCCTATTTCTTCATCTACATGGGGACTATCCAAATCATGTGGCAAGGGGTAATAATCGGAAGGCTTACGGAGAAGATTGGTGAGGAGCAGCTCATAGCATTCGGTCCTCTACTCTTGATGTTAGGAGTATTTCTGATGCCCTTGATTCCAAATATTGTAATATTCGTTTTCTCGTTGACCATTATATCCCTTGCGAGCGGAATGATGCGAACTGTCGTGCCCAGCTTCATTTCAAAGATCAGCCCCACAAATGAGCAGGGAGGCATATTGGGAGTGACAAATGGGATAGCAAGCATCGCACGTGTTCCAGGGCCTCTAATTGCAGGTTTTCTTTTCGAGTTTGCTGGATCAGCTGCTCCCTTCTTCGCAAGTGCAGCCATGTTGATGGTCGCCTTTGGTTTCGGATTCAGAGTGCGCGCGAGGCGTGTGAGATCTTGAGAGTATACATGCATGCACACAAGTGAAACGTTTTCTTGATGGATAAGCGCGCGCGACGGGTCTTATTCAAGGGCATGCTTGATGCAGACTTCGCCATCTTCCCGGAAGAAAAGACCAGAAGAATGCAGCAGCTTGTGCAAGATAGAATTCCTCCAGAAATCGCAGCTCAAGTTTCAAATGTGTTCGGTCGGGGGATGCGTGTGCTTCTGGATAAAGATGGTATGTTTGCTCAATTGAAGACCATTCTTCCCTCCATTAAGGCTCCACCGCCTCGTCCACCGACGCAACATGAGTTTCTTGAGGTTGTTAACGACTTCTTATATCATGCTGTCTTCACTGCAAAGCATCTACGGCGAGGTGAGTTATGGTGGACTGTAACATGCCTTAACTGTTATATGCAACGGCTACTGCTTCGGCTGATGGAATGGCACGCTCTTGCAACGCATGGCCGGAACTACGATACTTGGTTTCGTGGACGTTTCTTGGAAGAGTGGACACACCCTCAAGCATTGAAGAAACTACCTAGTGTATTCGCACACTATGACGAGGACGACACCAAGGATGCTTTGTTGGCGACGATGGACTTGTTTCACTGGATAGCGATGGACACAGCTGGGAAGCTTGGGTACGCATACCCAACAGAAGCAGATGAGCATGTAACCAAATGGATAAGAAAATGCCTCTCGTAGAACGCGTAAAACAATGTTGAGCAGGGTTATGCGCGCGCGCCCCGGCCTAGATTCAAACTCGGAAAGTTAGATTCACATGTTTCTGTTGATTGCGCGCGCCTACCAACCTGATCATCAGCACCTTAGAATCCTCTCTTTCTTCACAGAACGACAAAACATGCATGTTGCAAACGAATAGATGAAGAAAACAACTATTAAATGTCAAAAAGAGATAGGTAGGACTGATAGTAAAGGAGGAAGATGTTCAGTGCCATTAGAAGAGAATAAGGCTATAAAGCGTGCGCGCGCCAAAATTGCTTATTTCTCTATGGAAATCGGATTAGTGAATGAAATTCCCACATACAGTGGAGGTCTAGGAGTTTTAGCCGGTGACACGATAAAATCAAGCGCAGATTTGAAGCTCCCGTTAGTCGCTGTCACGATGTTAAGTAAAAGTGGATATTTCCGACAGGAAATCACCGAGGAAGGAAAACAGATGGAGCACCGAGTTGAGTGGGAACCATCAAAAATTATGGAGTTGCTGCCTACAGAGACGAAAGTTCAAATTCAAAAAAGAGAAGTGAGCATTAAGGCATGGGTCTACAATGTGCAGAGTCTAACAGGAGGAGTAGTTCCCATCCTTTTTCTTGACACTGATGTGGAAGGAAACCTTCCAGAGGACAAAGAGATTACTTCGTTCTTATATGGAGGAGATGAAAGATACAGGCTAAAACAGGAAATTGTTTTAGGAATCGGCGGCGCAAGAATGCTCGAGGCGTTAGGCCTCAGCATTAGAAAATATCACATGAACGAGGGGCATTCCAGCCTCCTCACGTTGGAGCTACTAAAAAGATATAGAATGGACATTGACAGAGTCAGAGAGCTGTGCATATTCACTACACACACACCTATGGAAGCAGGGCATGACAAATTCTCCTACGATCTTGTTCAGGAAATAATGGGAGAAATCGTTCCCTTGGAAGTCCTAAAGAAATTTGGCGGGCATGAGCAAAGGTTGAACATGACTCGCCTTGCACTGAACTTAAGTGAATTTGTCAACGGTGTAGCCAAGAGGCATAAGGATGTCTCTAAAGCGCTTTTCCCCGGCTATGAAATTCAATCGATAACCAACGGCATCCACTCTTACACTTGGACTTCCGAGAGTTTCAGGGCCTTATACGATAAGTATATGCCTGGATGGGCAAATGAGCCGGAGTTACTAGTGAGAGTAAGCGGAATTCCAGACGAAGAAATTTGGCAGGCTCATATGGAAGCAAAAAGAGTGCTGATTGACTACGTTAACAAGGCGACGAACATCGGCATGGATTACGACACCCTAACTCTGGGATTCGCCCGAAGAGCTACAGGATACAAAAGGGCGAACCTGTTGTTTTCAGACCTGGAAAAACTAAAAAAGACCAACAAAAAGGGAAAGATGCAGATCGTTTTTGCCGGAAAAGCCCATCCTAAGGACGAATCGGGAAAAAGGCTGATTGAAGAAATTTTTGGTTACATTGAGAAGTTGAGGGATGCAATAAAGATTGTTTATTTAGAAGGTTATGACATGAGCCTCGCGGCTCGGTTGATTCCAGGAGTTGATGTTTGGCTAAACACTCCCTTACGACCGTTAGAAGCCTCAGGCACAAGTGGAATGAAGGCAGCACATAACGGTGTAATAAATTTCAGCGTCTTAGACGGCTGGTGGGTCGAAGGTTGTATTGAGGGTGTTACAGGCTGGGCCATAGGTCCGCATCCAGATGGGCAGCTCTCAACCGATGAGGCCAAAATTAGAGAGTTAGATGATTTGTACAACAAGTTAGAATACATAATCATCCCAACGTTCTATCAGAAGAGAGACGAGTGGATACGGATGATGGAGAATTCCATAGGAAAGATTGCATACTATTTTAACAGCCACAGAATGATGCGCAGATACGTCACTGAAGCCTACCTGTAGATACTGCCGCTGTCAACTCGCTGCCCCGCTGGCATCTTGACATCCACAAAGTCTTCATGTAGTTAAGAATTCTGTGTATCTAACAGCATCCGTGGCCATTCAAGCGCAGAAAGCCAGATGGATCTAGGATTATTGTTTTTGAAAGATCGTCAATCTGTCTGTAAGGTCAACCCCTTCCTTTTCAAGAACTTTGTTAGCTAGATAAATGTCGCTGGCCATTGCGCTCAACAGCTGATCTGCAATTTTAATCTTGAATCAGAATTTATGCTTAGCGAGATTTATTATTGCCCGCGCACTACTATCTCACTAATCCTTGACAAGATGGTAACAATGAAGATTGAGGAAGTAATGATCAAAAACGTCATTACCCTGCAGAGAGATGTCTCAGCCTACGACGCTGTAAAACTCATGAATGAGAATAGAATAGGTTGTTTGGTGGTTCTTCAATACGGCCAAGTTGCTGGGATTATAACTGAAAGAGACATGCTTGAAAGAGTTTTAGAAAAATGTAAGAATCCGAAAGAAACTAAGGTTACAGAAATAATGACAAAACGGGTAATCGTTGGAAAGCCCGACATGCAACTTGCTGAAGCTGCGAAAATCATGTTTGAAAAAAAAGTGAAGAAACTACCTATAGTGGAAGGAAACCGTTTAGTAGGCTTGGTTACCTTGACCGACTTAGCTCGTGTTGCAAGCCTTGATGAAAAGACGATGGAACTAATTGAAACACGCGAGCGCTTCTTAGAGGCCTGCATGCACGCATGGGATAATACAATCAGAAAACAAGATCAAGCCGCACTGTGTACAAAACAATAAAAAGGCGGTTTGCGGGGCATTCATGAGAAGACTGTTCTAAAATGTAGTATTATATATATCGTCTTGCATATGCTTGTTTGATAAGGTTAGAGGTGAAAAATGTTTTTAAATCTACAAATTTCGTATGATAAATGTAGAATCAAAAGCTTCTAAGTCAATATGTCAGGTGGAAGAGCATTGAGAAAGAATCTGCTTGCGATAATTTCGGCTATTTTCTGCGGAATCTTAGTTATGCTTATACCTTTATGCGTGTGGTATCAAGTCAATTTTCCAGGTGGGGCTCTTACATTAGGTGGCTTTCAGGAAGCAATGAGAAGTTTAGACAGTTATAGAATGTCACTGGAGAATTTTTCCATGATTCCTTTCTACGTGGCTTTTCTACTCAGCTTTGCAGTCTCTATGGTTGCCTATGTTTTCTCCAAAAGACGAATTTAGGATTTGTTCTATTGTTAGAACGCTCTGTTCGAAAGTATAGAATTATAGAAGGGGAGTATCCAACAGTTTTTGGTGGAAGAAGTGTGGATAAAGAAAAGGGAAATATGCTTGGCATTAACATTGAGCGTTCTTCTGATTGTCTTTAGTGTTTATTCAAATATAAAAAACATTGAGGATCACTATTCAGCTGTAAACTTCGGGGCATGGGAAACACGTTCCACAAGTTATGGAGGTTTTTCCAGCACAGGAAGCCAACAGTATTCCAAAGTGATTTCGGAGACTATTGAGGGCGAATTAAATAAAGGGGCATTTGAGGATGTAATAGGTGAGCTTGAGGTTTTGACGGATTACATGGAAGGCTACGTTAAGTCGCTGCTTATGACATACCAAGATGCAGTCTGGAGTGGCACAATGATTTGTAAGGTGCCGCCAACAAACGTGACATCCTTCACATTCAGTGCAAGGACGACAATTGAGGCAAATGGCACGGTCACTTATATAAACATCAGCATGGAAAAAATAAATGCATCACAGCAGAATCAAGAAAACACATACTCAACAATAAGCCTCTATTTAAAAGAGATCAAACCACAAAACGGAAAAAACGAAATCATAGCTTCCATTGCATCGGCTCTGCCGATTCTGACCATAAGTCTGGTTTGGATTGCCGAGGGATTAATCATAGGAGTACCATTATGTTTCGTATCCTTAGGAATAGTCGTGCTTGCCAATAGAGGAATAATCCCGTTATGGAAAAATACGCTAAGAAAGCTAAAGTAACCTTGCCAAGCAAGAGGTTCTCTCCCAGATAAATGGAAACTGCTAATGGTCTTCGCTACCCTAATCTATTTGATAGCCTTTCATGCCATGGATTCGCGTGCTGTCAAATACAATTCGTCAAGCTTCCGTTTCCTCAAATGTTTTTAACTCTTTTCTCTGCGACGTCTCTGTTCAGCTTCACTTACCGAAAAATCTGCTTCTAGTGAACTTCACTATGACAGCCCTCCAGAGATTTTGTCAAATGTTATAACTCAAAACACATAAGTGTTTTCCATTGAATGAAGCAAAACCTTGGGATGATGGTTGAAATATTTTTCCATTCGTCAATTTGAAGAAAAAGACGTTGATTTCGCGTACAAGTTGGACATGATAGAGCGTTGGAATGACACAAGAAATGACATTAAACGAATGTTTAGCTATGAACCCGACGGTTGTTTCGTCGCCGAGATAAACGGTGAACCTGCAGGTCATGTTTTCTCCATCAGTTATGGAAAGCTTGGATGGATAGGATTCTTAATTGTTGAGCCTAAATATAGAAGAAAGGGAGTAGGAACCCTTCTAACAAAAAAGGCTATAGACTATCTGTTAAATTGCGGAGTTAAAACAATAAAGCTGGAAGCAGTGTCCACAATAGCAAATTTGTACCGAGAACTGGGATTCGTTAATGAATTCGACTCTTTAAGATTCACAAGATTTTGGGGTGAAAAAGACATGTCTTTACTAAGTAGTTGCGTGAATCCTTTGAAAAAGGAAGAAATAAGGGAACTTGCAAAATTTGATGCTGAATATTTTGGAGCGAACAGAATCAGGGTTCTAATGAGGCTTTATGATTATAATCCGAAACTTAGCTATGTTTCTCATGTGAAATCCGAAATCACTGGTTACATCATGTGTCGCAAAGCAGAAATCGGATATAGAGTAGGACCCTGGGTTTGCAATTCTGAACACCCCCAAGCTGCACAGGAGCTCTTAATGAAATGTATGAAGACAATAGGGCACAATGAAAAATTTTACGTGGGAGTTCCAGCTGTGAACAAAAAAGCCGTTGAAATTTTGCATGATTTGAATTTTAAGCAATATTCAAAGAGTATCCGCATGTATTTTGGAAAAAAGCTTCAAACTGAGTGTATTGATGGCATATTTGCTATTAGTGGTCCGGAAAAAGGTTAGACTAGGCTTCGGGCTTCATTGCCTTTCGTGCAAATGTTATATAGCCCGTATGCCCAGTCATCAAAGTTTGCGGTCTCGTTTTTCCCCTTTCAATTTGCATTCTGCGCATTAAACATTCAACAGTTTTGATATCCACGAAGCCTTTTTCTTTCAAGGCTTCAACCGTTTTAACAACTTGGTCTATTGTCGGACTGAAAGAGACTAAGGTTCCGCAAAGCTTTAGGGCAGCGTAACCGTGGGGAACAACAAGCCATGGAGTTGCCAGATCCAATATGATTGCATCAACGTCACTTTCATCTATACCAGCTGTTACATCCTTATTCTTTAGTTCTACAAAATCGGTCAAACCTGACCGCTTCAGGTTTTTCTTTGCAGTTTCAAGAAACTCTTCTCTGATTTCGTAGGTGTAGACCTTTCCATCGGGCTTAACGTAATAGGCCAAGGCTGTGGTTAGTGCACCTGTGCCCGTTCCAGCCTCCACAACTCTGCTTCTAGGGCCTATTCCGCTGAACATCACTATTAAGGCTGCGTCCTTTGGGTAGGTTATCTGGGTTTTACGCACAGACTTCATTATGTAATCGCGCAGCAAAGGTTTCAACGTCACAAATTCGACGCCTAAACTGCTTAAGACTCTGGAGCCGTATTCTTTTCCAATCAAGTCGTCGAATTTTATGAAGCCCTTATGTGTGTGGAAAGTTTTCCCCTTTTCAATTTTAACTAGGTATGTTTTCCGCTGACTTAGATAAAGGAGTACGTAATCTTCTTTCCTAATTTTTTGAGTTGCCAAACCTCAATCACTAAGGCGTGTACTTGAAGGGATGTTTTGATCTATCCTTGTTTTCTATTAACTCGTCCATTGTTGGTCTTCCCTCTATGGCCCTGCGTACAGCGTGACGCATAGCCTTGTAATTGTTTATGTACACCCGTTGTCTGTCAATGGCTGTTGGATGAACGAACACGTTCGCAATAATTGTCAGCTCTTCAGCAGCTTCTTTCGGGATAATTCCGTCGGCAACACTGTCGATCACTGCCTTCGCTACCGCTGTTTGGGCTGGACCATAAACCATGCTTGCTTGACGCATACCCCTAATCGTAACTGTTGGAACTATCAAGGTTACTGGCTTAACTGCAAGGTTAGGCTCCAAAATTGCCAGCAAGGGTTCATGTCCCGGTGCAGGTGCAGATTTAGCATTTGCGAACGCTTCGCCTAAAGGACCATCTTTCTTTCCGATAAGAAGATCTATATGGGCCACTTCTGCACCTTGTCCCGCTAAAGCCTCACCTACTCGCAGTTTGAAATCTCGTATGATTTCTGGTTTTACGTCGATGGCTCTGAACCGTTCTTCCAAAGGTCTTTCTGCTACCTCAAAGGCTACGGGTTTTGGCTTTATCTTTCCTATCTTCTCCAATTCGATTCGCAGCTCTTCCTTCGCCTCATAGGTCAGTTCTCCACCAACACTTAACGGTTTCCTAACTGGTCCAGCTTTTACTTTCATCATATTCAGAGCTGCCTTTGTGCCTACAGCTCCGCTTCCAGCGATTATACGCGCTATCTTCTGTATTTTGTATTGGAGCTCACGGGCTTTTTGCAGTTCTCCCTTCTTCACATGATTGTAGATTTGAACCCACACATCCGGTATCACGTTGGCGCTTGCGAGTATCGCTCCTGAGCATCCGGCGGCTAATGCTGCCAGAACAACCTCATCATGTCCACACATGACATTGATTTTATCTCTGACTTTTTCCAGCACAGCCAGTATATATCCTAACTGTCCACTGCTGTCCTTCAAGCCTACAATGTTTGGAATTTGAGCTAGGTCTTCAACCATCTGCCACGAAAGCTGTACACCTGTGCATTGCGGAATATTGTACAAAATTATTGGCAAGTCAACCTCGCCTGCTATAGTAAAGTAGTGCTCGTATATTCCGCGGTTTGTAGGCTTCAAATAGAAAGGTGTAACTATTAGAGCAGCATCTGCACCTGCATCCTTAGCGTATCTTGTCATTTCCAAAGCTTGGTCTGTTCCGCTTGCTCCAGTTCCAGCAACTACCGGAACCTTGCCATCAACCTCGTCTATAACAATGTCGATAACACGTTTTTTCTCTTCCATTGTCATGTTCACGAATTCGCCTGTTGTGCCACACGGAACAACACCATGCACACCCAACTTGATGCATTGACTGACCAAACCGCGCAGTCTTTCCTCATCAACAGTCTTTCCATCATCTGTAAAAGGCGTTACTAGAGCTGGTAGGATTCCCTCAGGCTTAAACATGTTTTTCCCACATTTTAATTAAACGTATTTCTTATATGATTTAAGCTTTGAAGCGAAAAATTGAAAAGTGAGCTTGTCAAAGTTTGGAAAATCATGACGTTGCTATTTTTAGGCGCAAATTGTTTTACGGTTTCGCACTATCAAGTTCTTTGGCGTCATTTTGATGGCTTAAATTTTAGTACTTTCTGTGACATCAGAACCACAATGAAGATCTGAAAACGCTTAAATCTACTACCCCCAATACGAAATTTGGAGGATCATTCTTTGAGTGATCTAAGGCAAGAATTGATTGTTAAAGAGGAAACCCTAAAGGAAGTCAACGATTTCATCCTGAGAGAAGATAACCCTCTTGTGAACGGTTTGCTAAAAGTTGTTGAGAAGTATGGTGGTGTTGATGAGATCAACCGAAAGGCCATTGAAGCCCGCAGACTCGACAACCTCATGGCTCTTCTTAAGGCGAAAAATTCACCTTATGCCAAAAATCTTGAATGGCTGATTGGGCAGAGGGATAACGACGCCTTCATAAGCATCCCAGAATACCGCAGAAAAATCTTAGGAGAAAAAGCTGATTCCATCAAATTTGACGAATCCTTCGCTGTGACCTTGGAAATCAGTGCCTGCAACTTTTTCCCGTGGCTTATAGAAGAAGCGAAAAAGGCAATTGCACAGCAAGATCTTATGCCCGGTCGCTTCATACGCGTCCGCTCCATGAAAGAGCAAGCTGAGAATGAAGAACCCATCGCATTTGCAGCAGCAATGCAGATTATAGGGGCCTCCTATGTGGAAACCCTAGATACGAAAGGAACAATGCCGGGACCCGACGGTAAACCTGTCAACGTTCATTTAGGAGGGACAGAAACCATCACGGGCTATTTCGGCGGTGTTGGAGTGCCAAACGAATACGCCTTAAAATGGGTTGATGAATTTCTCCGTTATTACACTGAGTATGGTATTCGGCAAGTGTTGAATGTAAACATAGGTACAGTGATGCTCGGGTATTGGCTGCACAAGCTTGGAATTGACATAGAGTTCAAGATTTCTGTATATCTAGGCAATGATAATCCCTATGCGTGTTTTTGGACACTAATGACTGCTAAGCTCTTCAGCCGAGACGATGGCACGACACCCCTTATAGGATTTAACCTCTCAAACTCCGTTAACAATGAGACGATTGAGCTGGCAGCATACATACGAAAAGACTTTGGCTTCGAAGACATTGTACGCATTGAACACCACATTGTAGAAACCTACAAAAGCATCGTCAGACAACCATACGACAGACTCGGCGAACTTCTAGAAATCGCCGACCACATCAAAAATATCAGCGCCAAACATGAAGGTGCATTCCCTGAGATTGAGAAAACTAGAGAACACCCATCAGACATTTTAGAATACTTCATTCCCAAAAAAGATATAATTGAAAAAGGATTGATGCCAAAACTTTTAATCAATTATCTCGACAAACACGATTCAGTGAACAGAACAGCCAAGGCTCTCACAAAGCGAGGCTTAAGCTTCATCGCAGCTCAAAACTTGCACAAGAGATAATCCATGAACTTCGAAACTTGGCTAAATCGAGCGAACATTTAAACAGAAAAGAAAAGGAAAGTAGGTTTCACCATTGTTGCTTCGGTTTCCGTATAAATAAGTATGCGGTTGTTGCTACAAAGAATACCGTGATTACTGCCAAAATAGTTATCACACTTCTTGTGCCGCTTAACTCTCCTTCATAACGATTCTCAAGATCTGTCAAATTGTTGAGAAGATCCGTTAAAGTGTTGTTAAGGTCGGTGACGTTTTCCTTCAATTCAACATTTTCCTTCTCCAATTCTGGAACTTTGTTTCTAAGCTTCTCAAGCTCTGAACTCCTTAGATATGCCATGATGAACGTTGGCCACGATTTAATAGTTACCGATCCTTCAGTTCCTTTCTTTGTCCACTCTAAGATCAGCTTTCCATATACAATGTTAGAAGCATGCTCGTAAATTGTGAAATTACACGTTTTATTCAACGACTTACCACAAGGAAGGGCCACCTGACTTTCTCTATTGATATATGTGACATCATCAAATTTTGAGTCGTTAAAGGTATACAGTTCGATTGCCACGTGGTTAATTGTCAAGTTGACCAACGCTTTAATGGTTATGTTTACGTTTATAGTCTGGTTAGGATAGGCCTCTGAGGGATTTTTAATCTCTACTGTGAGGTCATTTGAGATAGGAGTATAGTTGTAGGTGTGAATTTGGTCTGAAGAGTTTGCATTTGCGTCATGTATCGATGTTACTGCACTCAGCATAAGCATTACCAATGTCAGGGTTTTCAACATTTTCAAAGCATTCACCACTTAAACTAGAATTCTTTGTTGAGTGTTATGGAAACTTATTTAAAACGATTTTCTATTCCTCTTTTGCTATTTAACGACTTTATGAAAGATTTTTTTAAATTTTAATGCTCAAAGACGGCTATTTGAATGAGCGGATGAAGCGTCGGTATATGTATGTGAAGTAAATAAGGGCGAATGCTGTAAGAACTATTTCGAATGTCAGGACTGCCGGATTGTTTTCCACTGCCATAAAGTATCCATGTTGGAGTATGTCAGTGAAAACTAAAATTTGAAGAAATATGGCTCCGCCCAAACAGCTTAATCCTAGAATATGAAACAAAACTTGTATTCGGCGGTCACGCGTTATTTTGGTCTTCATTTTCTGTCGTGAATATCAAGAGTCAATACATTCACTTATAGGTTATGAATCTCCGCACACGAGAAAACCTAATGATTCGGCTTTCTGATTTACGGTTACAAGTGTAAAATATTCTCGCGCGCGTGAACGAGAAAACAGTATCATTTACACGTCAGGTTTTTCAGTCAGTTACCTAGTAAGCCGTCAAAAACATGTAGTCATGACAAAAACCTCTGTTTTTTGCTTTCATGCTCGCTGCACTCTACCCACAGTTTACATACAGCCTAACTACGCCTTAACTACACTCAAGCAATACCTCAACGAGAGTTAACATACACCCAAAATACAGCTTAATAANATGTTAACTACACCTTGGATTCAGCTTTCGTACCGCGCATGTTGTAACTGTAAGCTCACAGTCACATAGACTTAAATTTTGTGCTTCGACATCTGAAGCTGTGCGTGCATATTCATGAGTAGGAGAACTTCGCCAGGGACTATTGCAGAAATACTGAACTTATGTGAAAACCCGCAAAGAAAGACGAGATCGCTATATAAGGCGAATATGAGTCGGCGTGTGCTTAATCGGTATNTTGGTCAAATGCAATCATTTGGGCTTGAAATTCACTATAGCGCAACCCAGTATCTGGCAACCCAAAAAAGGACGTATTTTTCTGGAGAAATGGAAAGAAATAGCTGAAATTATGATGTGAATGCACAGAAAATTGGAGGATACAAGAACGTGAAATGTCCATATTTGGTTGACAAGTCAGAAAAGAAGATCTGTCGCAGAATGATTGAAGAAGGGAAAGATAGGGAGCTTTCCCGATTCGATTTGGAACAGTATTGTAACGGAAAGCCAATGTTTTGTTACTTCTTTCGATCCGCTCAGTCGCAGGCTTGACTCAATCGCCCTTCTTTCTTTTCTGTAGCTTGCCATTCAGGAATGATGACATAACGGATCGTAATACGCGCGCGCGTGGCAAGGGTTATTTGAATCAATGGCGCAAGCTTCTCTAGTAGTGTTCCAATCACGCGCGCTTATTCAACCTGGATAATGAGGCTGAACTACAAACTGAGTAGGTAGTTTTACATTTACTATTTGGAAAAATAACATAAACTTTGTTCGCTAAGATTGTCTCGCAGAGGAGAAGGGAGAATAATGATAAAGCGTGCGACATTCTATCTTTTGACTCAGAGACGCGCCTTTCTCCTCGATATGCTTCTATCCATTTCAACTTCAAGAAGTTTGGGCTTTTTCTGGTCCGTGTTATGATATTCTATTTTTTCTGAGAGAGATGAAGAAAGCATCATTGAAACTCCCGTAATCCCTTAAATATTTGTGAGGAAAACATGCGCTCCTATAGATAGACAGATCAGGACTACTCCAATAATCAGCATCGCTATCCCAGACAAAAATTGTTTTCTACGCTGCTCTCTCAAGTATTTAATGTGTCCCCCAGGACTCGCATACAATGATTGCCAACGTTCTATCTTAAGAACACTAGCCCCTGAAGCCACCAAAGCTCCAGCACCAAACATGAGTGCTCCTTCAATAAACAACAAATCACTAAGAATAACTGATCTCGATTTGTGTGCTGGAAACAAAACAAATGCTATGAAAACATCAAATGTGACCAGACATAATGAGACAATAACAATTTTCCTCCATCCAAAACCCAGTGGCCGCATGATCAATTCATAACACTCTACTGTTGATAATATTTATCTCTCTTGTATTTTTCCGTCCTTTAACTAAAGGATACCGTGCGCACTATTTGAAGTGTAGCAACATAATAAAATATTTCTTCGTATCTGACAGCTGAAAGCAGGAAGAAAATAATACCTGAAGGTAAATAGTTAGCTATAAAGTTAAATGTTAAATGTGACCGCAAGGGAAACAAGTTAAATATCCCATACCTTCTTAAAATACCGTGGTGGGGAGAGAGTAATGGAAAGAAGGGTTCCTTCTCCTTTCCCTTTTTCCAACTCCTTTCTCCCTTTCTCCCCACTAACCAGTTAAACCCTCAGATTCATATACCTTTCTGGAAGAATTTTCTAGTCCAACAAAAAGAAGTTCCTTCTATCCTAGTATAGATTGGAAGTTCCCCCTCTTTATTCACTCTTTATGAAGTAGTTAATTAGACCGTTTTTTCAAAGCGCACGCACTCCATTTCAAAGACGACAAGTTCGATGTAACCACAGCCACCACAGTAGACGAGATCAAGGAGATTTTCGGCGCAGGCTTTGAAAAGGTCGATGGAATACATGGCATCTACATCTTCAGAAGACCAAAAAGATTTGAAGGCTGCAACTAAGAATATTACTGTGTTACAGTTAGAACTATCATGTTACAGTTTAAATATAGGAAGTGCGATTAGACGTAGCGAGAGGAACAGAAAACCATGGGTTCGAAATCTCCAAAGGGCGAGTTCGCCGCAAGAAAACTAATGGCAAAACGGAAAAAGTTCAGATGGAGTAATATATACTATAAACGGCGAATGTTAAGTCTGGATGTGAAGGCAGACCCCCTCGAAGGAGCACCCATGGGCCGCGGCATAGTTCTTGAAAAAGTTGGCGTGGAAAGCAAGCAGCCCAACAGCGCCATAAGGAAATGTGTGAGAACTCAGCTGATAAAAAATGGTAGGCTTGTTACCGCTTTTCTGCCGGGGGATGGAGCCCTAAACGTTGTTGACGAGCACGATGAAGTCATAGTTGAAGGTATAGGTGGTTCACGTGGAGGAGCTATGGGCGACATCCCAGGAGTACGTTGGAAGGTTATAATGATTAACGGAGTGTCCTTGAAGGAACTTGTGCTCGGAAGAAAACAGAAACCGATACGGTGAGATTTTGAGCAAAAAACAAGAAAACGAGATAAACCTTTTCGGGAAATGGAGTTTCAAAGACATAAACGTAAACGATTTAGGCTTAAGTAGATACATGCCCCTAAAACCAGTTGCAGTTCCCCACAGCATGGGACGACATGAACATAAGCGTTTCCGTAAGGCAAATGTCAACATTGTTGAAAGGCTCATAAACAATGTTATGCGTCCGGGGAAAAACGCTGGGAAAAAGGCTAAAGCCATAAACATAGTTAAGCATGCCTTTGAGATAATGCATTTGCGAACCGGTAGAAATCCCATAGAAATCCTTGTTAAGGCTGTGGAGAATTCTGCACCATGCGAAGACACAACGAGACTAAGCTATGGCGGGATAGTGTATCACTTATCTGTAGATGTCTCTCCGCAGAGAAGGGTTGATCTGGCTTTAAGGCATCTATGCGAAGGAGCAAGAAAAACATCAATGCACAACCCTCGTCCAATAGCTGAATGCCTGGCAGAAGAGCTGACCTTGGCAGCAAAACACGACACGAAAAGCCACGCTGTTTCAAAGCGCCACGAAATGGAAAGAATAGCCCAAGCTTCAAGATAGCAGTTTTCTTCTGATGTTACCACACTATGCGCGTCATAACAATCGGGTTTTTTCCTTCCGCTTCAGTTGACTGTTTGAAACTGTGTTTCTAATGGGTAAAGGTCGTCCACTATTAATGCTTCTTCCTCGTTAAAGGAGAATTCAAGTTATTCAAGCCTCTTTATTATGTGGTATCCAAATTTCGTTTTTACGATAGGCGAAATTTGACCTTTCCGAAGGGCGAAAGCGACTTCCTCGAATTCTTTTACCATCTTTCCTCTGCTGAAATTTCCAAGGTCCCCGCCCCGTTTTCCTGAGGGACAGAGAGAAACTTCCTTAGCAATGTTCGCGAACTTTTCTCCTTTCTTCAACCGTTCCAGAACCTTATTTGCTTCGTTCTTCGTCTTTACAAGGATATGGGCACAATGAACTTTGCTTGGCATAAAAACTGGTTATGTCAATTCGCTTATAACAGTTATCTAACCTGCATATAGGGCGCTCTGAATCGTTTTCTTTAAAAGCGCGCGCTCTTTATTTGCTGTGAGTTGTTGTTGGATGCCTTACTATGTTTACATCCTTCTTTGTAAGGATGGTAGCTATTACACCGGATTCGCCAAAGACTTAAAACGCCGGGTTGAACAGCATAAAAAGCGTCAAGGCGCCAGATATACGAAGATGCATGAACCTGAGAAGATAGTGTACGTTGAGGAGTTCGGTAGCCGTAGCGAGGCTATGAAGAGAGAACGGGAAATTAAGTCGCTCAGTCACAGTAAGAAACAGCGATTGGTAAACTTGGGCGATGAATCAACGGGTGCATATAAATAGCTAACGTCGAAACCACCAAATACCATACGTCATAAAAATGTGTAGCATTTTCTGAAAGTTCATAGAGACTTGATGGTTCGTTTTTGTTCAGTTCTTCAATGTGGACAGAGCGTTTTTTCTGGTCTTATAAGGCACGTTTGTCGAAGAAAAAACTGGAATGAAAAAGCGTTTTCTAGGAGAATGATTTGGACACATTGTGGCGTGAGCTAGCTGTAGGAGACCTTAACGTCAGTATCTTCTACGTGTGCTCCTTCTCTTTCCCAGCATTCCTTGCAGTGGACTGGTCTGTCTGGGTCAGGTTTGAATGGAATCTCGTATTCCTTGCCGCAATCAGAGCAGACTGCCTTGTGCATCTCTCTGGGGTCTCTCCTGTATGCCATGTAGAATACGCCTTCTTTTCGTTAAGGCAGAACTAGTTTTCTTTTGGAAATCCAATTCTTGTATGTTCTGCTCAGTTGATGAGTTGCTTTATGAGTTCATGTGCACGAGTTTTCTCTCATGAATCACTTCATGTGAATTTCAGTAACATCTCCGTCTTCAAGTAGAAATGTGGAACCAACTTTTTGAGGACTGAAAACAAGACGTTTGGACCAGACTTTTGCATAGGAGAATTTTTCACTAAAATCGCTATGAATATTTTTAGCTAGGTCATGGATTGTTGCACCTTTTTTTAGGATGAATGGCCTTTTAGAAAACTCTCTCTCACTTGGTTCCTTTGTGTAAACGCGCATTATGCCTAGCGCTTTGAATATGACTTCGCCAAGTCTGTCTAGGCCTTGCCTTGTTTTACATGAGACCGTGATGATGGGTAATTGGTTTTTGACATGGGCCTGTAGCAGTTTAAGGTTTGCTTCTGAACCTTCCAAATCTATTTTGTTTGCAACTATGACTGCTGGCTTATATACGGTGCTTTCAAAAATTGCGTCTTCAACCGCATCAAGCGTGGCTTCTCCATAAATCTTAACAACAGCATCTGTAATGCGGTAACTCTTTAGAAGCTCTTCAACGTCTCTGAAAGTGCAGTTAACAAGCTTTCCGATTAGAATTATCCTCAAGCCAGCCCCCATGAACCTCCTCTCCACTTCAACGCGCGCCTTGGGTTTACTGACAAATATTCGGGCTTTTTCCATTTCACTCAAGATTAGGGATAATTGCCCAACAGAATCATGTGTTAGATCGACCATCAAGATTGAACAGTCAGCGTTTCGGGCCAAAGCCAAAGTTTGAAGTCCCCATGCTCTGCCATCGGCCGAACCCTCCATTAGCGCTGGGGCCTCTACAATCTGGAACTGAATATCCTTATACTCAAGCATGCCTGGCGCAGGGTCCCTTGTAGTGTAGGCGTTAGATGAAACCTTAACCTTTGCATTTGTGGTGGCTGTGAGTAGGCTGCTTTTTCCAACATTCGTCAAACCGATGAGCGAGACCTGTGCTGCTCCTTCCTTCTCTATGAAGAATTTTGGTCCACCCTTCCCAGCTCTTTTGCGTTTCTTTTCTTCAATTTCTCTCCTTAGCGTGGCCATCTGCTTCTTAACTTGTACACAAAGCTTTGCTGTACCCTTATGTTTTGGAACAAGGCTCAAAAACTGTTGTAGAAGTTGAAGTTTTCGTCTTGGGTTTTTTGCTGCTGAAGCCTCAGCCCATTTATGTTTTGCTTCAGCGGGCAGGTTGGTTGGCATTTCGAAACGCTTCCAACAATAATTCCAAAAATAAACTTTAATAAAATCTTCGATTTTCGCGTGTTCATTTATGGATAATTGTTCCATAAATAGTAAGACGTATATTTGCGTTTTTGTGTGGTTTAGAGCTAGACGGAATTAGTGAAGTTCTAATTATTTATCCTTTCTTTGGATGTTCCTTCAGAACAGCTTCTTAAACTGAAGAGAAAATATGTTAGTTGTGAGGGCGCGAAACGAGAATGGATGAGATTCATCTCCCAGATGAATTCAGATGCCCTGTCTGCGATGGGAGACTCGAGCTGTTTCGGTACAGGCCTTCGCTGACAAAGGAAATAGAAACGCACGACACTAACGAAGAGGAAATGAGAAAAAAGGGAGGAAGGTTCTGAGGTTCTTCGTTGCAACCAAGGTGATTGATTCCTTAATGCTCACATATCGTAACGAGTACGGTGGCTGTACATTCCTTGCTGATTCACTCGCTCCGCTGCAAGTTTGAGTTCGCACATTACTTAGTTAATTCTTGAACGTTTCCTTTTTTGGTAGAACACAAGCATGGTTGGTACTGCTATGAATGTTGATGCAAGTAAGATTATTGTCCAAGGGTTAACTGGCGTTGATTCTATGCCGTAGCGAGCCTGATCATTTATGGTGAAGACTTCACCGGTGTCTGCCCAAATACCCACGTAACATCCGTAAATGTTGGCCGGACGGGTGTTGTCGTCATAGTAGAACATCACCGTCCACGCTGGGTAAAGTGTGAAGCAGTCTCCACGTCCAGTTAGTGGATCGTTTTCAAGCATCAGTAAAGTCTCATACCTGTCAATTTCAGTTCCTACTTCGTCTGCGCGTTTTTGAGCCAGATCCAAAGCAATGTTTACAGCCTGCTCTTCGGAAATGTTTACCTCTGACGTTCCTATATTGATGATTCTGAGCCAGTCACCAAGATCTGTGAGAACACCGTTTTTGTCTATGGAGATTGAGAAACTTGTCTGCACCTTTATACCATCTACCTTAGGGGTCCACTTGAAACGCAAGCGATCTTTACTTGTCAACTGAAATTCGAGTTGAGCCTCATCGTTTTCCAAGGTTTGTTCTCTGTCAAGGCTGATGATTTCTGCAAGCATCGGAGCCAGTTGGCTGCAATGTGTTGCGTTGAATTGGACNTTATAACGTTCAAGAATAGTCGTTGCACAATCCAGGAGATTCGCAGTTTTCAAAGTATTAGTTTTTGGTGTTCCATCCAAATCGAAGAGATAGAGTTCACCGTCCATGAACCACAGGTTGACTTGAAGCTCATCGCTTCCGCTTGAAAGAGTAAGATCCACCCGTGTTCCAACATGTCCTGGATGCAAAACCTCTTGGGCAAGAGAATCAGGAGTGACGCAGCGGTACTCCGTCAAGTCGTAAGCATCCAGTCTTATGTCAACGACCTCTTCCAAAAATCGGAGGGAAACCTCCTTNAANGAATCGGAGAATTCTCCGCATTGGCAAACAGACATGTTTCCTATCAAGACGAAACTAATTATGATAGAAACTGCAAGTAACACCAGCAATTTCATAAACGATTTCGACACTTTCGTCACCCGTACGGTAATACGAGTCTCCACACTGTTATACTTTTACGAAAAATTAAATCTTTCGGTGGTCAATTTTTTAAACCCCTCAGCCCAATTTTTTAATTGTTTTATAAATGATTATCAATGTCACAGTTGGACAGTGAGAAGTTTTATTCCGCTACAAAAAACAAGGTCTCGTGGTAGGTCCACCCATAAGAAACAAAAATTTGAGGGAGAGTTCTAAATTATAGTAGTTAGGCGTTCTCGAAGTTCTTGGGTTCCGTGGCTGTCAAAGGTTACTAGGGCGTGGCGAAGCTTTTTGATGTGCGCGTCGATGGTGTGCTTACTTAGCTTCTCCCACTGGTTGCGCCTCTTCGAGAAGATGTGCCTTCCTTTGTGGTATTTTATATACTCAGAGATCATGATCGGCGTTAACTCCCTCAAGCTTCTTACACGTCGATTAAGAGACTCCAACTTATTCTCTAATGTGTCAAGCTTAGCCATGAAGACATATAATTAGTCTTGGTAAGGGGAGATTTGTGAGCTGGACCTTTACCTCTTTTCTCAAAGTATTTCTTTCGAATGTCATGGTGTGCGATCATGGTAGTATAACCTGCAAGCAGCATATGTTATGTGCATATTTGGGAAGTTCCGATATCGCGCGCGCTAAAACCGTAAATAAATATAACAATTCGTAAAATACGCTTTTATATATTTGCGAAAGTTCGCGTTGAGTTCGAATACTATGGCGTTAAGCTAATCATAAACTTAAAATAATTGAATGAACAGTTGTGTAAACAAATCCGCTAAAGTAGAGGTAATCTGAAAAAGGAATAAGGAGGAAAAGTAATGAGCAAATCTGAAAGATCGCATCTAAACCTGGTAATCATGGGGCATGTGGACCATGGGAAATCAACAACAACAGGCCACATGCTATACTTGGCAGGAGCCATTGATGACAGAACAATAAAGGCTTTCGAGGAAGAAGCAAAAAAGCTAGGCAAAGAAACCTTCAAGTTTGCATGGGTTCTCGACAACCTTAAGGAGGAGCGAGAAAGAGGCTTAACAATTGACCTTCGATTCTTGAAATTTGAAACGAAGAAATACTACTTCACAATTATAGATGCGCCGGGTCACAGAGACTTCGTTAAAAACATGATCACAGGAGCAAGCCAAGCAGACGGCGCCATACTTTTCGTTTCAGCCAAAAGAGGGGAATTCGAGGCAGGCATTGGTGCCGGCGGCCAGACAAGAGAGCACGCCTTCTTGGCTTTCACTCTAGGGGTTGGCCAGCTAGCTGTAGCAGTCAACAAGATGGATGATTCAACAGTCAACTGGAGCGAAGAAAGATATAGCGAGGTTAAAAACGAAGTTGGAAGAATGCTCAAGATGGTGGGCTTCAAAGTTGAAAAGGTCCACTTCGTGCCCACCTCCGGATGGACAGGCGACAACTTGGTGAAGAAAAGCGAAAAAATGCCTTGGTATAAAGGCCCCACATTAATTGATGCTTTAGACACGTTTGAAGTACCTCCTAAGCCTTTAGAGAAGCCCTTACGCATTCCAGTTCAAGACGTCTACAGCATCACTGGTGTTGGCACAGTTCCAGTGGGCAGGGTTGAAACAGGAGTGCTCAAGGAGGGTGACGAAGTCATCTTCATGCCAGCCAACAAGAAGTGCGAGGTGAAGTCTTTAGAGATGCACCATACGAGAATTCCTAAAGCTGAACCAGGCGACAACATAGGATTCAACGTTAGAGGCATAGCAAGGACGGATGTACGCCGCGGAGACGTCTGCGGACACGTTCCAAACCCACCATCAGTTGCCAAAGAATTCATAGGACAAATCATCGTTATTTATCATCCAACTGCAGTAGCAGCAGGATACACACCGGTGCTTCACTACCATACAGGACAAGTCGCATGCAGATTCACCGAACTTCTAAGGAAAATTGACCCACGTTCAGGACAAGTCGTAGAGGAGAAGCCAAGCTTCCTGAAAACCGGAGACAGCGCCATAGTAAAGATGGAACCTCTGCATCCAGTAGCTATCGAAACCTACACGGACTTTCCGGAACTCGGAAGATTCGCAGTTAGAGATATGGGCACAACAGTAGCCGCTGGCGTTGTGAAAGAAATAGCGAAAAAGGGACCATAGTTTCTCTCCACCTTTTTGTGTTTGTACCCGTCTTTTTCAAAAGCCTAGTGCTTATCATGCTCAAGTTTTATAGACAAGAACTAAGTAGTTTTCATGTTTATGACTAGACCAGTTAAAGAGTTGAGGATATGTCTGTGACTGAAACTTTGGTCCAATATTTAAAAGAAAAGAAAGGGAATGAGAAGAAAACGACAATTGTTGTTGACAGTCGTGAAGCAAATACAGCTGCCAAAATTGTCAAGGGGCTCAGGGAACGCGGTATCCATGTCAAAATTGAAGCGTTACAGAAGGGCGACTACATATTGTCTGATGCGTGTGCTGTAGAGAGGAAGACTGTCCGGGACTTTGTTTACACACTTACGCATCGTCACCTCTTCGAGCAGCTGTTTAAGCTGAAAGGGGCTTATCCCAAATCTTTAATTCTTTTGGAAGGCTATCTGCCAGTAATCTACAAGTTCAGCAGAATCAAGCCAGCCTCTGTTTGGGGAGCGATGTTCAACCTGGCGAAAAACGGTATAGCGATGATAAACACAACATCCTACAAGGAAACCATTGATTTTCTCTACGTGGCTGCACGTCAAGAGCAAATAGTGGAAAAAAGGGCTTCGATAGTTCATCCGATGAAGAAGGTTGAAACCACATCAGACGCTCAAATATTCTTTTTGGCCAGCTTGCCGAAAATTGGAAGAGAAAAAGCCACGGCAATTCTCAAATCTTACCAAACTCCCATTAATGCCTTAATAAACGTTAATACTTGGCCTAAAACCGTGCATGGGCTTGGCCCGAAAATAAGCTATAAGGCTAAAGAAGTGTTAACCACTCCTTTCACAGGGTGAACTAGACTTGGATGTGGAAATCGTCCCAACTCCAAAAATAAGCGTCTTGGGCTTGGATAAAAGATCCGTCAAAGACATAGCATGGTGTGCTGCAACCTATGGAATAACTAGGCTCTACTGGTTGGACGGCTACTTGCTATGCTTGGAAGTTTATGACAAGTCTTTTGAATATGAGATCAAAAACAAAGAGTTTCCAGTAAGTCATGTTTGCTACGCAGAGTTTCCTAAATATGAAAGGATGTTTGAGGTTGACAAGAGTCTTCAAATCCCAATAGTGAATGTTTCCGACATGAAGCTGTTCAAAAGCTTGCTGAAGGCAATTCTAGACAACGAAAAGGAAAATCCAACTGCTAAAAATTCCCAAGTTTAGCTTTCTTTTTAACGTATTTGTAGCCAAGCTCAAACGCTTTCATATTCCTTTCTGTGTACTTTTCTGGAACAAGCTCTCGCATAGCTTCTTTTAAGCTCTCAGTTTGAACAGGCATTTTTCCAGTGGCTGCCAAACCACCTATCAAAACAGTGTTTCTAGTTAGAATGCTTCCTGCTTTCTCAGCCAATTTTGCTGCTTCCATGACGACAACGTTTTTTGTGAAAAGATTAATTTTTTCAGTTATCTCGTCCAAGCTCGGGTAGTTCATCATCTTGGTTGTCAACTCTGGTGGAGCAATAGCCTCATTATTCATTAAAATAAGGGTCTTTTCTGAAGCAAATTTCAGATTCCGCAAGGTTTCCAGAGGTTCAAATCCTAAAAGCATGTCTGCTGTCCCTTCTAAAACAGTTGGTGCCAGAACCTTCTCTCCGATTCTCACGTTGGAAATTACGGCTCCGCCTCTTTGAGCCATTCCGTGGATTTCGCTTACCCGAACGTTCAGGCCTTCTTTGAGGGCGGCTGTGCCTAGAATTTCAGCTGCTAAAAGTATGCCCTGCCCACCGACACCAGCCAAAACAATGTTGAACTCCTTCATTTGATAACCTCCTTAACCGTTCCCGCTGCATTCTATAGCATCGTAAGGGCAGACTGAAATGCATAGCCCACATCCTATGCATGAAGTATCATCGATAGTGACCTTTTCATCCTTAATTATTAAGGCGGGACACCCCAAAAGTTTAATGCAAGCCATACAGTTCGTGCATTCGTCAGTGATTTTGTAAGGCACAATTTCTACGCCTTTACGCCTTTTCTCTCTAGCAACCATCAAGGCGCAAGGTGATCGAAAAACTATTACTGAAGGTCCTGGCTGCTGTAAAGCTTCTTTCAGAATGGCTGTTGCTTCCTTGACTTTGAAGGGGTCGATTACTTTAACGTATTTTACTCCACAACCTTCAGCAACCTTTTCGATGAGTATCCTCTCTGAGGGACTGCGCATGCCGGTCATACCTGTTCCGGGGTGAGGTTGACTTCCAGTCATCGCTGTCGTCAGGTTATCCAAGACGATCAGGGTGACTTTATGGTTATTGTAGACCGCGTTTATGAGTCCTGGAATTGCTGCATGGAAAAAAGTTGAGTCTCCAATTACTGCTATGACTTCGTTGCCTGTTACCTTGCTTATTCCTTGAGCCGTGCTTACGCTTGCTCCCATACATATGAGGATGTCGCCGACTTTTAATGGAGGAGCTATCCCCAAGGCATAGCAGCCTATGTCTGTTGGATAAATTGCCTTCTCACCTGTAACTTTTTTGATGACATAGAAGGAAGCTCTGTGGGAGCATCCAGCACAGAGTATGGGCGGTCTAGACGGCAAATCCTTGACTATCTTAGCATATTCCTCATCGATTCTCTCCAAATCAACCGGGAGTTTTTTACCCGTTATTTCTGCCAATCCAACCATAACTTTACGTGTGGAAAATTCAAATTCTCTAGGAAAGTAAAGCCTACCCATTTTTCCGTAGATTTTCACGTTTTGGGCGTAGTCTTTGGCTATGGCTTTCACCTGCATTTCCAAGTACGGTTCAAGCTCTTCAACAACAATTATTCTTTCATGATTTTTCAGGAATTCGCTAATCATCTTCTCTGGAAGCGGGTGTGTCATACCGAGTTTCAGAATGCTGGCTTCTAAGCCTAACAATTCTGCAGCTTCAACTGCATAGTTATAAGCTGAGCTTGCCGAGATTATGCCCAATTCACCGTTTACTTTTCGCACAACTCGGTTATACGCTGATGTTTCGCTGATTTCTTTAGCTTTTTTCACCTTTTCTAAAAGCCTTACATGCATAGGTCTGGCATGGGCCGGAACCATAACCATGCGCTTTACATCTCTAACGAATTCGCCTTTCAAGTTTGGTTTTGTGAGTTTACCGTAGGTTACCGGTCCGCGGGTGTGACTTACACGCGTTGTTAGTCTGAGCAGGACTGGCAGTTCAAGATTTTCAGAGATTTCAATCGCTGAGATCGCCATGTCCTTCGCTTCTTGAGGGTTAGATGGTTCCAAGCATGGCAAGTTTGAGAGTAAAGCGTAAAAACGGCTGTCTTGCCTGTTCTGGGAACTGTAGCATTCAGGATCATCTGCTGTGACTATAACGTAGCCGCCTTTAACGCCGATGTAAGCCAATGTCATGACAGCGTCTGCAGCAACGTTTAGCCCCACATGTTTCATCGCCGTCAAGGCTCTAACACCACAGTTTGCTGTTCCGGCTGCAACCTCAACGGCAACAATCTCGTTGGTGGAGTACTCCATATACAAGCCAGCTTCAGCAGCTATCGCCGAGATGGAATCACCTATTTCAGATGCTGGAGTCCCAGGGTAAGTTGTAACTACGCCTATACCGGCTTCTAAAACTCCTCTAGCGATGGCTTCGTTTCCAAGTAAAAGCACACGCTTTTCAAGCTGATCTTGTAATAACACACTTAAATCCTGCAATAGGCTTCTCTCCCGTCAATGGGAAACCCCCATAGTCTTGTGCTTTCACATATAGCTTTTGGTGAAATACGTGCTAAGACTACTTCGAGATAACCGTGCTAAAAATATGTTTTTAAGCGAAGTGTGACGTAATGTAGTTTGTGGGATTGGATGTGACTTTGGATGAGCCGACGATTGGGATTATCGGTTTGGGTCCTGTTGGATCTATTTTGGCTGCTCATTTGGCGAGGAGTGGAGCGGATGTGGTTGTGGAAGATATCGCCAAGGAGCTTTTGGTCAAGGTCAGGAAGGATGGTTTAAGGGTTTCTGGGATTAGGGAGCTGTCTGTTCGGGTTGACAAAGTTGCGGGTTCGTTAGCTGAATTGGCTGAGTTTGAACCTGAAATTGTTTTTTTTGCGACGAAGGCTTGTTTTTTGAAGAATGTTTTAGCCGAGCTTAAGTCCGTGTTCAGACCTAGAATGAGGGTTGTTAGTTTTCAGAACGGATTGGATAATGAGTGTTTAATTGCTGAGACCTTGGGAGTCAAGACTGCTTATCGTGTGGTCATTAACTATGCTGGAAATTTGCTCAGTCCTGGAGATGTGAGGATGAACTGGTTTCAACCTCCTAATTACGTTGGTGCTTTTCAGAAGGGGGTGTACAGGACTGATGCGACGACTAAGTATATTGCGGATATGATAACAACTTGTGGGTTGACAACGATGGAGGTATCTGATATTAAGAGGCATGTGTGGGAGAAGACGATCTTGAACTCTGCCTTGTGTTCTGTTTGTGCTTTGACTGGGCAGACTATGAAGGAAGGGATGGAGTTTGAGTTTAGTCGAGGTTTGGCTGTGAGGGTGTTAGAGGAGGGGTTAGCGGTGGCGAGGGCAGATGGTTACGATTTCGGTGACGATGCGCTTGACAGGTTTACTAGTTATTTGGAGAAGGGTGGGGCTCATAAGCCTTCTATGCTGGTGGATGTTGAGAATAAGAGGAGGACTGAGGTTGATTTCTTGAGTGGGGCTATTGTCGATTATGGAGAACGGTTCGGAGTTAGGACGCCTGTGAATGGTGTTTTGACTGGGCTGTTGAAGGGTTTGGAGAGCATGTATTCGAGGAGGCATGGTTAGGGTTTTGTGGCTATACACGCCTAGTTCTGTGAGGCTTAGCTGACACTTTCCATGAAAATTTCCGCTTTCACATCGTGAAAAGTATTAATAGAGTTTGGATTATTTAACGTTGAAGATGAGAGACGGAAGTTTTATAGAGATGCTAGAGTTGTTTAGAACCCTGATTTCAGCGGACAACAAGTTCATCAAGGAATGGAAACGCCAAAACAAGCCTGTTTTGGGATATGCTTGCTCCTACACGCCCGAAGAAATCATCTATGCCGCAGGGATTCTTCCAATCAGGGTTCTTGGAGATCTAGAACCCCCGAAATTAGCTGACATCTATCTTCCAGTCAATGTTTGTTCCTTTGCCAAAAGCTGCCTCAATAAGGCCCTAAAAGAGGAATATAACGTTTTGGATGGCTATGCTGTTTCAAACTCTTGCGACAATCAAAACAAGATTTATGACCTTTGGCGGCATTGCACGACGATTCATAAAACATATTTCATAAACACTCCTCACAGCGTGACAGAGAAGACCTTGGAATTCTTTTGCGAGGAATTTGAAAGGTTTAGACAATGGTTGACGGATAGTTTTGAAGCTAAGATTTCCGAGGAAGATCTGAAGGTAGCCATCGAAATATTTAATGAGAATAGACGGCTACTAAAGCAAGTTTATGAGCTTAGAAGACGGGATCCTCCATTAGTGTCTGGAAGCGACGCACTTGAAATTGTTTTATCAAGCATGATGATTCCGAAGGATGAGCATAACGAGCTTTTACATGCACTGCTTGGTGAAGTTGAGAACCGTGAAGACTTAATCAAAGGGGGTGTGAGACTGCTTGTTTCCGGAAGCGTCATGGACGCCTCAGAGCTGTTGAGGCTTATTGAGGGCGTTGGTGGCTGCGTTGTTGCCGACGACCTTTGCAGTGGTTCACGATATTTCTGGAACCTGGTGAAGGAGAATGGAGAACCTGTCAGGGCAATTGCGGAAAGATATTTACATAAAGTTCCATGTCCTTTCATGTATTCTTCTGAGGAAAGATTCAATCATGTGAAGGAGATGGTGAAACTTTTTGATGTAGAAGGTGTCCTCATTTTTTCTTTAAAGTCCTGCGATGTTCATTCTTTTGACGCCCCCTTATTGGCTGAAGAACTAAGAGGCAAAGTGGGTCTACCAGTTTTATGTCTTGAATGGGAACATTCTCTAAGCGGGATTGCACAGCTTAGAACAAGGATTGAAGCGTTTGTTGAGATGTTGGGGGAATAGACAAAATGAGCGAGAGGAGACTTGAAACGCTCAAAGGTTTCTATCATAACTATGTTAAGTCCTTTTATGAGATGGCCCACAAAGCAAGAGAGGAAGGCAAGCTTGTGGCATGGGTGGCCTCCACCTTTCCTGTTGAAATCCTTCTTGCAATGGACATAATCCCTGTATGGCCGGAAAACTATGCTTCCTTATGTGCTGCCAGAAGGGTTTCAGTTCCACTATGTGAATTAGCTGAAAGAAAAGGTTTTTCCAAGGATATTTGCTCCTACGCCAGGTGCGTGCTAGGCTCCCTCTTTGACGAAGAGAATCTACCTGAAGGAGGAATTCCAAGACCAGACGTTTTGGTCGCTTCGACATGTGCTTGCGATACACATCTGAAATGGTTTCAGGTTGCGAGTCGATTTTTCAAAAAACCACTGCTTCTATTAGATGTTCCTTACAATATCGAGAGTACGAATCCTGAAAATTTGGAGGATCATTACATTCAACATTATGTTTATCAACTCGAGGATCTGGTTAGTCTTCTCGAAAAGCATTCTGGAATAAAACTTGATGAAGGCAAGCTTAGAAAAACTTTGGAGCTTTCAGATAGAGCAGGCGAACTTTGGCTTAGAGTTCAGGATTACAGAAAAAACGTTCCAGCTCCCATGGGAGCTAGGGAAGCCTTTTCCGCGGTCTATTTTATACTCTGCATTCCCGGAACGGAGCAGGCTGTGAAATTTTATGAAGTGCTTTGCGGCGAGCTTGAACAAAGGGTTAAGCACGGCGTAGGGGTTGCTGAAAACGAGACGTATCGTCTGGTTTGGGACAACCTTCCGTTGTGGTTTAATCTCAAGATATTTCAATATCTGAGGGGCTTAGGAGCCGTTGTGGTTGCAGAAACCTTTTCGCATGTTTGGGCTGGGAGCCTAGACCCTTCGAAGCCTTATGAGAGCTTGGCCCGAAAATACTTGTCAAACATGTCAAACTGCTCCATAGAGAGAAGAATAGAATTGATTGCAGGTTTGGTAAGGAATTTCCGGGCAAATGGTGTCATCTTACCAACAAACTGGGGTTGCAGGATGATGACGATCGGAGAAACCATAGTGAAGAGGAGGATTCAAGAAATGACAGGAGTTTCAAGCCTAATATTAGATGTAGATTCAACGGACTGGAGAAACTATGACGAATACCGGGTGAAAACAAAACTGGAGACATATCTGAGAACTTTGAAATAGCTCATTTTAGAAACTAGAGGACTTCAGCGAAGCGTTCCCTAAGCTTTCTATGCAATATCTTACCGGTCGCGGCCCTAGGTATCTCACAATAATCGATGAATACCACCCTCTTAGGTTTCTTATATCCAGTTATCTTACCCTTACACCATTCAATGATTTCCTCCTCTGTTGCGTTTTCACCATTCTTCAGAACAACGACCGCCGTAACAGCTTCACCCCACTTATCATCCGGAAGACCTACTACGGCAACGTCACGCACTTTTGGATGCCGGGAGACTATTTCTTCGACCTCTGAGGGACAGACATGCTCACCTCCTGTGATTATCATGTTATCCTTGCGGTCAACAATATAGTAATAGCCTTCTTC
>JGI2172J19969_10000135_pt1 | contig 28008 bp, 29 predicted proteins | sample DeeMarSWOR230_32_FD_19969 | JGI IMG/M metagenome (IMG submission 19969)
CAGTTTGAGGGCTGGATCAATACGAAGATCGGCGGTGAGATCTCGTGGAAGGTAAGGCCGCGGGATACAAAGGTTAACAGGATGATCGTNGCCGAGAGCATCCTCGATACCCTCGACCGTAACGGTGGCGAGTTTCCACCGTCGGGAAATCTCTTTCTGGAGCTCGAAAGGGATGAGGATAGCTCCTGAACCCGAATAGATCCCATAGAGGGAGGTGCATCCATGGAGGGACGTAACCCTTTAGATACCATCGATCGAAGCATATTACGGGTCCTCTCCCTGTATGAAGATCTCGACTTGCTACAGCTCTGGTACGAGCTTGGCGAATCGGATAAATCGGTGGCACATATGACCAAAGAGGAGATTTTGGAACGGTTGAAGTCTCTCAAGTCCCAAGGGTTAGTGCAACCCATCAAGGAATCGGAAAGCGGCACACGGTGGGGATTGACCTTAAAAGGGAAAGTTGAGCGGTGATCGAGCAAATCTTCACAAGAGGGGTTGCCACGGAGTGAGGAGGTGAGTTACGGATCCGGTGGTTACTGTAATACCAAGAAAAGATGAACCCTTCGAGAAGGTGTTGCGGCGGTTTCGGAGGGAGGTTGAGAAAGCTGGAATACTGAAGGCAACGAAGGTACGGAATCATTATGAGAAACCCAGCGTCAAGAAGAAGAGAAAGGCTCGTGCGGCCAGAAAGAGATGGCAAAAGAGGCTAAGGAGGATCAACAGTCGTTTCTAGTCGATCGAAACCGGCTGGAACTTTCAACTCTTTGAGGGAAACAGAAACAGATTGCGATCATGAAGGAGCTAAAGAGCGGTTTGTTTATGTGGTGGATATTGGGTCTGCTGCCCTGCGTTGTTCTCTCTCGTGGGTTAGCTGAATGCGGCAACGGGCTTCCTTTGGAGATTCGTTCCCCCTCGGCTGTTTTGATGGACGGGATGACCGGGCAGGTGATCTTCGAGAAAAACCCGCAGAAAAGGCTTGGTCCCGCAGGCTTGGCAAAGGTGATGACTCTTTATTTGGCTTTTGATGCATTAAAGGATGGACGCGTAAACCCTGACCAGAAGGTCGTTGTCAGCGAGAAAGCCTGGAAAACGGGCGGCTCGCAAATGTTTTTGAAGGTCGGGGATGAGGTGCCATTTGTTGAATTGCTGAAAGCAGTCGCCGCCATATCGGCAAATGACGCTTCGGTGGCGATCGCCGAGTTTTTAGAGGACACCGAGGATGCGTTTGTTCGTGAAATGAATGAAAAAGCCGGAGCCTTGGGGCTCGAGAACACCCACTTCGCGAATTCTCACGGGCTCTTTAGCGAGGATCAGTATACAACGGCTTATGACTCAGCCATCTTGGGGTTTCACTATACCAGGGATCATCGAGATGCTCTGGTCCTGCATTCGATTCCCGAGTACAAGTATCGGGGTATCAAGCAGAAGAATTGGAACGGGCTCCTTGAGGTTGACGAGAGGGTGGATGGTTTGAAAACGGGTTATCTGAGCGATACTGGCTACCATGTCTTGGCGTCTGCAAAAGAGGGGGAGCTGAGATTTATCGTCGCAGTAATGGGAGCAGATACCTCGGGGCAGAGAGACCAGGATGCGCTTAAACTCCTTGAGCACGGGTTTAGGAATTTCACGACGAAGACCGTTGTGCGAAAAGGGGAAATCGTGGGAAAGCTCGAGGTCAAAAAGGGGAAATTGCCGGATGTGGGTCTCTCCGCCGAGGATACGGTGATGATAACGGTGCGAAAGGATAGGGCTGAAAATATTCCGATGAAGAGGCGGATACCCCAGTTCGTGACCGCCCCGATCGTGAAGGGCCGAGTATTGGGTAAACTCATCGTGGAAATGGAAGGAGTTCCCAGGAAGGAAGTCAACCTGGTTGCCTCATTCGATGTGCCAGCCAAGTCCTATACCAGATTCTATCAGTTAGGTTTGCTGGTTGTAATAGGGCTTTTGGCGTTAGCCATTTGGAGGATTCGGAATCTGAAAAGGAGGAGATAATACGGTTCGGCAGAGGCTTCTATGCTTCTAAGGGTACGGAAATACGCCATCATACTATCGCCCGAAGCTGGAGGGGCTGTCTTGTTGCTCAACAATGAGACAAGCGATGCAGTCCTCCCTATCGGGATTGACCTCCATATGGGGAGAATTATCTTGGATTTCATGAAGAGAATTCCCAGAAAGAGGCCTTGGACGCACGATTTGATGGGAAAGATCCTATCGAAATGTGGAGCACGGCTAAATCGAGTGGCGATTAAGGATCGCAAACAAGGGGTCTACTCCGCCGTTATCCATATCAAAGCTCAAGGGAGGGAAATTGAATTGGATTGTCGACCAAGCGATGCTATTGCCCTTGCGATTTGCCAGAGGGTTCCGATTTATGTGTCAGAAAGGCTACTATCGGTGGCATATGTAATCAAAATGAAATCAGGAGATGAGGATCCCTATAAGATAAGGCTTCAAAATTTAAACCCGGATTTTTTCAAGTATAAAATGTGAGAATTCACTGTGTTCGGCAGGATAGCTGGAATGCCTAACATGGTTTCAGGGAGGTAAAGGCGAGAAATGAAAACGATCTTGAAAGGTGGGTGACAAAATGCCGATCATGAAGGAGAAACTAATTGAGATGGTCAAAAAAGGCAAACCTGACAAAGAAATAATGGGAGAACTGGGAATCCAGACAAAATCTGCTTTGAGAAGGATGTATTATGATGCCCTGGTTGAGGCTGGAAAGATAAAGGATATCGTAACTGAGAAGGAACTTAGAAAAGCAATGTCTAAGAGGAGGATATTGACCATTGGCAAAAGGGGAACCATTCTTCTTAGTAGGGCATTGCTGGTAGAACGGTTCGGCTTCAAGGAGGGGGATCGCTTTAGAGTGGCCAAGAGAAGGGATAGCATTATCCTGAAGAAGATACAATAGATCATGAACTGTGCTAAACCTGGCAATTACGGATGGCGGAGGGGAAGTGCTCCCAGAGCCTTTCAGATTCTTTCTCACTGAGGCAGTTAATAACATCCCATCCCTGCAGTTTTTGTAGACCCAGGGAAACGCGAAGCGGAGATGGGAGTGTGTAGCCTATTAAGAAAAAGAATTTATAGGGTAAGATAAGGAGTTCCCCTCCACGTGAGAATAAATTTACCGAATCTGGGGAGAGGCCAGGAATATGCCCGTTAAAAGGAAACTGTATAAGTATACAGTTAATCGCGTGAAGGAAGGAAAAAAAGTAGAAATAATTGGGACTGGAATTGAATATCCCGCAGAAAACATTCTGCGTATCAAAAAAGATGGTGAGACAGTAGCCGAATTCATGACTGACGATGTTAGTGATTTATATTGTGTTGCAATGGAGGACGAGGAAGAAGAAATTGAAGTACCTTCAGAAAAAGATCTCAGAGGGAATTGAAATGGGATGCAGTTGATTCCTTTCCTGGGATACCCACAGGGTTGGTAGACATTCTCAATGCGGAGCGGAAAAACACCATACCCGAATGTTCTCTTGATCGTAATTGATAGCCTACGGGCTAACGATTTAGAGATTTACGGGGGCAGCATTGGATTGGCACATATTAATAACATTGGCAGTGAGGGAGTCGTTTTCGAGAATACATATTCCACATGGAACACGACCGATCAATCCCTTACTACGATTTTCACGGGCAAATATCCCCAATCTCATGGGATTATCCACCACGGTGATAAAATAGAAGCCAAGGATCTCGTTACCTTTAATAAGACACGAACCAAAAATCTTGCCGAAATTCTGAGGAAATATGGATATAAAACTTTTGCTGTAGATTGGATGGGAAGGTGGTTTAGGAGGGGATTTGATTACTATGATACTAAGAGGGAAAAGAATATCACAAAAAGAATTTTCCTCTATCTTAAATACATCTTGGGTCACAGAGATATCTTCCTTCAATACAGCGATGGAAGGAGATTTAGCATTCCCTCTCTGAAAGACGCAAGAGGGGTTTTACGCACTTTCTTATTTACTAAGGAACTCGCCGAAATCCAGAATGCTGCCTTCGTTACCGATTTGGCCATAGACAGGATAAGAAGAAACCAGAAAGGTAATTTCTTTCTCTTTCTCCACTATTGGGATACGCATACACCTTACCATTGTCCGAGAGAGTATCAATCCTACCGGGGTTCGGATAGAAAGGAGAGACTAATTGGCAGATACTTTGGAGCAATCAAATATGTTGACCAACAGCTGGGGAGGATTTTCCGAGAATTGAAGGGTAGGAATCTCTGGGACAATACGATTATCATAATTACGGCTGATCACGGGGAGAGTTTAACTGAGCATGACATTTTCTTTGACCATCATGGACTCTATGAAGCCACGATCCATGTGCCCCTGATTTTACGATATCCTGCGATCTGCCCTAAGGCTCACCGGATAAAGGGATTCGTTCAACATACCGACTTGCTTCCCACTATCTTAGGGACCTTGAATATTGATGCTGAGGAGTTCCATTTTGACGGCACGAGTCTGATACCCTTGATCGAGAATGATGTCCCGGGGATTCGTCCCTTCGCCTATTCTGAGGAATCGTACGTTCAAAAAAAGAGGGCCATACGGACAGAAAGGTATAAGTACATCTGCGCCATCGATGGCGTGGGCTATTGCTCCTATTGCCACAGAATCCATGGCGGGCCCGAAGAGTTGTATGATTTGAAGGATGACCCTTTTGAACGGGTTAATATTGTGGAACAAAACCCTTCTATTCGCAAAGATCTGAAGCAAAAACTCGATGATTTCGTATCCCATCTGACGATGAGGAGACAGGGCGAGGAAAAACAAGGGGATCTGGTGGGATTTGACAAAGAGACCGCCACTTACGGTGCGCAGGAGGAAGAAGAGATAAGGAGAAGGCTCCAGAGTCTCGGATACGTGGACTAATCTGAGAACATGAATTTGCTCGAACAGATAATAGGACGCTTGCCGCTGATCTTGTCAAGACCCCTCGGGAAGGCTCTCTCTTATGTCTTAAGGGATGAAACGTTCAGTAACTACCTTCGGAAAAAAGACCTGGCACTTCTGGGCGATATAGGAGAAATAAAAAAAATCCTCGTCATCTCTGATGTTAATATCGGTGATGCGATCATTATACAATCCTCCATAGAGGCGTTGAAGCACTACTTCTCCGATTCGGATGTGGATTATGCCTACAGTGCCGTTGCCGATCCCATCATAAGGAGCAACCCCCAAATATCAACCTTCTTCCCGATCTTCCGGAGCCCTTTCAAGCCCTCACAATCCGAACGGAGGTTAGTTGAACGACTATGCGCGGAGAATACTTACGATCTCGTGATAAATTTCTGTCCGTTTCTGTCGGGTCACAATTTTCGATGTGCTGGTTGCACCGCCCTGTCCCCCGCAGTGTTGATAGCCGAGATATTGAGGGCAAAGACCAAGAGAGATGAAACTGCAAATCTGGCTTTCAGAATCACTGAATACGTAAACGAGCTCTTCTCGGAATCACCGGAGAACTCGACGAGGGGAAAGTGTTATTATTCGGGCACCAAGATCTATCTATCTCCCGAAGTGTTGAAAGCGAGGGATCGGTATTTGAGACCCTTGGGTATTTCGCCGGATGATCTGATCGTGTTCTTTAACCCCGATGCGTCAAACAGATATACCTTTTTGGATAGCAGACTGCAGCTCTTCTTGCTGAGACGGCTTTTATCCCAAGATAGTTTCGATTTCCTGCTATTGGGGCCCGGGATCACATTCAAAGGGATTGAACGGCACCTAATCGCTAACATTCCGGCTCCCCTCAGGGAGAAGGTAATTCTCCTCGACGAGGAGGCCCCGCTCGACACATACGCCTCTTTGCTTGATATGTGCGATCTCTTTATAACCGGTGATACGGGACCGATGCACATTGCCGCTGCCAGAAAACTCTGTGTTGACTATTTGCCGGCTTTCAAGAATCGCACCGGGGTTGTCGGTATTTTTGGATCGAGCGATCCAGAGATATATGGGTACGATTCCTTCGAGGATACGTATGTGGAAGCCAGCCAAGATGCGCCGTCAAAAGTATTTGAAGCCTCCCCTCATTGTAAGGACATTACGTGCTCTCTTCAAAGAATAACGAACAAATGTCCAGGCGACCGATGCTTTGATGGTCTCAACATCGATGAGATCGTTGCCTATATTGGCGGATATCTTTCCTCCTCTCAACAGTAGGGCGGCATGTTTCGCTGCAGTGAACGGATAGAGGCATTCATTTTTTGCTTGGGGTGCTGCCTTTTTGCATCGGAACTCGTCGCGCTCTCTATTTTATGGTTCGTGCAACACGAACTAGCTCTGAAAATAGCTGCAGTAATTACCGCATCAATCCTTAGTGGACGGACGGCTTCGATACTCACCGGACAGGAATTAGGGCTACATTCTTTGTCAATCATTCTCTTACTGTCCATTTGGAATTCGAGCATGCTATTTTTCTTCTTACCCTTGATTGTGACCTTCTCTCATAATGTCAAAAAACTACGGTTTCTAGGAAATATGCTGGAATCAACAAGGAAAACGGCTGAAGTACAAAGAAGCAGGATACGTAATTACGGCCCATGGGGCTTGCCGGTATTTGTCTGGCTCCCATTTCCGTGGACGGGCGCTTTGGTTGGTGCGCTTGTCGGTTTGCTAATTGGGATGTCGGTGAAGAGAGCACTGTTGATCGTAATACCGTCTATGGTAGGAGGCGTTGTCAGTTGGGTGTTCGGCTTCCGACAACTCTTCGTATTGACCGGTGTGATCGGCAAAACCATTTGTATCATTCTCATTGTAGTTATGTTATTGTTCCCTTTCCTGCGTGTCCTTGGGGTCACGGGGAAAGCACAATCTTGAATTGGCAGAGGGACAGTGTGAAGGGTGGAGCAAAAATCAGGGCTTATAGTCCAGAAATCAACAGCCCGTTTTGACTTCAAGATGTTATCGATCAGCGGCCCTCCCTGCCAATGCTACTGATTAACGTTTGAAATCTTAGATGGGCCCAGGGTAGTACTCGGGGCCATCATGTAGTTCTGTCGGGTTCTACGAACAGTTTCAATCCGCTGATCCCCCGTACCGTAACTTTTTCCCCCTTCCCGATGGATGGGCTATCTCCCATCACCTCTGCCTTCCACAATTCGCCGTGCACCCGAATGTAACCCGAAGGATCCAACCGATCCTCCGCGATGCCCCGGGGACCAACCATCGAAATCGCATCGTCCTTCCTCTCCTGATCGTAGGCACGCCACACAGCGGGAAACAAAATTAGGTCCTTGATAACCCACAGTGCCATCAGGCTCCAGATAAACCACGTGGGGAGAGCCACCACGCGTCGAACCAGAATCAAGAGGAGGTATAGGAGGACCACCCCGGGCACCTGGAAGAGCACATACCTCACGAAAATCCGAAACGACCAGCCGCGCTTTCTCATTCCTTTTTTTCTCTCACAAGCGTTACTGAAAAGTTTCCTACAAGTCGTCACTTCTTCTAAATCCAAAATATACCACATTACCTTTGAACGCAAATTCTCATAGCTTTAAAAAGAGAGATTTATGAAATCGGGGATTACTGGTGCCGAAGGGGAGAGACAAAACACTAAGGGAAGAATACAAGATGAATTAGGTGGTTCGGGCCCAGCTCTGATGATCATCGATTTCAATCGCAAATCGTTAGGCTAGCGCCACCACTTTGGAAGACCATTCCGAGAAACTCAAGAAACAGGCATGGTTTGTTGAAAAAGGAAAAAGATGGGAGACCAAAATCCTTTAGTGAGCATGGATTCGTTCTAAGCCCCAAATCCAAGCCTTTTTGAGACATTTCCGCCGGCCTCTTTAACGACGGGGATAATTTTCCTCTTCAGTACCTCATCGGTCATTCGGAAAGAGGGGCCGGAAACGGAGATCCCCCCCACGACTCGCCCCGTATAGTCCTTGAGGGGAACACCAACACACCGCACCCCCAAATTGTGCTCCTCATTATCGACTGCATATCCCTGCTTAGCCACTTCCTTAATGTGTTTGATGAACTCCACCTTATCGACGATGGTATTCTCCGTAAACTTATCCATATTGTCCAAAACGCCCAGCTTTTCCAATTCCTCTTCCGATACAAACGCGATCTGGGCTTTTCCGATGGCTGTACAGTGGATCGGAAGTCTCCATCCGACCCGATCTGCCACCTTCACCATTTGGTTGGGCTCTTCCACATCGAGGTAGATGGCGGAGCCCTGCCGGATCGTCCCGATACAGGCCATTTCATTGCACTGCTTTACGATTTCCTTCAGGAAAGGCATGGCTTGCCGGACTAGGCCCAGCTGCTTGATGAAGGTTTGACCCAACTCCAGGCTTTTCACGCCCAGTCGATAATTCTCGGTGGCCTTATTCTGCTCGATGTATCCCTTCGCCTCAAGGGTTGCCAGTATCCTGAAAACCCGGTTCTTATGGAGGTTGAGCCTCTTGCTCAGTTCGGTCACCCCAAGTTCATCCCTGTCCCCTTTGAACTCCTCCAAGAGACTCAATGCGTTGCGAATAGACCGAATCGTGTAGGTGTCCTTTTCCCGTTTAGCCATACCCTCACCTCCATATCGACATTAGAAAAAATATACAAAAAATGTTTTATCCGTATCAAGACGATATTTTAAGAATGGTGAGACAACGAGAGATATTCTCAGAATATCGATTTCAAGATAATATCGATCGTCGGGAGGCGAGCCAAAATTATCGATTAGAGTCAGATAGAGTCAGAAACCTTTACTTAATCCCCTCTCGGTCCAAACAATTAAGTATCTGGCTAACCCCCCATACCAAGCCAGCCTCAAAATACTGTATTCCTCCCTATGAAATACAGTGTTCACCCTATTTAATCTCACTAGCACTGTTAAATACCATAGTACATATGTGGATTGACACAGACATGCATGAAAAGCGGAAATTCCCTCGTTTTACCGTAACGGCGCCGGTCATTTGCTTCCGCTATGGGAGGCATATGACCATGCGAACCCTCGATATCAGTCGGGGTGGACTGAAACTGGAGGCCAATTTTGATTTAGGGGTTGGGGAGCCCATGGATTTAGCCATTCTTACAGATAACGCCAGGATACAGTGCAAGGGAATAATCCTTGCAATCGAAGAATTTAACCATAAGGTTCGTGTAAGATTGTGTTTCTCCCGTATTTCGGATGGTGATTTTAAGAAATTGTCCAATTATCTGCATACCCTTTCTCGAGGAAAGGGAACACCCTTCAAACAATGGTTAATCGGTGGGATCTTGTTCCTATTGGCTTACATTGCCTACCTCATTATTCGCACCTACCTTTTTCGGTGATTTGTAGGTACTGCCATCCTGCGTGCTCGCATTTTTGCTTGTGAATCTTGTTCCACTCTGCTATGATCGGTCAGTACTGAGAAAGGTCAAACCATCCGGGAGGATGGGACGGAAGACCATGATCTAGCGGGGGAGATTCATGAGCCTTCGGAAGACAGCCGGGTTGCCAAAATCAATGGGTGACTCGGCTTAATTTCATTTTGAGTACAAGGGACCATGTCATGATAAAGGCAATAAAGTCAGGATCAGATAATCTGGTATTCATCGGAGATGCTGAAGGGAAAAAAGTCTATAGGATGGAAAGCGAAAAGACGAAGATATGGGGCGCAGACATAGATATAGTAATGTATGGATTTTATAAAGATAGGCTTGAAGACATGCAGATTCATTTTCGGTCATCTGGCAATTTTGCAAAATTGAAGGAAAAGCTGTTTCAGTTATGCGGTCCTGGCCGTCAACCAAATCCATTTGTGGAGACCTACCATTGGTATGGGAAGGAATTCTCCATGCTTTTAACCTATAATAGGTCGACAGAAAAAGGGGTTCTCGGTTACACTTTTTTGCCTATTTACAGGGAAAGACACGAAGACAGGAAACTAGAGATGGTAAATTCGTGGTTGCAATTACTGGGGGAGACGGAAAGAGCGGTGATTACCTTGCGTTTTGGCTTTGGAGGCAAGGATGCTCTTACGGTGGAATCCACGGGGGAATGCCTTGGGCTAACCCCGGAAGGAGTGCGTGAAATCGAAGCAAAGGCCGTAGGGAAACTTCGGAAGGTCAGCCAAAAGAAAGAAACTGACTTGGCGGCCTGACAGGGGAAAGTAGATAAGAGCTAGGTAAATATTTCAAGATGAAATCGATCATCGGGAGGCGAGCCAAAATTATCGATTTGTGTTTAAATTAATTAGAACCGTTCTATCGGACATTCCTAAATCGCCGCCAGATATTCCTCACACATCGCACACACCCTGAAAGTTAAAGTACATACCCCCTCAACGTATCCATAGCCTCTAAAGGGCGGGCCTTCCCCTCCCGGTCGCCTTCCATGGGTACCCCACTTCTCCAGCAAACTTCGCTCATGAACAACGGCGTTCTCGACGGAATTGACGAAACCCCGGACGCGTTTACCCTTGACAGAAGTGGACCACGTTCATAATATGTTAGTCGAATGTTTCCCTCTCGTTGAACGAGGCGGTAGGCAATCACTGTGCGTGTAGGAATGTACTATAGCAATCGCGATGTGAGGCTTGAGGAGATGCCCGTTCCCCAAATTGGACCGGGCGAACTGCTCATTCGGATCGAGGCCAGCGGCATCTGCGGGAGCGACGTGATGGAGTGGTATCGGCGGGATAAGGTGCCATTAGTCCTTGGCCATGAAATTGCGGGAGAAGTAGTCGAGGTGGGACAGGGTGTCGAGCAATACAAAAAGGGGGATCGTGTGTCCGCGTCTCATCATGTGCCGTGCAATACCTGTCGCTACTGTCTGAAGGGACACCACACCGTGTGCGACACATTGCGCCAAACACATTTTGAGCCAGGGGGGTTCGCCGAGTACGTTCGTCTTCCGGCAATCAATGTGGACAGAGGTGTCTATCTCCTCGCTGATGAAGTCTCCTTTGAGGAGGCGACCTTTATAGAACCCCTGGCCTGCGTTTTTCGGTCCTTGAGGATGGCTCGATTCCAGCCGGGACGGACAGTTCTCATCATGGGGTGCGGCATTGCCGGATTGCTCCATGTCCAATTGGCCAAAGCCCTGGGGGCGGGTCGAATCGTGGCAACGGATATTGTCGAGAGCCGTCTTGAAGCCGCGCGGAAATGTGGAGCGGACGTGGTTCTCCATGCGAAGGAGGATGTCCCCTCTCGGGTCAGGGAGGTCAATGATGGATGGTTGGCCGATTTGGTCCTGATATGCACTGGGGCGAAATCCGCTCAGATTCAGGGTATGGAATCGGTGGAAAGGGGAGGCACGGTGCTCTTTTTCGCCCCGACAGATCCTGGGGTCACGGTTCCTCTCTCCATAAACGATTTTTTCTTTCGAAATGATATCACCCTCACGACCTCTTATGCGGGAAGTCCGGGAGACCACGTGGAAGCACTTGAACTGATTCGATTGGGACGCTTGCGAGTAAAGGAGATGATTACTCACAGGTTTGGCTTAGCGGAAATCGGCGAAGCGTTCAGACTGGTTGCTGAGGCCAGGGATTCCCTTAAGGTCATAATCGAACCCCAAAATTAGGGGGGCGTGTTCGTTTTTCATATTTCAGAGGAGGATGATGTCATGGATTGGGGAATGGAAAACCGGCTGGGTCGGCTGATCCAACCAGACGGCCACTGTTTCTTTTTGCCCATTGATCACGGCTATTTTCAGGGTCCCACCACCAAATTGGAAAAACCGGGTGAAACCATCAAACCCCTTATTCCGTACGCCGATGCTCTCTTTGTGACGCGGGGAGTTTTGCGTTCCTGTGTTGATCCAAAGAACAGCCCGCCCATTATCCTGAGGGTCTCCGGTGGTACGAGCATCATCGGACAAGACCTCTCCCACGAGGGAATAACCACTTCGGTACAAGAGGTTGTCCGCCTCAACGTGGCGGCCGTCGGTATGTCGATCTTTGTGGGAAGCGAGTACGAGCACGACTCCCTCTTGAATCTGGGAAAACTGGTGGACGAGTGTGAAAACTACGGCATTCCCGTGATGGTCGTCACGGCTGTTGGAAAAGAGCTGGAGAAGAGAGATGCCCGCTATCTCGGGCTCTGCTGCCGGATCGGCGCTGAATTGGGTGCCAAGGTGGTTAAGACCTACTGGTGCGAGAATTTCGACAAGGTTGTCAAAGGCTGCCCCGTACCTGTGGTCATGGCAGGTGGGCCCAGGTGTGAGACAGAACGCGAGGTCTTCGAATTTGTCTACGATGGAATGCAAAAGGGGGCTACGGGCCTGAACTTAGGGAGGAATGTCTGGCAGCATGATCACCCGGTGGCAATGATGAGAGCCCTTCGGGCCGTCGTTCACGAGAATGCCTCTGTTGAGGAGGCCAGCGACCTCTTCAATTCCCTCAAGGGGAAATAACCCCCTCTCCCGGTGAGGGGAAAATCCACGGACTTTCGAGGGGGTTAATCTGTTCTATATCCCTTAATGCGTCTGAATATCCATTTCTCAACGGTTTCCTCTGTCAACCCCCGCAGCCTCTTCCTCAGATTTTCTAAGGGGATTTCAGCCCGGGCCGCTGATCTATGTCCCCCAGCGCTGCCCAAATCCCCGAAGAGCTTTGAGGCCATCTTTCCGGCATCTTTTCGGTACCCGTCGCTGCGTAGGATGATCACCAGATTATCGTCGACCAGGGATGATATGACGGTCCAGGAGATATTGTTCACCCTCATCAGGAAATCGGCCAGCTGAACACAGATATCAGGGTTGTCGATCTGGCCCATGTGAACGAAGATCTTGTCCTTAAAGATCTTCATCCTATCGAAGCCCATTTTGAAATAGTCGAGGATTTCGGGGGAGAGTTCGGAGAGCTCGATCTTACGGAGCACGTTCTTATTCGCCCTTACAAAGAGGTAGCGGAAGGCCCACACGTCCTCGGGTCTGGCGCCCCGTTCGAAGTTGTTCGTGTCTGTCTTAATGCCGTAGACCAATGCCGTTGAGAGCCTCGTGGTTGGTTTGATACGCCCGGCATTGAGGTATTCGGTCAAGATGGTGGAGGTTGACCCGTAAGTTGGGCGGATATCCTTAAAGGAAGCCTCATAACCCTTCGTGATGGGGTGGTGGTCAATGACCACATCGAATTGGCGGTCGTGAAGGAAATCGAAGTGGGTGGGTTGGCCATCCATGATAGCCGTTCGGTTGAACTCGGTGAAATCAATGTTCTCGATCCTCTCCATGGGGATACTGAGAAGCTTGACCAAGGCGATGTTCTCTTGTCGTGTAATCTCCCCGACATAGGCCGTCGTAGCGTATTTTATGGATTTCAGGAGCAAGGTCTTCAAAGCGAGACTGCTTGCGATGGAGTCGGGGTCCGGTTTGATGACTATGAGGAGCCTATCTTCGGGGGAGAAGAGCTTCCTCAACTCATGCAGCTTCAAACGCGTTGATTCGAGATCCGGAATTCCCGATGATCTCCTCGCCTTAACCCTCTGCATCGTTATCCTTCCGAGAACAATCCCTTGANATCTGGGATAATTCTCCCGTCATGCGCTCGTCTTCAAAAGGCGCCGTTCTGAGCACCTCTTCGATTTGATGACATGTATGCCGAGCGGCCCTTTCCAATGCCCTTGATCGAGCATCTTTTTGGTATATGTGGATAACCCCTTGCCTTAAGATGGAAAGAGCAGGCTGCAGGTTCAACTCCTGGAGAATTGCCACGGTTCTCCTCCTCGCCAGTTGTTCCCGTTCGATCATGGCCGGATTGGGTTGCCGAGACAAAAAGGCGAGTAGCTGGAGGAACGTTTTCAAATCGAAGTTACGTGTCTCGGCATCATTGAGGGGCTTCTCGCCCCACAGTTTCCTCGGCCCCTCATGACCCCCTTCCGCCAGATACCAATCCTTCACGAGGCGAAATCCCGCGTGAAATAGCAGTTCACCTTGTGCGGTGCTGACAGGGGGAACTCCTTTGATGAGGCTTTCCTGGGTTTCCTTATGGAACGGGCTCTCAAATGAGACCTCATAGGCGAACATGAGATGGCCTCCGGCAGGAACGCACTCACCGAGAAGGCGAAAAATCCCTCGGTCCAAACCTTCCCGCGAAAGCTGGGTGGTCTTGGGTGACGGGCCTCTCCCCCTGAAATGGACGATGGGAAAATAATCCCCGACCTCGATCCAGCCCTTGACCCCCCTTCCTCCCCGACTATGAATTCCCTCAAGTACGGGCGTTGTCACCCACTCGCCACTGGGAATCCTCTGAGAGCTGGTCCTTCCGTTCTGGTCTTTGAGATAGAGGGAGAAATGGGTCCAACCTCCCCGATAGTGAAGGGGCTTCAGGTGCAGCTCGATCTCGAAGTTCCCGATTAATCGCCCATGGAGGCGAGCCAATGAGTCTCCATTTTCCTGAGGATTCAAAGAAGCCAATTCATCTCCTGGAGGTAGCTGGTCTTACCGAGATTCTATCCAAGGGTGTAATGACATTCAATATCACGGAGAGAAGTGGCAGTCAATTGTATTGGCTGAGGAGTTTCCGGAGTCTCAGGAGAACACCACCGTTCATGAGCGACTCGCGGGAGCAGTGGGGCACCCTTCGAGGGTGAGCAGGGACGGTGGTGTTCTCCTGCAAAGTGGAAAAGGGAAGATTATTAGGTAATTACGAAAATATATGGTCTGAAAGCCCGGAAACTCCGGTATAGGCTTCGCAAATTGCGGCGACCGCCGGGAAAACGAGCTCTGACGGGAAAATCATATAGTGCTGCGGTGCCGCAGTCAGAAGGGGGACAGAGGTTAAAGGTTAGAGGTTGGAGGCAGAAGCAGAAATGTCAAATGACCACTCGGAAATGTCAAATGTCAAAGCTCAAATGCCAAAAGGGAAAATCCAAATGACAAATGATGGGGCCCGAAACACGAACAAGGACAACGAGCACGGACACGAAACACGAACACTCAGCGAAGGGGAGTTTGCACAACAGCCGATTGTGTGGCGAGGAGCGAGTTTTCCGGTGATCTCGATAAGGCAGTTCGACAAGCGAATGGTGATTTCCTTACTCCCCCCGAAAATAGAATTGGGCCCGGTATCCCGGCGATAAATCATCGGAGGAAATAGGCGCGGATAATGACGTAAGCGATAAGGGCGAACAGGATAAATAGCCCAGTGATGGCTGCCCTTTGGAGGGTAATTCCCTTTCCTCGAGAGAGGCTATCAAGGTAATTGGCCAATTTCTGAAAGTCCATATCCGATATCTGGGCAAAACGCAATCTGGCGTGCACCTTATTCTTCAAGTCCTCTATTCCGAGGATCCTTCCCTTGCATCGTATTCTGGTACCATTTGTTAAAATCGCAAAGTCTATAGACTCCCCAATGGCGAGCTCGAAATTGGCCTCCAGTTTCAACCCCCCCAGGCTAATGTTTATGGTCCGCATGCTCATCTGTTTCCCGTAACGGAAGCAGATAGCCGGTTTCATGATGGGAAACCGAGGAGATTTCCGTTTTTCAGGGGTGCCGCCGTCCCCTCCCGAATTTCCCGTGGCGAGCGGTCTTGTCCCCCGGAGGGAAAGATTCATACCCATAAGTGCCCTTATTTAGATCTCCAAGACGTAACACAAGCCCTCCAATCAATTTAGTAAAACTGACCTACCCTTGTCAAAGGGGCTTTTCGGGGATATCGGGAAACCTGAAGCAACAATCTTCTATTATCGGGAAATTTCGGACTCAAATTATCAGTTTCGCGTGTATCGGCCTCGTTACGGACAAGTTCGAATAATGGTGGATCAGGGCAGAGCGTATTCCTTGACAATCGCCGCCCGTAATGGTACGAAATAATTGACCTCGGCTCAGGAATCCGGAAAATTTTCTCGATAGCTCCTTGTCAAAAATTCTTCTTATGGATTCCCGGTGCTTCAAATGGATGCAAGGGAAAAACTGGGCGAGTTGAGCGACCTCTTCGCATCGCGCAGATTGGTCGTCGTCTCCAACCGACTTCCCTATAATCCCGTCCGAACTTCCAAGGGAATTCGTTATGTTAAGGGAAGCGGGGGTTTGGTCACCGCGTTGGATCCCATCCTCCGGCTTTGCAACGGGCTCTGGATTGGTTGGGATGGGGGGACTGGTCCCCCCATGAAGGAGAAACGGGTTACCGTTTCCGAGCCCGATGACGAGGGAAGCTATCAACTCCGGTTCGTCAATTTGACGGAAAAGGAGATCAGTCACTACTACTATAGTTTTTCCAATAGGACTCTTTGGCCCCTCTTCCACAACTTCATCGGGAAGAGCCATTTCAATAGTGCCCACTGGAAGACCTACTTCAAAACCAATGCATATTTCGCCGGGGAAATCCTGGAGGAGGCCAATCCGTCAGATGTCATCTGGGTTCAGGACTATCACCTTTGCCTGGTCCCCAATTTCATCCGCTATCAGCAGCCAGAGCTAAGGCCTTACTTCTTCCTGCACACGCCGTTTCCCCCGTACGACACCTTCCGGGTTCTACCATGGCGCAGACCAATTCTGGAAGGACTCTTGGGAAGCGAGAAGATTGGTTTTCACGTTAAGAACTATGCCGATAACTTTCTCGACTGCGTTGAGAAGATCCTCACCGTTCCCGTGGATAGGGAACGGGGAATCATCGAGGTAGACGGGAGGAAGGTCAAGGTCAATTCGCACCCCATCAGCATTGACTATGATGCCTTTCGCGATATAGCCTTGACCAACCGAGTAACTGGACGCGTCAAAAAACACCGGAGTCAGATCGGGGATCGAATAGTAATCCTCGGGGTTGATCGATTAGATTATACCAAGGGGATAAAAGAGAGGCTTTTGGCCGTCGAACGGTTTCTCGAGAAACATGGCAAATTTAGGCATCGGATCCTCTTAATCCAGGTGGCCGTACCGAGCCGGACCAGGGTCGAGGAATACCGGGTAATGAAGAGGGAGGTGGATGAAACCATTGGACGCATCAACGGACGATTTACGGGAGAAGGATGGCCTCCGATCCAGTATATTTACAGGTCGCTTTCCCGGGAGGAATTGGTGGCTTACTACCGGCTGGCCGACATCGCCCTCGTTACGCCAGGACGGGATGGTATGAACCTCATTGCCAAGGAATATGTGGCCTCGCAAGTGGACAAGAAAGGGGTGCTCATATTGAGTGAATTCGCAGGTGCTGCCGAGGAACTGACCGAGGCCCTCTTGGTGAATCCGTACGATATTGAAACCGTCTCCGATGCAATCTACAAGGCCATCAGGATGTCTTCGGCACAGAAAAAGAGACGCATGGAAAAGATGCAAGATCTGGGAAGTAGGTGGGATATCTACTGCTGGGTAAGGGATTTCTTCGAGGGAGTTGAGTAGCGTGCGGGCTTCACCGCACCAGGGCCCATGCGTTTCCTTCGGCCGAAAACGGTTCGGGAAAAAATCCTCATTCCTATTCAGAGCTTTCCCTTTAACCATTCGTTGATTCCCTTACGATGAAATATCTATTCGATGACAGAGACCGTATCATTCAGGAGGTGAAATCTCGGGCTCGGCGTGCCTTCTTCTTGGATTATGATGGAACCCTGACCCCTATCGTGCAGGATCCGGAGAAGGCCTCCCTCTCTTCCAAATACAGGAAGGTCATTGCTTCGCTCCTCCGAAACGAGAAGAACCTCGTTTGCATCATCAGCGGGAGGGCAATCGAGCAATTGGAGGGGTTGATTCGCCTTAAGGGCCTCGTCCTGGCGGGAAATCACGGCATGGAGATAACCGGGCCGGGTATTCTCTACGTCAATGATGGTGCGCTACGGGCCAAAGTCCTGTTAACGGAAATTGCCCACATGTTGAAGTTGAAGTTGAGGGATTTTGAAGGCATCCTGGTGGAGGATAAGGGGCTCACGGTGAGCGTGCACTACAGGATGCTGGCCCCAAGTCAGCACGCTCATTTGAAGAAGTTCTTTTACCGGGAGATGGAGAAGTTCTTAACCTCCAAGACGGTTGTCGTTACGGGGGGGAAAAGGGTATTGGAGGTACGGCCGAATGTGGTTTGGGATAAGGGATCCGCGGTGAAATGGTTACTGGGCTATGTATCGAAGAACCTCTTGGAGGAGCCCTACCCCATTTATATGGGAGATGATGAGACCGACGAGGACGCCTTCAGGGCCCTGAAGGGTCGGGGGCTGACGGTCCTGGTTTCATCTAAAGAGAGGGAGAGCGAGGCCGCCTACTTTACCAGGAACGTGGAGGAGGTCTACCAGTTTCTTCGACTTTTCGTTAATTAACCCTTGATCTTCTCGACATCTTGGGGTTTTCCCAGGGCTATGAGGATATCGCTGTCCTTTACGGTAAAGGCTCCCCCCGGGTTCATGGTTATCGTTTCCGGAACCAGGCCCCTTACCGCAAGGATGCTGATGTGGTATTTGCTCCTCAGGTGGAGTTCGGCGAGGGTTTTCCCGATGAACTCCTTGGGCGAGGCGATTTCGACGATAGTGTATTCGTCGGTCAGGGGGAGATAGTCAATGACATTGGGGGATGTCAGGCTCTTCGCCACCTTTTTCGCCAGGTCCCTTTCCGGGAAGATGACCTCCGATGCGCCGATCTTTTCCAGTGCCCTCCCGTGGTCCTCGCTGATGATCTTCACGCGGATATCATGAATATCGAGATCCCTTAAATAGAGGGTGACCAGGACACTGGCGCTGATGTTGTCCCCGAGGCTGACGATGACCGTATCCTTTTTTTCAATGCCGATGGATTCTAACATGGATTTGTCGGTGGCATCCCCTACCATGGCGTAGGAGCAGGACTCCTGTAACCGTTGGACCTTTTCCTTATTGCGGTCCACCCCGATGACCTCCTTCCCATCCTCGAAGAGGCTTTTAGCAAGGTAATATCCGAAATTTCCCAAGCCGATGACGACAAATTTCCCCATCTTCGCTCCTTTCTATCCCACGATAATGTTCTCCTCGGCGTATTGAAATTCGGCTCTCCTCGTTCTCCGGGCCATGGCGAAGGCCAGGGTGAGCGGGCCTAGCCGACCGAGGAGCATCATGGCGGTAACAATGAGCTTGCCCCCCAAATCGAGTCTGCTCGTTACGCCCATTGAAAGGCCCACGGTTCCGAAGGCCGATACAGTCTCGAAGAGATACTCGAGGAAGAAACCCCTGCTTTCCGTATGGCTGATGTCGCCGAGTTGGGTTATCAGGAGAAGAATTGTTATGATGACCACGGCCAAACCGGAGGCAAGTATTATGGAAATGGAGCGGGCGACGGTCTCGTGAGGGATAGTCCGTTTGAACAGGTTTGCCCGATCCCTTCCCTTGTACCGGTTGATCGCCAGGGAAAATAGCGTGGCCAGGTTGGTGGTCTTGATCCCCCCTCCACATGAGCCCGGGGAGGCCCCGATAAACATGAGGATGATGAGAATGAAGCAGGTTGCGTTGCTGAGGTCAACCATGGGAATGGTATTGAATCCTGCTGTTCGGCTGGTGACCGACTGAAAATAGGAAATGAGGATCTGTTCCCCCAAGGTAAATTTCAAGAGGCTATTGTCCCGTTCGATGAGGAATACGAAGAGGGTTCCCAGGATGATGAGCAATGCCGTTGTTGTAAGCACTACCCTTGAGTGGAGGGAGATCCGAAAGAAAGGGTTTCTTCGAAGCCCGCTCTCGACCATCTCCCTCAAGACGATAAAGCCGATCCCTCCCAATATGATGAGACTGGTAATGGAGAGATTAACGAGGATATTGCTTTGGAAACCGACGAGGCTATCGGGGAAAAGGCAGAACCCGGCGTTGCAGAAGGCCGATATTGCATGAAAGAGGGAGAAATAGAGGGCGGTCATGGGTGGAAAGTGACCGCTCCATCCTACGAGGAGAAAAAGGGTTCCGAAAAGTTCGATAACCATGGTATAGAGAAAAACCGATTTTAGGAGCACAGAGATATTCTTAATGGGAAATTGGGAGAAGGTATCCTGAATGATTCTCCTGTCCCGAAAGCCGATGGACCGTCCCAGGAGGAGATAGAAGAAGACGGAGAAGGTCATGATTCCCAATCCCCCGACCTGGATCAAGATCAGAATGACCATCTGTCCGAACTGGGAATAGAAGCTCCCCGTGTCCACCACGATCAATCCCGTTACACATACCGCGGAAGTGGCCGTGAAAAGTGCGTCAATGAGAGAAGTCGATTGTCGCCGTGCGGCATAAGGAAGGCTGAGCAAAAATGTTCCGATGAGGATAATGATGAGAAAGCTGAGGATGAGGGTTCTCTCAGGGCTCAGAAAGCGTATTGGGAATTTCTTTAAACGGTCCCGAATCATTCCCTATCTGGATGGGCCTGTGCTTTTCCGTAGAGGTTCATATACTCCCTGGCCGCCCGCTGCCAGGAGAAATCGGCCTTCATTCCTCGAATCATCAACTCGTTCCACCTTTCCCTGTCCCGAAAAACGGCCAGTGCTCTTCGAACGGTATCGAGGAAATCCCTCGATTTATACCTTTGGAATTTGAAGCCAGTTCCCTCGTCGGTTTTGGGGTTGTAGTTCTCAATGGTATCCTCGAGGCCGCCTGTCGCCCTGACAAGCGGGACCGTTCCATACTTGAGGCTATACATCTGGTTGAGGCCACAAGGCTCGTACCGAGAGGGCATGAGGAAGATATCCGATCCCGCCTCGATCTTATGTGCCAGGGTGTTGTCATAGCCGATTTTGATGCCCGCTTTCTTTGGGTATCTCTTCCCGATCCGCCTGAAGAGCTGATGGTACCGCTCGTCCCCCGTTCCCAGGAGGACGAAGCCGAGATCCATCTTCATGAGGTCTCCCATGCTTTGAGCCAACAGATCGAACCCCTTCTGATCAGCCAAACGGGAGACGACGCCGAGGATGGGAAGCTCATGGAGAGACTTTGGAAGGTTAAACTGGGCCAGGAGGTCTTCCTTGCACTTCGCCTTTCCGGAGAGGTCATCTTCGTCGTAATGTGCCGCAATGAGCGGGTCGGCCTTGGGGTTCCACTCCTGATAATCTGCGCCGTTCAGGATGCCGTAGAGGTCATCGCTTCGATCCCGGAGAACGCCTTCCAGTCCGTAGCCGAATTCCGAGGTCTGGATCTCCCGGCTGTATTTCTGGCTCACGGTATTGATGATGTCGGAGAAGACGATGCCCGCCTTCAGGAAGTTGATCTTTCCCCAGTATTCGATGCCGCCCGGATGATAGATATCCCTGGGAAGTCCCGTAACCCCCAGTTTCTTCTCGTCGAAGAGGCCCTGGTAGGCGATGTTATGAATGGTGAACACCGAGCGCGCCCCCGAGAAAAAGGGATCTTTCCTATATACGGTCCTCATATATACGGGAACGAGGGCGGTCTGCCAGTCGTTGCAGTGAAACACATGGGGTTGGAAATTCAGCCTCTCGCAGAGGAGAAAGGCCATCCGGGAGAAGTAGGTGAATCGCTCCACGTTGTCGAAGTAATCGCCCTTGGGCCTTCCATAGAGGTATTCCCGGTCAAAATACTCATCCTTGTTGATGAGATAGAGGGGGACCCCTCCGTCTGCTTCCGTGTGGAATATATCGTTCTTCAGGACCTCTCCGAAAAGGGGTATTTCTGCGTCTTCGAGGAGCAGGCTAACGTTAAAATCTCCCTTCTTGACCATTCGGTAATAGGGCATGGCCACACGGATATCGCAGCCCATTTCCTTGATGGCCCTTGGCAGCGCTCCAGCGACATCCGCCAGCCCCCCCGTCTTGGCGAAGGGGGCTACCTCCGGCGAGAGGAAGAGTACTTTTAACGATTCGGGCATGGATGCACCCTCTGATTTGAGTTTCCGAGGGGAATTACTTTTCCAGGCAACAAAGTTCTCCGTGTCAATCAATGAGGGCTATCTTGATGATATTGGTATTTCCCGGAGCGCCAACGGGAAGGCCAGCAGTGAGGACGATTTTTTCGCCCCTCTTTGCAAAACCGATTTCCACCGTGATCCGCTTTGCCTTTTCAATCATATCATCGGTGTCATTAAATTGGTCCACCCTTATGGGGATGGCACCCCATGAGAGGCTCAACTGTTTGATGGTTTCCTCGTTTGGGCTCAATGCGATGATTGGATGGTTAGGCCTATATCTCGAGACGAGCCGAGCAGTCATCCCCGACTCCGTAGGGGTTACTATGGCCTTGGCATCCACCTCTCGAGCGAGGAGGCACGCTCCATAACTGATGGCATCGGGTATAGAGCCCCGCCGATCGTGTGTTTTCGCCTCGAAAACCTCATAAGGGAATTCCTCTTCGGAGGCCATGGCGATAGTGGCCATGGTTTTAACCGATTCGACGGGGTAATCCCCCACGGCCGTTTCCTCCGAAAGCATGAGGGCGTCGGTGCCATCGAAAATGGCATTGGCAATGTCGGCCACCTCTGCGCGCGTCGGTCTGGGGTTGTTGACCATGGAACCCAGCATTTGGGTGGCCGTGATCACCGGTTTGCCCAGCGTATTGGCCTTTCGGATGAGCATCTTCTGAACGAGGGGCACCCTTTCCAAGGGGGTTTCTACCCCGAGATCCCCTCGGGCAACCATGATGCCGTCAACCTCTTCCAGTATGGCGTCAATATTGTCCAACGCCTTGCGGGTTTCTATTTTCGCGATGACGGGGACTTTAGATCCCTCCGATTCCATAATGCTCCTGACGCCCTTGATATCCTTGGCTCTTCGCACATAGGAAAGGGCCACAAAGTCGATCCCCATCTTGATCCCGAAGGTGAGGTTTCGTCGGTCATCCTCCGTGAGGGAGGGAATGTCGAGCCCCCCTGATGGGAGATTGAGCCCCTTACGGGAAGAGATTTGCCCACCGGCCATAACGCGGCATCGGATGTCCGTGGTCGTGATTTCACTAACCTGCAGCTCCAAAGCGCCATCGCCCAGGAGGATCGCATCCCCCGGGTTAACCTCCGTTGGGAGATTGGGGTAACTGACTGAAACCTCATGTTCATCCCCAGCCACATCTCTGGTCGTCAGGGTGAACCAGTTCTGAGGTTTTAAAACAGCATAACCCTTCTGGAAGGTCCCGATTCTGATCTTGGGGCCGGCGAGGTCCTGAAGAATGGCCACATTTCTGCCGAGCCTGCCGGATATCTCCCTGATGGATTGGATCTTGGACTCGTGCCCCTGGAGGGTTCCGTGGGAGAAGTTGAGGCGAGCAACGTCCATACCGGACTGGATTAACTCCTCGAGTATTTCAGGCGACTCGCTGGCGGGACCGATGGTACAGACGATTTTAGTCTTGCGCATGGGCTTATCTATCCCACTAGGATCAACCTCAGGTCCATCACGTTGGTATTGGTGGGGCCGGTGGTGAGGAGGTCTCCGAGTTTTCCGAAGAAGTGGTAGGAGTCGTTATCGTCGAGGTAGGCGTTAGCGTCAAAGCCTAGTTCGAGGGCTCTCCTAACGGTATCGGCATCGGCTATCGCTCCGGCGGCATCAGTGGGCCCGTCGGTTCCGTCGGTACCCCCGCTGAGGATAACGACGCCCTCCAATTCCTGGATATCCAGGGCAGCTGCAAGGACAAATTCCTGGTTTCTACCGCCCAGGCCTTTGCCCCGAATGGTCACCGTGGTCTCGCCTCCGGATATGATACATGCAGGTGGGCTGACTGGATGATTGGTTTTTAGGATTTCCTTTGCAATGGCCGCATGGACTTTGGCCACCTCCCTGGTCTCCCCCTCAATAAAGGTAGAGAGGATGATGGTTCCATATCCCAATTCCCTTGCCTTCCCTTCCGCCGCCTTGACCGCGATAATGTTACTTCCGATGATCACATTGTGGGTCTTCTCGAAGATGGGATTCCCGGCTTTGGGGGTTTCCTCGATCTCCCCCTTGATGCCTCGTTGAATCCGAGCCTGAATGGATTCCGGGACTTCTTCCAAGAGCTCGTACTTCTTCAGAATGGCCATACAATCGCCAAAGGTACTCTTGTCGGGAACGGTGGGTCCTGACGCGATGACGTCCAGCGGGTCACCGACCACATCGGATAGGATCAGCGCGACAACGGTAGACGGATAGGCAAGCCTTGCAATACCTCCGCCCTTGAGCTTGGAGATGTGTTTTCGGATGGCATTGATCTCGTTGATGTTCGCCCCACACTCCAGAAGTAGGTTGGTCATCTTCTGTTTGTCCCCGAGGGAGATTCCCTCGGCAGGAGAGGGCAACAGCGCGGATCCTCCCCCGGAGATGAGGCAAATAACCAGATCATTTTCGCCCAGTTGATCGAGCAATTCGGCAATCTCTTCGGAGCCCGAGACCCCCTTTTCATCTGGGATCGGGTGTCCCACTTCGTTGAGTTTGACCCGCTTCAGTTGGGAGACATGTCCATATTTTACGTTGATAACCCCTTTTGTGATTCGATCGCCAANNATCTCCTCTATAGCGAGGGCCATAGAAGCCCCGGCCTTTCCGGCCCCGATGACGTAGATGTTGGCATAGTCTCGGAGGGAATAGGCTTTTCCGTCGACCACCAGGTTTTCCCCGTCTACCCGTAGGCATTGCTTGACGGCTTCGACGGGATCCACCGCCTTCAGTGCATGGGTAAAGATTTCTATGCCATCGCTTCTGAGTTTTTGTACGTTTCTAACATCTGCCATGATGTGCTTCGCTCATCGGGATCGAGGAGCGGATTATGTGGTGGAGATCACCTCCGTATCCGTTGTCCCCTCCTCCAGGGCCGGCGTTTCGTACTCCCTGGAAATTTGAGCCTCCTGGGCCTGCTTTAGCCTCTCCTCCAGTTTCCTATTCGATTTCTGGAGTCTATTGACGGTGTTTCCGAGACGGAGGCGAGCCCCAACTCCGACGAGGCTCCCCACCACGACTCCGATGAAGAAGGGGATAAACATGAGGAGGTACATGGGAAAGGACGGGGTCTCCCAGTTGAAATAGTAGCGGAGGGTGACGGATTGCGTGTTCTCCGACGCAAAGGAGACCGCTAAGATGAAGACGAAAACGAGGATGATCAGTTTAACGTAATTCATCGTTCTTCTCCTCTCCGTTGGGGGGGTCGATAACGGGTTTTTTTGAAAAGATGAAGCGGTAACGAGCACAGAGAAAGGTCCTCTGATAAGCCAGGATGGGGATGATCACGACACCAATGCCGATTTCTCCACTCGCTCTTCCTTCTCCTTTCGTTTCCTGCGCGAGTAACCAGCCCAGGTAATGAGCCATCCCAAGATGATGCCGATAAAAAGGGTGCTCAGGAGCACGAGAGCCTTGGAAATGGAGGTTTGCCATATGAAAAACTTGATCTCGACAACTTGGGTATTCTGGATGGTAAAGATAACGATGAGGATTGCCAACACGATGAATACAATAGTCTTAACTGGCATAGGGGATCCTTTCCTGGCGATTTACTTCTTCTCTCGCACGTCTTCGAATTTCAGCGTCTTTCCCAATTTTTCGAGGGCTTCGCCGGTCTCCTTCGTGAGCTTTTTCGTTTTCTCCTCCAACTTTTCCATCTGCTGGATGGTGTCTTTCTTCAATACATCGGTTTTTTTCTGCAGCGCTTTTATCTCATCGCTCACGCCGACCATCCCCCCCGTGCGTTGATAGGTGATGATGGAAAAGATAAGGGCAATGATGGCGATAATGAGAGCTAAAGTAGCCCTAAATCCACCCTTGACGATTTTTTCCGTCATTTGTCTTCGCCCCTTAAGGAAATTGGGATTTTAGAATGGCAGATATTATACTTAATCCCACAGTCAAAAGCAATCTCGGACTGAGGTTTCCAGAGCCTCAAGACAAGGCCTTTTTCCCTTTTCGACTGCAGGGCTGAATAACGTTCGCTCCTGGGAACCAGGACACCGGTCACCTCCGACGTTGTGAGTGAATCTCGCTTATGGACAGTAGTGTCCCGTAGAGACTCAGGAGGGCGGAGCAGCTGGATAGTGCGCGGATAGAAGCGTTAGGAGTATATACGTGAAAAGACGAAACTAAACTAAAGGATAGGAACGTTTCTCCCGTGAGTTATGCGGATTTGCGTTTTGGTTCCTTAACCTCCGCGAGGGGTTTGCCGAGGATCTTTTTCAGGTCCGCTTCGTCAACGACCTCCTTTTCCAGGAGTAGGTTGGCCAGTTCCTTTAATCTTCCCTTGTTCTGAGCCAATATCCTCTTTGATTTGGAGTAGGTTTCGTCGATGATGCGCTTTACCTCTTCGTCGATCTCCTTGGCCGTTTCCTCGCTATAATCCTTGGAGGATGGGAAGGGGGATTGGAGGAAGAGGGGTCTCTTCTCCTTTTCGAACGTGACGTAGCCCAGTTTCTCGCTCATGCCGTATTCCTTGACCATGCTGGTGGCGATATCCGTTGCCCTTTGAAGGTCGTTGTGGGCCCCGGTAGAGATCTCCCCGAAGATAATCTCTTCAGCGATTCTTCCACCTAATAACACGGCCAATCGGTCGAGAAGCTCCGATTTAGTCATGAGGTACCGGTCTTCCGTGGGGAGCTGAAGCGTATAGCCCAGGGCCGAGATGCCCCGAGGGATGATGGAAATCCGATGAACGGGGTCGGCGTTGGGGAGGACGGAGGCTACAAGGGCGTGGCCCGATTCGTGGTAGGCCACGATCTCCCTTTCCTTTTTGGACATCACCTTTCTCTTCTTCTCCAGGCCAGCTACGACCCGATCAATAGCCTCCTCGAAGTCATTCATCTCCACCTGATCTTTGTTTTTTCGGGCAGCCAGAAGGGCCGCCTCGTTGATGATATTGGCCAGATCTGCACCGACAAAACCCGGGGTCCGTGCCGCGATTACCTTAAGGTCCACTTCCTTGGCCAGCTTGACTCCCTTGCTGTGGACTTTCAATATCTCCTCTCTGCCCACGATATCGGGACGATCCACAAGGATATGTCTGTCAAACCGCCCCGGCCTGAGCAGGGCGGGATCGAGGATCTCTGGGCGGTTGGTTGCGGCCATGATTATCACTCCGGTATTGGGATCGAATCCATCCATCTCCGACAGCAACTGATTGAGGGTCTGTTCTTGTTCGTCGTGCCTGCCCAGAGGGTTGACCCCCCTCGCCTTTCCCAGTGCGTCCAGTTCGTCGATGAAGATGATACAAGGCGCCCGCTGTTGGGCCTGGGCAAAGAGATCCCGTACTCGGGCTGCCCCAACTCCCACGAACATCTCCACGAAATCCGATCCGCTTATGCTGAAGAAGGGTACATTGGCTTCACCGGCCACGGCCCTTGCCAATAAGGTCTTGCCNGTTCCGGGAGATCCTACGAGTAATACACCCTTGGGTATCTTCCCACCCAGCTTTCGGAATTTCCCCGGNTTTTTCAGGAATTCGATGACCTCCTGCAACTCCTCTTTAGCCTCATCGATTCCCGCGACGTCTTTAAAGGTGACCTTGTTTTCCTTTTGGGCAAAGATCTTCGCCCTGCTCTTTCCAAAGGAGAGGGCTCCAGCCTCGGGCCCCATCCTCGCAAAAAGCAGCCTCCATAAGAGGAAGAAGAAGATGATGGGGATCACCCAGGCAAAGATGCCGGTCACCCATTTGTTTTCCCGCTTTCCCTTATATTGGATCCCCTTTTTATCCAGCTCCTTGATCAATTCCGGGTCTTCCACCCTAACCGTCTGAAAGGGTTTACCCGAGAGCTCGATGCCTTCACCGCCCTTTATCTTCCCCTTTATGTTCTCCGGGGTTATTACCAGATCCTCTACCCTGTTCTCCCTGACCAGGTTCTTGAATTGGCTATAGGAGATTTCATTCACCTTTTGGCTGGTTAGGTAGTTCTGAAGGAGGAAGATCAGAAGGAAGGCTATGACNATGTACCAAATNGTAAAGTGCGTTTTCTTGGAAGGGGGCGATGACCCCCCCTTTCCCGGTCCGGAGGAATTGCCTAACCCGAAGAAATTCTTCAAGTTGGGCTTTTCCTTGCCGTTACCTCTCCTGGGCATCTCAATTCCTTTTTTGGCTTTACGATGGTCCTGCAGTCCGCTCCCTAGAAACAAATGTAGCCGAAATAATGATAGTTTTCAACCACCTTCCGTTCAGGCACTTTCCCCGAATACCCGCTTAAAGATCTCTTCCACGTGCCCAAGGTGGCCATGCAGG
>JGI2172J19969_10000137_pt1 | contig 28000 bp, 26 predicted proteins | sample DeeMarSWOR230_32_FD_19969 | JGI IMG/M metagenome (IMG submission 19969)
AAAAGGTATAAGGACTTAACATTTAACACTTAGGCTCTTCAAGGAGGAGAACGTATTGACAATTGAGAACCTTGTTGAAGAGGTCGCCGTAAGACTTCTGCAGTTGGCTGTTACAGAGTTGCCCAAAGATGTAAAAGAGGCTCTCGAGAAGGCATACCGTGACGAAGAGAGTGAGGCGGGAAGAACCCAGTTAGAAGCCATAATAAACAACGTCAAGTTGGCAGAAAAAACTCGCACACCCATGTGTCAAGATACTGGAGTAATCATCTTCTACGTAAAAGCAGGTGCCAAAGCCAAGGACCTTGACAAAATCGAACAAGCGCTCCGTGAAGCCACCCAAAGAGCGACAAAGGAAGTGCCACTGCGCCCAAACGCTGTAAACCCCTTGACTGGGGAAAACTCTGGAGACAACAGTGGAAGATTTGTCCCCTTCATTCATTGGGAGATCGTGCCTGGAAACAATGTTGAGATCACTGTCTTCCCAAAGGGAGGTGGTTCTGAAAACGTTTGCGCGCTAAGCATGATTAGACCTGGTGAAGGTATAAAGGGCTTGAAGAAGTTTGTTGTAGACACTGTTGTTAGTGCCGGCGCAAAACCATGTCCTCCAAACATTTTAGGAGTGGCAGTAGGAGGCGGGGCTGATATTGCAATGAAATTGGCCAAGGCCGCCTTGCTGAGACCACTAAATCAGCCAAATCCCGATCCACAATTGGCTCAGCTTGAAAAGGAACTCTACGAGGCTGCTAACAGCACTGGAATCGGACCCATGGGACTCGGAGGTAAGTTTACAGTATTAGGCGTAAACGTAGAATATGCCCACAGACATCCTGCATCCTATCCTGTCGCGGTAGCGGTTCAATGCTGGGCCGCAAGGAGAGCCTCAGCGAAGATACATCCAGATGGAAAAGTTGAGTACCTAACACATAAGGTGGTGTAAAAATGGCAACCTACAAACTCAAAACTCCGATTTCAGAGGAAGACATACGAAAACTGAAGGTAAATGACGTCATCTATATCACTGGAACCATGATAACTGCCCGCGATGCAGCCCACAGAAGGGCGCTTGAGCTCCACAATGAAGGAAAGAGGCTGCCTTTGGACCTTCAAGGATTAGCCGTATTCCACTGCGGGCCCATCGTAAAAAAGGAAGATGACAAATGGATAATAGTTGCGGCAGGTCCCACCACAAGCACTCGCATGGACATATTCGAAGATGAGTTCATCAAGAATTTCAAGGTGCGCGTGGTGATAGGCAAGGGTGGTATGGGCAAAAGGACTACTGATGCCATGGAAAAGTATGGCGCGGTCTACGGAGCCTTCACCGGAGGAGCGGCAGTTCTCGCGGCAAGGGCTGTAAAGAACGTTAGAAGTGTCGAGTGGTACGATTTAGGAATGCCGGAAGCTATGTGGGTAATGGAAGTTGAAGGCTTTGGACCACTGACCGTTGCCATCGATGCCCACGGAAACAACCTCTTCGAAAATGTCTTGAGAAAGGTAGAAGAAAGCAAACAGAAGATTTATGAAAAACTGGGCATATAAGCGAATTCTTTAATTTCATCGGACGTGCAATAGGATGGAAACACTAACCCACGACATAGTCATAGTTGGAGCTGGCATAGCCGGTCTGAGAGCAGCCATAGCTGCCGCCGAAACCAGCAGCAAGATTGATGTAGCTGTCGTCTCAAAAGTCTACCCCGTACGCTCCCACTCCGTCTGCGCTCAAGGGGGAACCGCAGCCGTAATGAGAGACGGAGATTCCTACGACCTCCATGCTTGGGATACCGTTAAAGGAGCAGATTTTCTGGCGGATCAAGACGTAGTTGAGTTCTTTGTGAGACAAGCTCCCAAGGAACTTGTTTTGTTAGAGCATTGGGGCTGTCCATGGAGTAGAACTCCTGACGGAAAAATGGACCAACGGCCCTTCGGTGGACACAGCTTCCCAAGAGCCTGCTTCGCAGCCGATATGACAGGACTAGTTGAAATGCACATGCTCTATGGAAGAGCCATAGTACAGGAGAACATAGCATTCTATGACGAATGGTTCGTTACATCTCTCATCCTTGAAGACAATGTTGCTAGGGGCTTGACAGCTATTGATTTGAAGACGGGTGAAATGCACGCATTACGCGCGAAGGCTTTTATAATGGCAACTGGCGGCTATGCCCGTATATATGAATTCACAACATTCTCGTACACAGCAACCGGAGATGGAATGGCCATGGCCTATCGAGCTGGCGTACCTCTTAAGGATATGGAATTTGTCCAGTTCCATCCTACAGGTCTTGTTCCATCAGGAGTACTGATAACTGGGGGGGCTCGTGGTGAGGGAGGATACCTGATTAATGCTAAAGGCGAGCGCTTCATGAAACGTTATGCCCCTGAAAAGATGGAGCTAGCTCCACGTGACATAGTGGCGAGAGCAGAAACAATCGAGATTCAAGAGGGACGCGGATCAGAAGGTTCTTACGGACCCTACATAGGTCTAGACCTTACACATTTAGGTGAGGAGAAGATAAACGAGCGGCTGCCTTTGATACGCGATGTGGCGATAAAGCTTAGCGGTGTAGATCCTGTTAAGGAACCCATACCTATCAAGCCAGCGGCCCACTACTCTATGGGCGGAATTCATGCCAATATAAAGACAGAAACACCATCTACAGGGCTTTACGCAACTGGCGAGTGCTCATGTCTGAGTGCGCATGGAGCAAACAGGCTTGGCACGAACTCGACAGCAGGCTGTCTAGTTTTTGGTTCTGTTTCAGGCGAAGAAGCTGCCAAATATGCCCTGTCCAGTAAGATGCCCAACCTTCCTCGCGAAAAGGTTGAGGCAGAGGAGGAAAGAATCTTTGATGGAATTTTGGGCAACGAGGGTGACGCGAGAGTTCCTGTCATCAGGGATACAATGAGGCGTATTATGAACGAGAAAGTCGGAGTATTCAGAAGGCAGGATGAACTCGAGAACGCCTTGAAAGAGATAAGGCAGCTTAAGAAGCAGTTCAAGGATATCACTATCGAAGACAGGAATAAATCCTTCAATACAGAGCTCATAGGAGCCCTGCAGCTTGACTTCACACTAGATCTAGCCGAGGTTACAATAACCGGCGCACTTGCACGAACAGAGTCAAGAGGAGCCCATTCTAGGCTAGACTATCAGAAGCGTGATGATGATAATTGGTTAAAACATTCACTAGCCTACTTCACGAAGGAAGGGCCAAGACTCGAATATATTCCAGTTGCAATAACTAGATGGCCTCCAACCAAGAGGGCTTACTAGAGGGTCCATAATGCGCTCTAAGAAAGAGAAAATTATCAAATTCAACATACACCGCTTCAATCCCGAAAACAATAGGCACTACTTATCCACGTACAAGGTGCCTGCCCGCCCAGGGATGACCATACTTGACGCCTTTCTCTACATCAAAGATAACGTTGACGGGACGCTCACATTTAGACACCAATGTAGAATGGGGCAGTGTGGAAGTTGCGGAGTCGTGGTTAATGGAAAACCAATGTTGGCGTGCTATACACAAGTACTTCAACTCGGAGTCGATACCTTAGAAATTGAACCTCTCTCTAACTTACCTGTGATCAAGGATTTGGTCGTCGATTTTGAACCCTTCTTCGAGAAGTTTGCAGAAATTAAGCCTCTCTTGATAAAGACTCAGGAGGCGCTCAAGAAGCCTACTGAATTTGTTCAGGTGCCAAGCGATTTTAAGAAATACTGGGACAAATCAATCTGTACGAAGTGTTCATTATGCTATTCATCCTGTCCAGCCGAAATCGACCCGAGATTCCTCGGACCTGCAAGCTTGACTCATAATTATAGATTTATGGTAGATACACGGGATGAAGGACTGAAGGAACGATTGAAAGATGCAACAGGGACGATATGGATGTGTACTTCCTGTGACTCCTGCACACTAAATTGCCCAAAGGATATTGATTGCGCCCTTGCATTGGATGATGAACGCAGTCTCATAGTTGAAGAAGGCGCTTCCATGCCGAGGACTGTCAAAGATGTGTTTGATAGCGCGTTCAAGTATCACAATCCTGTGCTCATGCCTCCCAGAAAGAGAACAGAATGGGGTATTGGGTTAGATATCAAAGAGCTCCCTGTGGTCGGAAAGACGGATATTCTGTACTTTGTCGGCTGCCTATCATCCTATGACGAAAGGAACCAAGAAATCGCCAAATCCTTAGCTCAAATATTCAGAGAGATCGATGTTGACTTTGCGACATTGGGCAATGAAGAGTGGTGTTGCGGAGATCACATTCTACGACTTGGCGAGAAAGGTTTGTTTGAGATGCTTGCAGAGCATAACGTGTCCGTATTTAAGGAATACAACTTTGACAAAATCGTAACGATATCACCACACTGCTACCATACTTTCAAAAATGACAAGCCTTATGCAAACATCAAGACCAATGTCGCGCACTATACCCAAGTTATTGTCAAAGCTATAGAGGATGGAAGACTTAAGCCCAAGAAGGCGATTAGCGGGAAAGTCACCTACCATGACCCCTGCTTCCTAGGTAAAAGAAGCAACATCTATGATGAACCGAGGAAGATATTGAAATCCATACCTGGTTTGGAGCTTGTTGAGATGAGGCGAACAAGAGAGAACAGCTTTTGCTGCGGTGGAGGGGCTGGAAGAATCTGGACAGAGGAGGCGACCCCCGAAGATCGACCCAGTGTAGATAGGGTTAAAGAAGCTCTCGAGATCGGAGCTGAGATCGTCGCCACAGCCTGCCCCTTCTGCGTAACAACCTTGGAGGATGCAGTGAAGGTCTTAGACGTAGAAGACAAAATTGCTGTGAGGGACGTCTCTGAACTCCTGAGGAGAGCATTATAGCACAAATCGCGTCAAATCTTGGACACTCATTTGCAGAATCTACTTGAAGCCTAATCGGAACATACCACGAGCCTATACTTGGGCTAGGTACAGGTACACTTCAAGAAAGGATCTTTATACAATAAACACTCCGGCAGTACCTAGGACTATCATAGCTGATCCAGTGAGGATCTTTAGAGTAACCTTTTCCTTCAGCAAGAAAACGCCAAACAGTGCTGCAAAAAGCGGTGATATTGAAGAGATTGGAACCGCGCGTGAAGGTTGAATGTACGAAAGGCTTACCGTGAGCAGGAACCAGCCAAGACCCAACGCTACGATTCCACCAAGGGCAAGAATACCCCATGTTCTTCTCTTCAACCTTATGAAGCGGAATCTCCGGTCTATAAGCGGAGAGAGCGCTAGAAACGCGAAGGTCGTTGTTAAGACTCTAGCCGAGTTCACAACCAATGCAGCATCTGCAGCCGAGAGTTCGGAGCGTCTCTGCGCGTGATCCATCATGATTATGCTTACGGACCAGACCAGCGCAGTAAACAGGGCAACGGAAATTCCTTTGAGTAGAAAATGTCTCGTCAAGTTGCCCAACTTATCTTCCACTTGGCTGATCAACCATATGCCTAAGACTATGAATACGGCGCTCATGAGGAGAAATGGCGTGACGTTTCCCCCAAGGAAAACTGCTTCGAAGAAGATGGTGAACAACGGATATGTGCAAGTAACGGGTACAGCCCCAGATACACCGATCAACTTCAGGCTAAGCATGTACGTTGTGTCACCTAAGCATAGACCAACAACACCGCTTAAACCTGCAAGAGCCACTGTATATGGCTGCAAAGTCGCTAGGTCTCCCAATCTTCCAGCAACGACCAAACAGGCAACAAGAAAGATTGTCGTGGAGATACATCGTGAAATGTTGGCCGAAACGGGTTTTGTATCTGCTAAGGCTACCTTGTATAACGCAGCTGACAGAGCCCAGCAAACTGCAGCGCCCAAGGCAGCAACTTCACCAAGCATATCTTCACTTCAACAATCTGTCTACAGTATTATATGGCAGGATTATCTTTGTGCGCTAGCAAGTTTGGCGTAGCTTTCCCACTGGATGAGCGGAAACGTCTGTTCGAACCCTACTACAGTGAGATATCCGCCGTGGCAAATCCTCTGTTTTTCCTTTGCCCAGATATGGTTCCTCAGACTTGTATGCCACTCACCAATCGTTCTTTCTGACGATGGCTGAAAGACTTGATTTCTCGTTCTCTCTTCATGGCGTCACTGCGGCTGTCGAACTCTTCAACATACACTATCTTTTCGGGTTTATGTATCCTTGTGTATCTGGCGCCTTGACCTTTCTTGTGCTCTTCAATTCGACGTCTCAGATACTTGGCGTATCCAGTGTAGTAGCTGCCATCTTTGCAGAGAAGGATGTAAACATAGTAGGGCATCCATCATCAACTCTCAGCAAATCTGCACATTTCGGGCAGTGGCGACGTCGACACCCGTGCAAATGCGGTCGCGCATTCCGTAAGAGGAGATAACTGCCAACGTCATCTCTGCACCAACCTGCGAATAGAGGCGTTGATAAAGGAAATCGGGGCGTCTGTTCGAACGCCTCTGCTGCTAAAATGAGTGGGTGATGCTTGAAAACCCGCGACCTTAAGTTCCTTGATTACTTCAGCGAGGGGTGGGATTGGCAGGTTTAACTTGTCGCATATTTTGTCAATTACGTAATATGGAACTGGCGCTTCAGCTTCTTCCTTGGCTAAAGAGAGCAATCTTGCTATCCTCTTCTCTTGCCCAAGCCTTTTCCGAGCGAGATCTCTCCTCATCAAAGTGCAAAAATCTCTTTCGAAAATTCTGCCGAGAAACAGAGGTCCAGCTGTGGCCAATTTTGAGCCACACTCGGGGCATTCCAGTTTGAATGGAGAGAACATTCCTTCGCTCTTTTCCCTATGCAAGCATTTGAAACAGTGAACAATGTGTCCCATTACTCGAATGCTCTTGTCGGCCTGCTTCGCACCATGATGGGCGATAGCGTACACTCTGATGTAGTGGTCTGTACTGTGACTAAAAACAACTTCAACTCCTACCTCATGCTTCGCCGCTACCATCACCAAACAACCAGCCAAGAGACGGACAGCAAGCTCGTGGCAATATTCTGTGCGCAACGATTTCCCTCCATACTTTCTAATACAGGCCCTAAGATGGACACCGCACAAAGGCGCCATATCAGTTGCAGTCAGGGCAAGCAAGCCTCCGTCACGCAAAGCCCTAATAGCAGAGTCGAGATATCGCACAGGAGGCCCAAAGGGGTCAATGTCGATAAAGTCAAACCGTTTCTTAGGCGCTGCGTAACGACTTAAGAGAAGATTCGCCTCCTCGTCTGCAACAGACACGAGCTTAGCTAGCTGATTACGTCTAACATTGAACCTAGCGAGACGAGCCGCCTCAAAGCTTAGATCATTCAAAACAACCTTTCGAACCCCATCAACTTCCACCGCCAATCTCATGCCTCGAATACCACAGCCGGTTAGTGGTTCGCAGACAGAGATTTCTCTCCCCAACATCTCTTGGTACGCTTGCAACGCCAAGACTGCCACGTCTCTGCTGAACTCCATAACTGGGTTGTAGAAGACTGGAGCCTTCGATGGAGCGTATTCCCAAGCTTCCTTCACAAACGCTTCAAGTTCGGGCACCACAACGCTGACATCACCCTCCCTTATCACTTCTGTTGGAAAACTGAAACTCAACTCTGCGTCCTCGAAGGTTTATCAACCACAAACTCGTTAATATCTTTGCTAAAATAGTTGTGAAAAGGAAAATTCAATGACGAGCGGGAAGCGACTTATATTCATAACTGGGCGAGCAGGCATCGGCAAGACAAGTGTTCTACTTCGGGCTTTGAACGATCTGAAACGCAGAGGTTATAAGATCGGCGGCATGATCAGCCGCGAAGTCCGTGAAGGAGGAATCCGGGTTGGTTTTGAAATCGTCGATTTCTGCAACGGAAAGAGAGGTTGGTTGGCTCATAGAAACCAGGCTATGGGTCCTCAAATCGGCAAGTACCGAGTCAACCTCCGTGATTTAAATGCAGTTGGTTCACGGTCGATTCTCAATGCCACAGCGAGTGACGACATAGTTGTTGTAGACGAGATTGGACCTATGGAGCTCCTTTCACAAACCTTTAGGGACGCGGTTGTACAAGCGATAGAGAGCGAAAAACCATTGTTAGGTACCATTCACTACAGATTGAGAGACCCTGTTATTCATCTTATTAAGACAAGAAGAGATGCAGAAATTCTGGAAGTCACTTACGAAAACCGAGAGAGTCTCCACAAGATGGTTGCTGAAATGGTGGATTCCCTTTTGAAAGCAGCTAAGCTTGATCAAAGCAGTTCACACAAGAGTAGCGTTACTTAAGCATTAATGCGGGGCTGAGACATGTTCGTCGCAGGAGTTGATGACGCAGGACGAGGGTCGGTAATCGGACCTCTTGTTATCGCAGGGGTTCTACTTAACAAAGAGAATCTCCCCAAGCTGACGGAGTTAGGGGTCAAAGACTCAAAGCAGCTTTCGCCTGGCAAAAGAGAGCGACTTGCTGAAGAGATTAAGAAGACTGCGCTCAAGCATCACGTCATCAAGCTTTCTCCAGCTCAGGTTGATGAAGTCGTTGAAACTGGAAAAAAGCTTCACAAGCTTAATTGGCTTGAGGCTCGAACCATGGCTAACGTGATATCGGCTCTCGAGCCTGATGTAGCCTATGTTGACGCATCGGACGTGTTGGCTGATCGGTTTAGAACGGATATTATGGAAACTCTAGAATTCAAGGTTCAAATAATATCTGAACACAAGGCAGACGTGAAATACCCGATAGTCTCTGCAGCCTCCATAATAGCCAAAGTCGAACGCGACCAAGCAATATCAAGGCTAAGAGATACCTATGGAGACTTCGGATGCGGCTACGCCACCGACTCCAAAACACTCCAATTCCTGGAAAATCTAATCAGAGAACTTGGTAGCTATCCCGATTTTGTACGCAAATCTTGGAAGACAGCGAAACGATTGAAAGAGAAGGCAAAGCAGACGAAGCTGGTCTAAAGTTGCGCGATTAATTCTTCTTGGCACTGGATTTTTGCGAAATCCTTGTGACAGATTGATGGGATGTTGTTGTTCGGAATTCCTCCATCATCATCAGTTATAAAAATGGGCTGAGCGTTCACAACCTTGCTTACGCTTATGATCTCTTCTGTTCTCCGACCGATACTGCGCTCCTTACTGTCTGGCACTCCTCCAATTATGTTCAGCTTTCCCTCAGGACATTGAGCTATGAAATCGAAGGGCGCCCTTCTGGTTTGAGCTACGTTGAATCTGATTTCAGCAAACTTCCTCAAAACTTTTTGCAGAAACAGGTGTTTGATGATCATGCGTCTGGCTGTGGCGAAAAGGCCTTCAGCTTCTGCGCAGGATTCAAATATGTCAATAGATTGTACAACTGGGACTCCTAAGACCCATTCAAGCTTGTAAGCTGCAGAAACCGAGGCTTTGGCCATCCCCTTTTCGTAGCCGTATAAGGTTCTTCTGGAGATACCCATCATTTCCGCCAGCTTTCCAATTGATAGTCCCAGTTTTTGTCTCCTCTTTCTGATTTTTTCTCCGTCGAGCTTGACATAGTAACCTCCGGGTCCAGCCTCAATGAGGGGGGCAGTCCCATTAACGAGAACATCCTCAAGCGTTTTGTTATTCAATGCACATATGTCATATCTCGAGTAGACAGTATCGTCCTCCAAAGGTTTATGACGGGTCTTATCGCCAACAAACAAGGGTGAAGCACAAAGATGTGTGGAGATCGAATGAAGTTCCGAAGCGTCTCCTGGAGAAACATTCCCGATGTTGCCGTATATCTTAATGAAGACAAGCTTTTCTTTCTTTCGTGTTGCAAAATCGAAGCAACTTGACCTTGCAATGCACCTTTCAGAAACTTGAAAGCCAGCTTTCTTCAAAAGAGATTCAGTAGCATCTAACATCTCCCCTCGCTTCATCATCTTCCCCCCCGGCAGTAAAACCATTCAGTGGCTCTCATATAAACTTAGCTTCAGGACGATTTGAACGAGGACAGCTATGTTAGACCAACATATCTTAACCTATTTGAGAACTTACATGTTGAGCCACTACCATAGCGTGTGCCTTGTCGTAGGGTTCTAGGTGAACCACTTCACTAATATGGAAGTTCCGATCTTTCAGACTCTCTATTTCTTGCTTATACACCTTGGAAGGTTCTTTTGTAACATCAATGCTTCGAGCCTTTACTGCTAGCATAACCCATCCTTCGGCTTTGAGAAACAGATCAGCGTTGTCCGCCAGGACTTTGGCTTGCTCTGGCTGAGCTACGTCACAGTAGATGCCATCCACTTTCTCAACGAGGGTTGAATATCGTTCAGGCAACCGCGCGTCAGCCAGTATCGGTGACATATTATAACGGAACTTGCAGACGTTGTTGACTAAGTCCCGGATAGCTCTCGGGGCGAATTCTACGCAATATACGTGGCCCTTCTCTCTGACTATGTCAGAAACGTGACTTGCAGTCGTCCCAGAGGCTGCACCCAGATACAGGACCTTGTGATCTAGTTGTATAGGTACTGTCTCTAATCCATTCAGAATGGCGGCGGCGAATTTGCTTCGAAAGGGATCCCACACCCTATATTCTTCACTCTTGAACTTGATCAGCCGCTCGCCATACACATTTATTCTAGGAACAAGATTTTTGGTGGCTAATCTTTCTGATTTGTTCTCTAGTGTGACCCAATAGATTTGTTGAAACTTCCGGTGTGGCTTAACTCTTACGGCCACTTTTTGTTCTCCTGCGCAGCTTTTTGACAGATCGTTTCTTAGATGGGGGCTTTCTGTATTTTTCGTGGATTTCCTCGATTCTTTTGTCAAGGTCACGTTTCAGCACGTCGCCCGCGTATTTGCTGCTGTACGCGTCTGTTCTTGCAGCTATGGCTAGTTTTCCCGCTAGTGCTCGAGCTACTTTTCCCCGTTGCCAATGTTTGGCTTCATGGATAAGTGTGTGCTGGAAGACTATTCCGTGCTTCGGGGGACGTGCTCCGGTTTTGAGTGCTCTAAATAGAGCTTTTTCGGCACCCAGCACTTGGATGGTGCTCGCTGGCATTTTCGCTAGGTTTCTGAGACCGCCTGCAAGGGCTATGAGGCGTGCTCCTAAGAGTGGACCAGCCAGGGCGCGGACGTTTGGCGCGATCTCATTCATTGTGGAGTCTACATAGGTCTCTAATGAGTTTCGCAAGTCGTACAGTGCCAACGTGTTCTTGCTCATCATTTGTATCTGATCTAGGTCCGTGTCCTCGATGTCGGCTCCCATGGATGCTCTTGCCGCCTCAGCGATTCTTTTAGCCTTCGTGGTGGGTACTCCTTCTTTCGTTAGCGCCTCCTCTGTAAATTTGCCTCGTCTTCGGAGGTTTGTGATGAGGCGACTGTATGTTTCATGTTTGTCTATGAGCCTATCTAGTTCAGGAAAGTGAAGCCCGTACCACTCCCGTATTCTACTCATGAAGAGATTTATTGTCTTGTCCAAGTCATCGATGGTTTGAATGGCTTGAATGATTAGTAAATCACGTTTTTCGATTGCTCTTCTAACTTGTATTTTGGTCAGTTCCATCGAGACTTTGTGCGTCCATTCACGAATTTGCTCTGCTCGCTGTACAAAACCGACTTCTACAGCGATTTGGTCAAGGTTTTCCCGCAGTGATTCGCCTGCTTCCGAAGGCTTCTCCACCTCAGCTTTGATGTCTAACTTTTCGCTGGCTCCGCTAGCGATTTCTGGGCTTTCGAAGACAAAAGCGTCGTAGCCTCTCTTCCGAAGTTTCTCAACCAAGGTAACTATTTCTTCGGCGACTTCTCCGGTTTCGATCTTCCTCAGTGTTTTTGCTGCGGCTTCTGCATCCTTGGGGAAGAAAACTCTATCGAGAAGTTCGTTGGCTTCTCCAAAGCCAAAAATCCCCATGATACACACTACGATTGTCGCCTTCACGCGTATTCCTCCATCATCGATTAGTCTCAGCTCTTCTCTCAAACATTCTATCTTGGCTATTGAATAACTTTGCGCGCGTACGTACATGTCCTGGACTGAAAAGATGATAGCAAAAAGCACCCTGTCATATTCTGCAGTTTCTTCTGAGATGCAAAAGACTATCCAATACGTCATTAACATAAAATACTTAGGATCAAGCCTAAGTAGTGAGTAACATTTACTACATTGAGAGGCATCTCTATGGCCAAACTGCTTGCGACAGAAGTCGCAGGATTGGAACTGAAGAATCCTACTATGCTCGCGGCAGGAATCCTTGGGATATCTGGGGCTTCTTTGAAAAGAGTGGCGGAAGCCGGAGCGGGCGCGATTGTTACGAAATCGGTTGGATTAAAACCACGCGAAGGGTATTCGAATCCTACAGTGGTTCCGGTTGAATGTGGCTTGCTAAACGCTATTGGTCTTGCAAATCCTGGCATAAGGGGTTTTGATGAAGAGATAAACGAGGTGAGAGCGAGCGGCATCCCCCTTATTGTAAGCGTCTACGGCTTCTCATCTAATGAATTTGCCACAGTATCTGAAAGTGCAGTTAAGGCTGGCGCGGACGCTGTAGAGCTGAACGTCTCTTGTCCCCACGTCGAAAAGGCAGGGACGGAAATTGGGCGAGATCCTCAACTTGTGGCAGAAGTTGTAGAAGAAGTTAAGAAACGAGTTGAAAAGCCCGTTTTCGCGAAACTAACTCCTAACGTTGCGGACATCACCGAAATAGCAAAGACAGCAGCTGACGCAGGGGTAGATGGCATCACTGCCATAAACACTGTTAAGGCGATGACGATCAATGTAGAGACCGCACGACCGGTCTTGTCAAATAGAATCGGTGGGCTATCCGGAGCGGCAATAAGACCCATCGCCGTTAGGTGTGTTTACGAGATTTCTCGGGAAGTTGACGTTCCAGTGATCGGTTGCGGTGGGGTACTCAATTGGCGAGACGCTGTAGAGTTCATGNTGGCGGGGGCTTCGGCGGTTCAAATCGGCTCGGCAGTGGCTTTCAGGGGATTGGAAGTCTTCAGATCGATTACTAAAGGGCTTAGTTCTTACCTAGAAAAGAGAGGTTTGAAAAGTGCTGGAGAAATCGTCGGGTTATCTCACCGATATTAATCGCTTACGAATCGTTGAGATTCGGGAGACTATCAGAGAGAGTCCTACAGTCAAGACCTTCACCTTTAACGATAGAGCCTGTTTGAAGGCCAAGCCAGGGCAGTTTGTTATGCTTTGGATTCCTGGCGTTGATGAGATTCCTATGAGCCTGTCAACCATAGGTCGAAACGGGGTGTCCTCGGTGACCGTGGCAGAGGTTGGTGAAGCGACTAAGGCCCTGCATCAGAGAAAGCCTGGGGACATGCTTGGGATACGTGGGCCTTTCGGCAATGGCTTCACGTCTGTCAGCGGTAACGTGATGATTGTTGGAGGAGGAACAGGATTGGCGCCTCTGTTGCCTTTAACTGAAAGTCTAGTAAGTCTTGATACGAGGATTACTTTTCTACTTGGAGCCAAGACAAAGGAGGAGCTTTTGTTTCTAGAGCGAATAAAGAGAGTGATGCCAGGAGTTCACGGGAAAGTCGTTGCTACAACAGAGGATGGGAGTTATGGGTTAAAGGGACTCGTTACTGAGCCAGCTGAAGAGATGTTAGCCAAGGAAAAGTTTGATATGATATATACGTGTGGTCGGGAGCAAATGATGTACAAGGTGTTCCTCTTGGCAGAGCGTTATCATGTGCCTCTTCAGGCGTGTTTGGAGCGGATCATGCGGTGTGGCATTGGTCTATGCGGAAGTTGCGTCATAGGGGAATTCACGGTATGCAAAGATGGCCCCGTGCTGAGTCGTCAGCAATTGTCGAAGGTCAGGGATGAATTTGGCAGACTTCGGCGTGGCTTCTCCGGCAGAAAGATTCCGATTTAGAGATTTGTTCCTTACTTCGCATTCAAAAAAGTTATATTTAACTAGGGGCATCTCGGTGTAGGCGGGTGTTTGGATGAGAGGTGGCCGCCAAATTCAAAGCTGATTCTAGAAGCTGGTCGACGTTAGATTGGCACCTCTCTGAAGTCGTAAACGAATTTAGTGCACCTGTAGAATTTTGGAAACTTGATGCGATTAGTGAGGGTGAGGAAGGATGTTCAAAGAAGTAGAATCCATAGTGGATTTTCCACAGTTAGAGAAGCGGGTCCTGAAGTTTTGGGACGACACAAGAGCCTTTGAGAAACGTGTGGCTATGAACCGAGGGAAGAAACGCTGGTCATTTATGGATGGGCCCATCACGGCGAACAATCCTATGGGGGTTCATCATGCTTGGGGGCGCACGTACAAGGACCAGTTTCAACGCTACCGTGCCATGAACGGTTTTGATCTCCGCTACCAGAACGGCTTCGACTGCCAGGGACTGTGGATCGAGGTTGAGGTTGAGCGAGAGCTAGGCTTCAAATCAAAGCGTGACATTGAAGCGTACGGTATTGCTGAGTTCGTCAAGAAGTGCAAAGAGAGAGCTCTACGCTACGCAGCCATTCAAGTTGAACAATCCATTCGTCTAGGTTGCTGGATGGACTGGGACGACTCTCAGCTTCTACGGGAATTAGCGAACCGCCTTGACAAAGACCCGGAAGAGGTCATGACCGTTCAAGGACCGGCGGGTCCGGTGTCTGGCACAGTTGAAAGCATAATCAGCAGACTGGGTACGCCTCGGTTGGGCGGCTCATACTTCACCTTCTCCGACGAGAACAACTACACAATCTGGGCGGTGCTCAAGGCGTGTCATGAGCGCGGATGGATAATAAAGGGCCGAGATGTTATGCCTTGGTGTCCTCGTTGCTCAACTGCACTCTCCCAACATGAGATAGTCACTGAGGGCTATCGCGAACTCACGCATCTTGGACTCACTCTTAGGTTTCCCCTTCGAGGACGTCCAAACGAAGCCCTTCTCGTCTGGACGACAACTCCGTGGACTCTCTCCTCCAATGTCGCGGCAGCAGTGCATCCAGATATGTCCTACGTCAAAGTTCGTTCCAACGAAGAGACTTTGTATCTAGCCAAGGCTGCTCTAGCCCGCACCTTTACGAAAGGAAACTACGAAGTCGTCGAAGAACTGACAGGAGCGGATGTGCTCGACTGGACCTATGAAGGACCCTTCGACGAGCTTCCTGCCGAGAAGGAATCGGGCGCGGTTGAGGCTCACCGCGTTATACCTTGGGCGGAGGTAAGTGAGGTCGAGGGGACGGGCGTCGTTCACATCGCTCCAGGCTGCGGCAAAGAAGACTTGGAGCTGAGTAAGGAATTCAATTTGCCGGCTGTAGCTCCGCTAAACGAGTACGGCATCTTTATCGAAGGGTTCGGCTGGCTGACAGGCATGCATGTCTATGAGACGGCTGAGCCGATACTCCAAAACCTGAGAGAGAAAGGCTTACTCTTCAAAGTTGAGGACTATACGCATCGTTATCCGGTATGTTGGCGCTGCGACAGCGAGTTGGTGTTCCGTCTCGTCGACGAGTGGTTCATATCTATGGGCGAGAAGCTTGACAAGCCTCTTGAAGAGCTTACTGAAGGGGAGAAGGCGAGTAACCTCCGCTATCAGATCATGGAAGTTGCTAAGCAAGTCCGATGGATTCCCGATTTTGGTCTGCAACAGGAGTTGGACTGGCTTCGGAATATGGAGGATTGGATGATCTCGAAGAAGAGGTATTGGGGTCTGGCGTTGCCGATCTGGGAATGCCATGAGTGCGGAGCCTTCGATGTCATTGGTAATAAGGAAGAGTTGAAGTCGCGGGCTGTTGAAGGCTGGAAGGATTTTGATGGGCACACGCCACATCGACCGTGGGTAGATGCTGTGAGAATCAAATGTTTCAAGTGTGGGGCGATTGTCTCCCGGATTCCGGATGTCGGCAACCCGTGGCTAGATGCTGGGATAGTATCCTACTCCACGCTTGATTATCGTGACAATCGAGAGTACTGGAAAAANTGGTTCCCCGCTCAACTGATCTGTGAATCCCTTCAGGGTCAGTTTCGAAACTGGTTCTACTCCATGCTTGCCATGAGCACCATTCTCGAGCGTCGACCGCCCTTCCAGACTTGTTTCGGCCACGGGCTCGTGCTGGACGAGAAGGGCCAAGAGATGCACAAGTCATCTGGCAACGTGATCTGGTTCGACGACGCAGCTGAAGAAATTGGCGCAGACGTTATGCGGTGGATGTACTCTACAACCAAGCCTGAAAGCAACATGCTCTTCGGCTACTCTCTTGCTGAGAAGGTTAAGCGGCAGTTTCTGATCCCGCTCTGGAACGTGTACAGTTTCTTCGTGACCTACGCCAACCTAGATAAATGGACCCCGAAAGAAGCCATAGCCGAGCACTCACTCTTAGATCGTTGGATCCTCTCAAAGCTTCAAACGCTCGTCCAAGAGGTTACTAACTATCTAGAAGAATACGATGTGTATAATGCCGCCGTGGGTCTAGAGCAGTTTGTGGACGAACTGTCCAGATGGTACGTGCGGCGTTCACGGCGCAGATTTTGGAAGAGCGAAGCAGACACGGACAAAAAGGCAGCACACACGACACTGTACACGTGTTTGACGACCCTCGTGAAACTTCTGGCACCGTTCCTCCCGTTCTTCGCCGAGCAAATTTACCAGAACTTGGTCTGCGTTGTGAAGCCTGATGCCCCAGAGAGTGTCCATCACAACGACTGGCCAGTAGCTGATACTTCTTTGATTGATGAAGAATTGATGGCGGACATGGATCTTGCGGTGAAGATCTGCAGCCTAGGGCGTTCCGCGCGTAATAAGTCGGGAATAAAGCTGCGACAGCCTCTGCGTGTGGCAAAGGTTATGGCGGAGAAGCCTATGCTTGAGCGATTGCAGCGGCTCACAGACCTAATCAAAGATGAGCTGAATCTGAAGGAGTTAGTCTTGACCCCGCAAAAGGAGGAAGTGGTGAAGTACGAGGTACGACTTCGGGCAGAGATACTTGGAAAGAAGTATGGAGGGCTGTTGCCGAAGCTGCGCGAGACCGTAGCCGGCATGGACGCTAACGAATTTCTTCAGAGACTACAGAAAGAGCAGCGTGTGGATGTACGAGTGGGCGGGCGCATCGTTACCTTGCTGTCGGAAGAGGTCGAAGTGCTTACCAATCCGAAGGAAGGCTACACCGTGGTAGAAGAGCAAGAGGTTCTTGTGGGAATGAACACGGTGGTTACGGAGGAATTGAAGAAGGAAGGTTTGGCCCGTGACATCGTGCGCCGCATACAGAACCAACGTAAAGACGCGGGCTTCGATATAGCGGACAGAATCGAGATCTATTACGACGCTGGACCGCAGATTGCTGAGGTCTTCACTACCTTCAAGGATTACATAGCGTCCGAGACTTTGGCAACCTCAATGCACAAGGCTGCACCCCCTGCAGCGTCATGCTTGGCAGACTATGAAGTCGATGGTGAAACGCTGAAGGTTGGATTGATTCGTACGAAGGGAGGCGACGAGGCTTAAACCTTAAGTTGCGAACTGCATACCAGTATTACGGGGTGGTTGTATGCTATTCATATCGCTTCTGATCCCAAAAGGAAAAGGTGAACAAGCGGTCAAATACCTCAAAGAACTGAAAGCTCCCAAGGGCATCACGATTCGCGATATCTACTTCACGTTTGGCAGATACGACAGTATAATCATCTTTGAGGCACCTAGTGCAAAAGCAGCTATGGACTTTGCCATGCAAGTTGGCTTCGCGACCCAATACACGCTTGAAACCCTAACCGCTGTCTCCTCAAAGGAGATCTAGTCTCCATTTTTTTCTTTGCGCCATTGTTCTATTTGAATGGCTGAACTAGATGGGAAGCAGGTCGTAGACTTCTGGGGGAAGAGGGATGCAGATAATGAAGACTGCCAGCAACGCTATGGCGACAAGTTTTCTTTTGGTCGTTGCTTTGGAAACATCATCTAGTGGTCCTGGGTGGCGATAGAGGGAGAAGAAAAGCGCAATTATCGCCCACACGTACAGGTTGAGTATGAACAGCAAGGCAACAGCTGCCAGTGCAAGTGCAGTACGTATCTTATTGTTGAGAAAACTTCGGGTTACGTGACCACCGTCCAACATACCTGCAGGGATCAGATTGAGCATNGTGATAACCATGCCTACCCAACCAGCAAATGCGACTGGATGTAACGCCACAGCAAGTACAGTCCCTNNCNCCGGGGGTGGAAGAGGAGCTCCCGGGGGAAAGAGTCGCTCGATGAACAGAAACAGCATNGGNGTNCCNAGAGTTGGATCAGTGGGNANAATACGAACNAANGTTGANAGTGGGACNCCTATCATGGTTATGACAATGGCGAGTAGAAATCCGACAATTGGTCCNGCCACGCCGACATCGAATAGCGAGTCTNTGTTNGGNGGAAGNGACTTCTGCTGTATGACGGCGCCAAAGGTGCCGAGGGGCGGTGGTCCTGGAATAAAATAGGGATATGTTGCCTCAACATGATGGCTGTCGGCTAGGAGTTTGTGTCCCATTTCGTGGGAGCCAAGTATTCCCATCATTGCCCCGGCGAACATGACTGCTCCCACAAGGGGATTTGGCAGTTCCTGCGCAAGGGCATTCAGGTATCCTGCGATCAGTACCGTACCTAAAGTAGCAAAGAGAAGGACCCAGTTTATTAGGGGTCGACTAGGCTTTACAAACGGCTTGCCTAGTATGCGTAGAAGAGCTTTGTCGTCTCTCTTTCGGAGGGTTGCTATGAATCCTATAGGTTCTAGTTGATCTAGAAGCTTTAGGAAGGCTTCTTTTGAGTCTTCTCGGATTTGAACGTAGAAGGTTGGGATGTTATGCTCGACGAAGCCTTCTTCTATGGTAAACTCTGACTCTACGATGTTGCGTATCTCTTCAAATCTAGTAATTGGGCTAGATGGGTCGCTAGAAAAGTCAGTTGGCGACGTGTTGCTCATGATGGTTCAGTAATAACTGCCACTCGCGATATTAGAACGTTTTGTAAAAATCACTTCAGGACTCTAGCTTGGCTTTTATGGTGGTTAAGATGTCGTTGAATATCTGTCTCTTTATCCTGTTTATCATCACCTTGATTACTTGCGGAGAACGGACGAAATCTGTGGTGGTTACTAAGCCTACGACGCGGCCGTTTTCTAGGATTGGCAGTTTTTTGATCTCTTTTTCTCGCATGAAATTGGAGGCTTCTTCGATGCCCATTCCGAGTTTTCCTGAGATTAGGGGTGTGGACATTATTTCGTGGACTTTGGTGAAGACGGGGTCGACTACGTCGAGTATGACTCTTCGTAGCATGTCTCTTTCGGTTATTATTCCTATGGGTTTGCCCTTTTTTGCGACGATTAGACATCCGATGTCGTGTTTGCTCATGAGTTCAGCTGCTTCTCTCACGGTTCCTCTCTCTTCGATGGTTATGACGTTGTCGGACATTATGTCTTCAACTTTTAGTGACATGACGCTTGATCACCCCTTTTCATGTTTCGGAATTTGTTGGTCGCTTTATTAGGCATTCCATGATTTTTAGGCAGCCTAGGCATGCGTCTGGGATGGCGGTGTTTTTAGGAAGTTGTCCGAGGAATCCGAAGTAGTAGGAGCATCCTGGAGGGCCACCCTTTTGGGCAGCTTTGGCTCTTTGAATAAGTAATTCCTTCATCCTCAAGGCTTCTTCGGATGAAGACGGGGCTGTTCGTTTCGGGGTTTGAATCTCCACCCTTGGCGCTTCTCGGGCTTCAACGTATGTTGGTAGTTTTTCCGCTCTTTCTCTGGTTTGTAGTGGTTTTGTTGGTTGAGGGGAAGCTTCGGAGGGTTTTTCTTTGGGGCTTTGGGGCGGCGTTTCGGAATCTGCGTCTTTCTCGGAAGATTCTTTTTTGGTTTTGAGTGAAGGTTTGAGACGGATAACGAGTGCGACGTAGAGGACTATGAGTATGAAGATTCCCGCCATTAGGATAATGTCGAATAGAGAGAACTCGAACAGACTCTTGATCCTCCACCGCAAGTTTGAATGGATGGTAGCCAGCATATAGGCTTAATGAATTTCGCATACGTATTACGAATAATGGCATGCATAGATTGCGAACAATTCAGTGGGGTTCTATGTAATTTCAAATGTTATGATATACTGAGCGTAGGTCGTCGTGGTGGGTATACGTATTTCTAAATAGGTGTAGAGGTGGGAGGTTCCGGCGCTCGACGTTTCCACATGTATCCAGATGTATTCGGTGGCTGAGGCGTTAAGGTCGTACCATGGTCCGCTTTGTTGGGTGTAAGCTCCGTCTAGAATGATAACTTGGGTGGAGTTGGAGCCGTCGTAAATGTATATGGAGCAGTTGGTCAGCCGCGCTATGCTTGAATCGGCATAGGCTCTGAGCCTAATCTGCCAGTCGGAGCCGTCTTTTTCGACGAATCTTAGGAGGTAGTTGAAGTCGCTTTGTCCAGGGCCGCCTACTTCGCCTTCCTCAAGGTAGTTGAATCTGACACCATATGGAGATGTGCCGTTTGTCCAGGCGAACTCTACCCGGTTGTTGTCTCCGCTCAGTTTGGCGCTCACGTATCTGTTGCCGTTGTTGTCAGCTGTTACGTTATGGAGGGAGCCGAAGCTAGTTGGAGTGGTGTCCGCTGACCTAACGTATCGTATGTCATAGTTGACGTTGAAGATGTTGGTCTGGTAGAACACGTAGATGTGGTTGTTCCAGTCGTAGGTCAGCGAAGGATAGTGGGAGATGGTTGCGAGAGATATGGGCGAGCTCCAGGAAGATTCGTTCCAGTCGCGGTATTTGGCGGTTCCCGACTCGCAGTAGACCAACCGATACTTTCCGTTGACGTACAGGGCTGAGTGCATCATGTTGGTGTTTTCGGTGGTGCTTACAATCGACATGCCAGCTGAGATGGTTTGGACGTTTGAATCGTCATCCCAGTTGACCGTTCCAGTGATCGATATGGTTCCTCTTCGCAGGTAGAGATTTGTTTCGCCGCGGAACCACGTAACATAGATGTGGCCGTAGGTCCCTAAGGTGTTGTCTATGACGATGCTGGGAAACGTTCCAGCCGTGTAAGTTGTAGTGTATTCGTTGTAAGTCACCTCATACGCTGTTCCAAAGGAGGCGCCTCCGTCAGTCGAAGTTTTCACGTAGACTTCGTTATTCTTTGCACCTGTCGCAGAGTGGTCATCATAGACTACGTAGACCCAGCTGTTGTCATATGGAGCTATTGCCAAGTCCGGTTGATAGTTATTCACCGTATCTATAGTCACTTGAGTTCCCCAACTTGTTGCATTGTAGGGCTGTTTACGGTAGTAAACTTCGTCTCCTGTCGAGTACGCTAGGTGGATGTTGTTGCTGCTGTCCTTTTCCACGCTGAAAGAGGCACATGGTCCGAGTCCCAAGCTGATCTGCTTACTCCAAATCTGGCCCTCATCGGTGCTCTTCCACCATTGGAGATAATCGGAGCTGTTGATCTGGAATACATGGAGTGTGTCGTTTGCGTCTGTAGTTCTCAGGACGGCACGGTCTTTGCCATAGGAGTTTGACCTAGCTTCCGCGTCTGTGGTAACCGTGGTCGCATTCCCCAAGACTTCATTTCCGGTCCAAACATGTAGGAGAACAGCGTCTACGTCCCAGGTATCCTGGGTATAGTCGAAGGTTTCTGTACCTCCTTTGAACCTTATTGTAAAATTTGATGCGTCTAGGTAAGGGGAAACTGAGACGTTGTTCCACCCACTTGTTAAGTCAGTGAAAACATTTTGCCATACAGAATTATACCAAACGTCGACTCTAATGTTTTCTGCGCCCATTGTTCCTCCATATATACAAAGGAATTCGTAGGGTTCGTCGTGGTCTACGTTGGTCCATTGGACTTCTACGTCGAGCTGATAAGTCCCCTCCTCAATACATGCATAGGCAGCTCCTTGCGGTAAGCTTCCTGCCGGATCCCAACTGTTTATTTGGGTCCCATTAGTGTAATATTCGTAGAGATATCCGGGCGAGCGTTGCGTAATCCATAAATGGCCGGAAGTAGTGTCGTAGGCTATTCCTGTTGGGTCAGTTGGGGCAAAAGTCCAACTTGCTTGGATATTCCCGTAGATGTCTATTCGGTAAATGTTATCGTTTCGATCAACGGCCCACAGATATGATCCATCCCACGCCAAGCCCTCACAATCAGAGATGCCGCTGTAGGAAAAAGACCGTTCAGCAACCGTCGGGTCGGCTGGGTCAACCTGATAGATCAAGTCATTCACCCAATCACCGATAAACCATCGGGAGCCATTCCACGCCAGGCCATACGCGTTGGCAGCGTAACCTGAAATATCCCATTGCGTTACTTGTGAACCATTGTTAGCGTGAAACTTGATCAGCACGTCATCGCCATAATCAACTATGTAGATGTATTCACTTCCGTTTTCAATGCGGTGTTCGCATCCAAAGGGGTAGCTCGTTCCTGTATCCCAACTTAGAATCTCGGTTCCGCCGGGATCCGATTTGCTGAGTTTGCGGACGTAGTCGTCGTTGCCGGAAATCCATATGTATTCGTAGCCAACGGTGGTGTTTGCTTCTGTCAGAGTGTCATTGATCAGATCTGGACCGTACTGTTGCGCGGTGAAATTGGTATGAGTGCCTTTGTCTGCATTGCTATCTACATCGCTTGTGTTGTTGTCAACGTAGTCTTCTACGTTGGTTACACCGGTTCCGGAAACCTCAACGCTGACCTTCGCACTTGTTCCATTTGTATATATGGTGCTGGTGCAGTTCTCAGCCGTACCCTCTTGAAGCTCGACTGGAGGCGGCGTCACCGTTGTCCTTGGTTCTTTAATTAGGGAGTAGTAGGTAGCCGCCTCAGCGCTCCACAATGAACCGATTAAAATCAGTAGCGTGATCACTAACAAAATTAAACGAGAAGGTTCTCTGAGATTGAGTTCGCACTCATACATAGACTATCCACTTATTGTCAGGTGCGTGAACATTCCCCCACAAAAAAAGGAGGGGGATTATTCTTGTACGTCCACTGCTACGACGAGGTCGCAGACCGTGTCAACCGTGGCTCCGGCGGGAGACAGCGTTTCGACTTTGACGGTCCATACTTCGCTAGGCAGCATCCAATAGTAGCCTGTGTCTGCTGGGGGACTCCAGTCAGTGCCATCGTTCGTGTAGTCGAACGACACGATTTCTGTGCCGTTGCTCGCAACGATGGTCATATATATGTAAGTGAAGTTGCCGCCCACGTATGCACTGCCATCTGGTGTAATGCTAACGTGGCTCAGCTGTATACTGTGTCCGTTGGAGCTGTCGCTGTTGGTGATGTTTACTGCCTGATCGTAGGTCAGCGTTGCGTTTGGGTACGACTTCAACGCCAATCCGCACCATGCGTCGTACACCGTTGAACCGGCTGGTGTGTCGTCGCCATCTGTGAACTTGACAGTCAAGCCCGTAACCGTGACTTCCGCTTCCGCAGTAAGGCTGTAATAGACAGCGGCGCTTACCGTGGCCATGACCATCCATAACATTAGGATTACCAAGAGCTTCAGCGGTTTCCCAGCTGTTATCTTTCTCAAACCCATTCTTTCACCTCCTCCTTCTTGTAAATATTCGTCTTATGAGGTCGGGACTGAGGAAAATTGAGACACACACGCCCATGAGCACCGCCGACAAGACGAGTCCAATCTGCAGAACCAGCAGGGGCAACTGACTCACCTGCGTGATGCTGTAGGTGGACACAAAGAACATTGACACAAGCAGCGTGGGCATAGTTACGGCGCTAGCCCAGACCTTAGCAATAGTCCACAGATTTCTCGAGATCGCGAGGTATACGTTGATGGCCACGATGTTCCCCAGCGCCACGACGAGGTAGAGGAAACAGTACCAGAACCGCATGTATTCGTCGAAGACCGCGAAGAACGACTTGCTGATGAGCATGTTGGCGTACCCCGCGAGCGCTGCGAACTGATAGATGTAGGGAACCGCTTTCGGGAGCCGTTCATCTAAGAGACAGGTTAGCAGGCTAAGCATTTGGAAAAGGTTGATAGCGAGCAATGTGAAGAACTCTGGAAGCAGAGGCGATGCCACTTTCCATTCCCAACCGTTGACGCCTCCTCGTTATGTCCACTATCAGCATTTAATATGTATGAATTTGAAATCTGAATTAGATGAAAACAAAATCTGAATTATCTGAGACCTGTACGCTGGCCCTACTCTGGCGTTGGATTGAAGTAGAGGCATTCCACCATCTTCGGGCAGCCGAAGCAGTCATCAGGCATCGAGGCGTTCTTAGGGATCTTTCTTAGATATCCAAAGAAGTGAGGACAGCTAGCTGGTCTCATGTGAGGTCTCACAGTTGGTGTTGGCGCCCTCTTTTCTTCGATGCCCTTTGGAGCCTCCTTAACCAGTGGTGGTGGCTTTTTTGGGCTTTCTGGGGGTTGAGCTGTTGGCGGGGGCTTCTCAGGTCTCTCTTCTTTGTGGATCAAGGCGGGGGGCGCATTTGATCGGATTTCAGGCTGCTCCGTTTTGGCAGAACTTAAGTGCTTTTGAGGAATGGGAGCTTTCTCCGGAATTTCGCGGGGATATCTGAAACGATGGAGAAAAGTCTTGGGTGTTTGTTTCTCATCTTCATCTTTGTCTGATTTCTGTTCTCTTCTAGCGTTTTCGGCAGGGGTTCCCTTGAAACGGAAATGGGGTTTCTTTATGAGTAGAAATATGAGGGTTAGCGAGATTGCTAGGACTAAGAGAACGCCGAATAGGGTGGTCTCAGGGATCATCAGTACCGATTTCATCTTTTCGAATGAGTCATATAACCTTCGTGAAGTTGCGCTCTGTAGCGTAGATACGTTTCATCTAATACTGATTTTCTCTTCATACGAGTTATATCGTTTGAGTCAGAATCCAAGAGAGACGACTAGCTGGTCGAAAAATGCCTTCCGCGTTGCTGCCGGAGTTCTTTGCGGTTCTTGGCACTGATATCTTTCTAGCGATGAGCATTGTGACGTGCCTACTGGATCAGCATTTTCCTAGAGCGGTCCCCTATGTCTATCAAATCGTTGCCTTAGCTGGCTTCGGACATCTCCTCCTCAGCAGAAGTTTCATGCTGGTCTTCGGAGAATACATGCGGTTCTGGTACAGTCTCTTCTATTTGCTTGTGGCTTTAGCCAACGTGGTCGCTGTCAACTTGTACTTAGTGCTTTCGAAAAAACTATTGACCTTAGCCAAAGCCCTCTTTGGTGTGGTAACTGCGCCCGTGGTCTTGATCGCGGGCTTTTTTGTTTCAGACTACGCCGGCCGAGCTACGTATCCATTGGTGTCGCTTCCGCCGATTCCTTTGGAACTCATGTACGCGGTGATCATCACTTTCGATGTTGCAGTGATAGCAATTGGACTCGGGGCGTTCTTCAGGCTGGACTGGAACCGCGTGGCCCTTGTTTGTGTTGCGATCGTTGGCGGAACGGTGATCTGTGCGTGGCTCAAACCGCCGGGGTGGAACCTTGTCCTTACGTGGTCGGCCATCATTCTCGGGGTTGCCTGTGCTTTCGTTTTGGGGACAAGCGTCTACGCTTTCGCGAGGATGCAGCGGGAGGTCCCGAAGAAAAATCAAGGGAGGTGATAAAAAGCATGAATGTAAGAAGGCCAAAACTTCTGAAGTTGCTAGGACTGTTAATTTCATCGCTCTTCATAGCGACGGTAAGTGCTCAAGTGTATAACTACATGTACATACAAGGATCGGGTCTAGCCTCAACCGCCACTGGACTAGTATGGCAATTAGGCTCAGACCTACCTTCTCCAGGCCCTACGATTGTTGGTTATACAGTGACCAACTTGAACTTCTCCACAGGTGCAAGCCCGGTGAATTACACCGACTGCCTACGGATAGTAAACCAAGATGGCGCAGAATCGCATCAATTCAACCTGGGAGTAAAGCAGAGCTGGGGTGGTTGGAGCGACTATTCCGAATTCAACTTGGTGGTATTCAACGCAACGCCCCCACCGCTCGGTGCCGGTGTACAGCAAGCCGTGCTCGATTTGAGTAACAGCACAGCGCAGACAGCTGATATGACTATTCCGCAAAGCGCAACGTGGTACATTCTCTTTGAGATTGTCCCCGTGGCCAGTCCTGCTGGTACGAAAGTGTACTTCGAAGTAGAGCTGACATACGTAAGCAGCGCATAGCCCCCCTTCTCTTTTTTTTCTTTGTCTAGCGTGGGCTTCGAGGAGCTGCGGTAGATTGGCGTCTAGGCACACGCGTCTTCAGGGACCAGTGTGGAGGATGGCCTCCCATTCGACTGCGCGCGTGTAAGGCTTTTCCTTGCGAAAAAGTTGGCGTTTGGCTCACACTAGTTCAGAATCTGAGTCGATCTCCACCGTGATTCGGTGCTATCTGAGCCAGATGATATAGAAGAATATTCTAGAATATTAATCAATTTTATATACCTTCTCAGACAATTTTCATAGAAAAATGGCGTTTTTTGGTGCTCCTCTTGTCGGAAGCGGAAGTTGAGTTTACGGTCTATGTGCGAAGGGATGGGAGGATGACAGTTCCCAAGGAAGTGCGCGACGCCCTTCACATTAAAGAAGGCAACCTAGTCAAGTGCAAAATTGCGAAGGTGAACACGGCATGAACACGCATCGGATGAACCAGACTCTCACTCCCTTGACCAAAAGCATGTTGGCGAATGTAAGGATCAGAGCGCTGAGAAGAGGACTCTGGTTCAAGACTCTAAACAGACTTGAGCGGGCGGGTGTCGACCTGACCTTGAAGGTTGTGGACAAGGTTCGCAGCTCCGTTCTCACAAAGATGTTGACATCTATCGTAGAGAAGCTATCGGAGGCCTTGGAAGGCAGAGTTGCTCGTACCATGCGAGAGGTCGGGTATAGCCTTGCCCAGCAGATCAGTCGAATCGCCCAGGAATGGGGCAACAAATCCGGGGTCAAATGGCAGGCGGATCACGGATTTATACAATATTTGGCCGTAATGTGTCTGAACAACTCGCCGATGTCTAATGGATAATGCATTTGTTATGATGTTTAGGAAGCCTGCGCGCGCTATCATAATTCGTCTTGTGGAGTCTTCATAGGACTGAACGTGCTCTACCTGCTTTTCACGTTCGTGCTTTCCATCATTTACGTCTGGACCCTCTACAACATACCTACAACTGTAGCTGGTGTGCGGCGTCTGCGACGAGCTAATAGAGAAAGGGAAAACGCGTCAATGCCGAACGGAGAGGACTTACCGGCAGTCTCTATCTTGGTTCCCGTGAAGAATGAGGAAAAGGTGGTAGGCAGGCTTCTGAAGTCGTTGCTGAGTCAGGACTATCCTTCAGACAGGGTGGAAATCATAATTGTCGACGATGGGTCAATAGATAGGACGGTTGAGATCTGCAGAGGCTACGCTGAGCGGCATAGTGACCAGATAAGGCTTCTTCAACAGTCAAAGTCGAACGGGAAGCCTACGGCTTTGAACTACGCTCTGGAGCATGCGAAGGGGGAGATTATCGCGACCTTTGACGCTGACAATGTGCCCGAGCGGGGGACGTTGCGGAAGGCAGCTGGGTTCTTGAAGGATCCTTCGGTGGCGGCGGTGCAAGGGACTATATGTTCGATCAATGCGGATGAGAACATGTTGACGAAGTTTCTCTCGTATGAGGAGGCTGTGCGGTTTAAGGCGTATATGGGCGGCAAGGACGTTCTCGATCTTTTTGTCCATTTGGCAGGGAGTTGTCAATTCGTCAGACGGACAGTTTTGGATGCTGTCGGTGGGTGGAGGGCGGATTCCCTTTCGGAGGACATGGAGATGTCGGCGCGGTTGACAGAGCGCGATTACAGGATCAAGTATGCCTTAGAGATGCGGTCTTGGCAAGAGAGTCCGGTGAGCATGAGTCAGTTGGTGAATCAGCGGTTGCGGTGGTATCGAGGGTGTTTGGATACGGCGTTCGGGTATGGGCGGCTTTTGAGAAAGCTGAGCTGGAAGCGGATCGATGCTGAGGCTACATTAGTTGGACCGTGTATGCTGACGCTGAGTCTTGTCGGTTTCCTGATGGGGCTGTTCACGCTTGTCGTTCCATTCTCGCGGGACCTCTTCTTCACGATTCTGGCACAGGCGACAACG
>JGI2172J19969_10000139_pt1 | contig 27935 bp, 26 predicted proteins | sample DeeMarSWOR230_32_FD_19969 | JGI IMG/M metagenome (IMG submission 19969)
GACAGCCGTGCTTACGACAGCAGTTATCATCGTCATCATTGAGCTTTACCTTGTCTGGAGACGCCTCGGAAAACCAGCCCCTGCCCCAACAACTGCCTAGACTATCCTTCACGTTTCCGTCCGAATACAAACATTATTCCTAACTTATGTTAGCACGTTCCTTCATCAGTCTTCCTTTCGGCGTTGTGCTTAAGTATCTGAACATGAAGAAGATATAAGGAGGTGCCGGGAACTCGAACAAATCATCGTTACAGCTGCTTTGATATATGCCAATGGTGAGGTTCACCTAGGTCATATTACATCCACTTATCTTCCTGCTGACATTCTTGTCCGATATTTTAGGTTAAGAGGAGACAATGTTGTTTATGTTCATGCAACCGACGATTTTGGGACTCCTATTTTAATTGCAGCTGAACAAGCAGGAGAAACTCCAGAGGAATATGTAGCTTACTGGAACAAAATCGACCAGAAAGATTTCAGTGATTTAGGAATCTCGTTTGACACATTTTACAAGACAAGCTCTAAAGAAAACATAGAGCTAGCGCAACATTTTTTCAGAAAGCTCAACGAGAAAGGTTACATCTCCAAGAAGATGGTTTCGCAACCCTATTGTAACAATTGTAAGAAATTTCTACCAGATCGATATGTAAAAGGTACATGCCCATACTGTGACGCGTCAGATCAGTATTCTGACAGCTGCGAAGAATGCGGTCGAACGTTCCAGCTCGGAGAAATCCTGAATCCATATTGCGCCATCTGTGGATCAAAACCGGCAACCAAACAGAGTGAGCATTACTTCTTCAAGCTTACGTTGCTTTCTGACGCTTTGAAAAAATGGTTGATTGAAAACAAGAATCTCCAGTCTGAAGTAAAAAACTATGTGCTAAACTGGATAAAAGAGGGGCTACGCGATTGGGATATCACACGAGACATAACCTGGGGAGTGCCTATTCCGTTAAAGGAAGCTAAAGGAAAAGTGCTCTACGTATGGTTTGACAACCATCTCTGCTACATCTCCACTGCCCTAAAATACTTTGCAAATAGAGGTATTAATGGAAAAGAAACTTGGAACTCCTCGAAAATATACCATTTTATTGGAAAAGACATAGTTTATCACCATTATCTTTTCTTGCCAGCTATGCGACTAGGTGAAGGTGAATATAAACTTCCAGACTACATTCCAACAAGAGGACATCTAATTCTCGAAGGACGAAGTTTCTCAAAAAGCCGGAAATGGTACGTAAGTCTAAGAGAATTCCTTAATCAATTTCCAGCTGACTATCTAAGATATCACTTGACAACAATAACACCAGACAGCCAAGTAGACGTAAACTTCGACTGGCAAGACTTCAAAGACAAAATAAACAACGAACTGATCGCCAATATCGGAAACTTTATTCATCGAACCTTAACTTTCACATGGACTAACTATGATGGGAAAGTGCCCAAGCCCACACAACATGACAATTTGGACCTTGAATTCGAAGACAAGATAAAAACTGTGGCAAGCGAAGTAGGAACTGAAATGGAAAAAATAGAGTTAAGCAGGGGCTTAAGAAAAACAATCGAGTTCTCAACCTTCTGCAATCAATATTTTCAAAGAAAACAGCCTTGGGTCAGCAAAGAAAGAGCCAAAACTTGTCTTTACCTATGCATAAATGCGGTGAGAAGCCTAGCCATTCTGCTTGCGCCTTATACACCGTTTTCGACTGAAAAACTGTGGCAACAACTGAACCTAGATAGTTCGGTTCACGAACAGTCTTGGAGTTCAGCATCTGAATTAAAAATTCAAAGCGGACACAAAATCAAAAAGCCAGAAATACTCTTTAGAAAGATAGATAAAGAAGAAATCAAAAAACAAAAGGAAAAACTGCAGAAAACAGCTGCAAGATAACATTTTACAAAGCCATAAAGCAAATAAGGCAAGGCTCCTTTTCCACAAGAGAAGCAGTGGAAGTTTGAGCCATGTCCAAAAAAGAGATGGGTTTCTACGAAAAAAATTCAAAAATGGACTTGCGCATCGAAAAAATAGTTAAAACGGAGCCAATTCCACAATCTAGAAACTTCATTAAACTCTCCATTGATGTGAACAAAGGCGAACTTCCACTTGAGATGGGAAGCTAAACAAAGTGAAACTTTGCCTCTAAAGATTGACCTTCACGTGCACACATGCTATTCTGATGACGCCACATCCTCTTTGGAAGAAGTCATATTTTATGCCAAGAAAAAGGGCCTAGATGGAATAGCAATCACAGATCACGATACTTTAAAAGGTGCTAGAAAAGCATCAAAGCTTGCCAGCAAAAAAGAGTTTATAGTAATTCCTGGAATTGAAGTGACAACATTCCAGGGTCATGTGTTAGGCCTCAACGTCAGCGAATTCATACCGCAAGACCTGAGTCTCGTCGAAACTGTTGAAAAAATTCATGAGGCAGCCGGAATAGCTATAGCAGCCCATCCTATAGTGTTCATAAAATCCCAAATAAAACAACAAATAGCATCAGCTTCAGATTTAGACGGAATTGAAGTAATTAACTCTTCAGCTTTTCCCTTCTTCCTTTCAACACGTCTAAGCCAAGCATTGGCGGAACGGCTAAAACTTCCTCAAACTGCAGGAAGTGATGCTCATCTTGCGAGTGAAATCGGAACTGCGTATACGATGATTAAGGCTGATTCTGATATTAACGAGATAATTGAAGCAATAAGAAACGGAGCTGTTACTCCTTTCGGAAGGGCTATTTCGTGGGAAACAAGGATTAGAAGAGGAGCCCTTAGCCTAAAAAGGTGGATTTAGGAAAGACTTACTCTTGGTAGTCTTCGATTTGGTCTAAGCCCAAATCCAGCGGCAAAGATTTTTCTGGCTCCGAATATGAACATTCGACATCATATAGTTGTGACATTATCGTTCCCAACTTACCAGACACAGTGGATGAGGATGCCTTTTGAGCTTCTGCTAATTCGGTTTTTAGCAAGCCTTCACGAAGGACTCTAGATTCTGCAGGTTGCAAGACGCTGTTAGGCGGTTTAGCCATTAGGCTTTTGTCCTCCAGGCTTCTACGTTGAGCATGTCTTTAATTGCTACTCTGATGGCTTCGGCTCTATTCGGATAGAATCTTTCGTTTACCAGCTTGTCCAATGCTTTAATATACGGCTCGGGAAGATANAGTGTGATTAGTTTCATATGCACCTCCTCCTAAAAGGTAGAATAAGAGAACAACATGAAGNGTTATATTGCCTTATATTAATATTGAAATATGTTTAAAACATGTTAAGCTTTTGACTTATAAAAGTTTCTATCATTTTTTTNTGNCTCGTTGCTGTTTCATGTTAATCACAAGCATTTAAGAATGTTTATGTTTTTCTTAAGTAATTAAAAGTTTGATACTATACANAATGGGTTTATCTTTCATTTGAGGCATACTTTGCGGTTTGGTGAATGAGCTAAATGAGCAAGCAGGTTAACCGAGTTTTCGTTAGGAGTTTTGGGTGTTCAGCGAATATGGCTGATGGTGAGTTTATAATGGGCTGTCTGTTATCGGAAGACTATGAAATTACTAACAGAATTGAAGAAGCAGATGTTCTAGTGTATAACACTTGTGCAGTGAAAACACCTACCGAAAACCGCATGATCGACATTCTAAAGAAGGTACCGAAAACAAAAAAGGTTATCGTAACTGGCTGTTTGCCTCTCATAAATTTTGGCAGACTCAAAAGGGAAGTTAGGTTTGATGGAATTTTAGGTCCCGCTCCAGGCCTAAAGATAGTTGAAGTGTTACGAAGAATCGCTCATAATGAACGAGTTATATTTCTGACTGGTAATGTCAAGCCTGGTTTGGACCTTCCGAGATGCTTCGAAAATTCGATTATAAGCATCATTCCAGTTGCCTATGGATGCTTAGGAGCCTGCTCCTACTGCTGCGTAGTTTTTGCGCGGGGTCGTCTACAAAGCTATTCTATCAATGAAATTGTTGATAGAGTGAAAAGTGATGTGGCTTCTGGAGCTAAGGAGGTGTGGTTAACCTCACAGGACATGGCATGTTACGGGCGAGATATAGGAGTATCTCTTGCTGATTTGTTAGAAGAAATCTGCAATACTGAAGGAACATTCCTAGCTAGGATTGGTATGATGACCCCAAACCATACATTAAACATTCTTGACAGATTGGTTGAAGCCTATCAACATAAGAGAATCTTCAAGTTTCTCCATCTGCCTGTTCAGAGTGGAGACAATGAAGTGCTAAGGCGAATGCAACGCTTCTACACCATTGAAGATTTCAGCCAAATAGTAGCAGTCTTCAGGAAAACCATACCGAAAATAACGATTGCAACAGACGTTATTTGTGGCTTCCCAGGCGAGACAGCTGAAGCCTTCGAAAAAACTATGCATCTCATAGAAAAGGTGAAGCCAGACATCGTAAATGTCTCCAAATTTTTCCCCAGACCAAACACGCCAGCCGAAAGGTTAAAGCCCAGAATCCCGCCAAGCAAGATAAAAGAACGAAGCAAAATAATGACTGAACTGGTCAGACAAATCTCGTCGCAGAAGAATCAAGCTTGGACAAATTGGAAAGGACAGATTCTCATTGATGAAAAGGGGAAAAAGCCAGATTCATGGATAGGTCGCAACTTCACGTATAAGCCAATAGTTGTGAAGAGTAAAGAATCATTGTTGGGGAGAACCGTAAATGTTCATGTTGTTAAAGCCTTTCAAACATATCTCAAGGCTGAGATTGCAATCAGGGCGCGCAAATGCAATAGCAAAGGGTTTACTATTAACTAGCGTACGAAAGTTTTTCATACCCAAAATCGACATTGATTAATAGATACACAATGTCTTCAGAACTTGGCATAGAAGCCGTTACAAAAAAAGCCGAAGATCAGGAGAAGAAATTCAACTGGCTTAAAGCAGCAAGGTCTTATGAACAAGCGTTACATTTTGAATCGTTAAGTGTTTCCTTTGCTGCTGAGACTTGGGAAAGAATAGGCTTTTGTTACGGTCAGGCTTCTGCCCAGACTGAAGACTTAGAAGAATTCAAGAAAATCAGGCAACTGGCAGTGGAAGCTTACAAGAGTGCTGCCAAGCTTTTTGAGAAGGAGGACAGTTTGAAAAATCAGGGCAAAAGTGCTCAGTGCAATGCAATGGCTGAATATGCGCGTTCCTGGCTGGCGTCTGATCCTTCAGAGAAAAGAAAGATTCTTGCTGAGTGCCGTCTATTCGGAAATAAGAGCTTAGAGGCATATGAAAAGGCTGGAGACGAACTGAGTTATGGAAAGATGTGTAATGACTTATTGTTGTGTCTTCTTGAGAGTTTATATGTTGCATCTGACTGGAGAGAAATGAGAAATATCGCTCAAGAAGGAATAGATTGCGCTGACAAGGCCATTGCAGTTTTGTCAAAGCTTGGGAATAAGAGTGAACTCCTTCGCGCCTATTTCACAGCGAGTCTTCAAAGCTGGAATGCACATGCATGCATGGAGAATAGAAAAGAACTTATGCGAAGAAGCTTAAGCTACTCGAAGAAAGCGTTGGAGCTCTCCAGAGAGGTTAATAACCCTTATTACATCGCTATGTCAAACTGGACAGCAGCCTTCTGCAACCTTCTTTTCACGGAGAAAGTTGAAACCGCAATTGAATATGCCAAGGAAATGCTGAAACAAGGCATGATCATAAAGGACAATTATTTGAAAGGTGTCGCGTCCTACATCCTTACATTTGCCACCAACTGGATGATTGAGAGGGAAGAAGACCCCGACAAAAGGAGAGAAGGACATAAAAACATCATTAAACACGCTGAAGATGCCATACGCTACCTTCAATTGGTCTCTCAAGATTTCTTCATTGCAGAAACCTACTTGTTCTACGCTGATGCGCGCGCGCACGCAGCACGCGATGTTGTAACAAGCTTAGAAGAAAAACGCGCCATGTTAAAAAATGCAGTAGAAATTGGACGCAAAGGATTAGAACACGCGACCCGTTCTGGTTCCCCAGACGCTGCGTGCTCTACTCTTCATGCTTTAAGCAAAGCACTGCATTTCTATTCTAATCTGGAAACCAGAAGAGATGAGAAGATAAAGCTACTAGAAGAGGCTCTGGTTCACAGAAGAGAATACGTCAATATCGCGGAAAGGTCGGCTCCGTCCAATGATTGGATTTGCGGCGTTGGCAAGAACTATGAGGGACTAATTAAAGCAGATCTTGCTAGAATGGAAACAGATGGGGACAAGAAAAAGGCTGTTCTTGAAGACGCCATCTCGGACATGGAAGACGGTGTATCACGCTGTGGGAAATGGATCGCATCTCGCCATGTACCGACGCTTTTAGCGGCTGTTGCAAGATTCGAAGACTGGTTTGGAGGAATACTGAACGAACTTCATCAATTGACTGAAGACAAAGAAATCCTAAGCAGAGCAAACAGTGTATACGAGGATGCATCTAAAAAATTCAAGGAAGCTAACTTGCCGAGTCGTCTCGCTGAAACCTACTGGAAGATGGCACGAAACCAAGACTACTTGGGTGATCACCAACAGGCTACAACGAATTTTGAAAATGCGTTCGCAGCGTATAAGGTTACAGCTCAAAAAATCCCACATTTCGTTGACTTCTTCTTGGACTATGCTGTTTATATGAAAGCGTGGAGTGAGATCGAGAAAGCCAAATTTGCCCATAAAAATGGAGAATACACGACTGCAATGAAACACTACGAAAAGACCGCAAACCTACTTAAGCAATCAAAATCATGGAGTTATCTGTCTTCAAATTTCCTTGCATGGTCACTTCTGGAACAAGCAGAAGATTTGAGTAGAAAAGAAAAAAGCACAGAGTCGATAGAAACCTTCAAGAAAGCAACTGAACTCTTTCGCGAAGCCAAGAGGACTCTTCGAGTTGAACTAGACAAAATTGAGAATACAGATGAAAAAGACCTAGCTGAGAGACTCATCAAAGCTTCAGACATCAGAGAAAAATACTGTCTTGGGAGAATTGCTGTTGAAGAAGCAAAAATCCTAGATAGGCAGGGCGACCACACATCGAGTTCGAGAAAATACGAATCTGCAGCAGAAACATTCCAAAAATTAGCGAAGGTCGATTCAGAGCAGACCCGCAAAGAGGTAAAACCACTAATTTGTATCTGCCAAGCCTGGCAAAAAATGATGTTGGCAGAAGCAAGAGCTTCGCCAATAATGTACGAAGAGGCAGCAGAACTCTTCAAACAGGCTAATGAACACACACTTGACCAACAGACAAGCTTGCTCGCCTTAGCCCACAGCAGCTTCTGCAAGGCGTTAGAAGCTGGAACGGAATTCGAAATCACTAGAGACACGATAATGCATTCAACGACCAAAAAACACATGGAAACTGCAGCAAACTACTACCTCAAAGCAGGCTTCAAAACCGCTTCAGAATATGCTAAGGCTACGCAACTCCTCTTCGACGCCTACGTTTATATGGACAATGCTAAGAAGGAGACAGACCCAGAAAAAGAGGCAAAATACTATACGATGGCTGAAAAAGTCTTGCAGACCTCAGCTGGATCCTACATGAAAGCAAACCACCCAGAAAAAAACGAGCAGGTTCAACGGCTTCTAGAGAAAGTTAGAGAGGAAAGAGAGTTGGCTGTGTCGCTAGGTGAAGTTTTGCACGCACCGACTATTACCTCATCAACAGCGAGTTTCGGCACGCTAACTCCGACTGAAGAAATGGCAGTAGGTTTAGAAAGATTTGAACACGCCGACGTTCAAGCCAAACTAGTTCAACACCAGAAAGAGATCAGAGTTGGAGAAGACTTCAACCTAGAAATGCAGATTGTAAACGTAGGAAAAGAAGCGGTTCTACTGACCAAGGTTGAGGAAATCCTTCCCTCAGGCTTCCAGTTAGTTGAAAAACCCGAATACTTCCACTTTGAAGATGCGTATCTCAACATGAATGGAAAACGGCTTGATCCAATGAAGACTGAGGAGATAAGACTTGTATTGAGGTCATTTGAAAAAGGCACTTTTGAAATGAGACCAAGACTTGTTTGCGTGGACGAAACTGGGCATNAAATGTTGCGCGGGCCCGAACCAGTAACGATTACNGTGTCAGAAGTTGTTCTTCCCGGTCGTATTACCACGGGATATGNAGATCTTGACAGCTTGTTGTTTGGTGGGATACCTGAAAATTACGCGGTCATTTTGACTTCACCTTCATGCGATGAAAGAGACCTGTTGATTAAGAGGTTTCTTGAAGCTGGAGCGAAAGATGGTCAAATCACGTTTTATGTCACTTTAGAGGCGAGTGGAGTAAGGGCTTTCGCAGAAGAGTTTCAGTCAAACTTTTACGTTTTCATTTGCAATCCTCGGGCGGACATAATGATCAAAAGCTTACCCAATGTTTTTAAACTGAAGGGTGTGGAAAACTTGACCGACATCGACATTGCGCTAACCAATTTTTTCCGCAGATTGGACGAGTCTATAAGTGGTCCTAGAAGGGCTTGCATCGAAATCGTCTCAGACGTTCTACTTCAACATCATGCCGTTACGACCAGAAGATGGCTAACTGGACTCATTCCAGATTTAAGATCAAAAGGTTTCACGACTCTGGCAGTGATAAATCCACTGATGCATCCTCCAGAACAAGTTCATGCAATTCTAGGTCTATTCGAAGGTGAGATCAGTATCTACGAGAAAGAAACCAAAAAAGGTCTGGAAAAATTTCTGAAGGTCAAGAAAATGTATAATCAAAGATATGTAGAGAGCGAATTGTTACTGAGAAAAGAAAGATTAGAGACATGAAGACGGTACGTGCACGTTTCCTTTGACTATACACGAAATATGAGAAATATTCGCTCACATCCGCCAACAGATAATTATAACCGTAGAAAAAATGGGAATTCTTGTTTGATTGAATAGTTTATGTTTGAAAAACTCGAGCTATTTTCTGGATAAAATCTGAAAGAAATAAAAAGAAAAGGGGGGAGAGATGAACAGAGATCTGCTTAGATTCCTGTCAGGGGGAGTTGCCACTTCACTCCTTGCCAAGAAAAGTACACTGTGACGCTGAAGGTGTATTTGAAATTGCTGAACGCCTGAACCTCGTCCCATGTCAGTGAACCGCTTATTTGATAATCAATGTGCACAGTTACGAAGACTTCTCCAGTGTCTGGCATAATTCCCTCAACTGTGACGTGTTTTTCATCAGGAGCAGTTATATCGAAGAGGTGAGTGATGTCTTCATCCCAGTCTGGAACCCAGCCGTTGGGATCCAGTCTTCCTGCATAAACGTGTACATCTAGAACAGGTGTGTTACCTATGTAGGCATGGTGCAATATGAAATTAGGCGAATCGAAGCAAGCATTTTCTTGATCTTGGGGCAAGTCAATCTCTATTCTTACAGGTTTGCCAGCTGTTCCATACTTGACCGTGTTGTAGTAGAACGAGCCAGGATTTGTCGAAGATAGCTTGTACATATCTGGGTCATCATTTGAGGGCGTGAACACGGCGTCAAACGACGATAGTTCGCATCTAAGGTCGCTAGTGTCACTTATTCGTAACATCTTGTAGTTGTAGAAGTCAAAGGTGAGGTCACCAGCGTTGTTGCCGTCCACGGTGAACTCATAGCAGATTGGAGTGGCATTCGCCCAACCCTCGTCTGTCTTAGCGATCTCGCAGACCTTGAAATTGCCCGTACCTATTCCAATCAACTCATAAGCGCCACCGTCACCTGTCTGAGTTTCAGCAATTTTCACGTCATCTCTGTAGAGTTCAATAGTCCACCCTCCGAGTCCTTCGTTTGTAGCATAGTTGTACTTGTGACCTTTGACCATGAATAGAGCTTCTTTGTTCACCATGCCTTCTTGATCTATTAGCTCTGGCCCGTATATGTCTGAGATCAACGTAAAGGCGTTGAATATGAAGAACTGCCAATAGATGTATGAGCCCATGGCGAATGATGTTTCGTAACGGAAGACATCGTATCCATTCACAGTTCCATAATGTAGTAGTTGTCCTGTTGTCCATGGGTCAACTGGATCGGGTGTATTGGGGTCTCCATCGGCGTCCGTAGTGTAGCTGACATAGAATTCCACATTTGGGGGCATAGATATTCCCTCAGTCACCCAAAGCTCGAAGTATTTTGGAAACTCATCCAATTTTACCTTGAAGTTGTCGGTCTTGGACAGCGAGGGAATGAAACCGAAGCATCCTTGACCTTCAGTGTGATGTTCAACCTTTGTCACCCAAACCTTGTAAACGCCTCCTTTCTTAGGTGTGTACGTGAATGGCCAAAGCTGTACTACAATTCCGTAGCCCCGAGTTGTGTCATGGTTCCACTTGTGTGTTCCCCCGTCAATATCGTACATGTATCCATCCTTGACTTCCAGCTTTCTCTCGGAAAGATCATCGGTGCTGAGCAGTGTTTTCCCTGGGGGGTCAGTAACCTGGAAGTAGTAGATACCGTCTGGTAGGCCTGCAGCTCCTTCTTTGTGTGGTCCTCCCGCCAGATAGACCTTTCTTGCGTTGGTGTACAGGTTTCCGTTAACCCGTTCTCCATAGGGATCTGTTGTCCAAACAGCTCCTGTTACTGAATCTATTCCTAAGACTGTTGAAGTTGACAAGAGAGCGCCTGTCAGTGAAAGCAGTATCACAATCAACATGATGGTTGCAGAAGTGTTGTAGAATTTAGCTGAACGTCTATTTTTCATGAATTTTTCTCCTTTCTCATATATACTATATATATCCATAATTAGAGTCGGCATATAAAAGCTATGAAAGTTTATTCTATACAAAAAGACTGCATGCAAAACGGAGATATGGAACAATGCAAAGACCACAGATTACCTTTTTTCATATTCATTCAGCAACGCAAAAAAATAAAAAAGAAGTTTTTGTCTCTTAGTTCTGCGAAAAACCAACTTCACGCGTGTTTGGGTATTTTTCTCTTATTTTGGCATCGGTTATTCTTGCAATCATCGCATTAGAGATCAGCACATATTTGACTCCTGTGAGTTCAGCTAGATTGGCTGGTTTCTGATCCTGAGTCACAAGAAGCAAGTTGTTCTTCTTTGCGTATTCTATGATTTCCCTGTCTTTGGCGCTCTTCAATCCCGCATCTTGAACAGTTAACACATCCCATCCCAGAATCTCAAAATATTCTTTCAAGCCAGCGTACATTTCATCAAGGAGAAGCCTCAACAAGATCGCCTCATTACGTTTATCTGTTGTCTGCGTTATTCTGATTGGATGCTCCGCTTTAAATCTTACATTGTTGACGCGCGCGAACAGGTTTTTGCGTGAATAGCCTATCTAACTATTGAAACGTATCGAACTTCGGAATAACCACTTTATTGCTGCCACTTCTTAAGCTAATTACAGCTAGAGAAAGGAGAATGCCCTCTTTGCCCAGTGACACCGTTGTTGCCAGTCTAGATGTCGTCGTACGCATTCTTGAAAACCCAGATTGGAACAAGAAAGCTAGAAAGGTGAAGACTTTGAAGGAGATGCGCCAAATAATCCTAGATTTCTGTAAGGTCAACGGAATAGTAGTAAAGATAGACGGAGAAACATTGTGCACTTAATCATGACATTCACGCGCAAGAGTGTTTTCCTGCGCGCCATCTTTCTGTATAGATTCTATAGAAAACCAGTGGTTTCTAGCCGAGATGAACAAGAAGCCTTGATGAAAACGATCTGTGGAACTTCCGTTTCACCTTTTCTATGGGCTCTCCCAGCACCGTTATCTCTTCTAGATTGCATGTTCCAAGTCCTTTCTCCTCTGCCAAGACTAGGTGTTTAACATCGGTTGGCGGTATGTCCATCACCGCGGCACCAACTGCGTCAACTGCCACTGGATCTGTTCCTGCAATGACCAGATTCATCTCTACGGGGTTTCCGCTGGTCTCGTGTCCTTCGCCTGCAATTATCCCGTCGACGACCGATATGCTAGGTCTCAGAATAGATGCTAAGTCAGCAATGTTGTGGCTGAGTTTCCCCTTGTGCATAGAGCCTTTAGAAGCTAGGGCGCCCATCATGTTCTTCAAACTCAACGTGACGGTTGCCATTCTGTGAGGCTTAAGCTTAGGAACACTGATTATAGTGCTTTCCAGAGCGGTCTTGGCGACTCTGATCTTTCTAAGAGACAACGGATTACGTAGGTGTACTTCTTTAAACTTGTCTTTGTTAAGATCAACCAATTTCACGGACCATCGTTCAGCGACTGCATCAACACCTGCAACTATGAAAGCTTGAAGAGTGTCTGCAAATCCGCTTCCCTCACCGATGATAATCTCTTCTATCTTGCGTTCTCTCAAGAACTTGACGATTCCCTCTATGACTCTGCTGTCAGTTGTGATTCCAGTTGAAGGGTGCTTCGAATTTATGTAGTTGGGCTTGATTAAAATAGGCTTTCTTCCGGACAGGACGTTATCTATATCAGCCCCCAGCATTTCAAGAGCTTTAACAGTCGTTTCGACAGGAAATGTTCCCTTTACAATGGCAACCCTGCTCATCTAACATCACTTACCACTTCAAACACCACGCTGCGATTTGAACTTATCTTTTATTCGGAAACACGTAGTATCAGTGGAAGTAGTGGTTAACTCTGGTCAATGGGACAATTGGGCAAAGTTCAATTATCAGAATTCGTATTCAGACTAATTGTGAATGTCAAAACTGTAATCGGGTCAATAGCCATCGCGGTTCTCTTCTTCTTCGGCTTAGTTTTCGCTCTAGCCTCGGTTTACGCGCCTACAAGACTAATCGTTTCTGCTCTATTGTTTGTTGTTGGCTTCGGAATTGCTTACTATGTAACTAGAAAGCCAAAGACGATAGTCCAGAGGTTGGAATTGTCAGGCCAGATGAAGGCGGTTGCACTCAAGTGTCCCAACTGTTCAGCTTCTGTAAGCGCTAACAAGATCAAAATTGTGTCTGGCGTGCCATATGCAACTTGCCCCTATTGTGGACAAACGTTTGAGGTAGCAGAGGAACCAAAATGGTGAAGACCCATTCTTTGCTGATCACATTATCTGCCATACTCATTTTAGTAACGCTGGTGGGCACCGCAAAAGCACAGAGACAGTATCATCTGGAACACGAATGGGTAAAAATATGGATAAATCCAGAAAACGGAAGCATCGACCTACTCTACGACATAAATATAACACTGGATTCTGGCGATGCCATAAACTTCGTATACATTGGTCAACCTAAACGCGACTTCACGATAGGAACTGCGATGGATCAATATGGTCACACACTTGCGACCAGTGACGAGAGTTCTGGAAGCGATTACAAGGTGCGTGTTAACCTTTACGAGCCCTTAACAGCTGGGCAAAACGTGAGATTCAACTTCACCACAAACGTTGCCGGCATGATATATGAAGATACACAAACCAATGTTGGCATGAAGTTCATTCCTACTTGGTGGGAAGAAGCAAGAGTGCTCGACCTTCAAGTGCAGATTGTTTTGCCTCCCGGAGTTACCGAAAATAACGTAACAACAACAGAAGAACTTTGGGACGGCACGCTTCCTGAGGATGACCGATTATCAATTTTCTGGCAAAGAGGAGATCTTTCGCCGAATCAGAAATACACTTTTGGAGTTTCTTTTCCAAAAGAATATGTGCAGAGTTACGAGACAAAGCCGACCGGCGTAGTTGCCTTTTTGCAACAATATGGACCTGCGCTTCTGATATTTGGAGTTTCGGTCGGGGTAATAGGCGCCGTCGTCTATGTGGTTCGTAAGAGACCATATCTGATTCCGACAATTAGCATGGAAACCCTTGGAATAAGACGTGGTTTGACAGCCGTAGAAGCTTCTTATCTCCTCGACGTGAAGCCTACAAGGATAGTCACGGAAATCCTCTACAGCCTCTTAAAGAAGAGAGCTGTGTGGGTTGAGTCCACAACTCCCGCGCTCAAACTGAAAGTCATGCAGCCATTTCAGGACAAGACAGGGACACCAGAGACTCCTCTTCGATACTACGAAATCGACTTTCTAAACGCGATCAAAGAAGACGGAACACTTGATGAACAGAAACTGGCACAAACAATTATGTTTCTCAGAGATAGTGTTGAAGAGAAACTGCGTGGATACTGCAGACGCGACACAATCGACTACTATAGCAAAATCGTGGCTAAGGCTTGGGAACAAGTGGAACAAGCAGGCACACCAGAGTTAGCCTCTAAAGCATACGACGAACAACTGTTGTGGCTGTTCCTCGACCCAAACTATCAATCGCGCACACAAACAGCGTTCCGCGACAGAGCCTTTGACCCAAGTCCATTCTGGCTATGGTACTGGTACAGCTACAAACACTATCACCCCAAACCCACATACAAACCAAACATAAACGCACCAACCAAAGCGGCAAAACCGCCCACAATTCCTGGTGCAGATTTCGCGAACAACATTGCAACGGCTGTCGAAGGCACCTCGAACAAGATTGTTACCAACCTCGAAAAATTCGCCAACGCAATTATCCCAATGCCAGCTTCAAAGGCTTCAACAAAACCGGCTCATCACAGATCCAGCTGCGTATGTGCCTGTGCGACCTGTGCGTGCGTGTGCGCTTGTGTATCGTGCGCTTGCGCCTGTGCGAGTGGAGGAGTTGGCTAAGAGGAGGCAATTGCGGATTATGAGCTTTGTACGTAAGGTGTTTCGTGCGTCTAAGATTCCTCAAGGCCGCTACGCTTATCGGGGAATAGGCAGTTTCACGGGTTTAGCTCTTCAGCTTCGTGTGGAGCCTGATGGTCAGGGAATGTTAGTCATCAACGCTAACACGGTTCTATATCTGAACGAGACAGCTACAGCGCACGCCTTCTTCTTCATGCAAGGCATGACAACGGATGAAGCTGTTAGCAAGATCAGGCACATGTATCGAGTGGACAAGAAAACAGCAACGGATGACCATGAGAGGCTGATTTATACCGTGAGCACGTTGGCACAGACTGAGGAAGTATGTCCCGTATCTTTTCTCGACGTAAAGACTGTGGAACCTTTCACCCAAGAGTTTTCAGCACCCTTACGTGTGGACTTGGCAATTACCTTTCGGTGCCAGAACAACTGTGTTCACTGCTACGCTGGCGGACCACATGAGACTACTGAACTCACCACAGAGCAATGGAAAGAAGTAATTGATCGCCTTCATCAGATCGGAGTGTTCATCCTAACCTTCACAGGAGGCGAACCAACCCTGCGTGAAGAATTGCCAGAACTGTTACTTTATGCGCAAAAAAAGGGCATAGTCACCGGACTTATCACTAATGGCAGAAAACTTAAAGACCAAACTTACGTTGAAATCCTTGAGAAAACTGGACTAGACTTCATTCAAGTGACTCTTGAATCTCATAAGCCTGAGATCCATGATAAAATGACAGCAACCAAAGGAAGCTGGAAGGAAACCGTCGCTGGAATCAAAAACGTCATTCCAACACAGATCTACGCGACAACGAACACTACACTGAGCAAACACAACGCCTCAAATTTCCTAGAAACTATAGATTTCCTAAAGAAGCTCGGAGTTGCCGCTTTCGGATGCAATAGTCTTATCTATTCGGGAAAGGCCAATGCGATAAGCGAAGAATTCGTCTTGCCAATCGACACATTGAGAGAACTCTTACCCAAGATCCACGAGAAAGCGAATAAACTCGGATTGAAGTTTCTGTGGTACACTCCTACTCAGTACTGTAGTTTCGATCCTGTTAAACTAGGTTTAGGTGTCAAATCGTGCACGGCGGCGATGATCAACATGTGTGTTGGGCCAGAGGGCGACGTTTATCCGTGTCAAAGCTACTTTGAGAGTCTGGGTAACATCCTTAAAGATGATTGGCAAGGAATCTGGAATCATCCGCTTGCGGTGCGAATAAGGAAAAGAGAATACGTAGAGCTGAAATGCAAGGACTGCCCGCAACTGCAAATCTGTGGAGGAGGATGCCCACTGGAACTGCAAAAAAAGAACTACATCTGCGCCGAAGCTCAGTAAACTTCTGCAACTGCAAAAAATGTGTATATGCACGCGACGACTATTCAATGTGAGAAATGAGGAAAAGTCTTAGCAAAACCAAGGGAATAAGTAGATATTTAGAACGGGTGATGGACTTGAAAGTAGCTGTCAGAGAATACTCATCCAATGACTTTTCCCGAGTTAAAGAACTGATACTGAAAGCAGAAAACTTTGGGGAGCCATTTCTAGAAACTGAACTGTTGAATATCAAGAAAAACACTTCTCTGGGGTTGGGTAAAGTCTTCGTTGCAACGCTGGAAGACGAAGTTATCAGTTACATTTCACTGGGTAGAAGAGTTTTTGCGTTGATGGTGGATTCCATTATCGTTGACCGAGACTATCAAAGAAGAGGCGTGGGCAGAAAGCTTATTGAAAAAGCAAGAGAGTACGCAAAATCACAGGGTTGTCATGTACTCCGAACTGATACAGGGACTTTCATGGATTACGCCATAAAGTTTTATCTTTCCTGTGGTTTTGAGCCATGTGGCTACGTGGAACACGACTTCAGCCTCAGCTCAAAGCAGATGCACTTCTATATGGATTTAACGAAGGAAAAGAAAGGAGCCAATTCTATCTAAGTCTGATTGCGCATGAATTTCTGGTGAAAAGAAGTATTCAATTTTGCTCCAGTAACAATTTGTGCTTTCTCTTGTTGTTCTCAACTTGTAATGTCTGTGCGCTGGATATTTCCCGTAAGGGTGTGATAAAAGGTTGGTTTTGTTTCTTTGAGGTTTTAGCCTCCGCCTACTGGTGGCAGTATGGCGAGGATATCATTTTCTCTAAGTTTTGTTTTGAGTCCCTGCTGGGTTGTTGTGCTCTTGCCGTTGATTAGAATGCTCAAGTGTCCCCGCACTGTGCCTTTTTCATCGTATAAGTAGCGAGTGAAATTTTCACCATGCTTTTCTCCTAGTTGTTGAAGTAGTTCGTTAACTGTAGTGGCGTCGGACATTTCTATCTGCTCTTGTGGCTTGCCAACTATTTCTCTTAGAGTGGTGAAAAACTTCACTGTCACCTTCATTTGGCGGGTTCCTCTTTGTTCACCATCTGATTAATCGTCTCTTCCATGTTGTGTCCCTGTACGCAGACCATGATCTTTTTTACACCAGCCACTTTCTTGGCGACATTTCTGATATCCATTGAAAACCTGAAGGCAATTGGACAGAAGGGGCTTGTTGGCACATACTCGACTCTGATAAAGCCGGGCGATTCTTCTTTGACCTCAGTGATCATCTTCATCTGTCCAAAGGTCATGCCAGTTTCTGGGTCGATAATCTTCTCCACTTCAGTACGCACCTTGTTTTCCAATTCTGTCAAATTTCTGGCCTCTTCAAGGATTGTAACCACTTAAGTTGCGGGCTTAATAAAGTTGCGGATTATTGTCTATGTTTATGTATAGACTTCTGTTGGTACATTCTCCAACTCAAAGCCATGGTTTTAGGATGAGACGCTTTAGCCTCATCCAATCTGCTTAAAGCTGTGTTTTGCGGAGCTTTCAAAACCGTTTCTGGCTTTGAATAGGCTTCTTCAGATATTTTCCTTGCTATATCCGCAAATCTGTCTAACTCTTCCTTTTCAAAAGACTCAGTTGGCTCGATCATAAACGCTTCTTCGACGATCTGGGGAAAATATGCAGTAGGTGCATGCACGCCGTAGTCCAGCATTCTTTTGGCAACGTTCAAAGCCCTCACACCAGTTTCTCGATATAGCTTCTTTAAACTGAAAACGCATTCGTGCTTTCTTGGTCTGCCTTTGGCAAAAGGAAGCGCGAAACCACGAATAGAACTTAGCTTTTTAAGGAGATAGTTGGCGTTTAAAACAGAAACTTCAGCCGCTTCTTCTAGTCCCTCCGCACCTAAGCTTAGAATGTAAGCGTAAGCTTTCAGCAAAACAGCCACGTTTCCGTAGAAGCCTCTAATTCTACCGATGCTTTGAGGCTTGTTGTAATCAAGATAGTATCTTTTGCCGTCGAAGACAATCCTAGGCGCAGGAAGATACTCCTCCAATTCCTTTGAGACGCCAATGGGCCCAGCGCCTGGTCCTCCACCACCATGAGGGGTACCAAATGTTTTATGAATGTTAATGTGAACAATGTCGAAGCCCATGTCGCCGGGTCGAACCTTGCCCAAAATGGCGTTCAGGTTTGCTCCGTCGTAATATAGTAGGCCTCCTGCCCTGTGCACGATGTTGGCGATTTCTTCGATGTCTTTCTCAAAAACTCCAAGAGTATTCGGATTCGTTAGCATTAATCCTGCTGTATGTTCTGAAACGGCTGATTTTAGGGCTTCTAAATCTACGCAGCCTTCTTGGTTAGATGGAACAACGACGATTCTGAACCCCGCCATGGTTCCGCTCGCTGGATTTGTTCCATGCGCCGAGTCTGGCACAATCAGTTCTGTTTTCTCTTGTATGTTTCCGCTAGATTTGTGATGTGCTCTCATAATCAGGGCGCCGAGAAACTCTCCCTGCGCCCCTGCTGCAGGCTGCAGGCAAACTTCGTGGGTTCCAGTGATTTCTGCGAGCCATTTTGCCAATGTGTATAAGATTTCGAGAATGCCTTGGACTTTGCTTTCGTCTTGATATGGGTGAAGCGCATTTAGAGACGATAAGTTGGCTAGGAATTCGTTGAGTTTCGGGTTGTATTTCATTGTGCAGCTTCCAAGTGGATAGAACCCCAAGTCTACTCCATAATTCATTTGCGAAAGACGTATGTAGTGTCGTACAACTTCCACTTCAGACAATTCTGGCAGTTCTGGAAGGTTTTGTCTTAACATTTCTTTCGGCAAATCAGCAAGCGCATTGCCTATTTTCTGTCTGATTTCTTCTTCAACTTTTGGCACAATGTGTCCTCTTCTTCCTTTGCGTCCCAGCTGGAAAATGACTGGTTCGTTCCAGTAGGCTTGTTTAAACATTTCAACTCTTCCTGCCCAAAACGTTTTTCAATGCCTGAGCTAGGCGGTCGATTTCTTCTTTGGAATGAGTTTCAGTGACGCAGTAAAGAGCGGTTTTGCCCAACTCTGGAAACTCTTTTGTTAGATCCTTGCCTCCGTGAACTCCATGCTTCAACAGGTTCTCATGAATATCCCGCACTGTCATTTTAGCGGAGTCGAAGTTCACTGTAAACTCTTTAAAATGAGACGACTTGAAGAGAGGTACTTTGACTCCCTCTATTTCTGCCAAAAGTTGCATAGCGTAGCGTGTTTTAAACATTACAACCTCGCCTAACTCTTCCAGTCCTCTGGGTCCAAGTAGAGCCAGATAAACGGCTGAGGCGAGAGCACACAAGGCTTCGTTTGTGCATATGTTAGACGTTGCCTTCTCTCTACGAATGTGTTGCTCTCGAGTCTGTAACGCCATACAGAACCCTGTCTTGCTTTCGTCCATAGTCGTCGTCATGCCTATAACGCGCCCGGGCATTTGCCGTATCAGTTGTCTGTCGTCTCGGCAAGCAAAGATGCCTAGCAATGGTCCACCGTAATTCATGTGATTCCCCAGCGGTTGTCCTTCACCCACAACGATGTCAGCGTTATATTCGCCCGGCGGCTCCAAATCCCAAGCGAAATAGGATCAACCCCAACAATGAACAGGGCTTTATGGTCATGGATTTCCTCGGCGATTTCCCTGACTTTGGTTTCGATGAAACCGAGGTAGCCTGGGTTTTCGATGTACACGGCTGCGGTTTTGTTTGAAATTTTCCTTTTCATGTCTTCAATGTCTAGTTGTCCAGTTTCAGAATCATAGCATACTGGTATAATCTTTAATCCAGCTGGCTCAGCGTATGTACGTAGTGTGGCGAATCTGTCAAAATGAATTATTCTTGGAATCAGAATTTCTGTTCGTCGAGTTAGTCGGGCCGCCATACGTGCGGCCTCTCCCAAGGCTGAGGGCCAGTCATACATCGACGAGTTGGCAACATCCATTGCTGTAAGTTCACAAATCATGCTTTGATACTCAAATAGACCTTGAAGGATTCCCTGTGAAATTTCTGGTTGATAAGGCGTGTATGAGGTTGAAAATTCGGGTCGCTGAACAATAGCATCTACAACTGCTGGCACATAATGAGGCCAACAACCTGCGCCTAAGAAAATTGGCATATCTCGGCTGGTTTTGTTTTTGGCCAAAAGTGTCTCCACATGTTTTTTGACTTCGTGTTCAGAGGCTTGAGCCGGAAGATTCAATCGCCTTCTTAGACGAAACGCTTGTGGCACATCAACGTAAAGTTCTTCGATACTCTTGATTCCTATCTCCTTCATCATTTGTTTTTTGATTCTGGCCACGGAGTTTGGAATGTAAGAGTGTACGAATCCCTCTTCAGCCACGTTCCCACCAGCGGCGAATAAGCATAATCTAACCATTCTTTTGCTTAAGCTTTTTTGAAACACCATATAAACTTGCAAATCAAAGAATCTATTAATACTGGAGAAAAAGGCGTTTATCTCAACAAAAATCAGGCATCACAATGCCAATTGCAGGTGTCCTACTGATTTTTCTCGGGTTTTTGACAAGTTTCATGACCTCTTAATAAAATCTAAGTCATTCTCCTCTCAAAGGACAATGATACGTTTTTTCTCTCTTCAAGAACAAGAGTAGTGTAAGTGTCTATGATTTCCTTCGACTCGTAAAGCTTCAGCAAGAAGGAATTATATTCAGAAACATCGCGCACTCTTAGAATAGCAAGTAATCCATAGTCTTCGCCTGTTCTATAAAGATCTGTAATTTCATCCATAAGAGCTAAAAAGTTTCGGGCAATGTCGTCGTAGGCGTTCGGGTTCACCTTTATACGAACTATAAACTTGGAGTTGAAACCAAGTCTGGACCAGTTAACAATCATTGTGTGTCCTAAAATGACACCTTTTTCTTCAAGCTTTGTCAGCCTTTTAAACACCGTTGGCTGCGAAATCTGCATACCAAAACTGCGTAACAACCTGCTAAGTTCCATTGTGGAGAGCGAACGTGAAGATTCTACATATTTTGCTTGATGCAACAACACATCCAAGATTTTGAGGTCAACGTCGTCCAAGTCTGAAGGAGACTCCACTTCTTTGAAGGTGAAAGGAATACCTGTCTCTTTGTAAATGCGAATAGCATCCACTACCCTGTATTTCTTGAAAAAACTTTTCGACATAACCTCATCTGCCATTTTAAGTACACGCCTAAAATTCGCATCGTCAAACATTCTGAATCTCCCGAAAAGGGAATACTCCCCCGTGATTCCGTCGAGGATGTCACATGACTCCGTTTTCTCGAGCATTCTAGCCAACCAAGGCTCATGGGGATTTGTTTTAAACTCGAAAAACACAGTTCTTTTCAATCCCACCAAAAAGGGATTCAAAACAACAGTCGGTCCCGAAATAAATCCTTCCTCAAATAGCTTTCTTATTCTATTTTTCACTGCAAAACGTGACAGCCCCGTTTTCTCACCTATATAGGTGAGTGCTACCCTGCAATCCTTTACAAGTTCCTTCAGAATTAACGAGTCATATTCATCTAAACTCATAATGTTTCATCTCGAATAAAATGGCTATTGACAGATGGATTATTGCTCATTTTATTAAGATTCATCAAAAGATATAAATATTTCGTGAGACAGCTTTCTGATATAGTGAAGCATTATGGAATTTAAAGTAAAGGATATTTCTTTAGCCGACAAAGGTGCTCTGCTCGTTGATTGGGCTTCTGCACATATGCCTGTTCTAAATCAGATTAAACGTCGTTTTGAACAAGAGCAACCTTTGAAAAACGTCGCAATTGGAGCTTGTCTACACGTAACCAAGGAAACTGCTGTTCTTGTTGAAGCTCTTATGACAGGCGGAGCGAAAGTTGCCTTATGCGGTTCTAATCCACTTTCAACCCAAGACAAAGTTGCGGCTTTCTTGGCGAATAATGGGGTCGAAGTTTACGCTTGGCGTGGAGAAAACACAGAAGAATACTATTGGTGTGTGAACAAGGTAATTGACAATAAACCTCACATAACGCTCGACGATGGCGCCGACCTCGTAGGCACAATTCACAAGGAAAGGACCGAAATGCTAACCAACGTAAAAGGAGGTACAGAAGAAACCACGACTGGTGTTATGCGCCTGAGAGCTATGGAAAAGGCTGGCGCACTCAAGTATCCTATAATAGCGGTAAATGATGCATACACAAAGTATCTGTTTGATAATCGATACGGAACTGGACAAAGCACAATAGACGGGATTTTACGAGCCACAAATGTTCTACTAGCTGGAAAGAACCTCGTGGTTTGCGGCTATGGATGGTGCGGTCGCGGTCTCGCCAATCGAGCAAAAGGCATGGGCGCCCATGTCATCGTAGCTGAGGTTAACCCAGTAAGAGCGCTTGAAGCAGTCATGGACGGTTTTGAGGTAAAGTCTATGACTGAAGCATCAGCGATGGGTGACATCTTTGTTACGCTCACTGGAAATACAAGTGTCATTCGGAAAGAGCACATGCTCAAAATGAAAAATAATGCAATATTGGCCAATAGCGGACACTTCAACGTGGAAATCAGCCTACCAGACCTCAAGGGCATATCGACCTTGAGAAGAACTCTTCGACCAAACCTTGAAGAATACAGCCTCCAGAACGGAAGAAAGCTTTACCTTCTAGCCGAAGGAAGACTGATAAATCTCTCTTCCGCAGAAGGACACCCCTCGGAGGTCATGGACATGTCCTTCGCCAACCAAGCTTTATGTGTGGAACATTTAGCCAAAACTGGTAAGATGGAACCAAAGGTGTATAGCGTGCCAAGGAAAATTGATGAACTCGTAGCTAAGCTTAAATTAAAAGCAATAGGCATCAAAATCGATGAGATCACTGAAGAGCAGAAAGAATACACTGCCACATGGGAAGCCGGAACTGTTTGATTTCTATGGCAAACCTTATAATAGGGTTGCTTGATAAAAATGGCTACAATGGTGGTGACTTATAGTGAGTAAAGACCAAGCGATAGGCGGGTTGATATTCATAGTTTGTGTGGTTATTGCGATAGGATACATTGCTGGACTATTCTTTTATGATCCTTGGATCCAGGATTGGCTTGACGCTTCGTTTAATCTTGAGTGGTCAACGAGTGGTGTCCGATACTGGTTAGTTGCAGTTCCAGTGCTTATCGCCTTTGTCGCTATACTAGGCATAGGCGCCTGGATTGGCTGGACAATGGCAACGACTCCGCCTCCGAAACCAATAGAAGAGATTGAAGCGGAAGAGACGAAGCAAGAGGAAGAGAAAAAGGAAGAATAATGGAAGAGACTAGCGACAAGCCTCATTTACTTCTCTTCTTCATATCTTCCTAAGCTGGGATGCCCCAAATGAAAAAAGTAAAGGGTCTAATTCTTTGCGGAGGCCCCGGCAAAAGACTTCGTCCAATCACATACTATATTCAAAAGGCTATGATTCCTCTTGGGTTAAGGCAAAAACCAATGCTGGAATATGTGGTTCGACTCTTAAAATTTCATGGAATTTTTAATCTATATTTTCTTGTTAATTATAAGGCTGAACAGGTTATGAATTATTTTAATGATGGTTCAAGATTTGGCGTGACCATTTCTTATTTGCATGACGACCCCATGTTTAAAGGAACGGCAGGTTCCGTGCTTAATGCTTATGATAAGGGACTTCTAAATACTGACGATCGATTTGTTGCATATTACGGAGACATCTTAACCATTATGAATCTCAAGGATTTGTTAAATTATCACAAAAGGAAAAAAACTGCAGCAACAGTTGCTTTAGCTTCTGGCTTTACGGTTAGAGTTGGGTTAGCCGACATGGAAGAAAATGGTAAAATTAAGGGATTTGTTGAAAAGCCGAAGTTAGAAAAACCTGTGAGCATAGGAATAATGGTTTTTGAAGGAGAAACTCTGGAGGATATAAAGGAATTAAAGGGGACAAGACGAAGTTTAGATTTAATGAGAGACGTTATTCCTCATCTCGTGAAAATAGGCAAACCAGTTTACGGCTATCTCTCTGATGCGTTTTGGTATGATGTCGGCAGCATAGAGGCATACGAGAAGTTAGACCACAAACAAGTCGAAAAAATGATGTCCTATCTTTTTGAATGAAAACCCCGTTAGACTTATTGTTTGAATGCAAAGAGATTATAAATCTAAAAAACTTACAGCACTTTAGCCTCAAGACAATTGATGCACAGCACGCGGAAGGTTAGCTATGCCCAATCCAACTTTGATTCTCCCCCACGTGATCAAGGGTAAGGCTAGGAAGAAACCTTTCAATCTTGACATGGAAATCTCTGCTATTCTTTGCCTCGCTGAAGCACGAAGGAAGAAACCTGGAATAATAGATGTATCTTCCGAGAAGATTTCTTTCATTTCCAAACTGCATTATCCGATATGGGTTGTTCCTTGGAAAGATTCCTTCTTGTTTGTAGACGGTTTGGGAATTTTTTCCTACACTTTTCCTTATGTGAAACTTCCAGACGTAGAGCTCCTTACAGAGGAAATAGAGAGAAGCGTAGCTAATAAGAAGCAGTTTCGTAATGCTTTGAGAGGACATGCTCAAACATTTGAAAAGCCCGAGTTAACTCGAATCTCTTTGGAAGCGATTTTCGCTGAAGAAAAACTTCTGCCTATTCTAAGTGAGTATTTTAAACAAGTCTCCGCTCTGAAAGAAAGGCGAAGTGAACGTGTGGCATTAATACCTCCTAAACTTAATGAAAAGACAGCGTCAGAGAAGGCGAAGAAGGCAGTGGATTTATGGAAACAGATTCAATCCGAAATCAAAGGTCTGCAATATGCCATCAGCGCTCTAAACGAGAAAACAAGCTTTGAAGAGGAAATGATTCTTCGTGAAATCGGACACATACAGGAACTTTACGAAACCAAGATTGCTCCTTTAAAGCCTATCGTTGAGAGAAAAATAGAAAAATTGCTTTTGAAAAGAGATGCCAAAATTGCCAAGTTAGACAAATCCATAGAGCGGAAGTTAACGGCTAGACTAAAAGAGAAAAGAAGGCATGAACGTGAACTGGAAAGGCTGGAACGAAACCTAATAGAATACAGGAAAAGGCTGAAAATAAGTAAGAGCAGAGGCGACGATGTTAGTGCGTCCAAATGGGAACATCGAGTGAAAGTCCATCAAAACAAGCCTTCGGAAACCAAGAGAAAACTGCAGTCTGAGTCGGAACTGATTGAAAAGATTCGAAGACAAGGCGAGCTTGAGGCCCAGGAGATAAAGGCTTCTTATCAACTTCTAGTTGAAAGCGAGAGAAAAAAGATTTTAGACATTGAGGCATCTCGACAGCTTGAAGTTGAATCTAGAAAAAGGGAGATTGAAGAAATGAAAGCAGACGTATCAATCATAACTGGGCAGATTCGGCGGCTAATCGAATTGAAAAGATCTGAAGCCACTAGTATTGCGAAAGCCACAATTCCGCATAGAATTGAGGAAAACATGCTTTTGTGTTTGCCCTTCTATCTAGTTCAATACGAAACAAAGGAAAAAACCAGATACCTCATGTTTCCGCCTGCGGTAGCCATGGATTTCAAAGGAATTGTTAGGAAGCTTCAAAAAGCCCTTCACAGATTCAGCATCCAATCCCGTATTAGGCTGCTTTTGCGTTCAAAGTCGACGGCACTGGAAGAGATGTTGAAAAGGGTTTTGCTTGAGAAAATTCGAGGAGACAACAACCTTGAAAAAGCTGTTTACGAACTTGGAGTTTCAAACAACATTCTTCACAGTTCGGGTTTTGAAGAAATGATAACCAGGGGAACTGAAGAGTTGAGGAACGAAGGCTGGATAAGCCGAGAAGAAAAAGAAGATCTCTTGAAAACATATCTTTAGTGCTTTTTTTCATATCCGCATGCCTTTTGGCATTCTGTGCACATTAGATGAGAGTTTTTCGTTAAAGATGGTTCATACAGTTTTGGCTCTTCAGCATATTGGAAATTTCCTTATCCAGTAGGTGCGTTATTTTGTTGCTTTTACAAGCAATGCTGGAGGCGATACTTCACCCCATCTAATGACCATCTTCATAGCTTCATTCCATGCTTCTCTTGCTTCTTCTCTTTCACCTTCAGGTAAGAATGGAAGATAGCGGTCTATCCAGAATAATGGCGGGGCTGCACTCCAATTGTAATTAAGTTCCTTGACCTTGATTTCCTTAAACCCTATCCGCTGAAACATATCGACTATCTCATCCTTTGACATAAAATCCAGCTCTCCTGAAGTGTATTTGACCTTGCATCTGAACATTTTTAGATGCGCTTCTTGAGCCTTAGTCCGTGCGACAGGTAGGCTCTCAACAACTACGACACTTCCGCCTTTCACAACAACCCGTTTCATCTCCTTGATCGCGGCTTTGATTGAGCTGGAGTTCTGGAAGTTCCGAATTGCATGGACTGTTGCTGACACAGAAAACGAAAAGGACTTGAACGGTAAACGTCCGGCATCGGATTTGACGCTTAAGACTTTGTCAGTCAAATTAAGTTCACGGATAGACTCTGAGAAGTTCTTCCACCAACCATGACGCCCAAGGCCATTCATCAGATCTGCACCTACAATAGATTTACAGAGTTTGGCAGCTGCGATCGTGAAATATCCTCTGCCGCAACCAACATCTAGCACCTCATCATTCTCATCTAACTGAATCTCTTGGGCTACCGCCATTCGCTCTGAACCGATATCTGATAGATTATATACGTCCCACCATGATATGCCATATTCTTCAGAGAACTCAGAAAGAATCTTTCCACACTCTTCAAGATATTTTTGAAAATCTTTCATACGAACTGTCTTGCTGAACACGTGAGCTGGAAACTCAACTGGAACTTCCAACTTCTCAGCGAGTCTAGGAATGGATTGCATCCCCAAAACCTGCAAGTTAAGTCCCATATAACCACACCTAAGATAGACTTTCTTGCCTTATTCAGTTTATTAATCTAAGAATTTTATTATCCTCAAACTATTAAGGTTGACAACCTAAAAGAGGAGTTAAAAATATAGGATTTCTCCTTAGATTAGGTTATAAATGTGCAGAGCTAATTCCAAAATGGAAGGGGTGTAGGTGACTACCGAAGACAAAATCGTGGAAAGGAAACTTCTTTTAAAGCGTGCCTTTTCACTAAGTAAGTTATTTGAAATCGGTATGAACCTAAACCTTGCCTTTTTTAACCGTTTCTCCAGTCAGTGGGACATCGATGAAGATGAGGCTGCCTTAGAAATAGCCTCTAACATAAGTGAAGCACAGCTTAAGCAAGTTTTTGATAAGTTTAAGCCCCGGAAATGGACTGCTTTTAGAGGTCAATATTACACGTTTGAGAATGGAACTTTCCTATTGGAAGGCTCTTGGAAAAATCTCCAAGCAAACATTCGTCAAGTAAAGCAAAAGTTTAGAAGAAACGCCCTTGCTGTTTTGAAGACTCTGGTAGAAGCTGGCAGAAGTTGCAGCCTAAAAGATATTAGGCACAATCTTAAGCGAAGCGTTGATCCTCTTCCAATTCTAACCGAACTGGAACAACTGAAAGTAGTAACAACAGCATACAAAGGTGACCAATATCAAGAATGGAAAATTCTGGAAGAAACTTCTTCTTTAATATGGCAAGAGCTGGGAGCGCCGCAAAAAGTAGCTCCTTCCGCGGTTGTTTCAGCAAAACCCGCTGTTCAAAAAGAAGAGTTGGATTACGTGGACCTAGAACGTCAACAAATCAGCCAAATGGACAGAGAACTCGACGAATACCTAAATGATTTGCTGAAGCATAGACTTGACGCCACAATTAAGTTTGGAAAAACCTTCTCGGTAAGTCTTTTGGCAACTTATTTGAAAGAACTTTTTGGACCAATCTTATACTTTGACAGTCTGCTAAGTATAACGCAGCAATATGGACTGGCCGATTCGGAAATAGTCTCTCAACATGGAAAAACAGGCATGCGAACAGGCTGGAACCTCTCCTTGTTCGGTGAGCCAGGCACCGGAAAAAGCTTTTCAACCCGTGACATGATTCTTGG
>JGI2172J19969_10000140_pt1 | contig 27913 bp, 18 predicted proteins | sample DeeMarSWOR230_32_FD_19969 | JGI IMG/M metagenome (IMG submission 19969)
GTGGAAAATGGCCAGCGCTATGAAAAGCTGGTCATCAGGAATGTCATCGTCATCGACGGCAAAGGGACGCCGCCTGTGGGGCCCATGGACATCATCCTTGAAGGAAACAGGATTCAATCCGTCCGCGGTGCGGCCAGGAGCGGGAATGTCTATCAGAAAGAAGAGCACGTTCTCGACGGGACAGGGATGTATCTTCTGCCCGGGCTTATCAACATCCACGCCCATCTCCACGACAGCCGGGCGGGCCAGCCTCTTCCCTTTGAGTATTCTTATAAGCTCTGGTTGGCCTGCGGCGTAACTACGATCAGGGATGTGGGAAGCAATGCCCAAAAGACCATAGGTGAGCGGAGAAAGAGTCAGGAGGGTTTGATCGCCGCACCGCGTATATTCCTCTACATGATAGCCGGGGGAAGAACTCCTGAGGAGGCGCGGAAGAGCGTCCAGGAGATAAAAAAAAGAGGCGGAGACGGCGTGAAGATCTTTGGCCTTGACCGGGATATCATGGCAACAATCCTGGATGAAGCGCACCGGCTTGGCTTGAAAGTGGCTCACCATGTAGGAGTGGAGGAGACCGATGCCTGGGATGACGCCGCCTTCGGAGTCACCTCCATCGAACACTGGTACGGAGTGCCCGATGCCGCCCTTCACGGGTCTCAGAGGTTTCCTCACTGGTACAATTACAGCAATGAGGATGACCGTTTCCGGTATGCCGGCCGGCTCTGGCGGGAGGCTGACCCGGAAAAGCTGGACAGGGTTCTTCGAACGCTGGTCGAGAAAGGGGTGGCCTGGTGTCCGACCTTAGTCATCTATGAGGCCAACCGGGACCTGCAGCGGGCTATGAACCAGCCCTGGTTCAAGGACTGCCTGCATCCGGCAGTGGAGGAGTATTTTAAGCCCAACCCGGCCTTTCACGGCTCCTATCACTGGAACTGGAGCACGACCGATGAGATTTTCTGGCGGGAGAACTACACAATATGGATGAGGACCCTTCGCAGGTTTTCCGATATGGGAGGAGTTGTCGGAGTCGGCGAGGATGCCGGCTTTATCTACATGCTTTATGGTTTCAGCCTCATCCGGGAGCTGGAGCTTCAGCAGGAAGCCGGGTTTCATCCCCTAGATGTCATCATGCATGCCACGAGCAACAATGCCAAAATACTGGGGAAGGAGAAGGAACTCGGACGCATCCGCCAGGGATACCTTGCTGACCTTATCCTGGTGGATGAAAACCCGTTGGAAAATTTCAAGTTTCTTTACCCCACGGGTGTTATCGGCTTGAAGGAAGGAAAGCTGGTTCAAAGAGGCGGGGTCAAGTGGACGATAAAAGACGGTATCGTCTATCACGCGCCGACGATGCTTGAGGATGTGAAAAGGATGGTGGAAGAGGCCAGAAAATAGGCCGTTACTTTTTGGAACCGATCACTCTCAGCGCCCGGGGCAGGACTTTGAAAATGACTTCATCCCTCACTCCCAGAAATTCGCCGTTATACTGGACCGGAAGGGCCTGGCCGCGGATGATCATTTTTTTGGCCTTGAAGTGCTTCTGAGTTCTCTGGAAAAGGCCGAGATAGATGAGGGAAAAAAAGAGGTAGTATTTCAGCCAGGAGGTCTCAAACAGGGTGATATCGAGATATCCGTCGTCCAGTCTGGCCTTGGGAGCCACTCTCCAGCTGTAACCGAAGTAATTCGTCTTTCCGACGACACAATCGTACAGGTTCAGGTTCATAACTTTTCTTTCAAAAGGCTCGCCATTGTCGGTCAGACCGTCGATGAGCTCGATCTCCTGCTTTTTTCTGGGTAGACCGACCATGATCCTGGAGGCTAGGAGATGGCCAGCCAATCCCGGGATAGCATGCTCGAGTTTTTCCTGGGTCACTTGAGCTGTTGCGCCGACGCTGGCAAAACTGGCTACGTTTCCGTCGATGTCGATCAGGTCCATTTCTGAGATGTTGCCTTCCGAGATTGTTTTTAAGGCTTTTTTCAGCTTTTTGGAGATCGCGAATGATTTTCGGAAAGCATTTCCGCTGCCGAAAGGTATCAAGCCCAGTAGGATATCACGGCCGCGCTGGCTGTCGATAATCCCCTGGATGATATCGATAATCGTGCCGTCTCCGCCGATGGCTAAGATGAGATCATTGTCGAGGCTTTTCTCCTTAGCCGTTTTTATGACGCTCTCTTTGTTCTCGCAGTCATCGATGATTTCGTAAGGAATGTGATCCTGGAGGTATCGTCTCAGTCTTTTTCTCCTTATCCATTTGTTGCGGGCTGCAGCCGGGTTGACTATGCACTTTCCGGATAGGGAAGAAGGATTTTTTTTAATCATCTTATATGTCAATTCAATAATTTAGCACTGCTGCCCTGGCGATGTCAAAAATAATTTGGATTAGGAGTTTTGACCACGATTGCTGTTTCAAAAAAAGTAGAAAAAGTTTGAAAAAAAGAAAAAAAGGAGCCGGAAAGAGAGGAACAAGGATTCGTCTATCTACCTATCCATTTTTGTTTGAAGAAATATTGCTGCCTTTGATCGGGAAGGAGCAGGGTCCTGCTCAGGTCAGGAGTTTAAGAGAGATAATATCGGACGGTTTCTTGGATTCCCTCGTCCAGCTCATATCTGGCGCGGAAGCCGAAATCTTTCTCCGCTTTGGCCGTTGAGAACAGCCAGAGAGTTTGGGTCATGGCGTTCCAGATCTTCCGGCCGAAAAAAGGCCTGACGACTCCTGTGGACTTGATGATATCCGCAAGCCAGGCAGCGGCAGAGATGAGGTCCTCGGGAACCGGGACGAAGAAGGAGCTGCCCAGGATATGACTTTTCATGGTCAGGATCAAACTCCTCCAGGAATAACCTTTTCTATCTGTCAGATAGTAGATTTGGCTTTGTGTCTTTGGCGAGAAAGCGGCCTGGAGTATGCCTTCCACCAGGTCTTTGACATAGATGAGGCTGGTTGTCGCGCCTCTTTCCTTGAGGATAGGGACGATTCTTTTGCTGACAAGCTTTACCAGGAGCTCGGTCTCTTGCTGTCTTGGCCCATAGACATTGGGCGGACGGATGATAGTCGAAGGGATGATGTCCCATGAATCTCTAACCGACTGTTCACCCTTGAGCTTGGTCCGTCCATACTCTGATTCCGGAGAAGGAGGCAGACTTTCCTCTGAGTACTCGCCGGGAAACGAAGGGCCGGCCGCAGCGATTGAGGAGACATAGACAAAGCGTTTGAGGCCCGGGTTTTCCTTGAGGCATGCCTGGACCAGGTCCTTTGTCAGCTGATAATTCGCCGCGTTATAGGCCCGGCGGCCGGCGGAACGGATCCGTCCGGCTAGATGAAAGATATAATCCTGTCCCCTTACCGCCTTTTCCAGGCTTGCAGGGTCACTGGGGTCATGAACGGCCAGCTTGACCTTGAGTTTTTGGAGAAAGCCGGTGCGGCTTGTGGGCCGGACAAGGCAGGTGATGTCCCATTTTTGAGGAAAGAGCGCTTCAACCAGATGGCTTCCGATGAATCCGGAAGCTCCGGTGACCAAGGCCTTAGGCTGCATCTGATTTTTCCCTCCTTTTCTTTTTCAGGAAGTTCGTTGCGTAGGGAACGAGCGCTGCCAGGATGAGCCCGACAAAAAGCGCAAGCAGCAGATAGTCAGGGATCTTGAAGGCATATCCTATCAGAGCAATGAGAAAAAAGCGAGGAGTCCTGGAGAGGAGTATGGCCAGAAGATATTTGCCCAGAGGATAGCGGGCCAGGACGACAAGGAAACGGAAGGGATAAAAGGGAACAGGAGTGAAGGCGGCCACGAGAAGAGCGGGAAAGGGAGCTCTGTTGAACAGGTCTATAATTTTTTTTACGAATTTCGTATGGCGTACCTTCTGAACACGGCTGAAAAAAGAAATATAATGAAAAATGGAGTAATTGAGTGCTTCGGCCAGGAGCGTTCCAGCTCCAGCCACCAGAGCGACTTTCAAAGGCGGAAAGAACTTACCGAAATAAAGAATAACCGGCTCATGAGGAACGGTCGACAGCAGGAACTCAGCCGGAAAGCTGTAGAAAAAAAGTATCCAGAGGCTTTTGCTCGTCCGGATGGACTCAACGCTCAGCCACAGGGCAAGGAGAGCGAGGACGAAGATAATTTGAAGGATAAACAGAAAAGTCCTGGCCTTGGAGTGTTTTTGATATTCGCCTGTCCAGGAAGCGGAGGGGCTGTTGTTTTTCCTTTTCATTCAGGCACAGACTGAGACGCGTTAGTCAGATTATTCGATGGCTTTTTAAGCTTTTATTCAATAGCGCGATATGATTTCTTTGGATAGCTCTGATCCAGGGACAAGCTTGATCTTCTCGGGAAAAGGGGGGTCGAATTTACCGTTGCCGTCCACATCGACAAAGACGGGATTGGTCAGGGCATAGGGAAGGATGGCGTTTGTCGAAAGGCCGCTTGAGGATGACCGCTGGAGCACAGGATAGAGCGACTCCTTTCCAAGCACTTCAACCGCGATGTAGGAGTCTATGTTGAGCAGAGGCAGCCCGAAGGACGGCATGTCAAATTTCAAGATAGCCTCTTTGGGAGTATGGACAGGGAAAATAATCCTCCTTTCTCCGTTGACGATCAGCCTCACCTCATCCACTGCTATCCAGGGAGCGCTCTGGACCTTGATGGCGACATCCACCTTTCCATCCTTATCTGTAAAAGTATCGCCTGAAATGTAGGTGGTGTTGACCTTGAACTCGATAATCGGGCCGTTGGTGGCAAAGGTCCGGCCTTTTCGTATGGAATGAGCCAGGGAATTCCAGTCCAGGTTGTCGGTCTCTTCTCCTTTGTAATAGACGTAGGTCCGGGAATATCCCGGTTCACCCCGGTCTATCCCATGAGAGTCGGATGAGCCGATAAGAGGATAGTAATAGCCGCGGTTCAAAAGATGAAGCCAGTCCTTGATGGCGGTGAAGTTGGAGGAGTAGAAATAAGGACCGTTCATGACCTCCAGGACGTCAAAGGAGATATCGAAGTTCTCCCAGGCAAAAGCTGCGGATTCCAGGTCGAGCTGGTAGTTGTTGAAATATCCCAGGGAGCCGGCTCGGGGATGATTGACCTGGAGAATGGCTTCCTGGTCCTTTTTCCGGCTGGCTTCGAACAATGGAGATACTTTGTCTGCGAGAGGGAAGATGGCGCCGTTCTCTTCTTCCTCTGGTCTGTATTTGACCTGGTAGGTATTGTAGTGGAGCTTATCAGGAGTGGTGACTTCATTCCCGGTTATCACCGCCAGGTATTTATTCAGCCCCAGTTTTTTAAGCGTCGGAGAGTAATTCGTGATGGTGTTGTGGTCGCAGGCCACAGCCACCTCTACTCCTTCGGCCACAACCGACCTTATCCTCTCTGCAACGCCCATCCTCCCATCCGATTCTCTGGTGTGCATATGGGGGTCGATGGAGATGAGTCCTGGCGTTTTAAGCACCTTGTCGATACGGAAAGTCAGTTCGAGCGGTTCATCTTCCAGGACTTCTATGATTTCTCTATCCTGGCTGTATTCAGGCCCTCTTGAAGCGGAGACGAGATAGGTCCCCACCGGGAGTTTCACTTCCAGGCCTCTTTCTTCAGGGAAGACGGAATTCTTGAATGTTTCCCAATATCCGCCGGTCTCCACCGGATTGTCCGGTTCAAAGTAAGGGGTCTCTGTCGGGTCCAGCCCGATAAAGGAGACCTTTCCCGGGATATATTCCCCCTGGCTGTTCTGGATTTTCACCTTGACTCTTCCCAGGGGAGAGTCCTCCAGGATACAGCTGTTCTCTTTGCCGGATTCAACAGCCAGAAGTTTTTCCCGGACCGCTGGAAAGAAGTTTGCTCTGACCCGGTAAGTTCCCTCGGGAAGCACGAGGCTGAGGGAGAAAGGATTCTTGAGAAAAGACCGGAAGAACACCTCTGAAGAGAAGGCGTCACTGACTATGACTTCCATCATTTTTCCGTTGAGGTCCTTGAAGTTAAGGGTGGCGGGCTCAGGCTTGACGCCGAAAATCCGATAGATCTTCCGGAGAAGTTCCTCATGGTCAGTACCCACCAACAGTGTATGGCGGGTTGTATAGACCTGGCCAGGCTCTACTGTTCCCGGCGTATGCTCTGCCTCTTCTTCAAGAGGATTCCTGTTCAGCCAGGCGAGATAATGGCCCTTTTTTTGGTAGACCCTGAACCTGAGCTCGGGGTGCATTTCCCGGTTGAACGGGCTGAAGTAATAGCTGTGGAGCGCGTTGAAATAGACAGAGTAGTCCAGCTCTTCCAGAGCATTTTTGCCTGTATTAGTCAGCGAAGAGGTGATGTCTATTTTTGATTCACCCGGGAAAAAACGGTACAGGGTTTGGACCTTGGCTTTGCTTCCTTTTTTTCCCGAGTAAGAGGCAACGGCTTCTACCAAGAGGGAGCCGTCTGAAGCTCCTTGTTTGACCGGCTTGACCGAGCTGTAAAACACCTCTTCTTTTTTATCTTTTATCCGGATGACGGGTGCGCCGACGATCATCTCGCTTTTCAGTTTTTTCCCCATGGGAGCAAAACCGATGATGCTGCCCAGGGCATCGGCTGCCGGGTAGTTGGTTGAGCTTTTGATATACCTTTTGACTCCGCCGATTATTGCCAGGTTTTCCCCGTCAGAGAGGAGAAAGTCCCCGGCTTTCCAGATAGAACAGAATTTTTCGGGAAGGTCGTCCTCACTCTGGATGATTTTCATCTGGAATTCAGAGCCCAGAAGAAGGACAGGGATCAAAAGAAGAGATACGGCAAGGGATTTCCTGAAGGCTTTCATTCTCTGCCTCCTTTGAAGGTAGTTATTCTTATCTTATATTGAAATTGTTCGAGATAAGGATATTTAAAATATACTAAAAAAAAGACGAATTCAAATAAATTATGGGGTCAGGGCTCGACATTAGACATAGCGGACAGGATTTATCAGAATGAACATTGGAATATCAATAACAGAGTCAAAAGCAAGACAATATGATGAAATCTTCTAGCCAAAGACTGTCTAATGTCGAGCCCTGACCCCCTTAATTTGCAATAGAAGGGGTGTTTGGATACAATCAGCTTGCTCTGAATATCAGTCATTAAACGGGTTTAAGCAGTAATGAAGGGATTGGAGAAAGTCCACGAAATCAAGGGAAAGAAGTTTCTGTTCAAAGTGGAGGAGTCTGGCGATTACGGCGACTACCTGAAATACGAAGAGTTACGGAATGAAGTCTGGGCTGAGCCGAACGATAACATGGCTGGTTCGCGGAACATGAAGTGCGAAAATTTCCTCCACGAAGGGAGCAGCCTTTTTATTGGCGTTTTTATCCAGGTTGCCGATGGAGGATTCAAGCAGGACAAGGGGCATCTTGTCGGGTTTTCCTACGGGTTTGTGGGAATAAAAGACAAGAACATCGCTTACAGGGATCCCGGCAACCTCCAGTTTTATTCCCAGTATACCTGTGTCCGGAAGGATTTCGAGCACCTGGGTCTGGGAGTTCGCATAAAGGAATTCCAAAAAGAAATCCTGGCCCGGGTATTCGGGATTTGCACCATCACCTGCACCTATGATCCCTTGACCGGCATCAACGCCCACAGGAATATCCATCACTTCGGGATGGATGTGGTCGACTATAGGGAGGCCTATTACGGGCAGTTCGGCGGCCTGCTGAACAGGCTGGATATTCCCTGTGACAGGTTCTTTGTCACCTGGGATCTGAAGAGGAAAATCCGGAGACCGGCGTACGACCTGAATTCTCTGATTGAATCGGGATGTTTGGCTGTTGAAGCGGGGATGAAGAAGGTCAATGGCCGGAGCGGACCTTTAGAGCTCGAAACAGTAAAAAATGTCAACCTCGATAGGGATAGCGAATTCCTGCTGATTGAAATACCGGTTGATTTTTACCGTATGCTCAGGGAGACGGATGTCGATGATGAAGATATCAGGGATATCCCGCTTGAATGGAGGGAAAAGACCAGAGAGGCTTTTAAGACGCTCCTGCAGAGAGGGTACAGGATCGTTGATTTCCGAAAGGTGAAAAGAGACAACCGGATCAGGGATTTTTACATCTTGAAAAAATAAAAGATTCCCCCCTCGATCTTGGGGATATCGAGCAAGAGACCCATCTGCTTATTTTCATAAACAGAGAATTTAAGTGTTTGGCTGTCCGCTTGTTGGGTGATTTGATCCACAACCCGCACGGTCAGCTCATATTCTCCTGGCTGGGAAAGAGCGGAGAGAGGGATCTGAGTTCCTTCCAGCAAGACCGATTGCTCACCCACTTTTTTCTTTATTGTTTGGGGATTGAGGTTGAAAGTCTGCTCGCCTTTCTGCAGTTCCATGAAAATCATGAGGGAACAGTTCTGGTTTTCATCCACGGCCATGTTGTATATGTAGTAAAACAGGTTCAAGGATTGGTCTTTGGTGTATTCCTGACTGAAATGGGGGAGAAGAGCATAACGGCCTATAAGGAAGACATCGTACTCCTCTTTTTTAACAGGAGCCTGTTCTTCCCGGACTTNAGGTGAAGCCAGAATGGAGGAGAGAGNCAGTTCTTGATTCCAGAAGTCCGGGACAAAAACCTGGCCCTTCTTGATTGAGCGCACTTCCTTATCCGGTGTGGAAATCCCGAGAAAGAGGTCATATTCACCCGGATAGAGCGGAAGACCCACCTGAGTAACGAAATAGTCTTGCTCCTCTTGCAGAATATTTTCATGACGAAAATCATAAGAAAGGACGCCTGATTTCAGCCTCCCGAAGATGACCAGCTTCTTCTGGAAAGTTTCTGTTTCTTCCCCGGGATGGATCTTGAGTAGTAGAGTTAGATAGCTGCTCTGGTTTTCCGCCTTGGTGAATATCGGCTGGCATTCAAAAGGAATTTGAATGATGTCTTCGCCCGTGGCTTGAATTTGCTGGATGAGACTGCCCTCGAATGATTCAGGCGTGAACGGTTCGATTTCTCGGTATTTGGGAATGTCTTTGAGGTCTGGATAGAGGAGGACCTTTTCCGGATAGGCATAGAACGCCTGCATGGCTCTGTTGTCGGTCCTGGTCCGGTCCAGTACGTAGCCCAGGCCATCGTGAGTGAAGACAAAGCTGAAGGTCTCCTGGGGAATGTTCATCCAGGTTTGGGTGGGATAGATCCAAACCTCAAGCGGGTATTGTTGTCCGGCTTCAGATGGATCTGTGCTCGGATGTAAGACCTTAGGTTTGCCGAAGAGGAGATAGACCTTGCCCATATCCGTATCTATTCCTGTTTTATAGCCGTAAAGATAGGCATTTTTCACGGTATTCAGGCGAGCATAATATTCATCCTTGAACTCATTCTTTTCAGTCAAGGGAGTGGGGTCCCTCTTTGCCCAGAAAAGCTTGATAAAGGCTTCTTTATCCTTTTCTTTCTTAAGATTTTTGAATTCCTCTCTCTCCGCTTTGGTGACGAGGAGGTCTACTTCATCTCTAAGCCATTTCTCGTACTTGTCCTTTTTTGCTGCTGATAAATGGGGCATGACCAGGAGAGCCACCAGAAAAACGGAAACGCATGCCTTTTTTTTCATCTGTTTCTCTTATTTTTTCAAATAATCGAGCAACTGTCTGGCAATACTTGCTTTTTCATGATCTGGAGCCAATTCCAGAAATTTCTCCAGGTATTTCACTGCCTCTGCGGTGTTGTTCTGACCGATATAAATGGTTCCGGCTGGATAATAAGCGTCCGCATAATCTTCTTTTATCTCGATGGTCTTCAAAAAGGCCTTGAGAGCTTCCTCGGATTGTCCAAGGTTCATCTGGCAAACACCGAGGTTGTAGAAGGCATCAGGTTCTGTGGGGTCGATCTCTGTAGCTTTTTGAAAATATTTGAGCGCTTCATCGAACTTACCGCTTTTGCCCAGAATCTCTCCCACCTCCTTATTGCAGCTGAAGCTTTCCGGATTGAGCTCTAAGGCTTTCTGGAATGCTTCCAGGGCCTCAGTTTTTTTGTCCATCTTTTTATAAGCCAGGCCTAGGTTGAAATAGTATCCCCACTGGGTTGAATTGAGCCCGATGGCTTCACTGAAAGTCTGGGCAGCCTCTTCATATTCCCCGTTTCCATACAGCTTATTTCCCTTCAGAAAAAGGCTGTCTGCCTTGGAAAGGGACCTCTCGAGAGCCTCCTGCGCTTTTTCCAAGACGATATTCAACTTTATTGTTTCGGCGATGCCCACCTTCACTTCCCGCACTGCGGGAAGAAAACCGGCTTTTTTGAACTGTACTTGATAGCGGTCCGGCCAGAGTCCGATTTGTACATACTTTCCTTCCTTGTCTGTTTTGAGGCTTAGTGTCTTGGAAGCCATTTTTAGCGAGGTGATGGTGATCGCTACATCCGGAAGAGGGTTTCCCTCGCTGTCTGTTGCTGTCCCTTGGATTTTTCCCTGGACCGAAGGCCAGAGATTCCAGGCCAGAAAAACCAGCAAAAAAGAAAGGACTGTTGATTTTTTTATCACCGTTTCCTCCGAGATAGGTTCATAGGATTTATGATAATTTTTATCTGTTCTCTATCCGTTTTTTCGCCTGTTTTTCCAGTTCTTTTATAGCAGCCTGGTCAGGATTGAGCTGCAAAGATTTCTGGATTAATGGCAGGGCTTTCTCCGGCTGGTTGATATTGAGGTAGCATTCTGCGGCCAGGTTTAATACAGTTATTTCTGCTGCCTCTTCCATCAGCTTTTCCAGATAGACGAGAGCCGCGGACCAGTCTTTGAGGCCGACATAATCGACCGCAATGATTTTTGCGGCTTCCCTGTTTTGAGTGGCCTGATAGAGAGGAAAGATCATAGTCAGAGAGTTTTCAAACTGACCTAAAGCAAAAAGGGTCTTGGCCAGTAAAAGCCTGGTTCTGGGTTCGTCTCCTATCTCTAGAGCATGGTTGAGGAGGCCTTTAGCCTGTTCGTATTTTCTGGTCATGAAATACTGAGAGGCCAGGGTATAAAGCGGCTCAGGATCAGGAAGAGGGTTGTGGAGTTTGGAGTAAACCCAGGGGATAAAAGGATAAGCTTGGGAGAGGATGATGAAGTTCTCTTTTTCAGTGAATATCTTTTTTCCCTCTTCATCAAGAAAAGATGCTTGCGCTCGATAGTAGCCGGGTTTGAGGTTGGATAGAGGAAAAAGTCCTGTGTCTATCCCCAGCCCATCCGGAGTGGATACCTCTCTCAAGGGATTCTTGTGACTCAGAACCGGAGTCTCGGTATTCATCGGGAAGACCTCAAGAAGGAGCGTCATCTTATCCTTTTCTTCCAGGTTGTATACCTGACAGTAGAGCCCCATTTCTTTCAGATGAAGGAAATTGTTCTGGGCATTGACCACATACTGGAAACCATTAAAGGTGAACGCCTTGATCTTTTGGCGTTGGCTTTGTCCGAGAGGCTCCTTGCCGTGGTAGAGGATCAAATTGCTGAGCGACCGGTTTTTTTCTTCAGGAACAATGATTTCTGTCTGGAATGAAGTAAAGTCCTGAGCTGTTTTGCTTTTCAACAGAAAGAAGACTTTGAATTTTCCCGGGATGATGGGCAGGATATCCTGGAATGCGAAAAGCTGCCGTTCGTGTTTTTTATACTCTTCCGGAGATATTTCCAGCGGAATTTCTTCGTCTTTTTCCAGGACCAGGTTTCCCTCGGTGTCTTCAATCCTGATAATGAGCTGAAAAGCAGAGTAATATTTGTCCTGGTATTGGGCGAAATTGATCTTCTTAGGCTCCAGCGTCCAGTGGATATAAGACTGGCCGCCGTTCTTGAAAACCTTGACTCTGGAGTTGCTGTCTATGAAGTCATGGGTATAATCGGTTTCTATGTAGTCTTTGTAATACAGAAAATCCCGAGCATAAGAATCTGTGAATTTTTTCTCTGCCAGAGAGCGGGCAGTGGCGATGATGGTGTTCGATGAAAAAGAACTCTCTCCGAAAGTCGCATCTCCCGGGAGGTAGGAAAGGGAAGCGCTGGCGAGCGCCCCTGAGATTTTTTTCATAGCTTGGTATGCTTTTGAGCGGGATAGCGTGCGGCCGGTGAGCGAGGGGATGAGCAGCTTTTCCGGTCCTTCCACACCCGGATAATAGAGGCGGTATTCTCCTATTCCCCGATCCTGATAAAAGATCAAATAAAAATAGGAAGGTAAGCCGTACTGCTGCTCTCCCTTATAGTACCAGAGTTCGAGCGGCCAGAGTTCGGAATGGGTGGCAAAGATGTTTCTTTCCAGGGGAGGGCCGAGAAGAAGATAGAAATATCCTCTTTCAGTCTGGCTTCCTCTCTTTGGGCTTGCATGTCCGAAATACAAATCAGCAAAGCGGAGCCTGGTCATATATTCTTGGTAGAATTCATTTTCGTTTGTGTCGGGCAAAGGATCACGCTTCTTCCAGAACAGCTGGATGAATTTGTCTCTTTCCCGGTCTGTCTTCAGTTGAAGAAAGACTTGTTTTTCTGCTTTGGTGATGATCGGAGTGACGTTGTCGAGCCAGTTTTTATGCTCTGGGGAAAGGTTTTCCTTGGGATAGGACAGGAGAGGAATAAAATACAAAATGCAGAGCATGAAAACATATATTTTTTTCATGAGGAATTCTCTATTTATAAAATTATCACAATGCTTTTCGAGTTTCAAATGGGAACCTCTATTTTCGAGATAGTCAATTATGGAGGCATAATCTGTCAAAACACTGAGTCCCCTCTATCCTTGCCAAGATCCTCCCACCTTCTGCCATAGGATTCGGATGGGGAGGAGTGCCTCACTTTTCAATTCGTTGGATATTTCTCTCATCACGGAAATAGAGGCATTCCCTTCCAAAAGTCTCTGCAGAGCTTAATAAAGCTGAAAAAAAACGTTGCAATTTTTTTTGGTTGAATTATAATGAGAATAAAATGAGGATTCAAATATTTGAATCCTTCAAATAATTGGATACAGTGTTCCATCGAAGGGGACTTGGGAATAAGCCTAAGTTACTGATAAAAAGCTGATTAATAAAAAAAGAACAAATTGGCATAAAATTCGCCTATTTGTGTAGGGGAAGACAGTGCTATGGGGAGGAAATTCTATTAAGGGGGTGATAATCAAGCAGGAAGATTGAAAAAAAAGGAAATAGGGAATAAGGGCAAAGGAAATTTGGAAAGGAGAAAAATATGAAACTCAAACTTCTTGTGCTTGTGACGGTTTTTCTTCTCGTGCTTTCTCCGCTTGCGTTTTCACAATCCAAAGACACAGGTGCTATTGTCGGCAAAGCTGTGGATACGGAAAATGAGCCGCTTCCCGGAGTGACCATCACCCTGTCCAGCCCGAACTTGATGGGTGCGCGGACGTTTATCACCACTGAAACCGGTGAGTACCGGTTTCCCGCTCTTCCCCCCGGAATGTATACAGTCAAGGCCGAGCTGCAGGGATTCAAGACCATCGTCCGGGAAAATGTCAGGGTGACCACAACAGTTAGGCTGACAATCGACTTCACCCTGGAACTCAGCGCCATCGAAGAAGAAGTGACAGTTATCGCTGAATCGCCGACCGTCGATATAAAGACCAGCGAGACGGCTTCTGTGACATTGAGCAATGAGCTATTGCGGAATGTCCCTTACAGCAACTTCGCCATGGATATCGTCAACCTGGCTCCGGGTGTGGTGGATGACGTGGCTTACGGCGCATCGAGTTCCACTGGAGTCGCCTACCAAGTGGATGGCGTGGATGTTTCCGACCCTGAGGCCGGCTCAGCCTGGGTCTTCGTCGATCCCAACATCGTTGAGGAAGCGAAGATCATGGGTATCGGCGCCAACGCGGAATACGGAAATTACACCGGTGTCATCTTCAACCTTATCACCAAATCCGGCGGGAATGAGTTCTCCGGGCACATCGAGGCGATTTTCCAGGGAAAAAAGGATGACTGGCCCAAAGGATTGTGGCAGACAGAGAATAACGATGCCTACATCGACGATTTCCCTGATCTGACTTCACCTCTGCAGAAGATAGCTGACTTTGGGGCTCATTTGGGTGGTCCTATCCAGAAAGACAAGGTCTGGTTTTTCCTCGGCGGCCAATATTATCGTTCTCAGAGATACCCCACAGGTTTTCCTGAAGCTATCGATTATAAACAGCCCAGAGCGTTCTTGAAGATCACCTCCCAGCTCACTTCCAAGACCAACATCATGGCTTATTATGAGTACGATTCATACAACGGTATAAATAGGGGCGGAGGCGCCACTACATCACCCGAAGCCTGTGTCGACCAGAAGTCTCCCGATAATGTCGGGAACTTCAGCCTGACTCATATCCTCAACCCTAAAACCTTCTTCGACCTGAAATTCGCTTTCTTTACCGGTTATTATTATTTAGACCCAGAGGTAGGTCTGGATGTCAACGCTCATTTAAACGATACTGAGAATATGCTCTACGACAGCGCCGGCTACTTCTTCTATGCTGACAGAAACAGGTATCAGGCGAACGCCAGTGTGACCCATTATGCCGAGGATTTTATCCAGGGAAACCATGACTTCAAATTCGGGGTGGAGTTCGAGTACGGCATGGTCAGGAACAGGTTTGGCTACACAGGTCCTAATGCCACATATTATGTTGATCTTTACGGATACGGAGTTTACGGCTATTACTACACCGGAAACTACCTGGCCTTTCAGTACGATGGATATGACACCAACACCCGCTACATGCGGGTCGAGGAATTCGTCCAGGATACCTGGAAGGTTTCCGACCGTTTGAACATCAACCTTGGCCTGCGGGCCAGCCATATGTTCGGGACCATCAAGGATGTTTCTGGCACGGTCTACAAGAAATTCCGTCTTTCCCCCCGGCTAGGTTTCACCTTTGATATCCTCGGTGACAAAAGCACGATCTTCAAAGCCCATTACGGCCAGTTCGCAGAAGCCATGCTCGCCAGTTACCATGACCGTCTCAACCCGGCTTCTGCCTATTCGGATTATGTCAGTTCTTACTGGGATGTACCGGGGAGCCAGTGGGTAGAATACGAAAGGATCCAACACGAGGATCTCTACAGTCTGGATCCTGAGCTTAAGCACCCCTACATGGACCAGTTCACAGTGGGTATAGAAAGAGAGCTTTTCAGGGATGCCTCGTTCTCCGTGACCTTTATCTACCGCAACTGGAAGAACATCATCGGGCCGATCGACACGCTCGCCACCTATTCTCCCGTGACGGTCAATGACCCGGAGACAGGCGATCCTTACACGATCTACGAGATAGATGACCCCAACGCTCACGCCTATATCCTCAAGAATTTAACCGATGATGATGCCTACTTTGGGCTAACCCCCTACCGCCGATACTGGGGTCTGGAATTTCTGTTCAACAAACGGTTCTCGGACAAATGGCAGGTGCTGGCATCTTATGTCTACTCCCAGGCCAAAGGAACTTTGGACAACGGCTTTGCGGATGATATCGGCTGGGGAGGCTCAACGGCTGATCCCAATTTCTGGATCAATACCGAGGGAAATTCCACTTACGACCCAACCCACATGCTCAAGATCCAGGGAACGTACATCCTGCCCTTTGATATCCACCTGACTGCCTACTTCCGGGCGATCACAGGAGAAGCCTGGACAAGACGGTACAGAACACCAAGGTTCAACCAGGGGCGAATCACTTTCTTTACCGAAGCGCGCGGATCCAATCATTACCCCATCTATTCAATTCTGGATATGAGGATGGAGAAGACGTTCATGATTGCCGAGAAATACCGCCTCGGGTTGATGGTCGATGTCTTCAACCTCTTCAATGCTGATACCATCACATCGTGGGGAACCCGGATCGATTATGACTGGCTGGTGCCCACTGATCCTGATTATTACTCCTCTACAGATGGACATGATCTCTACGGGATCGTCAGGCCCAGACAGGCAAGAGTCGGTATTCGTCTGATGTTCTGATTCAGGTTCGGGAAGCTTCTCGAAAGGGTGGCGGGATTTTACTCGCCACCCTTTTTTTATGCCCGCTTTTATTCGCGAGTCGAAGCTGCTGCAAGTAATATGAGGACGTTCCCTACGGGGACACTCTTTTTTTGCTGTATATAAAAAAGTATAAAAGGGTGTCCCCCTAGCGAACATCCCCTATCACAGTCTTGCCGGGGAAATTTCATCCGTTTGCGGTTTGTGCTAAAATCTAATCAGAAGCATGAACAAAAAGAAGTTTTTCTATCCTGTCATTGTTTCCCTTATCCTGGTTATTGCTGCAGCCATCATTCTCGTCTTCAGCCTGGGGAGAGGCGAGTTTTCCCGCCTAAAAGGAAAAGGAAATTACAACGCCATCTTGATAACCGTCGATACTCTTCGCGCGGACAGGATTGGCTGCTATGGTTTTTCCGGGATTGAAACGCCGTGCATGGATCTTTTCGCCTCTCGCGGGATCACCTTCGAAAAGTGTGTGGCTACCACTCCTCTCACCCTGCCCTCACACACTTCTATTCTGACCGGGACATATCCCACTTTTCACGGTGTCCGGGATAACGGCGGCTTTCTGGTTCCTTCTGAGATCGTGACCCTCGCCGAGCTCTTCAAACAGGAAGGATACCAGACAGCCGGTTTTGTCGCCTCCTATGTCCTTGATTCCAAGTGGGGTATCAACCAGGGCTTTGACTATTACTTTGACCGCTTCGACCTCAGCCGCTACAAGACGATCTCTTTGGGCAATGTCCAGCGCCGGGGAGATGAGGTGATCAATGAGGCCCTGGCCTGGCTTGAAGAACACAAACACCATAAATTCTTCACCTGGATCCACCTCTACGATCCCCATACTCCTTATGAGCCGCCCTCTCCTTATGCGGAAAAGTATCCGGGGAGGCCTTATGTCGGGGAGATTGCCTACACCGATTCTCAGTTGGCAAGGCTCTGGCAGTACCTTGAGATAAATGACCTGGCCCAGAAAACCTTCCTTGTTTTTGCGTCAGACCACGGCGAAAGCCTCGGAGAGCACCAGGAAACCACCCACGGATTTTTCATCTACCAGGAAGGAGTGCATGTGCCTTTGATCTTTGTCACGCCGTTTGAAAAGATACAGGGATTGAGACGGTCCTCGGTGGTCTCTCTGGTCGACATCATGCCTTCCCTTCTTGAAATGGCTGAGATCCCCTGTCCTCCTCAAGTCCAGGGGAGGAGTCTTGTCCCTGTATTCTTTAAAGAGGAAAACAACGGGGAGAAATTCGCCTATTCTGAAACTTTCTATCCCCGGTACCACTACGGCTGGAGCGAACTCAAGGGCATACAGAACAAAAGGTTCAAGCTGATCCTCGCTCCCAGGCCCGAACTTTATGACCTGGAGAATGACCCGGAAGAACAGGAAAATTTGGCCGCGAGCCGTCATGAGGAATTGAAAAGGCTTGAGGCCCTGGCTGAAGATTTCATTGATCGAACAAGCGAGAATGCCTTCCAGGTCGACTACCGTCAGATGGATGAAGAGACCCGTCAAAAGCTGGCTGCCCTGGGCTACATAGGTTCCTTTGCCGATCCTTCTTCGCTTCAAGGGAAAAGACTGGCCAATCCCAAGGATAAGATCGGCGTGTTCAACCAAATCTCCAAGGCTCGAGAACTTGGCTTAGAAGGAGATTTCGACCAAGCGGTCAGCATGATGAACGAAATAATCAAAGAGGACCCGGATATCATCGATGCCTATTTTACCCTCGGCAACCTGTATTTCAAGGAGCGGAAGTTCGAGAAAGCTTTGGAGGCTTTTTTTGAGGCTCTGGATAGAAAACCCGATGACGCCTTCACCGTGATCAACATCGCCAACTCCTACATTCAGCTCAGGAACTTTGAAGAAGCGGAAAAGTTCATCCTGAGTTTCCTTCCCTCCCTGCCCCCGGACTCCCAGGTGAACCTCGTCCTGGGAAACATCTACAATTCCCAGAAGAAATACGACCAGGCCATCGAGTATTACAATAAATGTCTTGAACTCAATCCCTACTCTGCCTCGGCCTACAATGCCCTGGGCGGCGTTTATATTGTCCAGGATAAAATAGCAGAGGCTGAAAGACACCTTCAGAAAGCTTTAGAGCTCAACCCTGGTCTATTCAATGTCCATTACAACCATGCGCAGCTTCATGAGAAAAAGGGAGACCTGATTCAGGCTGCCGAGGAATACAGGAAGGAGCTGGACAATATCCCTCATAATTTCAGGGCGAGCTTCAACCTTTCGCGAGTATACAGACTGCAGGGCAGAGAAGAAGATGAGCTCCGCTACCTGGAAAAGACGATCGAGATCAACCCTTATTTCCCGCTGAGTTACTTCTATAAAGCCCGGATCCTGCTCAATCGCGGACAGAACTTCGAGGAGGCTGTTTCACTGGTCAAGAAAGGCATAGACCTAAAGCCGGATCAGAAGGACCTGCCCCTGGGTTATTTTCTCCTTGCCGACCTCTATAACCGTCTGGGAAACCAGGCCTTGTCTCAGGAATACGCGAAGAAAGGCCGGGCTCTGATTGACGAGCAAGCCAACAACCGCTGATTTTTTAGAGATGAGAACAGGCCTCTGGCTGAGGGTTTTCCTATTCATTTTTTTAACAAAGACAGGAACTATCCTTTTAAAAAAAGCAGCCAGTTGGACTCGCTCAAAAATATCCGACAGCAATTTTATTATGCCACTGCAATAACACTTTAGTCTTCAATATCATTATCCATTATCGAGTGCCGACACCTGTTCCCTTTTTGTCGTTGCGAAAATGGAGGTGAGGGAGTAAAATAGGAATTCAATTTCAAAATTTCCTGGAAAAAATCAATACAAGGAGTGACTCATGGAAGAGATAAGCAAGCAAGTCGAGAAGGCCATCAAAGAGGCGATTCGGCTGGAGGTTAACGGCAGAAACTTCTTCAACCATGCCGCCGAGATCACCCACAACGAACTCGGCAAGAAGATGTTCCACAAGCTGGCTGACGAGGAGACGAAGCATATCCAGGCCTTCAGCAAGCTGTTCTCCGATATCCTCAAAGATACAGACTGGAAGAAGTTTGTCCGGGATGAGGAGCTCAGGGGAGAATCCGCCCTGATCGATAAGCTGAAAGAAAGGATGAAGGGCGCAGAAGGAAAGAGCGAGACTCAGGCCTTGAGCATCGGAATGGAGCTGGAGGAGAATGCGATCCGTTTTTTCCAGAAGGCGGCTGAAGATGTGAATGACCCTGTAGCCAAGGAGATATTCCTGAGCATCAGCGAAGAGGAGAAATTTCACTATGACCTGCTCCAGGCCCAGCATGATTCTCTCACCAACTCCGGCTTCTGGCTGGACAGCGCCGAGTTTCAGATGGATGGAAAATATTAGGTATGGAGATACATATCCTTTCAAGAAAAATCCAAGTCAGTGAGTCCCCATGGCTGGAGTGATATTGGGAAAGGAGGAGTGATGAAAAGGCTCGTATCAAAAACTCTTATTTTTGCATTATCCCTATCAGTCTTATGGTTGGCCTGTTGTGCCCCAGGGTTGGACCCTGAAGCGCTGAAGTCCGAAGCTTTGGCGATCCACGACAGGGTCCTTACCGTGGATACGCACTGTGATACTCCTATGCGCCTGCTGAGAGGTGAATGGGATATCGGAGAGCGTCATGAGCCAGCCGATAGGAGGAGCGGGAAGGTTGACCTGCCGCGAATGGCTGAGGGAGGTCTGGACGCTGAGTTTTTTGCGGTCTTTATCGGCCAGGGCGAGCGGACGCTCGAAGGCTATGCCCAGGCCAAGGAAAGGGCTGTGGCTATGCTGGACGCGATCCATAAGATGTGCAGGGACTATCCCGAACTGGTAGGATTGGCTCTGTCACCAGAAGATGCTTATCGATTGGAGAAGGAAGGCAAGAGGGCGGCTTTTATCGGAATGGAGAATGGTTACCCCCTTGGCCAGGACCTGTCTCTGGTCAAGGAATATTATGACCAGGGAATCCGGTACGTAACACTTTGTCACGGTGGGGATAATGATATCTGCGATTCTTCTACGGACAGCCGCGATCCGGAGGATAATGGCCTGAGCGAATTCGGGAAGGAAGTCGTGGCTGAGTGCAACCGGCTGGGGATCATGGTCGACCTCTCCCACACCTCAGATAAAACCTTTTTTGATGTGTTGAAACTCAGCAGAGCCCCGGTCATCGCTTCCCATTCCAGCGTCCGCGCCATCTGTGACCACCCCCGAAATCTCACCGATGAAATGATCAAAGCTCTGGCTGAGAAGGAGGGCGTCATTCAGATCTGCTTTGTCTCCAGCTTCGTTAAAAAAGCCAAGCCCAACCCCAAGAGGGAAAAGGCCATTCAAGCCCTGAGAGAGAAATACGGGCCACGCAGAGAGATCAGGGATGAAGCTGTTATGGCGGAAATGCGGGAAGAGTATATGAAGATTTACGAGAAGTACCCTCAGGAGAGAGCCACGGTCAAGGAGCTGGTGAATCATATCGATCATGTCGTCAAGCTCGTCGGGGTGGACTATGTGGGGATCGGGACGGATTTTGACGGAGGAGGAGAAGTGGAGGGCTGCTCTGATGTCACAGAACTTCCCAATGTCACAATAGAACTTGTCCGACGCGGCTACACAGAAGAAGAGATTCGCAAAATCTGGGGGGGGAACCTGATGCGGGTCTTCACCAAAGTCATTGAAGCAGCGGATAAAGATAAAGATTGATAAATTTTCCCTTTAATTTGTAAAAGAATTTTACAAAAAGAAGCTTAAAATAGACATATTCATCCTCAAAATCTTCTAATTTAGAAAAAGGGGGAATTTCCCGAAAGAGACACCCTTTCTCGCCTGGTTTCTTTTTTTTCAGACTAAAAAAATAATATTCATTTTGGGAACATCACCAATTTATTTTATTCCGCTTTCGAGTTGGCATGAAAGTTGCCACTGCCTTGCTATAAATTCAATGATAATTTATGATTAAAGGAAAGGAGAGATGACCAAAAAGTCCTGTTTTCCAGCAATAATCATTCTTTTTTTTCTTTGGATTATGTCTGTCCCGCTGTTGAATTTTGGGCAGGAGAGGAACATCAGACCGCGCTATGGCGGCGTTTTCCGCTTGAAATCATTCACGACTTCATTCAGGATGCAGCTCGATCCCGCTCATCCCGACTCCTCTATTTTTATCTCTGAACAAATATTCGACGGATTGGTCAGGCTTGATAAAGATCTCAATCCGGTGCCATCTCTGGCTGAGTACTGGAAAGTCTCTTCGGATAACACCCAATATACGTTTTACCTGAGGAAGGGAGTCAGGTTTCACAACGGGGATGAGTTGACTGCTGAAGATGTGAAGTTCTCTTTAGAGAGGCTTATCGACAGAGAGACAGGCTCCCCTTACTATCAGTTCTTTCTTCCCCGGGTGGTCGGGGCTCAAGAGTTCAGAGAGGGAAGCGCTGCGGAGGTAGAAGGGTTCAAAGTCATTGATAAATACACTTTTGAGATTGATTGGATCGAACCGTATGTCTCGGCTTTGTATCTGATGAGCATGCATTTCTGTAAGATCCTTCCTCGAGAAAGAGTCAAAGGCCGGGAAAAAAGATTTTTCGAAAAACCATCCGGCACCGGGCCCTTCGCTTATGATTCCTTGATAATGGCTCCGCTGGGAGATGTGGTCGGGATCCGGCTCGAACGGAACGATAGGTACTTTGGAGGAAGAGTTTATCTGGAAGCGATTGAGTTCAGCCCTTATTTCACTCTCGAGCATTTTCTCAACGGAGAGATAGACTCCATCCCTGTGGTTTCCGACAAGCTGCTCAGTCCGGATTTCCAGGTTTTTCAGGATGGCTCGCTCCATCCGATATATCTGGGCATGAGCTGCCATATCCCTCCTCTGGACAGGCAGGTAGTAAGAAGAGCCATCGCTTACGCCCTTAATAAGAGGGATTTGGCTCGAGATACTTTTGATTTGAGATACGTGCGTGATGTGTCAAACAACTATATTCCTCCCCGATTGCCCAGGTTTTTTCCAAGAGAAGATGCAGAAGGTGCGAATCCTCTGAAGGCAAAGCAACTGCTCCTTGAGGCGGGTTTTTCTGAGGAGAACGAATTCCCCACGCTCAACCTTCTTATCGAGTTGCCCAGGACGGATTTGAAGTTTAAAATTTACAGGGCACTCCGGAAGCAGCTCGATCCTTTAGGGATAAAATTGAGATTGAACTATTTCAATTCCTTAGAAGAAATAAAGAGGTTTGATGACCCTTATTTGATATTTTTGGGAAGAGTGATGAATTTCCCTGATCCGGAAGATATCATTCGACCCCTCTTTTTTTCTAAATCTGTGTTCAATGTTTTTGGCTACAACAATCCTGAGCTGGATGAGCTTCTTCATAAAGCTGAGGTTGAATCAAGCTGGACAAAGAGAATCAATTTCTTCCACCAGATCGAGCAGATTCTGATTAAGGACGTTCCTTGTCTTCCTCTTTTTTCTCACCAAAACAGGGTGGCCATGCAGCCTCATGTGAGGGGTGTTGAGGTTCCTCCTCTGGGATTTTATTATCTGGATGCCAGAAAGATATGGCTGGATAAATAATAAAAAATAATGAAATTGCGAATATCCCTCCAGACAAGATTCATGCTTTATGTGATCGTCCTTCTCTGTGTGCTCGCGGCCTTGATCCTTTTTATTATCGAGAAGAGAGAGATCAAAGCGATTTTTGAGGAACAGGAGAACATGGGAATACTGACAGCCAAGTATATCGCCAATTTGAATTCGCAGCCCTTGATCCAATGGGATGAAGAGGGAGTGGAGGAGAGTATCGAAGAAGAGATTGACGAAAAGCTGATCTATATCGCTATCTACGACAAATTCAGGATGCCCTTTGCTGCTTCCAGATTCATTAGAGATTATGAGGAGATCTATAGCTTCAGCCAGTTGGGCAGGGATGTGAACGAGAACAGCGTTTTCTCTCAGAGAAAGAGAATCGTTGACAAAGACACAGAGCAGATCCTGAGGATCCTGGAGATTGAGATCCCGATTTTTGTGAAAGGGTCGCAAGACAGATGGGGCTCGATCAAAATTGGCCTGTCTTTGGAAGAAACACGAAAGGAGATTCAACAAACGCGGCTGATACTGATTCTCATCGGCGGGGGGGGACTGTTGATCGGAGTGCTGGGAGCCATTTTTCTGGCCAAAAGAATCACCGGTCCTTTGACCAAGCTGGTGGAGGCAACTGTGAGAATATCGAAAGGACATTTCTCTCAAAGGATAANCATCACCGGCCAGGATGAAATCGGGAATTTGGCCCGGAGCTTCAACAAGATGAGCCGCCAGCTTCTGCTGACGCGCAAAAAGATGGAAGCTGCCAATAAAAAGCTGATCCAGGCTGAGAAGCTGGCCTCCATCGGCCGCATCTCTGCCGGTATCGCCCATGAGATCAGGAATCCATTGACATCTGTTAAGTTGAACATCCAAAAGCTCACCCAAAGCGATAACCTAGACGAAATGGAAAGAGAACATTTGAGCCTGTCCCAGGAAGGAATCAAGCATATGGAAAAATCCATAAAGGATCTCCTGGACTTTACCCGGGCTTCCGAACTGAATCCGGCTCTCTTTTCGGTCAGCCAGATACTCGATGAGTCGATTAAAACTCTGGCTGACTCACTGGAACTGAAGAAAGTCGCTCTAGAGAGGGATTATCAGGATGGTTTGCCTCAGGTGTCGGTGGATGGAGACAAATTGAGACAGGTTTTTTTGAACGTCCTGAGGAATGCTTATGAAGCTGTGGAGGAGGGAGGAAAGATCAACATTTCGCTCTCCCTCCTGAAAGAGCGGTCTCGCAAGATGATAAAGGTTGATATTTCTGATGATGGCTGCGGGATTCCGGAGAGAGAGAGGGAGCTTATTTTTGAGCTCTTCTATACGACAAAGCCGGCCGGAATCGGTCTGGGCTTGGCCATCGCCAGAAAAATCATTGAGCAGCACAGGGGATTCATAAGAGTCAAAGAAAATGAGACAAAGGGGACATCCTTTGAAATCCTGATTCCAGTCGAGGGGGTACGATGAAATCAATACTGATTATCGACGATGACCCTTTGATCCGGAAAACCCTTTCCTCTCATCTGTCCAAGGCGGATTATGAAATCAGTATGGCAGAAGATGGTGATGAAGGCCTTCGGAGTTTTGAGGAAAGCCTGCCGGATTTGATAATACTGGACATCCGTCTTCCGGATATGAGTGGCATTGAGGTTCTTTCCAGGATTAAAGAGAAGGATAAGAATGCGAGCATCATCATCATGACCGCCTACGATGACATGAAGACAACGGTCGATGCCATAAAATTGGGAGCTTTTGAGTATCTCGTCAAGCCTCTCGATTACGTAGAGCTGGATTTGACGATAAACAAGGCTTTCCAGATGCAAAGCCTGGAGGATAAAGTAAGCTATCTGGTGGAGGAGCAGCAGAAAGAATACACTATCGATAACATCATCGGCCGCTCTCAGCAGATGAGGGAGGTTTTCAAATTGATCGGGTCGGTCGCCAATACCAGAACCAATATCCTCATTCAAGGTGAAAGTGGAACCGGGAAAGAATTGGTGGCCAAAGCCATTCATTTTAACAGCCCCTACAACAGAGAACCCTTTATCGTCATCAATTGTTCTGCCATCTCGGATACGCTGCTTGAAAGCGAGCTTTTCGGCCATGTCAAGGGAGCTTTCACTGATGCTGTCTGCGAGACCAAAGGGAAGTTTGAGATTGCTGGTAAGGGGACTTTGTTCCTGGATGAGGTGGGGGATGTTTCCCCCAATCTCCAATCAAAGCTGTTGAGGGTTACCGAGACCAGGGATTTCATGAAGGTGGGAGGCGAGAAAGTCTTGAAGACCGAAGCGAGGGTAATCGCCGCCACCAACCAGGACCTCAAAACGTTGATCGAGCGGGGGAAATTCCGGGAAGACCTCTATTACAGATTAAAGGTCGTTGAAATTTCCCTGCCGCCGCTTCGTGAAAGAAAGGAGGATATCCCCGATCTGGTCGTTTATCTTCTCGAAAAAATTAACCGCGAGCTGCGCAAGAACGTGAAGAAGATTCCACCTGAGGTCATGAAGATTCTCAAGGATCTCTCCTGGAATGGGAATGTCAGGGAGTTGGAGAACGCCTTGACCCGCGCTGTCATCTTGGCCAAGGGGGATGTTATCCTTGCCGAAAACCTGCCTGTCGATACCGGGAAGAAAAGGATCTTTCCTGAAGAGCTCATGTCTTTAAGAGAGGTGGAGAAAAAATACATCCAGCATGTATTGAATGCCTCAAAAGGGAATAAGACCAAAGCCAGCCAGATTTTAAAAATAACTCGTCCCACCCTTGATAAGAAGATTAAAGAATATAAGCTCAATGTCTGATGTCGACGCAGTAAATAAGGTTACAATCTCTAGGCAGCCTGAAGCCGCCTTCAGCCCTCGATACCCGCGGGAACCTGCCCCGTCGGTTCTTCCCGTCAGCATCCAAGTCCGCGCATAGAAAGAATCACACGAATTATAGCGTTAAGTTGAGTTGATAAGTGAGGCACCGGTTTCACTCCACTCAAGCCAAGACCTCCCCACCCGCCTCCATGGGCTTCGGATGGAGGAGAAACCGAGGCCCCAGATGGGATGCAAGATGAATTATGGCCTTAATGCTAACCGCATCCAGGAAAGTTCCTGTTTATGATGAAACTGTAAATGCTTTTTACCATCTGTAAATATTCTTTTCACGGCATTCAATCCGGGTCTAGCTGGATAAAAATTTTTTGCGTCTCTAATTTTCAATGAAGCCTGATCTTACCACCAGAGTAGTACCCAAGTTTGATTAACTTTATTATTATCTGTTAATTACATTTAAAAAAATTCTGTCCAGTTCGCTTTTGAGCTGCCTTTAAATCATCATTTTTTTCTTTTTGGGGGGAAGATGTGGAGCACTAAAAAAAAGCTTTTTTTATGAATTGGCACGAAAAGTGCAATTTTATTTTGACGTGATACGGCGTCGAAATTTAAGAAAGGTAAAAATAGATAAAAAAATGCATGAAAAGAGAATCGTGGTAGTTGATGATGATGAATCCATCAGAAAGACTTTTTTCTTGATCCTTCACGAGAACTACAGAGTCTATCTTGCTAAGGATTCCAGGGAGGCTTTGCAGCGTTTTAAAAATACCGATGTTGATCTCATCATTGCTGATTTAAAGCTGCCCCATCTTAGTGGCGTGGAAATGGTCTCTGAATTTAGATCGGCAGGCTATAAAGGCGATGTCATCCTTATCTCCGCCTTTCCAGACCTTATCGATATCGACGAGCTGTCTCGTCTTTCCATTTCACATTTCTTTGTGAAGCCTTTGGATCTGGATGCCCTGAATCGATCGATAGACCATCTTCTGAATTCAGAAAAGAATACGGAGAAAAGAGTATAGAGTATAAAGGAGGTCCTATGGCTCATCAAGTCCAGAGGCAGGATCTTGAGTTCAATTCCCACCGGCTCATCCGGATCCATCCCGTCTGGTATTCTTTCATCAAATACTGTGAAGCTTTGAAATACGGAGAGATCGAAAAACTGAAGATTCAAGACGGACTTCCGATGCTAGCTGAAGAAGTGAAGAAAAAGGTCAAATTTACGGAATAAAAAAAGGATTTAGATTATGATAGTAAGGGGTTGAGAATCATGAAAGAGGGAAAACGCTTTCCAGAACAAAAAAGAAGGGCACTCGATCTTTTAGATCTGGAGGAATGGACGGACGATGAAAGATTGAAGCTGCCCGATTGGTTTTTCATGCCAGAAGAAATGCAGGAGAGAAGCGAGGTCGGAAGCGAGTTCAGTGATTTTAGGTCCAGTTATGAGAAGAAAAGGGAAGGGCTTTATAAAGAATCCCGGCTGGATGAGAGACTTTTCTGGCTTTTCATCGAGTATTTTTTCCTGAGCTCCAGGGTTCCGTTGAAGAAACTTATGGACAGTGTGGAAAGGAATATCATTGTTAGAACTCTGTCCAAAGTCAACGGTAATCAAAAGAGAGCCTCCAGAGTTTTAGGCGTCAAGCACACCACGCTGAATGAAAAAATAAAAAAGTACAAAATACATCTTTCTAAAAGACCGGTCGAGTTTTAGTAAGATAAACTCATTTAATTAATATGTCATTGCGAACGCAGTGAAGCAATCTCTAAAAAAAAATTTATTTTATCCTATGGGATTGCCGCGCTTCACTCGCAATGACACCAAAACAAAGAGATTGCCGCGCTTCACTCGCAATGACACCAAAACAAAGAGATTGCCGCGCTTCACTCGCAATGACACGAGGAACAGATCGCCACGCCCTCCGGGCCTGCAATAACACCAAAAAAAAGAGATTGACACGATGTGCTTGGAAAGCCCCAAAAGAACGACATCGCCAGACCACCTTGGGCCCGCAATGATAGTGTAGAAACATTTGTTGCCTTTACAATAGTGCTCTCAAAACACTTTCTGTGTCGTTTTTAGTCCAAATTCATATTTTATATCCAGGGGACCTATTCAACAACTCAGCGGAAATCTTTAATAAGCCATATTCAAAATTTTGAATATAGCCATTCAAATAATTGAATTATCCTTGCTTTCCATAAGAATCGTATTTAACATAAATCTTTATTAATCAATAATATACCAAATTTCTCTCCGCTGTTGGCATGTTATTTGCTAAAGGTATATTCAAAGATAGAGATGACCTAGAAGAAAATTAAAATTCAAACTTAACAGCTGACTTTAGAAAAAGAGGCTGTTTGAGGCTCCAACGAGTCTTGAGCAGCCTCTTTTTTTTTGGCTCAAAGAGGAATGACAAGGAGGTGATAAGAAGAGACAAGATAGTGCAAAAGAATAAAAAGGGAATTGTTGGAGTGAGATGCTTCACTCCAGGGCTGTGGAAAATTTCAAATCCTTCAAGAGAAGGAGAAAAAGGAGATTTTAAGTGCGAAAGGTATTAACTATTCTGTTTGTGCTTCTTTTTGCCGGTTCATTGATGGCGCAGGTCAGAACAGGAAACCTCTACGGCAAGGTTACTGACGAAGACGGCAAC
>JGI2172J19969_10000143_pt1 | contig 27632 bp, 21 predicted proteins | sample DeeMarSWOR230_32_FD_19969 | JGI IMG/M metagenome (IMG submission 19969)
CAGAGCGCTTTCCCCTCCAAGGAGGTTCGGTAAGGCTAAACCTGAAAGGTCGCTCCTTCCATTCCCGTGTATTTTACCCACACTATCTGGAAGAGAATCGTCTAATCATCCTGGAGTGGTTCGTCCGGGTTGATAGTGGCTGCATAGTGGAATATCCGTTTGTCTCAGGTTAGAATCCCTGATCATGAAAATCATTCCAGAATCTGAGTAAGTCAGCTTATTCTTTTCCTTTGTTTTTCAGTTCATCGGTTTCTTGCCATCTGACTCTTCCTGAAAACTTCTGAGTATCAACGTCAGGGATATGCTTCCGTAGACGATGAAATACGCCCCGAGGATGAGGAAAGCGTTAGAGAGCGAGATTGTGTCCACCAGTCTGCCGAAGAGAGGTGCGAGGATCACGTAGGACAGACTGCCGATCATGTGAGCCACAGAAATGACTGTTGCCCTGACTTCTGATTTGGTCAAACGGTTTATATCATCCAGGATAATGGGCATAGCGATTCCCCACAGGAAAGCGTTGAGCAATATCAGCGGGATCAACAGGATGGTTGTGAACAGGCCCAGGAGCAAAAAGGTCGGTGCGATCAGCATCAGGATGAGGTAGGCTTGCTTCTTCCCGAAGGATTTTTCCAGGGAATGGGCGTTCCGCGAGCCGAAGGCACTGGACAGCTGAAAGGCTGCGAATATGATCCCGAAATACCCGATGCTGATCCCCAGGGACCGATAGTACAGGAAGTAGGCCCAGACGCCTATGATATTTGTGCTCATCACCAGGGCCGCGAAGAGCATGAGCCGCCTCAACTGTCCGTGAGACAGGCAAAACCGGCAAATTCTCAGGATGTCCGTTAAGGGATTTGACGCTTCGAGCTTCTTCCGCTTCGGTTCGATCAATGAGATGGCCAGCGGCAGCATGAACAGGCTCGTGCCGATGTTGATATAAAACGGGAGATGGAGCGAGAGCAGGGCGAACAGCCCTCCGCCAACAGAGGAAAGTCCGGTGCCGAGGCGCGTGTAGAACATGGACCGTCCCTCGAATTTCTTGTACTCGGATTCTTCCTTCAGCTGGATCAGAGTGTCATAGATGAATGCGGAGTCGCAGCCTGACCTCATGCTGTTGCCGACCGCGACGATGAATTCGGCCAGGATGAAGGTATAAAACGAACCGGTAAAGGCGTAGACCGCAATCCCGACTGGAAGAAAGAAAGCGCCAAGGATCAGGGTTTTCTTCCTGCCGATGACATCGGCCAGGTAGCCGGAAGGAATCTCGAGTATCAAGACCGACAGGGCGTAGGAGGCCTGGATAGTGAATATCTGGGTCGAGTTGAGATGATTGGACTCATAGTAAGGTATCAATATCGGAACGATCAGGTAGAATTCGCTCAGGAATCTGTAAATATAGATCTTCCACAGGTTTGGCCTTATATCGGTCATTTTTTTCCTTTATTCGAAAACCGATAATAATAAAAAAAGCGGTCGATATCAAAGAAAAAGCAGGAATCTCCCAATCCAAAGTGATGATGGCCCTAATCCCAAAAGGTGAGGAAAATAAACAAAAAATCACCCCCTCAAATCCTCTTTTTTGATGATTGACAGCGAATCTGATAGTTGTACACTAAGAGCAAGAGGAGAACTGCCCGCATTTAAGAGGGAATCGTGACATAATGACATACTAAAGAGCTCCAATATACAGAGAAAAAATGAAGAAATGACTGAATCAAAGGCAATACACCAAATTCTAGTTCTGGATAATGACAAGGATTTCATTTCTCTCCTTCAAGAAGAGCTTGGTCCAAACGGATTTGAAATTCTAGCTGTGAATCCAGAATCCGACAAAATTATCACCTCAAATTTGTTCCAAGCTGAATTGATTTTCATTGCAGTCGAAGCCCCTGACATGCTGGGCTATTCGCTCTATGATAAAGCGAGAAAAAAAGTTGGCAATTATGTTCCAATTGTCCTCACTACAGCGACACTCTCACCTAAAGATTTTTCCCTTCACAGTCAGCTCAAAGAGCCTGCAGACGCTTACCTCGATAAGAGACGTTTAGTGTCTGAAGGGATGCCTCCCGAAATTCTTAAACTCATCGGATTGAAATCCTATGCAATGTCTTCTCATGCCGAAGTTCGCCACGATCAAGAAATTAACCAGGGAGCCAAAATAATGAGCAGGTTGAAGCATTTGCTCAGTGATATAAAAAGTGAGGAAGCTCAAGCATCCGAACGCTCAAATAAGGAAAGTCATGACATGAGGCCTTCCCAGCCACTGAATTATGCGCTCGACCAAAAGGACCAAAATGGCCAGATGGGCCGGGAGATTAACCATTTTGTAAAGAAAATTCAAGAAGATAATGAGAGAATCCTTGTCGATAAGGAGAAGCTTAAAAAATATAAGAAGGAGATGTATGACTTCGAAAAGGAAATAGACAAGGATTTGAAGCGCAACAAAGAACTCGAAGGACTTGTTGAGATCACCCAGAAAATGATTGAGGAAGCAAAAAAGTCCGCTGAAATGCTAGCCAAAGAGAAACTTGCCCACCAGGAGACTCGCAAGGAACTCGAATCACGAATTGCCGTACTTCAGGCTGAACTAATAGGCAATAAGGAACAATATCTTTTTCAGTTAAACGCCAGTGAAGAAAAATTCAAAGCCAACCTTCTCAAAGCCAAAGAAGATCAGCAACATGTCCTTGAGGGCCTCAATCAGACCTACGCAGAAAAAATTTCTCAGCTCCGGACAGAGAAGAATACCGAGATAAAGGCGCTCAAGGAGAAAGTGTCTACTGAGATGCAAAAGATCGCAGAAATGTTGACAGATAAAGAGAAAGCATATCAAGCATCAAATAAACAGTATGAACAAAAGATAGCTCATCTTCAGGCAGAGCTAGAGGATGCAAGAAATCAGCAAATTTCTCAAATCAAAGCCGCAGAGGATAAATATAAAACTGATCTTATCAGTACTGAAGAACATCATTCCAGTATTGTTGACTCCATTGTAAAAAAGTTTGCAGCCCAGATGGCTCAGGTGCGTCTTGATTTGGATAAGGAGCGTCAGACCCATCAAAAAGTCCGCGAGGATCTTGAAACCAAAATCGCTCGACTGTCAGCTCAAAAAGATCCTGTTCAAGAGCAAATGGATTCGGAACAGAACGGTACTCAAGACAAAAAGGAAGAGATAAATTTGCTCAAAGAAGATGAATAGCGATTGTTTAAACTCATCTATTTTCTATTCCCTTCAATTGATCTTTACCCAGGAATAAATAAATATAAATCTCAATTTTCTTCCTTCGTGAGCCTGTATCTATTGTTCGGCAGATGATTACACCGGGATTCTCACCTAAGATTCCATTAAAGAATGGGAAATATAGCGGGAGAAATGATTGAGGGAACCACCTTGACAATTTTTTGTGAATAAGGCTAATATCATTAAGGGGAAAAAAGGCAAAGTGTCAAAAAAAAACGATATCATCCAAGAATTAGAACTAGCCATAGAAAAAATTGAAAATGAGCTTGAAGAAGTCTTAAATAAGAAAAAAGAAGAAATAGAGAAAGACCTCGATAAGAGGATCCAACAGGAGAAGGAGAGGGCGAAAAAGAAGATAGATCAAATTCAAGACGAGCTTGAGATTAAAAAAGATGAAATTATCAATTATCGGACTGCGTTTGCTAAATTTGAAAATAATAAGACCGACATTAGAAGCCAGAAAAAGGTGCACCTGGAGAAAGCCATTCAATACTTGAGAAAAATTGAGACTCTGGCAGCTCAAAGCCTCGAAGAGCTGAAAAAAATAAGCGAGTTGGACCAGAAACTTGATGAAATCACTCAAATAGTGAAAGAAAAAGCAGAGATTTTCAAAAAGGACCTCCAAGAGAAAATAGAAGTTGCGGCTGAGGAAGCAGAAGGAGAAGGAAATGAAGAAATCGAATTGAAGAAGGAACGGGAGAGACTTAGAAAAATTTTAGAACTACTCGGAAAAACAGAAACATCCAAACAATGAAGATCCCCGGCAAGAGAAAGACTGCCAAGCGAAGAAAAAACAGAAAGATCAGAAGTCAATGAGCCGAATGAGACTCATGCTGAAAAATCCGAAGATGATTTAAATGGATATGAAGTAACGAAAAAAATTGAGAAATCAGGGATATAATATATCTATCAGTTTTTTCTTGGAGAGGGATGATCTTTCAATTAGACTTAGAGAAGAAAAATATTCTTTCAAAATAGTTTCATTTTCTGGCGAAATTTCTAAAAACTTCAATCCTGAATAGTAAAGAGCAAAATTCTCTCCAACTTTTTCAGAATAGACGACATCTCCTTTAAAATGGCATGCTTTGTTCTTCAAGACGATGATCAAATCAAGAGTTTTTTCAGGAGAAAGCCTTGATTCTGAAGAAATTTTCACTCCCACTAAACTCAAGTTTATTGTCTGGGCTACGTTGTGCGCGCCATTGTCTTTGTAAAGAAGAGTCGTGGACGCATAGTATCTTTCAGATTTCCTCCTCTCTTTAGCCAATGTTTTTCTGAAAGGCCTGATTACTTCTTCCTGCTCGTCGGTTGTCTTTCCGTAAAAAACGCAAACCCTGTTTTTATCCGTAGTTTTATCTATTTCTCCTTTTCCTTTTGCCTTTGCCAAGGCCATGTTTGCTTCATTGATTATTATTTTTAAATCATTCTGTGTGATTGACTCAAGAGAATCAAATCTGCCCATCGTAAAATAAGTTATACCGAAGCTCATGGTCAGATTGTTTCTGGGTTGAAATTCCTGAAATTCAAAATAATGTTCTTCGATATTTTTTTTAATCCTTTCTGTAAACAGGCAAGCTTCTTCCAGGTTTTTTAATCCTGTCAGGAAAAACAGGAATTCCTCTCCACCATATCGGCAGATCAGATCCTGGTCTCTGGTGGAAGATTTGAGGACGTTCGATAATTCTCGAAGAAGCTTGTTTCCCGCCTCATGGCCATTTCTATCGTTATAATTTTTAAACCAATCGACATCACCCATCACCATAGCGTATGACTCCCTTTCACCTCGTCTCTTCTTTTGATATTCAAGCTTGTGAATAACACTCTTGAAGAAAGGATCGGGACGAAACAGACCTGTAAGAGCGTCATACTGGATGAGATTGAGCTTTGTGATGGCCAGGGATATGTGTTCAGAGAGAGTGCGCATTATCTGCTGATCTTCCCGTGTGAAACCCTCCTGGCTCGAGCCTTTGGCAGGTATCTTGTTGTAGACCTCGATCACACCGGTGACGTCATTGTTATGCATAATAGGGAGGCACATCATGTTCCTTAAAGGAGGCGTAAAATGCTCCAAGTATCGACTACTCATCCGCTGGTCGTCGGACAAAGCGGTGACATTGATCTCCTGATGATGGCGGGCAACGAAGGCCGCAAAATCTTGCTCGTCTATCGAGACTGTGTACTTCGAAATATCAGGATGGAGCAAGAAGACATCATCCCATATTATCGGTTTGAGGTGCTTTCCGAGAGGCTCATCTTCATCCAAAATATAGAGGGAAATGCTGCTGGCTCGAAGGATATCTTTAATGTCGTAGACAATATCCAAAAGACCGACGAAATCATTAGCCACGTAAATATTTTTTAAGATTTCTTCTAATCTTAGTTTTTCGTTTTTAAACCGAATGTGTCTTTCCCTCAACTCTATCCGTTTTTCCAATTCTCGGACGATACTCTCGTTGATAGCCTTTTCGATTTCTTTTATATCGGAATACGTATCCTGGATCATGATATTCGTCTGCTTAAGATAGCTCTGCAGATCTTCTGCTTCCATCTTCAGCAAAGAGTGTTCTGCTGCCTTATTGATGATCCGAAGGAACGCTCTGTCATTCTCTTCTCCGGATTGGATGATGTGGTAATCGACATAACGGTTAAAAGGCCATTTGTTCGCGATTTCTTTGACTTTATTTTCTTCGAAACCTGTGACGACAATGCTTATTGTCTTGTTGAGCAAGGCGTTGAGAGATAGGTAGCTGGCTAGAGAGTAATCCCCGACAAGCACATTGATATGCTGGGATTTCAGGACTGCGCCTACTGTCTTAAAATCGGAAGATACATAAACAGTAGCAACCTGACTACAGAGTTTATTTAAACGGGTTCTCACTTCAGGATTCTCGTTCAAGATGAGTATGTTCCCCTTCATCATAAATCTCTGTTTAATGATTATTTAATAAATTAATCCCATTTTTCCGAAAAAGACTTTGAATTTGTTGGAATTTCCCCTTGCTTTCGTAACAAACCCTTCGTTCCTTTCCCAGGCTGCGTGATCTTGAAATTCTCGAATTAGCTTACCACATATAAAACTATACGGTCAATAGCAATGAGACAATAATATAAAAATAAAAACATTCTTTTGAGTATCTGCAAAATTGCAGAGAGACTCGATAAACTGGTCTGCTTGTTGAAATCGGATGTTTCTATGAATGAGGATCGAAGCTGAATATAATCGAGGCCAAAAAAATATCTGTTTTTTATTGAAGATGCATCCAGCAGGAGCCACCCTCCTTCCATCATTTAAAAAGCCTCTTTGGCCGTGATGTACATGCCCGAAGTACCTTTACCGAAGCCATAATCCAGGCGGATATTCGTTTTTTCCTTGGGGACGACACAGAAGCGGAGACCGAGGCCCAGCGAATACTTGGTGTTATCAATGCTAAGATTGCCGATCTTGTCAGCCACGTTGGAAACACCGGCAAAGGCGACCATGCCGATGAATTTCCAGATCTTCACCCTGTATTCAGCCTGTAGAGCGTACATCGAATGATCCCGGTAACGGCCCTGGTAAAATCCCCGCATGATCATCTCCCCTCCGATCTCGGCCAGGTGGCGGAAGGTCGGCTCGCCGGACACGTTCCAGAGGAGTGCCTGGATGGCCAGGACATGAGAGGGGAAAGTGGTGAAATACTTCCTGAGGTCCATCTTGATGGTGGTGAACTTAAAGTCGCTGCCGAATGTGGGAGTGTAAAAATCTACATTCAACTGAAAAAGATTGCCGCTGAGCGGATAGAAAATGTTGTCGCGGGTATCCCAGGTGATGAGAAAGCCCAGCGAGGCCAGCTTTCCGCCGGCGCTTCCTGTTGTCTCTCCAGAGACCAAAAGCCCCATCGGAGCTGTCTCCACGATATCAAAATTTTCGTATTTGAATTGGACTCCCGCATAGAGTCTTTCTTCCTTCAAGATCCGTTTCTGGACGCTCAGGTCGAAATTGAAAATTTTAGGCGTGTAGTTGAGATAATCCTCATCCTCCAATCCTTCTTCCAGATCCGGAGTGTCGTTCCCGATACCCCAGAACTTATCGGGGAACTTGCTCACTTTGAGATATCCGTTGACAAGATAGGCTTCATTCTTCAGGTAGGCTTCAGGCCAGACCTCGATCCCGTACTGTTTATTCTGGGTGTAGTACGCCTGGAAAAGCAGAGTAGAGGGTCTTTGCTCGGGCGGGGCAGCCTTGGATCTATAGGACAACAAACCCCCTCCGCCGAGTCCCCATCGTGTTTCGGGCATGTAGAAGATAACGGGAAGAACGACTGTACTGACCTGCTTGTCCTTTTTCTCTTTTTTCTCCTTTTCCTTTTTGACAGTGCAGAGCCCGGGCTGGGCGAGACTGATTAAGAAAACGGAAAGGAAAAAGAGGAGAAGAGATTTTCGTTTTCCCATCCTGGCTTCTTCAGCTAACCTGCCGATTCGATGCTATTTTAGAAAAGAGGATGAAAATAATCAATTAAAAATAAAAAAAAACGGATAATTCCCCTTTTTAAAAATCGCGGACAATCCCCATTTTTTTACCTGAACCTGGCGAAGGGAGAAAAGGAAGCTTGCCTTTAGGTTTTCTCCCGAATGTCTTCTATGCCCAGCCTGTCTGCCCGGTATTTAAAGCAACCCCCTGAAAATGATGCAGAATCCAGGGGAAGACCACAAACGCATTCCTTATATTTAAGGAACTGCTTTCATTCATACCTCAAGCTATCGGCGGGGTTGGAATGGGCCACCCTCACGATTTTCACGCACACGGTCAACAGCGCAATAAAAACCGCCATCATCCCCGAAACAATGAATACCCATGCGGCAAGGCTGGTCCGGTAGGCGTAATTGTTCAGCAATTTATCCATCAGATAATAGGCGATGGGCCAGGCTATCACATTGGACGCACAAAGCAGGATTAAAAAATCTCTGGAGATGAGGATGATGATATCTGCTATTGATGCCCCGAGAACTTTGCGGATCCCTATCTCTTTTGTCCGCTGTTCTGCGGTGAACGAAGCCATCCCGAAAAGCCCCAGACAGGAAACAAATATGGCTAAAAATGTGAAGTACTTATAAACATCACTTCGCCGCTGGTCACTCACATACTGTCTGTTAAACTCATCATCCAGGAATGAATATTCAAAGAGATTGCTGGGCGCAAATTCGACCGCTTTCTTTTCCAAATAGGCTATGGTTGCGGACACATCGTCCGGCCTGATTTTAACGAAAATATAGCTGTGAGAACCGTGCCGCTGGGATAAGGTGAAAATGACAGGCTCGATCTCATTGTGAAGCGAGCTGGCATGAAAGTTCTTGACGATGCCGATTATTTTTCCTTCGTCCTCCCAGCATGAGAACATCTTCCCGATCGGCGATTCCAATCCTGTGATCCTGGCGGCCTCTTCGCTCAGAACGTAATTCTCCCGGTCAGTTGCGTATTCCTCAGAAAAGCTCCTCCCCTGGATGATCTGCATGCCGAGAGTTTCAAAATAGTCGTAGTCCACGGAGGCATCGGTCATGGTTACATAATCCGCGGGGCCTTTGCCTTCCCAGTAAACGGGATTCATATGTCCGATATTGGTCGGCAACCTCCGGGCCGCCGTGACGTTCATGACATTCGGATGTTGTTTGATCTCGTTTTTGAATGACCTGTAGCCTTCTCTCAAATCCCTGTTCATGGATATGACGACCACATGGTCTCTGTTTAATCCGATATCTTTATTCCTGATGTAGTCGAGCTGCTTGTACATGACGATGGTCCCGATAATCAACACGATAGTTGCGGTGAATTGACCGACGACCAGGACCCTTCTTAATACAAAACCGCCAGAACCAGACTGAAACCTCCCTTTTTTGAGGACGTTTACAGGCCTGAATGAGGAGAGCATAAAGGCCGGATAGCTGCCGGACGCCAAACCTGTGAAGATAATGATCCCCAGCAACAGGAACAAAGTCGAGACATCACCGGCAATGTTCAATGTCAATTGTTTTTGGGCAAGATTATTAAAGGCCGGCAGAAAAAGATAAACCACAGCGAGCGCCACCAATAGCGCCAGAGCCGATAAGATCATCGATTCTCCGATAAATTGTTTGATAATATCGGCTTTTTCCGCACCCACGACCTTCCTCAACCCGATCTCTTTGGCCCGGGTGTTCGACCTGGCCGTAGAGAGGTTTATAAAATTGATGCAGGCGATGATCAGGATAGCGATGGCGATGGTCAAGAAAATATAGACATAGATAATCGGGTCCGCGCTGTTTAACGAATAGAGATGGATCTTGGAGAGGGGCTGGATATGAAGAACGACTTTCTGATTCGTTCTTTTATCATGTTCCATGACAAATCCAGAGATCTTATCCGCAAAGTCCTGTATGGAGACGTTTTTTTCCAAAAGCGCGTATGTCCTGGCTTCATAGGACCAACTGGTATCTCCCCGCTCGCCCATGAGCCTCATCGAAGCAAGAAAATCAAACTGCAGGTGTGAGTTCTTGGGGATATCTTTTAAGACGCCGGTCACGGTCAGCTCGGCGTCGTTGTTTATCAGTAAAGATTGGCCGATCGCATCCTGGGTGCCAAAATATTTTGCGGCGGCACGTTCGGTTAAAACGATAGAATCCCGGCTGGCAAACACTGTCCCCGGAGTCCCTTGAATGAGCGGAAAGGTGAATATCTTCAAGAAATCATCATCCACCAGGGCGCCGCTCTGGTTATAGATCTTATCCCCGTATTTTAGGAGCCAATACCTGGAGCAAAATCTTGCGATTTGCCGGACTTCCGGATACTGTTCCTTAAAAACAGCAGCCAGCGCCAGAGGATTGGAAGAATACTTGGTGCCTTGAAGTTCAGGAATGGTCCTGTAGATGTCGCTGTAGTTCTCATGGAACTTGTCAAAACTGAGTTCATCCTGAACCCAGAGGAGGATCAGAATGCAGCAGGCCATACCGACGGCCAGCCCCATGATGTTGATAAAAGAATAGATTTTGTTGTTTCGGATATTTCTCCAGGTGATTTTTATGTAGTTTTTAAGCATGGCAGCTCCTGTTGATGGAGATTTTTGGAATAGACGTCAAGTGGATAGACGATTTGCTAATCCAGATCATAGATCAGATTTTACTAAACTTAGCTGTATATTAATATGACTAAAATCACCTGAAAAGGTTGCTAGGTTTCGGAAAAAGCCCCTTTTATTTGTTTTCTTAGGTCTTCTAATGAATTTACAGAAGAATAAAATCTATACTCTATCATCTTAACAGGGACAAGGTTTTCATCCTTAGTCTCTTATATTAAGATTTCAGTAAGCAAGAATTACGGAAAATTATGCGAGATGCTGACCCAAACCAGAAAAGAATTTTTTATATTTCAGGATTGAATTCTCTATTGGACGGCCACTACTTTGATGAGATACTCAGAAGGATATCTTTGATAAAAATGGAATCTATAATTTCCTCGAGAATCAGGCTTAAAGACCTCGGATGTGGTGAATGAATCAAGGACTTGAATGCAGCCGCCTCTCATTCTTTTAGCATATACTCTAACGTAAATATCGGACGTCGAATCGCTGACTTCAGTGTGATGGTATTTATAGCAGGGCGTAGGAGTTTCGCAGTGCATCGTAAAATGAATTTCCTGGCCTAAGTTTACTCTTTCGGGGATTTCCACATCAAAGATACGAACGAGTTCGATGTATCCCTTATTACAGCTTGTCAATAATAGAAACATGATGATTGAACACAATCCCGCTTTAAATTTCGTTGACGCTCCTTTAAGTGTTTTCATCTTAATAAATTACTTTTTTCAATTTGACAAATTTGATTAAAAATAGTCCACAAAGCATCTTTTTTCGTCTCTAAAAAGCCGGGCTCGCACAGCCGTCTATTTCAATCCAGGGGCTTTGGTTTTATGAAATTTGGCTTCCAGTCGGATTAAATTCCTATTTTTCTGGCATTAGACTTCTTAGCATCTCACCTTGTGAAATGAAAGTAACACATCTCCCCTTCATAATTAATCTCAAGTTTCCAGCCAGCCTTTTCTGCTCTATCGTGCCAAATTGATTCGAATATCTTCTGGTAATCTTCGAAAGAAATCTGTTCTTTTAGGTGAGAAGCCGCCTTATAAAGATCAAAATAGGTCGATTGTATTTCGACAATTGCCTCTTTCTCCTCCAACTTTACTAATTTAACCGTGTTTCCTATAAGATTAGCCTGCTCCCAGCATAGATAAAGAATAAAAGCCTTTGAGGGCCTAAAAAAAGGCACTCTCACTTGGGCGGCTAAAAAGTATCCATTGCCGTCTTTAAACCAATTCAAGGCAAAATCTTTCCCTTTTTCTTCGGAAAGAAAATTAAACAACCGGACTTGCTTGGTAATTTTTGTTTCCTCACGGTGCGTGTTTTTCCATTCCTCAGGCATATCAGGGAACTTTGTGGTAGGAAGTGAAGAGATTTTATCTAACCTGATAAATATTGCTTCTAATTGATGGAAATACCAATCGCTTCCTTCAATAAGAAAACTGAAACAATATTCACGGGTTGAGTCTTCAAAAGTCAAGGGAACAATAAAATGCACCTTATTATCGACACGAAAGGTCTCTGGTTCAGCTTCCAATTCTTCCGGTGATGCATATTCTTTTATTTGTTTAAGCCATCCTAACATTGTTTTCTTCCAGGCATCGTTAAAAGGCCTGATTTTTTCTAACGTCATCTGATCATTCCTCAAGGTCGTCATGAATTCTTTCCAGATTTTAAGCTCATCCTGATTACTAGCAAAATTGGATATACAAAGGACCAAAAGGAACGATGTTAGTAAAAGCGGGGCTGATTTTTTCATCATAAACTCCTTATAAACACAATATACGAAATCTCACATAGAGCGTCCTTTTCAGTTCCGGAAAGCCAGATCTTTAATAGATATGGCTTCGGTAGCTTCAAACCTCTTTATGCTTATGCGCCCTCTTTTATCTGTCCCCAGTTATTGATTTTATATCTTTTGATCTTCACTTTACGCGTTTCCCGGGAAGCGTGGATATAATAAAGAAATCCATTTTTGATAATCTCAGGAGTAAAGGGGAGTACTGTCCTGTAGAGGTAACGACCCTCAGAGTCAAAGATATCAAATTGTGCATCCTCGCCTTCTTCCAAAACCGATTTTACTCTCCTCACAAAGATTCTGTGTTTGTCATCGACTATAATTTTTCTGAAAAAAGACCTTGAAGCTGGAAAATCACATATTTCTTCAATGGCCTTCCGGGAAACCTTATGCCCTTGTCGTTTCAGGCTCTCTTCGAATCCATTTATGATTTTTTCTTTTTCCCTCCTGCTGACGGCTTGATCGCCCTCTTCTTTTTGGATATTCATTATATGATTCCCATCTTTATCGATAATAAATAGTTGGTATTCAGAAGAAATTCCATAAGTGAATGTATTTTCATCCACAGATGAGAAGTAAAGGTGAGGATGATATTCGATGTAGAATGAGAGTGTCAGGATTCCTTTTTCGCCTTTTACCAACCCGAAACCTGGCTCGGAGAATTCGATAAATTTTTTGAGGACCTTTCCTTCCGGATTTACCTTAGTGAACATCCTTTGATATTTCATTTCTTCTCTAGACAAAAGTCGGGTGTTCATGAAAATATTTCCTTCAGAATCAACCGCAAATTCAGAAACCGAGCTATTTATGGGAATGCTTTTTCTGAATTTGCCTTTGCTGTCATGAATTTTGATTTGTCCCCTGTCCTCCACATATAGAGTATCTTGGCTGTCGATGAATAATTGGCGGGGCCTTTCGAATTCGCCAGGTCCCTGTCCTTTTCTGCCTATGGTCTGAAGAAATTGACCATCGGGATCATATTGTTGGATACGGGAATTTGCGCTATCTACGACGTAAATATTATCAGTGCTGTCCAGGGCGATATCTCTCACTCGATAAAACATATAATTCTCATCGCCTTCTTTGCCGATACTCAAATCCTCTTCCAGATCAAATACAAGTTCGCCGTAAAGGGGGTCTTCCGGATTCTTGACAACCTTAATGCTGTTCTCATACTCGATCGATTCTTCCCACTCAGCCTTTTGTTTTTCACATGAGACGAGCATGATAGAGGCTGAAATAAACAAAATGAATGTCCATTTTTTCATTATTGCGTCCCTCTTTTCATAATAAATCTTGGAGACAGATAATCCAATAAAAAGTTTCAGCTCATAGGTTTTTTTTAATCCAGGGGAGCTGCGACTTTTGGAGATATGATTTGAATATGCCCCAGATTAGGAGTTGAGCATTAATATCAATAATAGAATTAATGTGTTAGTTTATTGTGAAATAATGAAGTAAGCCCCATTTAATCACAGTAACAACAAATCGATTGAAATACGCTGAAATTGGGGTGTTAGGACTGGAATATTAATAGAAGAAACAAAATTAAATCTTTGGAAAAAGCTCTAGTGGATTGTACTTGGTGATAAAATATAAGGCGTGGTCGCTTGACATACTCCAGTATTCAAAAAAAAGAATTTGAAATGTATTTTTTGTGAAGATCAATAAGAAGTCCATAATTTAAATTATCCGCTTCTTGAAGTGCCTTTATGTAAGTTTTTCTTATTGAGGTGGTTAAAAGGAGTTCGTCTTCTGGAAAATCAAGATAGGAGTTTAAATTGTCTTTAAGAAAAAGATTTACGACAAGTCTTGCCCATCTTCCATTGCCATTATTAAAAGGATGGATGTACACAAGTCTATGATGAAGTCTTGCAGAGATCTCAATTATATCCATATTTTGATTTTGCCAGCATTCTAAATCATCGATTAATTTTTTCAATTCCACATCAATATAAGTTTTATCCACCCCTATATTTTTGTTTGTTTTCCTCTTTTTTCCAGCCCATGCCCATACGTTCCCAAACATAATTTTATGGATTTTATAAAGATTCCCTATAGTGAAATGAAATTTCTTTTTTGATAATAAATATGTTTTTGAAGCTTCAGAAATATTCTTAAATTCTGCGTCGTTTAATTCTTTTCTGGTGGTAATATATCTTGGCAATAAACCATCCAAGTCCGTTGAAGTTAAAGGAGTTGCACCGGGAGGAAGCTCTTTATTTATTTTTTTGTCTGGTTTTGACTCCATAAGCGGTCTCGTCTTTTTTCTAAAATTTCTTTTTTCAGCCTCTCAAACTGTAATTTACTTTCTTCCTCAGAGGGAGATTGAATTTCAAGTGCAGAGCTTGCCTTGCTGAGTTTTACTAATTGCTTTGCCTTTTCAGATGCTTTTTCATCCAGAAATTCATTGATATTTTGACGTGGAATTAGTGCTATTTTCAACTCAGCATTTAATGCGTTAGCTATTTTATTTAATGCTGTAATTTTAGGCATTGCGTGGCCGCTCTCGATTTGCTGAATAGATCTTAGTGATCTATTGACCATTTTTCCTAGCTGCTCTTGTGTTATTCCTAGTATTTCTCGGAGGAGTTTAATCTGGTCTTTGAAGTCAGGATAGTTAGACAACCACTCTGGCAACTCATCAATTGATTTGAATTTATTACTAATTTGATCTGTGAAAAAATACTTTTTCATACTGATAGTATACGAAATATTATTTCATATATCAAGCTAATATTGCGAAATATTATTTCGTATAAATATATCTATATACGAAATATTATTTCGTATTACTTATCTTCTTATTGTATAGTCAGTTCCCGAGTAGACATCCAGGCTGGATCCGTTTGATAAACGGTTCTTCCTGTGCTATAAGTCTTAAGGCGGAAAACCTGGGAAAATGAAAGGAAATAGGGAGAAGTCCGCAGCCTGAAAGAATAGCTGGATTTCCCCCCTGACTCAGGATTCGACTTGAGGAAGACCATGAACATCCCCCGGCTAAGAAAGGACGCAGAGGCCATTTTTCTGGCGGGCGTGAAGGCAGTCGAACCGGCACCGGCTATAAGGAAACATCTCACGCTCAAGGATGAGCGGCTTGCTGTCAATGACAGGGTATACAACCTGACAGACTTTGAAAATATCTATGTTATCGGAACAGGGAAAGCATCCGCGGCCATGGCGCAGGCAGTCGAGCAAGTTCTCGGTCAGAGGTTGAAAGGCGGAGTGGTGAACGTCAAATACGGTCATGCCCTCCCCTTGCAGAAAATTCAGGTGAATGAAGCCGGCCATCCGGTGCCTGATGAAGCAGGGTTCCGTGGCGCGCAGCAGATTGCCGGTCTCCTGAAGCAGACCGGGGAAAAAGACCTGGTGCTTTTTCTGATCTCGGGGGGAGGCTCAGCGCTTCTTCCTTATCCGGCAGAAGGCCTGACCCTGGAAGATAAGCAGCAAGTTACCCAGAGACTCCTGGAGGTCGGCGCAAACATTCATGAAATCAACGCTCTGAGGAAGCACCTGTCCCAAGTAAAAGGCGGGCGTCTGGCTGGATTGGCCTATCCCTCCACTTTGATCTCGCTCATACTTTCCGATGTCATCGGCGATGACCTGGACACCATCGCCTCCGGCCCCACTGTTCCTGACCACAGCACCTTCGCCGATTGTCTGAGAATCGTCAAGAAATATGACTTGAGGGATAAGATTCCCGCCGCAGTTGCCGAGATTTTGGAAAAAGGCGCTCGAAGCGAAGTTGAAGAGACGCCCAAGCCAGGCGATTCTGCCTTTGAACGCACCCAGAACCTGATTATCGGAAGCAACATCCAGGCGTTGAGGGCTGCCAAGATAAAGGCTGAAGAGCTGGGCTACAACAGCCTGATTCTTTCCACTCCCATCGATGGAGAGACAAGGGAGGCGGCCAAGGACCAGGCGGCAATAGCCAGAGAGATACTCGAGACCGGCAGCCCGGTTCCAAGGCCGGCCTGCTTTATTTCCGGCGGCGAGACCACTGTCACCATCCGGGGCAGAGGGCTCGGTGGACGAAATCAGGAGTTTGTCCTGGCCGCGGCCATCGAGATAGACGGCCTGGAAGATGTTGTTATTTTGAGCGGTGGCACGGATGGGACCGATGGTCCCACCGATGCGGCCGGAGCAGTCGCTGATAGTGAGACGATGAGCAGGTCCAGAGAATTGGGGCTGGATGCTGAACGCTTCCTCCGGGAAAACGATTCCTATCATTTTTTCAAGCCGCTGGGCGACCTGCTCATCACCGGGCCGACCTTCACCAATGTCATGGACCTGCACCTGGTGATGGTTGGCTGAAGAAGGCTTAACATGCTGAGAACGAAGATTGTTTGTACGATCGGACCAGCCTCTCAGTCTCCAAAATTACTGGAAAAGCTTATCCGAGCGGGTATGAACGTGGCCCGCTTGAATTTTTCCCATGGCACCCAGCCTGCCCATCAAAAGGTTATCAACGCTGTTCGGCAGATTGCGGCAAAGCTGAATAAGCCTGTGGCTATTCTCCAGGATCTGGCGGGCCCGAAGATCAGAGTCGGCCAGATCAAAACCGGTGAAATAATCCTGAAGCCTGGCGCTCGATTCATTCTGACCACACGGCTGGTTCCGGGGGATGAAAAAGAAGTTTCCGTAAATTACAGCAGGCTTCCCCAGGATGTCCGGCCAGGAGATTCATTGCTGCTGAGCGATGGCGCATTAGAGCTTAAGGTCGAAGAGGCGAGCCAGAAAGACATCCAGTGTAAGGTTGTTGTCGGAGGCCCTCTCAGTTCGTTTAAAGGAGTCAATCTCCCGACGGGCTCCGTCAAGATACCGAGCCTGACCGACAAGGATAAAAGTGACCTGGCCTTCGGCATCGAGAATGAGGTCGATTACGTCGCTCTCTCGTTTGTCAGAAGCGCCGAGGATGTGAGAACAGCACGTCGATTCATGAAAAGGAAAAAGTGTTCTATCCCCATAATAGCCAAGATCGAGAAGCACGAAGCCCTGGCCAATATCGACGAAATCATCTCGGAGGTGGATGGAGTGATGATTGCCAGAGGTGACCTGGGAGTGGAGACTCCTCTGGAGAAGGTGCCGCATGTCCAGAAAGTGCTCATCCGCAAGACCAATCAGGCCGGGAAGCCCGTCATCACTGCCACTCAAATGCTCCGTTCCATGGTCGAGAATCCGCGGCCGACAAGAGCTGAAGTTGCGGATGTAGCCAACGCTATATTGGATGGGACGGATGCAGTCATGCTTTCTGAGGAGACAGCTGTGGGAAAATACCCGGTGGAGGCTGTGTCCATGATGGCCAGGATTGCGGAAGACGCAGAGTTGAGTATTCCTTCGGATGTGTGGATGCTCTGGCAAGAACCGGGCAGCGAGAGGCCTGTTCCTGAAGCTGTCAGCTTTGCCGCCTGCAGCCTGGCAGAGTGCATCGATGCCGCTTCCATCATCACCTTTACCCATTCAGGAAGCACTGCCCGGCTTGTCGCCAAATACAGGCCGAAGCGTCCGATACTGGCACCCACACCTCTTGTCGAGACTTACCGACGTCTCTCGCTTATCTGGGGGGTGGTGCCTGTTTTGGGAGAGGACATAAAGAACACCGATGAAGTCATTGGCCAAGCGTTCAAACTTGCGCTGGAATCCGGGCTCTTCAAGCGAGGACAAAAGGTCGTCATCACTGCGGGCGTCCCTGTAGGCGTGCCGGGGACGACTAATTTTATCAAGGTAGAAGTTCTGGATTGAGAGCTTAGGCGAAGAACTATCAGTCCAGCTTATTTTTTGAGAATATCAACAGAGAGGTTCGGATGAAAAAATTTAATTTATGTATTTTTGCCGTGTTCATTCTGATGGGATTTGTGTTTCCTCAGAATGTCTCATTCACTCAGCCGAATGCAGATTCCAAGTGGATGACTGGGAGAACGCACACGATACAGTGGGCGGAATCCGGAAAATTTCCGGCTTACGTGAAACTTTCCCTCCATGAGCCAGGAGAGCGCAGCATCGTCAAGGTGATCGTGAGAAAAGCACGCAATAACGGGAAGTATGAGTGGACCATTCCCGGTGATGTTCCACCCGGGAATTACGAAGTCTGGCTGACCACGTTGGATGAGACGTTAATAGCCAGAAGTAAGGCATTTGAGATTGTGAATCCGGCGAGGAAGACAAGGACTTTACTCCCAAAGCGAGCTAAAGCTTCCCGGTCTCTAGCCCCGGTGGATCCCTCTTTAAAAGACCAACATCTCCGCATTAAACAGAATCTCAACCCCGGTACTAAGAGCAGGCTGGACGAGATGGCCAGGTCATTGTATGAAGATGCAAAAAGCATGAATTTCTCCCAATTTAATCAGCTTGTGGCCAGCAGGATTCGCAAGGACTTCCCGAATGTATCCCAGAGAGAATCCGAAGTGATCCTGTTCTACGCTCTCAACGAGATAGACACAAAATTGAGAAGCGAAATAGAGCAGTCTCAAAGTACGGTTGCCGGTATGCCGGAGATGGATATGATGGATCTTCAGAATGCCATGCAGAGAGAAACCCAGCTCATGCAGATGCTGTCGAACATGCTGAAAATGATGCATGAGACATCCATGTCCATAATAAGAAAAATCAAGTGAGGAGATAAGACGAAAATTGGGGACTGTCCCCAATTATTTAAAGTGGGAGATGTCCATGGTCAGAAACGCAAAAGTTTCGATAATGATTATTTTGATCCTGTCCTGGATCTCTTTTGTATGTTTGGCTGGGAAGCTTCCGACAGAAAAAATTGAAAAAGAGACCGACCCACAGGTGGTCAAGCATCTGGAATGGTTTCAGGGTGCTAAGTTCGGCTTGATGATGCACTGGGGACCGTACAGCCAGTGGGGCGTCGTCGAATCCTGGTCCATCTGCTCCGAAGATGAGCCCTGGTGCCGCCGGAACATGGACGACTACATCGAGTACAAGAAAAAATACGAAGCCTTGAAGGAGACGTTCAACCCGGTGAAGTTCAACCCGGAGAAATGGGCCAAGGCGGCCGAACACGCCGGCATGAAATACGTAGTCGTCACCACCAAGCATCATGATGGCTTCTGCATGTTCGACACCCAGCAGACGGATTACAGGATCACCGATCCCGGCTGTCCCTTCCATACCCATCCCAGAGCCAACGTCACCAAGGAGATCTTCGAGGCGTTCCGGGAACAAGAGTTCGGTATCGGTGCCTACTTTTCAAAGCCCGACTGGCACAGCGAGTTCTACTGGTGGCCGTACTTCGCCACGCCGGACCGGAATGTGAACTATGACACGAAAAAATATCCGGAGCGCTGGCAGAGATTCTGCGATTTCACCTTTGACCAGATCGAGGAGCTGATGACAGGCTACGGAAAGGTCGATATCCTCTGGCTCGACGGCGGCTGGGTGCGGCCTAAGTCCACCATTGACGACAAGGTCAAGTCCTGGTGCAGGAGTCCCTACGAGCAGGACATCAATATGCCCCGTATCGCCTCTATGGCCAGGAGGCATCAACCGGGTCTCATCATCGTCGACCGGACGGTGACCGGAAGATACGAAAACTATCGGACTCCGGAACAGCATGTGCCTACCGAGCCTCTGGATTTTCCCTGGGAGACCTGCATGACCATGGCCACATCCTGGTCCTACAGGCCGAATGATAACTATAAGCCGGCCCGCCAGCTCATTCATCTTCTGGTGGACATCGTGGCCAAGGGCGGGAATTTCCTGCTCAACATCGGGCCCGATGCCAGCGGAGAATGGGCAGCCGAGGCCTATGACCGGCTGGAGAAAATCGGGAACTGGATGAAAGTCAACGGCGAGGCCATCTATGAAACACGCCCTATCCCCCCCTATAAAGAGACGAGAGTCTGCTTCACCTCAAAAAAGGATGGAGCTGTTTATGTTGTGTATCTTGCTGCGCCAGATGAAGTGAAGCCTCCCTCAAAGGTCATGCTCTATTCCCACTGTCCCTCGAAGGAAGGCAGAATCAGAATGCTGGGAGTGAAGGAGCCTGTCAAGTGGGAGCCTGTAGGGAAGGGTGTCCTTATTCACGTGCCTGAAACGGCACAAAAGAAACCCCCCTGCGAACACGCCTGGGTGTTCAGGATCGATTCCTAGATATAGAGGAGCCATAGCTTTGATTATCTGGATTTGAGAATGGAGAAAGGACGTTGATGAGCAGCCGGAGGGATTTTATCAAGGCTCTGGGTGCGGGGACAGCATCATTGGTTTTATCGAACCTCACCCAAATTGCCTGCTCGGGATCTCCCAAGGAGCGTCCCAATATCATCTTCCTTTTCACCGACGATCAGCGGTTCGATACCATCCATGCCTTGGGAAATCCTGAGATTCAGACTCCTAACCTGGACCGTCTCGTCCGGAGCGGAGTGTCCTTCACCCGGGCACACATCATGGGAGGCACGAGTGGAGCTGTCTGTGTTCCCAGCCGGGCCATGCTCCTGACCGGGAGGACTCTTTTTCACCTCCAGAGCCAGGGGGGTGTGATCCCCGACGAGCACACCATGCTGCCTGAGACGCTCCAGCAGGCGGGATATATCACCTTTGGCACGGGCAAGTGGCATAACAGCCGCAGGGCCTATGCCCGCTGCTTTGCTCAGGGCGGAAAGATCATGTTCGGTGGGATGAGCGATCATCTCCAGGTGCCGGTCTACGATTTTGACCCTGAAGGGCAGTACCCGGATGAGAAACACTATATAGGCGAGAAATTCTCCAGCGAGCTTTTTTCCGATAAAGCCATCGAATTTCTTCGGAGCTTCGATAAAAACAGGCCTTTTTTTCTTTATGTGGCTTATACGGCCCCTCATGACCCGCGCATGGCACCGGAAGAATTTGCATCCCTCTACTCTCCGGAAAGTATCGAAGTTCCCCCAAACTTTCTACCCGAGCATCCCTTTGACAACGGGGAGATGAAGGTCCGGGATGAGCTGCTGGCTCCCTTCCCCCGCACACCCGGAATCGTGCAGAGACATATCGCAGCCTACAACGCCATGATCAGCCATCTGGATGCCCATATCGGAAGAGTCCTGGATGCCCTGGAAAGGACCAACAGGGCGAAGAATACGATCATAGTCTTTGCCGGCGATAACGGGCTGGCCCTCGGACAGCACGGACTCCTGGGAAAGCAGAACATCTACGAGCACAGCGTTCGCGTCCCCCTGATTATCTGCGGGCCGGGCATCCCCAAAAACGTGAAGACCGATGCCCTCTGTTATCTGCTGGATGTCTATCCCACCTTGTGCGACCTGCTCGGCCTGCCTGTCCCGGAGACAGCAGAAGGAAAAAGTCTCCTTTCGGTGCTGAAAGACAGAAAGGTTAAGGTCAGGGACTCACTCTTCCTGGCCTACAGGAATCTCCAGCGCGGTGCGCGGACCGCTGACGACTGGAAATTGATCAAGTATAACGTCCGGGGCAGAGAGACGACTCAATTGTTTAACCTCAACCAGGATCCCTGGGAGATGGAAAACCTGGCTGATGACCCGGAACACAGGGACCGCCTTGAGGACTTAACCGCCCTCCTCAAGGACCATATGAGGGAGCTGGATGATCCCTGCGACTTGGACAAGCCCAACTGGGGTCTGCCTGAAGAAAAATACGAGATGGTGAGCGTCAGCCATCTGGCTGCTGGAAAAAAGGTGAAGCTGACCAACAAAGCCACACCCCGGTATGCAGATAAGGGAGCTGATGTGCTTGCTGATGGGGTGCGGGCGACTTCCAGGTTCAATGACGGATGTTGGCTGGGACTCGAAGGTGAGGACCTGGAAGGGGTCATCGATTTAGGAAAAAAACTCCCGGTCAAAAAGGTCACGGCTGGATTCCTGGAGAACCAGGATTCCTGGATCTTTCTGCCGCTTTCCGTCGAATTTTCGTTCTCTGATGACGGGCAGAATTTTCACTCTGCCCAACAAATCGAAAATAGGAAGCCAAAGGAAAATCCTTTTGTTACAGTCAGAGATTTTTCCAAGTCAGTCCAGAACATGAAGGCGCGATACGTTCGGGTCCGGGCTGAAAACATCAAGACCTGCCCGGGATGGCACAAAGGCGCCGGCGGCAAGGCATGGATCTTCGCAGACGAAATAATCGTGGAATAGAGACAGAGTTTTGAAGTTTTTTCAGGAGCTCGGAAATGGGTGTTTCGAGAAGAGAATTTATAAAGAAGACAGGCGCAGCAGCCGGCGCTGTGCTGGCGGGAAGCGCAATCCCCTTCAGCTGCAGTCAAAAGCAGAAGTATAACATTCTCTGGATCATTGCGGAGGATATCTGTCCGGATCTGGGTTGCTGCGGAAACCGGTTTGTCCACACCCCGAATATTGATAGGCTTGCGGCAGAGGGAGTCACGTTCAAAAATGCCTTCACCACCAGTCCCGTTTGCTCTCCCTCCAGGAGCGCTCTGATGACCGGGATGTATCAGACATCGATCGGCGCTCACCATCACCGCAGCCATCGGGATGACGGTTACAGACTGCCTCACCCCGTCCGCCCGATTACGGATTATTTGAGAGAAGCGGGATATTTCACGGCCAATATCATCGAGCCGGCTCCGGGTTTGAAGGTCAGGGGAAAGACAGACCTCAACTTTTCAGCGGAAATGCTCTTCGACGGCAGCCACTGGAATCAGCGGCAGCCCGGTCAGCCGTTCTACGCCCAGGTCAACCTTCCCTGGACCCATCGGAAGTTCGTGAACAACGAACAGAATCCCACTGACCCGAAAAGGATCGACCTTCCCCCGTATTATGCTGACCATCCGGTCACCAGGGAGGACTGGGCCTTGTACTATGACACCATCGGGATATTGGACCAGAATATCGGCCTGGTCATCCGCGAGCTGGAGAAGGAAGGCCTATTGGACAGCACGGTTGTATTTTTCTTCGGCGATAACGGCAGGCCCCATTTCCGGGGAAAACAATGGCTTTATGAAGGGGGGATTCATGTTCCCCTGATTATCCGCTGGCCTGATAAGAGGAAAGCGAGTGCAGTGACCGATGAGCTCGTCAGCGCAGTCGACATATCCGCGGCGTCGCTTTCCCTTGCAGGAATAAAGTTGCCGGAGCACCTGCAGGGCCGGAATTTCCTCAGTCCCAAAGCAAAGTATCGCGATTATATCATCGCTGCCCGCGACCGATGCGATGAGACTGTCGACCGGATTCGTTGTGTCCGCACCAAGAGATTCAAGTACATCCGGAATTATTATCCGGAGAGGCCTTACACTCAGCTGAACCGTTACAAGGAGAGTGAATATCCAGTCCTGCGTCTGATGAAAAGGCTGCGCTCCCAGGATAAGCTGACTCCGGAGCAGGCGTTGTTTTTCGCGCCAAAGCGTCCTTATGAGGAATTGTATGACCTTGAGACCGATCCCCATGAGGTGAAAAATTTAGCAGATGATCCGAATTTTGAAGAGAAACTGGTTGAGCTGCGCCGGATTCTGGATGCCTGGATAGAAGAAACCGCGGATCAAGGACAATTCCCAGAGGACCCGGCCATAGCTGAGTTCTATCTCGAAAGAATGAAAGGGATCTACGACGAGAGGATCAAGGCCCGTTACAAAGAAGAAGACATGAGCCTGGAACTTTTTAAATAGCTCCCATCATAAAGGATTTGTTCAGGGGAGTTGATCTCCAAATCCCTCTTCGGAAGAATAATCATGGCCTACGATAGCGGCCATTTCAGGAAACAAGCCCGTGATCTGAAGGAGAGGGCACATTTTTATATCTTCCTGGCCGACTGAATGCCCGACTGTGGTTGACAGAAAACACAGAATGATCATGATTCGCGGCTTTTGTTCTACCCTCTAGAAAAGGTGATCAGATGAGGTGTCCCTTTAGGGAACATCCCCGATTTTTTTGACCGCCCAGTCTGCGGCTTGTCCGAGAACATTCCTTGGCGACTTTATCTTCGCTGCGTTTTTGAGAAAAGCGATTTGCGACTTATCTCCGCATTTGCCGATCGATCTCAGTGCTTCGGCCTGAGCGAGGTAGCTGTCGTCTCTTTTGAATTGCTCTTTAAAGAAAGAGACCTGTCCTGGATCTTCAAAGTCCCCGAGTATTCTCAACGCAGAGACTCTCACTTTTGAGCTCGGGTCTGTGCATTTATCCTTGAAGAACTCCATATCCTTCTCGCGTTTGAGCTTTCCCAAGGTCTCGAGCGCAGTTCTCCTCACGGCCCAGAATTCATCATGGTTCGCCCTGTCGGTCAAGCCTTTTATCGTGCGGGGATTATCTATGAATCGAGAGAGTTCTGATGCCGCCCAGTCCCTTCCGATCACATCATCATTTTGGAGTTGATAGAGAAGCTCATCCAGGCTCTTTTTGAAAGTCCATTCTTTAAGGAGGTAGTTTCCCTCATCAAACCTGACCATCAGAGGTTTTTTATCGACAGGAAATTCAAAAACCTGTTCTTTTTGTTTGAGCCACACCTTTACCGATGTCTTCTTTCCTGCGGTGACGATCCCGATGGTCACCGGAATCGTGTAGACAGGAATTCCCTGGGAAATATCTTGAGTCTGGATCACTTTCACCTTGAGTTTTTGATTGTTTTCATCCCATGTGTAGCTGATGTCGAAAACCGGATGTCCCGGCTTAAAGATGAACTCCTCGAAGAACCAGTCCAGGTTCTGTCCGGTGACTTCTTTGATGGCGATCATCAAATCATGGGTGTCGACAGCTTGGAATTGGTGTTTGTGCAGGAAATATTTCAAAGTCCGGAAGAAAGGTTTGTCTCCGATGACATGCCGCAGCATGTGGAGAACGCAGGCCCCTTTGGGATAGGTGTGGCTGTCGAAGTTGTCTTGAGGACTATTGTATCTGTTGAAAACGATCGGCCGCATGTAGCGGGTGTGCGCCTCCTGCAGGTACTGGTTCTTTTTACCTAGGAGCGCATACGCGCCTTCGTCTTCTCCTTTATCATGCCGCGTCCAGAGATAATCGCAATACGTGCCGAAGCTTTCGTTCATCCAGGTTTCAGACCAGGTCCTTAAAGTGATCAGGTCTCCCCACCATTGGTGGGCGATTTCATGGGCGATGACTCTCTGCCAGGAAAAATCCTGTTCAGCCCTTCTGTCATGGATGACCCCTTGACCAAGGACAGTAGCTGAAGTGTTCTCCGCACCTCCTCCCATTCGGGGAGATGTTACCTGTGCATACTGGGCCCAGGGGTAGTCATAGCTGAACAGTCTATTGAAAAAGTCGATCATCTCAGGGGTTTTCTCGAAAATCCATTTCGCATCCTCGACATCCTTTTCATAAACCCAGTATGTGACCGGCAGCGGGCCAAGGGAATCTTCGATGACCGCGAATGGACCGATAGCCAGCATGAAAAGATAGGTGGAATGGGGGAACTCCTGCGACCAGTGATAGGTCTTCATGCCGGTTTTCCTGACCTCTTTGATGCTGACCAGCCTCCCGTTGGAGAGAACCTTGTATCGGTCCTTGACGGTGATGATCAACTCATTGGTCGCCTTGTCATGCGGATAGTCATAACAGGGAAACCAGTGGTGAGCGTTTTCCGGCCAGGAGATGGTTGAAACCATTTGGGGATGGGCAGGGCTTTCTTCGTCAAAGAACAGTCCGCGTTTGGGATCCGTGGCCTGATATTTGACTGTGAATGTCACTGTCTCGCCGTAATCATAGGCTCTCGATAAAGCCACTATGAGATGTTTTTTGGTCTGCCTGAACTCAAGAGGATTGGCGTTCGAATCATGCACAGCCGAGACCACCAGTTCCTCTGCATCCAGAACACATTCGTTGAAATCATCTTTGAGCGCAGACAGGGTAATCCGGTTTTCTCCCTCGAAATATTTTTTATCCAAGTCGAAAGTCAGAGCAATGCGGTAGTGTTTGGCATCGTAATCCCGGCTCCTTTCGGACTGAAGGGGCCGCTTGTAGACGTCGATCTTTTGGGCGGATATAAAACAGGTAAAAATGAGAAGGATTGAAAAAAACGCTGTTATTCTTTTCATGTCGAGACCCTCCCGAGAGAATTACTTCTTTTTCATCAAGGCTTCGATCTCTGCCACAGACCTGGGAATTCCGTGTGATAGATTTTCGTATCCGTTTTCCGTGATCACGACCGTATCCTCGAGACGGATCCCCATTTCCTGGTCAGGATAAGGGATGTTGATGTCGCAGGCAAACACGAATCCCGGACGCAGGACTTCATCCGGCCCGGCAAACGTTCCCATCGGGTCATGCGTGGCCAGGCCGATCGAATGGTTGTATCCCCCGTAGCGGATCAGTCCTCTGAATTTTCGGTCTTCAGGGTCATACCCTTTTTGAATAAGGAACTGCTTCACTTTCTCCCCCACATCCTTGAATGTGATTCCCGGCCGGTAATTATCCAGGCAGGTTTTCCGGATTCCGCAGGCCATCTCGTATATTTTTTTCTGTTTTGCCGAGAACTTCCCGTTGGCCGGGAAAGTAGAGGAGATATCGGCATTATAGTAGCCGTATTCAGGCCCGGCATCCAGGATGATGAAATCCCCGTCTCTCAACACCCTGTCGTGCTTGTGGTAATGGCCGAAGGCATGGTTCGGCCCGGACATCAGGATGACATAAAACGCCAGCTCCTGTGCCATCTCTTTCTTGCAGACGTATTCGAACAGAGCCGCCAGTTCCTGCTCAGAGGTTCCCGGACGAGTCGCTTTCATCACAGCGATATGGGCTTTGACTCCGATTTGGCCGGCCTTGCGGAGGAGCCCAATCTCTGCGGGGGACTTTATCTTTCGAAGATCCCAGAATAAAGGAGAGCAGTCTTTGACCGTGATGTGAGGGAATTTCTCCTTCAATTGCTTTACGAATTGAAGCTCGCGCGTCAACCTTCCGTCCCACATGTTCATGGTCATCGTCCTCTGTAACGCCCTGAATTTCTCGTTGGTGTTCTCCCGGCTCAACTCTTCGGACCGGAACATCGTGTAAAAGACATCGGTTTGCAGGCTCAACCTTGAAAGGGTGGAGGACAGCTGTTCGATCGGAGAAATCCTCTCGATCCCGGTCGCCTCAGCGGGGTAGCGGATGAGTTCAAGAGAAATACCTTCGCCCTGAGCCTCCCTTTCGCTGATCGAGAAAAACAGAGTGCTCTCTTTCCTCATTCCGTCCATGATCAAAACGGCGTTGGGAATCTCCACGCCTGTGAAATAGAAGAAATCGCTGCCCTGGAGGAACTGTCTATCCGATGCCGGAGTGGTTGCTCCCAGAATGACCGCCACTCCGTCGGGAATATGTTCCATGAATTTGGCCCTTCTCGCTGCATACTCGGCTTTATCAAACCAGCTTCCGGCATGACAGCGCTGGGTGAGCATAAAGACAAGCATGATGTGGAGTGAAACAATAAATATTTTCTTCATCGTCCACCTCCCATGGCTCGGAATAATCAATCGCTTTAAACCGAGACAGGACCAAGTTAATAAAAAATCGCAAAAGTTACAATTTTATTTTTCTCTCTTGGGGACGTTCCCTAAGGTGCCAGCTTAAGATTTTAAAAAGACAAACGGTTTACATTTCTCTCT
>JGI2172J19969_10000146_pt1 | contig 27548 bp, 27 predicted proteins | sample DeeMarSWOR230_32_FD_19969 | JGI IMG/M metagenome (IMG submission 19969)
TTTTCCAACAAATCTCGATCAAACATCGCATTCATCAGCTTGTGCTGGAACTTTGTCTCGTCCATATAAATGTAGTTTGCCGTGCTTCGCACGCGCATGATACAGCAAAAAGGATAAACTGAAAACTCTTCATGCGATATTCGGTGCATTCAAATGGAGGTCTTTACGATCATAGGAAAGAGACGTAGCATCCGATTGTATGAGAAAAAACCAGTGGAGAAGGAGAAACTCCATCGCATTTTGGAAGCAGGCAGATTAGCGCCTTCTGCCTCCAACAAACAGCCATGGCGATTCATCGTAGTGACCGATGAGAAAGTCAAGGAGAAACTTAGAGTAGCCTATGACAAAGAATGGTTCGTCTCTGCGCCCGTGATTGTCATAGGTTGCGCTGTTCCCAAGGAAGCTTGGGTGAGAATGGACGGTCAAGAATATTGGATGGTAGACGTGGCAATCGCCATGCAAAACATGATCTTAACAGCCACAGAACTCGGTCTAGGAACTTGCTGGATCGCCGACTTCGACGAAAACGCTATCCGAAAAGCGCTCAAGCTACCCTCAAACATCCGTGTGGTTGCCATGACTTCCTTAGGCTACCCAGCCGAAGAAAAGACCCCGGTAGAAAACAGAAAATCACTCACCGAGATAGTTCACCACGAACATTGGTGAATTCTCGCGCGCGCATGAATTGATAACATCTACACTTCTATCTTGACTGCTTCGATGGTTTCAGGCTTCATGTATTCGAAACTGATGGGCTTCAGTTTTATAACAGTGTAGTTAGAATCGTCTGGGCTTTTCCAGAATTCCTTTGCAAAGGAAATGCTGTTGAAGACGTCTGCTTTGACATTCTTGTCTTCGACTATTTGAGCCATGCACTTAGCTCTCACTGTCCCTTTCCGCTCATCTTTTTCAAGTAGTAGGCAAAACTCCGTTTTGGGATTTTGCTTTATCTGCTTCACTTTAGCATCGTTGGAACCAGTGGTGACATAAAGTTTTTCCTTAAAATGTACAAGCGTCACTGGTCTCACTCTCGGTTGATCAACATCAATAGTGGCCAGGAAAACATGTGGCTCTCCATCAAAGTATTTCCAGATTTCTTGTAACTCAACACTCTTATGGTTCAAGGATGATTCCTCACAAAGTCTCTTCAAACACAATCTCTATTTATAGATTTCAGCCTATGCATGCATGCTTTTCATTTTCTTATTCTTCGGTAGACGAAAACGATCACGATCACAACTAATAACACTGCAAGGATCAAGAACGGGCTATTTAGGAAGATTTCTTCAAAAGATAGCGGGACTTCAAAAGCTATTTTGTCCCCTACAGCATTGACGTTTGTCGCCTTCTCTGGGAGTATGAAGTAAAACGACGGATCGATGAGGCTTGGGATTGTAGAGTTGTAGAAATAGGCTGGATGTGACTTGCCATTCAGGGGATAAGAGACCTTGTTCCATTGGCCCACCGGCGTAGCGAAATGGTTCGCGAAATCCAGGCTTGTCTCATTGGTGAGGCTTATCTGGAACTTCCGCCAGTCCGTCCTCACCTTGTAAACCTTGGTCCTAGTATCCGCGTTAATTGCTGAGTCTAAGATGTCGAGCCCGGTCAAGTAGAATTCCACGCGGATTGAGGTTGTTGAATCGGTGAAGATTTGCTGTGCACTGTCGTAGTTGCACCTTGCATTTGTCAGGTTCTGCTGCTTGAAATTTGCATTAATCGCCGCGGGAATAGTAGAGACATCGAATAAGCCTTGTTGTACCGTTTCGTTGTAGATTGCTGGATCCATGCTTTCCATATTAAGGACGACGTGAAGATCTTCGTCTACAACGGTTTGAATCGTGATTGAAGCGTGAACCGAGGTGACGACTGCAGCAAGTAGAACAATCAGAGAGTAAGATGCGATTAGTCTCTTCATAGCTTCTTCTCCAGTCTCATCGTCAACTCTGAAGATTTCGATGTAGCACTAAATCGTAGATTCCTACTTATATTATTTAAAAGGACGCTGATTCACGGTCACTGCGTCTTAGACTAGCTCTGGTGTGGTAGGTGTTGAGAAGCCTCCGCAATTCCCCTACTGGATCGCTATGGTCGTCTACTCGCAAGTGAAGAAGAGGCTGTTCTGCGTTCTGCTCCCCATTCGCCACCAGCAATGCAGCTGAGACCTTTCCCCGTTTGTCTCCGCCAGCGCCTTGACCCGCTTCTAGAGCCTTCATCAATCTTTCTGATAACGCCTCTCCTGCTGAGCCTTCGAATGCGCGAGCCATGGCTTCGATAACCCTGCCTCCTGCCAGCATGTTTCCTGCGACAACATAGTCTCTCCCAACCAAGTGACCTCTCCAACCAATTGTGTTCCTCCCAGTGAAGGCAGCGGTTCTTCCGTCTCTGTCGATGAGAATGACCTGCCGCGATTCTCTGTCTGGATCCTGTTTCAACAAGGTGTCAAGAACACTCTCGGGTGAAAATCCTTTCAGTAACAGTTTCAAACCGTCTATTCCGTAGGCAATGTTCGTGTTAGCCTGGGTCGCGATGGCGCCGACTCCTGCCTCTACATGGGGGACTCGGCTGCCAACAGCTGGACGTGCGGTGGAGACACAGACACCTAAAGTGAGGGTCTTCGAACATCTGGCTACCATGGAGAACGTTGCATGATACACTGTGACGGAATCTTCCTGCACTAGGTATTGACTGCTTGAAACTTTTAAAAGAATGTCCTATAATCTCATAGGCATTACGGAAAGGTGATCACGTCGTTCGATATGATCTTGGCGCCGATCGTATCGTTCCTTGTCGGAATAGTCGCAGCGATGATCGGTGTTGGCGGCGGCGTTTTCATTGTCCCCTTCCTCACCCTGGTCTCCGGCTTCTCTCCGCAACATGCTGTTGGAACGAGTCTCGCAATGATCGTCTGTACGTCTCTGTCATCCACAATACAATACTCACGACAAAGAAGGGTTGACTTCAAGTTTGGCCTAATCCTAACCATTGCAACTATCCCAGGCGCCTTCCTAGGCGCCTATCTAACCGCGTTCTTCACAGCAAAACTCCTAGGACTCACATTCGGCATCTTCCTCATCCTTGTTGCCTTGCGAATGGCTCTTCCGTCTAATCCTCGTAAACCCAATCCTTCGAAAACGCGTCGAGGCTGGCGTCGCAAACTCGTTGATTCAGACGGCAGCATTTTTGAATATGACACAAATGTGATTCTAGGTTTTGCATTAAGTTTCTTCGGAGGATTATCGTCCGGGCTCTTAGGTATTGGCGGTGGTTCTCTTATGGTCCCGATACTGCATCTCATAGCTGGGCTTCCTATACACATAACTGTTGCAACCTCCATGTTCATCATGATTTTCACCTCAACCTCAGCAGTCGCCACCCACTTTTGGCTGGGTAATGTCCATCCGGACTATGCACTCCTCCTCACCATAGGAGTAATCTTTGGAGCTCAACTTGGTGCTCACTATTCCAAAAAAGTCTCCGGAAGGAATCTCAGAAGGCTCTTTGCAGTAGTTCTGTTCCTCGTGAGCGTGAGAATGATCTTGAAGTACATATGAAAGAGCGACCTCACCTGTACGGAATCAAGCTATTAGAACGTTCTTTTCTCTTCTCCACGGTCTTCCCAATAGAGACGAGTTCTCAGATATTGAATCTTGGCTTTCAGAAGGTCCACGTAGAAATCGTCTTCGTCGGGATGCATCTTGCCAAGTATCCTGAACGCTGTTTCAGGACCCACACCCTTAACCTGTAACGCAATCAACGCCTTCCTGCCATGGCTCAGAACAAGATCTGCTGTACGCCTAGCATATGTCAACTCTTCAAGCTCCTCCTCTGTCAGCTTCTCGCCGACCAGTCTACGCCCCAGAATACTACTAAGCCCTTTAGGATCTTGACCGAAGCGAAGGCACGCTAGCAATCCAGCGCCACAACTTTCGCAGGTCAAGCTCTCAGACAGTTCGCGAATACGCTTCTCGGCTGTCCAGTTGTTGCATGAGAAACATAAAAGAGCCACCGTCCTCGCTAAGATTGTCTTTTTCATACGTTCGATGTTGCTTAGGATAACCTGTTCTGGGGCCATAAGTTCGGGGATTTCTGCGTATTTCGCCAGGATATGATATCCCAGAGGTGTCGGCTTTTCTAAGCAGAATAACGTACTGATCTTGATTCCTCCCTCACGCACACTCTTCATGATCCATTTTACTTTTGGGAGATCAACCCTCTCTGTCATCGCTTCGCGAAGGGTCTCCTCGTAGACTGGAGTCTTTGTGAATCGTCCTGGCAATTGTGCGAGCCTCTTACCAAGCATAGTTCTTCCGCGGGGGAGCGCGCCGAATCTTTCAGCGATAAACTTCATCTTGTATGCGAAGGGGAAGCGAGCCTCAAGATAATCCTCAAACGCCTCGTCAACGTCTTTGTCAGTCAACTCAAAAAGCAGAGAAGGCATTCTTTCCAAGTCTTCTAGTTCCGCCTTCCGAGGCATCTCTATCAGAATACGGTACCCATCGTTCCACCATCCAGTGATTAGCTCATGATCTGACAGTACGGAATCAAAAATGCTTCCTAGACTTCGATTCACGACTTCTCCGAAACACGCATGGACGATGACGTATTTGTCAAAAGCCTCAATGAAAACGTGATTATCGGTGGGGAGAGGTGCGATCCTTTTCAGGTGTTCACTGATTTCTTCTACCGCCTTGAGCAGCGTTGGTTCATCAGTGGCAAGCTTCTTTGCCAATTTCTGAGCCACACGCTTCGAGGTTTGCCGCTGCTTTAGCTCTTCTGCTATTGTCCTTCGAAGTTTCCCTACTTCTTGAGCAAGACCGAAGGGCACTGGGAGCATCTCGCCGTCCCACCCGGGTATGGCGCCCACAGGGTCTTCAGAAGGAACAACATAAACCGTTCTTGTTTCATCTTCTATCTGAACGATTCGCCAAACTTTGCCTTTGCATATGAAATTCAGTCCAGTGCGCGCTCTGAGAGCCATAAATTCATCGCCAAGAGTGCCGATAGTGCGGTCAGAAATAATGTCAACAATAGGATATCGCCTTTCATCCGGGATCATAGACAAGTTCTCGTAGTAATAGGGCCTAGTTCTACGCGTCTTCCTCAAAGTGTCTCCTTCTAGCCGTATCTCCTTCAATCTACGTAGATAATCTACAACATCTAAAAGTTTGGCTTTAGAGAGACTTCGAAAAGGATAGGCACGATGTAAAACTTCAAGAACCTTGCCTATGTTTGCACTTCTCTGATCCAGCACTATTCCAGCAACTTGGTGTGCTAATACGTCAAGAGCGTTCTCATGTATAGAAATTGGTTCTAGCTGACCTCTGTCTGCCCGTTGTATAGCAGCTACTGCCTCCAATATGTCGTCGGAGAAAGCTGTAACTAGGACACCCGTCGAGATTAGGTTCAATTTATGTCCACTTCTCCCAACACGCTGAATGAGACTTCCCACCTGTCGAGGAGAGAGATACTGAATAACCAGATCAACGTGTCCGATGTCTATTCCTAGCTCCAACGTGCTCGTACATACAATGCCTTTGAGGATCTTTTCCTTAAACTCATCTTCGATACGCCTTCTCTCTTCCTTTGACAGCGATCCATGGTGAACAGCGATATCCTTCGTAAGTTGGCCAAACTTATGCCCCAGCATCTCAGCGTTCGTCCGACTATTCACAAAAATCAGAGTCGATGTGTGCTTCTCCACAAGATCCAACATGCTCCTTATCCTCGCCGCCGCCTCAGGCGCTGTCCTTAGTTTGTGAGCCAAATCGTAGTCAACATCTTGAGGAATTGGGCACTCCACCTTGTATTGGTAACCTTTGGGCAGAGGAACCTCAATCACTTCGATTGGACGATGGGTACCAGCAACGAACTTTGCTACCTTCTTTGGACTGCCAACCGTAGCCGATAGGCCAACTCTTTGAAAATCTTCGTTGACAATTTCTGATAGCCGTTCTAAAGCAGCCGCTAGCTGGACTCCACGCTTATTCTCCGCAAGTTCGTGTACCTCGTCTATTATGACGTGGCGAACGTGGCTGAGATGTTGTTGCATTCTAGACCCTGGCAGAATAGCTTGGAGAGTTTCAGGGGTTGTCACAAGCATGTTTGGTGGTTTGAGCGCTTGCCTTCGGCGAATCCTTACTTCCGTATCACCATGTCGAACTTCAACTGAAAAGCTAATGTTGAGGGCCCAGAACGAAAGTCGTTTTATCATGTCACGGTTGAGGGCGCGAAGTGGTGTAATGTAAAGGACAGATATACCCTTTTTATCTGTCAGTTTGGTGAAATTCGAGAAGATGGGAAGGAGAACCGCCTCAGTCTTCCCGCTTCCAGTCGGCGCCACTAAAAGAACGTTTCGACGCTTCAATACTGCCGGGATAGCCTCAACTTGGGGCGCAGTAGGTTCCGAAAACCCCAGCTTGACTAATCCCCTCTGTACTGGTTTGGCGAGTAGACTGAACACATCAACTCGTGCAGTTTTCTTTGTCATGACGTCAGACCGCTTCACTGACAACTATCCTGTCACAATTGTATCCCACAGCAAGATATTTTGGCCTTTCCATCGGTTGCTTAATTATAGGGAAATCAGAAAGCGCACTTGTTTTCAACGCTTCGAACAATCTGGATTATACTGACTGTAAAGACATAAGATCCAGAATCGCGCAAAAGACTTGACACTACAAAAAAAGATGAAAGCGTGGAAAGCTGAAAGATTAACCTGCCTCTACTTCTGAGGAGCAGCCAGGTAAGCCCACACAACGAGGAGAAGCAACGTCAGAAAGGCACCGACAAGCCCTGACACGATCCATTCGCCCCCCCACTCGAATATGAGTGGAAAAACGGTTGCAAGCCATGGAATACCCACCTTGTAAGTGAAGTTTGCTACCATGCCAGCTATGAAGCCCACCAATGCGAAGGTTCCCAAGATTTTTATCCTGTCACTCATCGTAGTCACCTTGCGTCTAAGTATTAAATCTTCTTCCTTTTGAGTCTAACTTACACAATTCTGTCTATTACCGCGACCAAGCCCCATCTCTCTTTCCACACGAAGTTTAAAGCCCAAAATGAGGACGAAAGCCGAATATACTCCCAGATATATGCGCAAGTATTCTCTACATGTTAATAATGCAATAATACGCTTTAAACCTCCTCTCTGTTCGGTGAATAGAAAATTGTCTGAAAAATTTGCTAAGAGATGGGGAGAGGGGACAGACGAAGCGCCCCTCGGCACAAAAATCAGGGAAGCTATACGACCTCCAGGTCCATTAAAGCCACGCCTCGACATGGCAGTTCGACGCATTGAATCGCAAGTTCAACGACTAGACAACGCAACTGATCGCTTCGCAGAACGCGACAAAAAAATCTTTGCAAGAATCGTCGACGCTTTCACAAAGCATGACATGGCACGGGCTAACGTCTTCGCCAACGAACTCGCTGAAATTAGAAAGATGGAAAGGATGATGATCCACGCCAGACTAGCATTGGAGCAAATCGTGCTCAGACTGAGAACAGTCTCAGAGCTAGGCGATGTTGTCACTACCCTTGCACCTGCAGTGGGCGTACTACGCAGCGTTAGAAACGGAATGTCCGCAGTCTTCCCAGAAGCTGAAAGAGAGCTTGGCCAAATCGGAAATCTGCTCAGCGGAATCATGATAGACGCCGGCCAGAGTACAGGGTTGACTATAAACTTTGAAAGTGCAAACGAAGACGCTCAAAAGATTCTAACCGAGGCCGCTACCGTCGCGGAACAGAAAGTCAAGGAGAAGTTTCCAGAACTACCTGCAGGCATGCCTTCAATTGGTGAAAAAGCCCCGGTGGGGAGTCAGGCGGAAACCCAGTGACAACCACACAACGAGGATATCCATAAGGAGGTGACTCTGTGGTTAAGCCATCCTCCAATCTTTTCCCCTTTATTGGCAAGGCAGTTACTGATGAATATGGTCGTCAAGTTGGACGCATAGCATCCTTCTTGATTACTCCTAATGGTAGAGTTGACGAAGTTCTCATAGAACAGGGAGATGGGGAATTCCTTCGCTATTCCACTGACCGATTTAAGGCAAATGATGATAGTATGGTTCTTCTACCTCCAATAAAACTACGCGCTAGAGCTCTCTGCAACGAAATACCTTTGATATGGCGAAAAGACCAAGCACTAAGCGATCTTCTGGAGAAGAAAAAGATATCGCCAGAAGTCTTTGAAGGACTCCACAGAAGTTTCGAAGGCGCCCTAAGCCAGTTGAAAACTGATGCCAAAACAATCCTCGATGACATAGATAAGCAGATCACCAAACGTACTCAACAAATCAAGGATTTACATTCAGCCTTGGTGAATCTCGAAATAGAACGGGAAATAGGTAGAGTCAACGACCAATCATATCACACAGCCATGGAGATGATACAAAAGGGTCTAGAACGGGCCAATGCAGAGAAGAGTGATCTCGAAGCAATGAGAAACAAGCTGGCAAATCTACTATTGGGAGAAGAGACACCTAGCGAAACTCCGGAGACCGCAACCCAAACTGAGAAAGAAGAGAAGGAAACTGAAGAGAGCGAACCTTCTGAAACATCCACATCTTCTGAACTCCCTGAACCTCCAGTCGTAGTTCGCGTAAAAAGTGGCAGTGTGTCGGCATCCTAAGCTTATGGCAAGCGGGGGATCGCCATCAGAAACCCGTTTCGCTCTCCATCGATCCCTCTCGGAGACATAATCTCCGAGGCAGCGCGTAAACTGAAAATACAACGCGTTAGACTAGATCAAGTCATCGTCAGACTGCGCCATAGGGACAAGGTCCTCTTCGAGACGTGCGTATGGACTGTTAGGCAAGACAATGAAGATCGGGCGATGATCTACGCCAACGAGATATCCGAAATCAGGAAACTGATCACCCTCGTGGCACAGACTCAGATTCTCTTGGAGCGTGTTATTTTAAGACTTGAAACTATCCAAGAGATTAGCGGCATTATTGCAGATTTGAAGCCCGCTCTTGAAGCTCTTCACGGTGTGACAAGGCAACTTGCCACAGTTGTGCCTGACATGGCATACGAATTGCAGAGGGTGAATGACAGTATCACCGAAACCTTAGCTATGACCAAACTTGATTCCCCGCAACAAATCGTACCCTATAACATTAAGACCCCAGATGGTGAAAAAATACTCAACGAAGCTTCCACGATTGTGGAACGAAAACTGGCAGAGAAACTTCCTGAGCCACCACCTTCAATCTCCATTTCGGAGAAGGTTGAATCCGCCAAAAAGGTGAAGCAAATGGTTGCCCTTACAGCTACTTGTTCTGAGATCTGCGAAGAAAAGACGCCTAGCGCTTACTCATCCTACAGAGATGTAAAAATGAAGAGCGTTTCTTTTCAACTCCAGCGCTCGTCATCACTAGAAGATGACGTGCTAGACTACGTCAAGAGATGTAACGGTGAAATTAGCGTCGCTCAATGCTCCGCAGATTTGGAAGTGCCTTCCGAAGAAGTTGAGAAAATTCTGACAAACCTTAACGCAAGGGGCAGAATAGAGATCAAACGGTGAATAGTATGAGTGCATCCCAAGAACTCGAAAGGGCGGCAACAAACTGTGCATTGGAGGCGGTTCGGCTCGATAAACAAGGCGCGAGAGGAATGGCCATTACAATGTACCAGAAGGCCATCGCAACTCTCCTCAAACTTGTTGAGTTATATCCTGATTACGGCTTGAACAGAATCTATATTCAGCGGGCGATGGCCTATCAAGTAAGGATAAAAACACTTCAGGGAGCTGGACCTGTAGAGCCACAGACAATAAAAGAGGAGCCATCTGAAACAAGAACGCCCTCAGAGGCCAAACAATCAACTTTCGATGACTTAATTCTTAAAGAAAAGCCAAACGTGAAATGGGATCAAGTTGTGGGTCTGGAACAAGCAAAGAAGGCAATTAAGGAAGGAATAGTCTATCCTGTTGAAAGGCCTGACCTATTTCCATTAGGATGGCCCAGAGGAATTCTCCTCTTTGGGCCACCAGGCTGTGGCAAGACATTGCTTGCTGCCGCAGTTGCCACCGAGATCGATGCAACGTTTATCTCAGTAGATGCGGCATCAGTTATGTCTAAGTGGCTCGGCGAAGCTGAACAGAACGTTGCGAGGCTCTTCGTCTCAGCGCGAAAGTCCGCCAGTGGAGGAGTTCCCGCAATAGTGTTCATCGATGAATTGGATTCGCTGATTGGACTCCATTCCAGTGAGGTTGGCGGCGAGATAAGGATGCGCAATCAATTCCTCAAGGAAATGGATGGCATCATAGATAAAGGGAAGAACATTCACGCGTACGTGATTGGAGCCACAAACAAGCCGTGGGACTTGGATTGGGCTTTCATAAGAAGATTCCAGAAACGGATTTTGGTGCCTCTGCCAGATCATCTTGCTCGATTAGGGATGCTTAAGCTGTACACCACACATCTCAAGCTATCTTCTGATGTAGACCTTCATGACTTCGCCAGACTGTCCGAAGGATTCTCTGGAAGTGATATACGAGACTGCTGCCAATCTGCTCACTTGAAGGTGATTGGCGAACTTTTCGAGTCGGGGCACGCTAGTGACAAGCATTCTCAGCCGAGACGGATATCTATGGGTGACTTCAAAGAGATTTTGGAGGAAAGAAAGCCAAGCGTTTCACTAGATATGGTGACCTCTTATAATCGTTGGTTTGAAGCCTTCAAAGCGCTTTAGTGCCTAGTGAGGTGATGTCTTAGAGACATTTAGCGGCTCGTGGAAAGGTTTAGAGAGTCGCCTTTTCTTCGCAAAATGAAATCTCCTTTCTCTTTCAGCAATACTCTCTCTAACCCCATTGGGAGCCAAGGATAGGCACTACAGCTAAGTAGGCTTTTCAATGATTATTGATACCTTTTCGTTTCCAGTTATATCTGCGTTTTTCAATATGGAAACCATAGCTAAGAGTGAGTTCCTTATCATTTTCTGGACGAAGAGGTTTATTGGTAAAGGTTTGCTGTCAATTTGGATTGTAAGCTTCTTTTCTCGTTTCTTTCTGCTTTTCGCTGAGTTCCCGAGTTTTTCATTAACGAGATCTATCAGCTTTTCGGGCTCTCTTGTAATATTAGTGTACGGAATATTTAGTCTGTTTGCTTCGATTGGAATTGGGCCGACAAATGAGAGTATGGGACTAAAACGACTGGCCGCTGACGTAGCTTCGTCCACTGTTTTGAAGGCAACAATCTTAGGTACTTGGGGATCGCGTTCTGTTAATTTGCGGAAGCCTTCGAGGACTATGACATCTACTTCATCTTGATATTCTTCGACGATTTTCTTCAGGCTATAATTTGTCGTATCAACCTTTTTTATGACTGCTATCTCGTTGCGTGCGATGCTAGCAACAATGTGAGCTCCGGCTTTTGCGTGTCTCCACGTGTCTTTTCCTTTAGTGTCGATCGTGAAGTCGGCTTCGGGAACATGTTTTGCTGTACCAACTCTATATCCCCTTTCGGTTAGTCCTCGAACCAAGGTTTCCACAGTTGTGGTTTTTCCCGACTTTCTGCTCCCGATTACAGCGATTATGGACAAGTTGAATGATCCTCCTTCTTGTATATCTGAGCTATTCTTGGATCTAGATCAAAAGATTGGGAAAAAACTAACATTTATAGTTGTTTCTCGTCAAGCCAAAAAGCGCGCAACGCTTGCGCCTCGCAGAGAAACCATCAAGCTGACCTATTCTGACCTATTCCAACGCACCATTGTAAGTATGGATCAGTCTGTGCAATCTAGGATGTGCGCCACACATCTACCAAACCATCGGCACGTAGCCTTTTTTGATTAGGTTTGATATGACCGTTCCAACATATGCTACTTTGATCCCAACCTTTGCCAATCTCTCTGATACTCCTTTCTCATCAGATATGGCCTTACAAGCAAAACAGTTGGTCAAAGCAATGACCTCTTTGACAAAAAAAGCTACTTTGTCATCACAAGTGGCGACTAATTGTTCGAAGGACCAAAAAATACAACTTTAACATCGTCTAGCCATCTATTCCTGATGGCGTTACGAGTATACATCAAACCGGCTACAGCTTTCTCCCTACTACCAGTTGCGATTATGACCAAAAGCTTTGAGCTCGTGAGTTAGCCCTCCAGCTTCAGCTGAGAGAAGTCCCGCGTTTAAGAATGGTGCCGTCATATGACCAGCCAAAGACAGGGTCGTGGGCGCGCGCCCGATAGTGGGGCTGGCACTCTCTTACTTAGTGAAAGGCTTCTTCAAAAACTGTCCTCAGAATCTTCATGTCCAAGTTGTATGTCTCACAGAGCTGAAGTGCATTTCTAATGTACAATTCGAAAAGTTTTTTGAGAGTTTCCTCGACCAATTCAGGGTTCACCTTTTTTGGCGGGAGGAAAAGGAGCACAATCCACTTGCCAATGCTTGTAGGCGCATACCATTTTAGCCAAACTGATTTTCCCTTCGATAAAGTCTTCTCCATTCCTTCCTGAAGGACGTTCAGAGAAACCAGCTTCTTGAGGGTCTCTATGATCGTCTTGTTAGAATACTCTAGACTCGTGATCAAATCTCTCTGGTAGACCTTTCCCTCGAGAGAAGCCGCACGAAGAATATCTAAGGCGGTGTCGGATCCAAAAACCCAACGATAGAATCTTCGCTGGTCCTCACGATTTCTGGGAAGTGGCAAAATGTAAGGTATAAACTCCAAAATTTTGCACCATAATCAAGAATACCGATCGCTAAGTCTTTAAAAGCCTACTTCTTCCAATGATCCGAATGACGGCGACCCCAATCACAGTTGCTATCGCTGTAAAGGCGATGCGCTCCACAGCAGCAATTGGAAGGAAGACCATGAAAAAATCGCCTACAGTAGGTTCGGGCAAGGGTACCCCCATCTTGGCCCAAACCATCCCAATGGCTCTCAAGGAGTCTCTTATCGTTTTAAGATCGACCAAGATGCCTAAGGCACTTATGTACAACAGGTTTCCCGTCATGTGCTCCGCCATAGTTCCAATAAAGGTAGCAAGCGCAATTCCAATTGTTACGAAACGCCTAGACTGACTTTCTACAAAATCAACAATCTTATGTCTAAAAACCAAGATTAGGGCCAAAGCTGTGAAGTGCAAGGGGATGGGATAGAAGGGAGCCTCCCACCCTGCAGGTGTTAGATACCACAGTGTGTTCAAGACGGCGAACACAACCGCAGCAAGTTTCCAGCTGATCCACCTAGCTCTCTTCATCAAGAACCCCGAAATGAGGGCGGCTACAGCCCCCGCCGGTACAAGCAACAAGCCAAGCATTGTTGACGTAGGAATGAGCCAAGCAATAAAGTTGCCGATAAGTACTGCAATTGCTCCTACGAAGGGACCGAGTAGAATTCCTGCCAAAGGGTAGAGCGGAGCGGATAGCTCAATGCTTCCAGTTCCCTTGCCTATTGCAATAGGTATGCCGGGTAGTCTTGTGACAATAACGATTAATGCAGCGAAAACCGAAACTAGAGCAACCTGTTTTGCTGAGAGCTTCATTACTTTCAACCACGCTGTGTAAACAGAAACATTCGATGCTAAGATTTTACAGTGTGTTAATAGAAAAGCATTGTGGTCTAACAACCCGCGCGCGCAATTCAGGCCATTGTGGATTCGTTTGTTCTTCGAAGAGGTCAGTAACTACGTTGTTCAAGAAGGCTGTTCGAAGAAGTTCGTTTTGATTCTGTGTGTGATGTTGTTTACGTTCATTCCTCTCTCTTCTCGGGTTCGTGAACCCAAAGCAGTGTTATGAGGAATTGTGGGAGTAGGAACACTAGCAGGAAGAAAAATGGGAGTTGAGGGTTGACATGTTCGTAGACGAAGCCTCCAGCTAGCATGCCTAGAGCCGTAAGGACATAGTTCACGAAGTTTGTGAATCCTATGACTTTCCCACGCTGCTCCTTAGGAACAAGATCTGCTTGTAGTGACGACAACGTAGCCATCATCAGCACGTTTGCTAGGCCTACCAGCGGAAGTGCCAGAAGCAGCTTCACCAAGTCTCCATACATGAAGAGCAGTAGGGCTGGTACAAAGATGAAGTATGATATTAATAATGGAATTTTCCTACCGATTTTATCGACAAGCTTGCCACACGGTAAGGCTAAGATTATGATCGTTACGACCAAATAGGTCTGCAGTTGCCACCACAAAGCCTCCCCTATCCCCAATTGATATTTTGCATAGAAAAGGAAGTTAGACATTACCATGGCGTTAGAAAAGGTCCCGAATAAACCAGCGATAAACAGGTAAAGCATTGAGCGAGGCACAACGTTCCAAACTTCCGTGCTCTCTTTCATGGCTTTAGGATAAGAGTTGAGGAGCTCCTTAGGGTCTATTTTTCCGCCTTCTCCGATCGTTTCTTTCAACCTTGATCTAAGGGCAGCCGCAATCAGAAACAAGACTACTACAACAACGTAGCCTATCCTCATACTGGGAACCAAGCCGTACAAAGAATATAAGAGCCCAGCTACAGCGGGCGCAGGGGTTGTAGCAACTCTCGTGATAAGCATGATTATAGAGAACCCCATCCCGCGCCTTTCTGATGGTAACGAGTCAGCAATCATCGCCAATAGTGCCGGTTGGTAAAGTAGGCAAAAATTGCCTATCATGGCTCCCAAGAATATGAAATGCCAGATTGGAGCTATTGCATAGAAAATATAGGATAGTGCCACTCCGAACGTCATAGTCGATATCAACCATCTTCTTCCATACTTGTCCGCCAAGTAACCGCCTGGAAACTGAACAGAAGCCAGCGCGAGGAAGGAGGCGAATCCTATGACGCCGACAATGGTAGGTGAACCAGCAAGCTCTTCAACGTAACGGGGATAGTACGTTCCTGGCAGTTCCATGGCAAAATCCATCAGGATCCAACTTACCACAAGTATCAGATAGTTTCCCTGAATGAACGAGAATTCCTTTCTAAGGTTGGCGATGATCTGCAAATAGGTTCCCTCTGTTCGGGTTGTGCACTTACTTCCCTTGTGATATGGATAGCTTCCGTGAACACTTTTCTTGATTGACCACTACAATTAATTCTTATGGGAAAAAGTGGCCATTCCACAGGTCACTCTTGAATCATAGTTTTCGAGATGAGAGTTTCGGATACTCTAGTCTTCTTTCCATTTTCTATACAGGGAGTGTTCAATTTCTAAAAGGTCTAAGACCTTTCCAACAACAAAGGCTACGAGATCATCCACTTTCTTTGGCTTATGGTAGTACGCCGGCATAGCCGGAACAACTATGGCACCTTGCCTTGCGAGTTCTATCATGTTGCTCAGGTGGATTGTGCTTAAGGGAGTTTCACGAGGAACCACGATTAGTCTTCTCTTTTCTTTGAGTATCACGTCTGCAGACCGCAGAATCAGGTTATCTGAGTATCCATGCACAATGCCCGCGAGCGTTTTCATACTACATGGAATCACGATCATACCGCTGGTCTTGAACGATCCGCTGATGATGGGGGCGCTCCAGTCATTGATTTCATAGGCGTAACTAGCTAGTTTCTTGATGTCTTTCTTGGTGACTTCGAGTTCATGTTCAATAACCTTTTCGGCAGCCTTGCTGATGATTAGATGCGTCTCGACTCCTTTCTCACTTAATATCTGCAGCAGACGTTTGCCATAAATAACTCCGCTGGCTCCGGTTATTGCCACAATTAATCGCAAGCAAGCACCTGCTATGTTGGTTTCAGTACGTCTTTCAAGCAAGCTCGGTAAGGACCAAGTCTTCCTCCAAAGTTTCCCGCTGAGATTCTCACGATTCCAGGAACCTTTACTGCTGCCCTTATGCCAACACCCATAGCCTCTTTTACGGCATCAAGATCCAAACCGTCTATGACGATTTCGTAGACGCTGTTGACGTTTTCAGGAACCTGCGAGTCCGACACGATTTTTTTCAGTCTCGGGCAGAATGGGTGGCTTGTTGATGCTTTGAGTTTGTACTTCATAGAGCCAGGTTTAGAACCCGATCTGCATACTCCGCCTGGGAACGGTAGGATGACTCTGGCAGCCTTTTGGGAAATCGCGTTCACCGCGTTTTCGGCTGCCTGCAGGCCTGCTTTCTTATCTTCTGCTAAAATTATGAAGATGCCGCCAGCCACCGCTTTGAGGGCGCCGAAACGATCTTCAACTATGAATTCGCCTTCCATCACTGGGATTCGCCAGACCCTGCGTTTTCCAACATTATCTCTCTTCTGAAAGCCTTCGCCAAAGAGACGCAGGCTCCTCCCAACCTTTAGCCTCCTCTTCGCTTCAGGTAACGCGTCGAAGGCAGCTGTAGTGGGGCACGTCATGACACATTGGCCTATTCTCTGAATCATTTGCGCCTTCAGATTTCGTCGTGTCGTGTGATAGATTTGAATTAGCGCTCCTGCTCGATTGTCGGGTGTCTTCTCAGGTGGCACCGTAGCTTCTATTCCTGCTTCTGCAGGTGACATTATTATTGATGAAGCGAAGCCAGTCGCTGTTCTCGCCGCCGTTAAAGCCCACTTTTCACTGTCAGCGGTTATGAGTATTCTGCCGGCCCACATCGGAAACATTTCGGCGTAGGTGTCTACTATAGCGGAAATGTTTCCTGTCTGGCGATCTTTAACGATGAGGTTGCCTTCTTTGTCCTTTCTGACAAGTTCAAGCTCATTTTCGTTTGCAGTAGATTTTGACTCCTTCTCACTCAGTGACATGCTCAAACCCTGCTTTGAGAAGATCTTCATCCTCTTTGAGGCTTTTAGAAGTTGCGGTATGGTAATTCGTCACCCGCGAAGGTTCACTCCTCGGTTAACCTAACTAGCGTTTTAGCCACTTCTGATAGATCTCTTCATCCAAAGTGGGTGGGAGCATTAGGCTGGTTTTCGTCTTAAGTTTGCCGGCTTTTGAATGCGGCTTTCTTACTAAGGTATCGGCATACTTTTCGATTTCTCGGGCGTCTTCAGCTAGTTTCGCAGCCACTTGGACTATTTCATGTGAGCAAGCGACAAGAGGAACGTACTTCTGCATCTCTTTCTCTACGAAGCAAGCCCGCGTGTTAATTTCAGCGACTTTCTTAGTCAACTCGTATGCAGCCATTGCCTTTGCCTTCGCATAGGGATTTCTGAAGTCAGAGTTATCTCGGATTGCATCTGTGTCAATCACCAGTTTCGGTAGAGTAAGATTCAGTCCCTCCTTGAGCAGATGTATCAATCTGTCGATTTCTTGGCAAACCATCCTATAGACACCAGTTGCAGCAAGTACTTTGATAACATTAGCATTGAAAATCGCCATTTCTATCGAATCCAGAAATTCTCTCCGTGCCCCAATGAGGGGATCACCCATGATTATTATGTAGCCTAGACCTTGTTTCTCAATCTCGTCTTTGATGCGCTTTCCTGGGCTGTCAGAAACAACTACACTAGGAACTCCCTTGTCGGCCAGAATCTCCCTCCCTTTAGCTGGGCCCGAAACTGATGGATTTGGAGACATGAAAACCACGAAATTTGGGTCGAATTCGAAGATCTTTGGCAAAGCATCTTCAACATCTTCGACATTCATCTTGGACCCTGTCGTTACTACTCGCACTTCAATGTCCTTGCGGTCTGCCACCTCATCTAGAAGGAGTTCAAATAACGGTGCCGTTCCAATGTTTCCACACTTAAAAATCCCTACTTTCACTTTCTCCAGAGGAGATCACCTTGATCTTTCTGCTGTAAGCGTTCATGTAGGTTATTGCGCATGCTTAAATAATTTGGCGCGCTCAAAGGGTCCCCGTATATACGCTATTTGTTTGTATATATTGTATTTCGAATAAGTATATATTTCGCAGATCTTTACATACACACAGGTGGAAAAGTTGAAATCGCTCGAAATCGCACCTCTGAAGGATAAAGCATTAACAGTCCTAATAATCGAGAAAGAGTATAACGAGCCGTTTTGGCTGATCGAGCCCCCGTCCACTTTGCCTTCGAAAACGTTGAGCTCTCTTTTCAGACCATCAATAGCTTTCACCAAGTTCCTAGAAAAACTAGTCCAGAGAGTTCACCCCGACTTCGCAACCGAGGAATTGGGTATACGTTCTCCAAAAGAGTTTCATGAGGGCAACGTTCTTGCAAAACTCTTTCAGAAGAAGAAAATCCCTTTTCATCCTGTTGATATCGATGAAAATGCAAGAGGCTATCTTGCAGCAAACATGAATGAGAAAAAAATGCTAAGAGATCGTGTACTCCAAGCACTGGCCAGATTGTCCAAAGATGAAAACAAGGAGTCCAGCACAGACGAACAATACTTAGTAGCATATGGACAATGTTTGCAGCACGAACTCGAGGAACTACAACAAGAGACTNGCTTTCCTGTCCGAGAAAGCTGGATTGCTATGGGTATCATGGAAAGAGCAAAAGAATTGAATGAAAAAGAAGACATTACATGTCTTCACATTTGTAGCCCAGAACACGTCAACGGAGTCAGGAAGATTCTCGAGTCTGTAGACGTCAAGGTGGATACGCTAAGACTCTCAAAAGAGGTCGTTTCAGCACACGCAGATGCTCCCCATCCAGAAGAGATACAGAATTTACTACAATCAATGCAGATCCAAGTTAAACCTGTCATCAAACGAGCTTCGGATGATGCGCCTTACCTTTTGTTTTTCTTAGACACCGATCGAATAGCCAGCCCGTTTGATGTCTGCATGGCATACGACGCTGGGTTTGACGCAGTCATACCTTACGAGAATGTAACTCCTGAAGACGCTAAGAAGATTGTTCAAGACGCCATCTTTTCAAGGGGCCCAAAGGCAGTCAAACACACCTGCTTCTTTATCGGGGGAAAAGACGCGGAAAAGGCTGAGGAGATTTCACGAGTCGTTAGCAGTGCGATGTTCCCACCATTTGAGACCAGTGTGATAGTTGATCCTGGAGGGGCCTACACCACCGCTGCTGCCGCAGTAGCTAAAATGGAAAATGCGTTGTTATCTCATAAGCTTGGAAGCTTACAAGGGAAAAGCTGTGCCGTGTTTGGGACTGGGTCTGTAGGGAAGATTATTGCAGTTCTTCTGACGCGCCTTGGGTGCAATGTGAGAATTGTAAGTCTGAATCCAAACCGTACAGATGGCGAGGCATACGTGGGAAAGCTGGCGAAGCTTTTGAACGACAGATATGGAGCCAATGTTCAAGGTGTTTTTGCGCCTACGCCGGAAAAAAGGATTGAAGTCGTAGAAAGCGCCGATGTAATTTTCTGCGCTGGAACGCGAGGAGTTCGGGTTATTCACAAAAGCTTCTTTGAGAAAACTAAGCTTATGAAAGTCATGGTTGACATAAACGCCATCCCACCATTAGGAATAGAGGGAATAAAGCTCAAAGATGATATGCGAGAGATGGCGCCNGGGATTTTTGGAATTGGCGCGCTGACAGTCGGTGATCTTAAGCACAAACTGGAGAAGGCTATCCTGAAAGAAGTGCGAAGTAACGGGAAGGGCACGTACAACTATAGTTTTGCTCTAGAACTGGCAAGGAAGTCAATTAGAAAGGAGATTTATCCGAGTAAACTCACTGTTACGTTGAGTTATCCTGATAAGGAAGAGGCATAGACGGGTCAATTCCGCGGTGAACAAACAAACTCACTTGCGGTCGACAACGCTTCTATTCTGTGCGGGCATCTGTAGTTGAGCTGTGATTTGCGTGCTTGCTGAAATTCTAAGCTGACGTTCTGTAAGCGCGATTGATGGTAATCTCGGCTATGTCCGCCCCATATTCAGCTATCCTTCTTATGCTATCTCGTATGGAACAGATTGCGCAGATTATCAAGGGGTTCTTCTTCTCATCCAGAAAAGCTCGAGAGGCAATCTCTTGGTCTTCTTTTTCAACCTTATTTTGGTGTTCTATTATTTCGTTAGAACTAGCTGCGTCCTCTGAGAAGAAACCCTCAACTGCTCTGAAGTAGGAGTCGGTGGCTTCAGTACCCGCAGTTAACATGAGTTCCAGCAAGGGATCTGATACTGTTTGCCCTCTTCCGTCTAGCATTATCACTTGTTTGGCAATGTTTGTTGCATGGTCTGCGACGTGTTCAATTCTGTGTACAAGGGTCTGGTAGTCTAGACTATCGAGGGGCTCTAAGCGGAGTTGATTTGCCATGGCAGGATCGCTGGCAACTCGGCGGAGCAATCGAAGGAGAAAGAAAGAGAAGTGGTCGACATCGTCATCAAGGGAATAAACTGCTCTTGCCAGTGCTGCATCTTTGTTCCGCAGAGAGTTCAAGGCGTCTCGACACATAGAGTTGGAGATCACGTACATTCTGTGAATTCCTGATGTTACGGAAGCTTTTGCTTCATCTATCAGAGTTGTGATATAGACGCCCTTTGCGTCAGAATTCATGATCCTCATGTAGAGGACTCTGACTATGCGGCGAATTGCTTTCAGTTGCGCTACGGAGAACACCTTATCGGAGAGTAGCTTGATGCCAGAGTAGCCATTTAGGTAGCATGCAATTATTCGTCGTACAATCGAAACCTCTTTCTCGTTTGGGTTGATGCGTATAGTTATTTCTCTAGGTTTTTCTGTCCTTCCGATTCCAGGGAAAACCGCTAAAGAACGGTCTCGCTGAACGGCCAGCGATACAACATCACCCTGTTTCAACTCGTTTAGTTTCACCCAATGTTTTGGTAGAGAGATTACAAGTGATGATCTACCAAGGGATACGATCTTGCGTTGATCCATATACGATTCCTCAGAGTATACTAGATCATTTCATGTATATACATAGTCCCTGAATATATATTTTCTAGACCACTTGAAACCATAAAAATCGCTGCAAACCGCACATCAGATTGATGGGAGGGTCACGCTCGGAATCAGTAATGTTAATAGGTTGCCACAAGTAACTTAGCTGTTCAACAAGAACTCAAGCTTGCGATTAAAGGATGTGAGCTGATGCCCAAGCTGGAGGTCTCCTTGCTAACTGGTCGAACAATTGATCAGGGCAGAGGAAAAGAGCATGGCAAACTCTCCGAAGAGTATTGGGAAAGCGTGACAATATGCGAGATGGATCCAGACGACATGAGACACATTGGAGCAAAGGAGAACGAAAATATCAAAATCACGACCGATTTCGGCTCTGTGGTCTTAAAGGTTGTGAAGTCTCTGCGAGCTCCCCACCCTAAAGTCGTCTTCGTACCCTACGGACCTCCGGCAAACCTTCTTGTAGACCCCGAGACTCATGGAACGGGTATGCCATCTTTTAAGGGTATAACAGCCAAGATTGAACCAGCACCGAAAGAGAAAGTGCTTAGCCTGCAAGAACTGCTAGAAACGCATTTTAGGAAGCGATGAAGAGTGCCGATTATTTCTAATGTTACGTGCCCGGTCTGCGGTTGCTTCTGCGATGACATAGAGCTACTAGTAGAAAATAACGTCATCAAGGAAGTGAAGAACGCATGTGCCATGGGCGAGGCCAAATTCCTAGGGTTCTCTGCTCATCGACAGACGAAGCCACTCGTAAGGAAAAATGGAGAACTAGTTGAGACCTCGCTAAATGAGGCAATTAGGAAGAGTGCCGAGATTCTTACTGATGCATCCTATCCCATTCTTTATGGTTGGAGTAACACGAGTTGTGAGGCAGTCCGTGTTGGATTAGAACTAGCTGAAGAAGTGGGTGGTGTCATTGATAATACTTCAACTGTCTGTCACGGTCCCTCCATTTTGAGCATCCAAGACATTGGAATCTCCTCTTGCACTTTGGGCCAACTGCGGCATCGAGCAGATCTGTTTCTCTATTGGGGAAGTAACCCTTGGCACGCTCACCCACGTCACTTAGAAAGATATACAATGTTCCCGGAAGGAAGATTCAGGAAAAGCGCATGGAGAGGATATATCTCACGACTAAGAGCGCTTCTAACCAAAAAGAGACTTACGAGGGCAGCCAAACTAGTTCTCAGACGAGAGGTTTCTGCCCCACCTAGAGTCGAAACTGCTATACCTTCCGACCTGCAGCAACAGAAAAGAAAAATGATAGTTGTGGACGTCCGTAAAACCCGATCCACAGAGGCAGCGGACTACTTTCTCCAAGTCAAACCAAACAAGGACTATGAACTCCTACAAGCCTTTCGCGTGCTCATTCGAGACGATGAACTCGACGTAGATGAAGTCGCTGGAGTTCCCGTAGAAATTCTAGAAGAGGTTGCAGATGTTATGATAAACTGTGAATTGGGCATCATATTCTTTGGAGTGGGTCTAACCATGAGTGAGGGGAAACACCGCAATATCGATGCTGCTTTATCCCTCGTCAGGGATCTGAACAATCGAACAAAGTTTCTTATAATGCCCATGCGAGGACACTTCAATGTCACCGGAGCTAACGTTGTATTCACTTGGCAGACTGGTTTTCCCTTCGCGGTTGACTTCTCGCATGGTTATCCACGATACAATCCCGGTGAAACCTCAGTAGTTGATATACTCTGCAAGGAGGAGACAGATGCAGGACTTGTCATCGCCTCTGATCCAGTTGCCCATTTCCCCAAAAAGGCTGCTCAAAGTCTAGTTGAAAACCCTCTAATCGTCATCGATCCTGAAGTGACCCCCACATCCTTAATGGCAGACGTAGTCTTCCCCTCGGCAGTTGTGGGAATCGAGACCAAAGGGACAGCCTACCGAATGGACCACGTTCCGCTTCCCCTAAAGAAGATAGTAGACCCCCCAGACACTTGCCCCCCAGACACAGAGATACTAAAAAGAATCCTTCACGAGGCCCGTCAACTACGGAGGGAGCAGGAGTGACAACACTCGTCATAAAAAACGGATTTGTCTACGACCCCCTCAACCAAATAGACGGCGAAAAGATGGACATCGCTGTCAGCGACGGAAAGATCGTTGAAAAGATTCACGAAAGAGGGGCGGAGATAATTGATGCTTCTGGAATGGTAGTAATGCCTGGTGGAGTTGACATCCACTGCCACATTGCTGGTGCAGAGGTTAACACTGGGCGTCTCCTTAGACCTGAAGACCATCTCAAGGATGTGGAAGCCAAAACCGCCTTGACGAGATCTGGTGTTGGCTATTCAATTCCGTCAACTTTCACGACAGGTTATCGTTACGCAAGGATGGGATATACAACCATTATGAATCCTTCAATGCCCCCTCTGGAAGCGCGCCACACTCACGAAGAACTTGACGACACACCAATGGTCGATAAGGCCTCGTATCCTCTGTTGGGTGATTGGTGGTTCGTCTTAGAATATCTGAGAGACGGCAACATCAAAGACTGCGCAGCTCACGTAGCTTGGATTATGAAGGCGACAAAGGGATACGCGATAAAAATCGTCAACCCAGGAGGCTTGGAGGCATGGGGATTTGGAAGAAACGTCAGAAGCATTAATGATCCAGTGCCAAATTTTGGCATCACTCCGAGAGAGATCATCCGTGGCTTATGCAAAGTGAACAAACTTCTTAACCTGCCCCACACAATCCATGTGCACACCAACAACCTAGGAATACCTGGAAACTATGTCACAGCGTTAGAAACCATGAAGTGCGTCGAAGACCTAGCCAACGATAACAAACCGGTAATACACATCACCCACTGCCAGTTCAGCGCCTTCAAAGGCTCAGACTGGCGAACCTTTGGGTCAGGCGCCCAAGAGATTGCGGACTACGTCAACAAACACAATCACGTGACCCTAGATATGGGCCAGATAATCTTCACAGACACCACAACGATGACAGCTGATGGACCCTTCCAATACGGGCTCTACCAGCTTACTGGCAACAAGTGGGTAAACCACGATGTGGAAACCGAGACGAGCTCAGGAATCGTGCCTTTCAGATATAGACGTAAGAGCGCCGTAAACGCAACTCAGTGGTCAATTGGGCTGGAGCTGGCCCTTCTAGTTGAAGACCCGTGGAGAATCTACATGACGACCGATCATCCCAACGGTGGGCCCTTCACAGCCTACCCCAAAATAATCACGTGGCTCATGAGCCGAAAAGCAAGGGACGAAACAATGAAGAGAATTAGTCGACGCGCAAAGCGAAACAGCCTTCTGCCAAGCATAGATCGAGAATATAGCTTCTTTGAGATTGCTACAGTCACACGTGCCGGTCAAGCAAAAGCCTTGGGGCTCACGTGGAAGGGGCATCTTGGAGTTGGAGCGGATGCGGATGTGGCGATATACGAGGTAGACCCTGAGCAAGTCGACCCATCTAAAAAGTATAAGACCGTTAGACGAGCCTTCAAAAGTGCCGCTTACACAATTAAGGATGGTGAGATTGTAGCTAGAGATGACAAAATAGTGAAGCCAGTCCATGGGAAAACGTTTTGGGTCAACACAGACTTATCTTCAACCTTTGAAGTTGCGGAAGATATGAAACGGAGATTTCGGGAGTACTGGACGGTGGAGTATGAGAACTACATGATCCCGGAAGACTACCTTCACGCCTCTACCCCTATTTCAGTCTAAGCGGAGGGCTAGAAATCGTAGTCACTTTATATCCCAAACGCACTTTCAAAGTTCCCGTTGACGCAAGATGTATAACACCGGATATCTTCGTTGACAAGAAAACCAGTGAGATAGCAGAACTCGAGATTCAGGAAGGAAACCGTAAAAGAACTCTTGACCAGCTATTCAAAATAGAAAACATCAATGAAAGAAGCAGTTCGTCAGAAGAACCGTCCATTCGAATCTGCGCAGATCTCAGTGAAGTCAGGAGAGTTGGCGCCGAAATGTCCACTGGCACAATCGTCATCGATGGCGACATCGGCATGCACGTCGGCGAAGAAATGACAGGAGGAAAAATCGTTGTGACAGGTAACGCAGACTCCTGGCTCGGATCAATGATGAAAGGAGGTACAATCGAAATCAAGGGAGATGCAGGTGACTATGTGGGCGCGCCTTATCGTGGAAGCAACAGAGGAATGAGGGGAGGAACCATCATTATACGTGGAAATGCTGGAAACGAGGTTGGATGCTTCATGCAGAAAGGGCTGATCAAAGTCTATGCAAACGTTGGACAGTTTGGGGGATTCACATGAGAGAAGGAACGGTATACGTTCGTGGAGACTCTGGGGGAAGAGCAGGCGCAGAAATGACTGGGGGCAAGATTGTCATAGGCGGTCGAGTTCCTTCAGTCTTGCCTACTTTCACCATCGATAGCGTTAGATCTAAAGTCAAAGTGGATGGAGAAGAGGTGGTGGGTCCCTTCTACCGATTTATCGGCGACCTTGCTGAACTGGGTGAAGGGAAATTATTCGTCTCGCAAACCCGAAATCCACATTTAGAATTTTATGAACATTATCTTTGACGATTTGCTTAACGCACATGAAAGCAATGGAGGAAAAGGAGGCTGTCCAACCCGAAATTGAGTGTAAACCGCACGGCGTGGCGTCTTGCAGAGAGATTGCGTGATAAGGCTGGGGTTTTTGGCGTCATAGTAGAAGAGACGAGATCAGGTGCAACTTTAGTTGATGCCGGAATCAAAGCAAGTGGCGGCTTTCTCGCAGGTAAGATCATAACTGAAATCTGTCTCGGTGGTTACGGCAAAGCAAGTATCTTCTCTAAAGAGTACGATGGTATCGATTTCCCATCCATATTTGTTTGTACAGATCACCCCGCGGTAGCGACTTTAGGGTCCCAGTATGCGGGTTGGAATATTAAAGTAGGTAAATATAGGGCCATGGGATCTGGACCCGCACGAGCCTTAGCCCTGAAACCCACAGAGCTTTACGAGAAGATAAAGTATCGAGATGAGGCGGACGTAGCAGTTCTTGTCCTCGAAACTAACCAAGAACCACCAGAAGAAGTCATCACTCACATTTGCAGCCAATGCAAAGTCACACCAGACCATTTGCTGCTCATCTTGGTTCCAACGACGACCATAACAGGTTCTACGCAAATCTCAGGAAGAGTAGTAGAAACTGGAATACACAAGCTGACAGAACTTGGGTTAGATCCAAAGTTGATAACGCAAGCATGGGGCTACGCACCAATTGCGCCAGTACACCCCAAATTTGCAGAGTCAATGGGCAGGACAAATGACGCAATCTTGTACGCAGGTGTTACTGGCTACACAATAGACTACGAAGACGACGGAGAATTGAGACAGTTGATAGATAAGGCACCGTCTTCAACATCTGAAAGCTACGGGAGCCCATTCATCGAAATCTTTCGCAATGCTGACTGCGACTTCTACAAGATTGATCCCAACCTCTTCGCTCCGGCGGTTTTGATAGTCAATAACACAAAGACTGGGAGCACACTTCGAGCTGGTGAAGTCGATGTGGCAGTTCTCATGAGATCACTGGGGTTACAAGCCTGAATCCACTTAGAGGGATTTCTGAAGTGGATGAGACAAACGAGCTTTTGGAGGCGCTCTTCAACTCTGTACTTCTTGGTCAGATTCAAAGAGCTAGAGAGCTAGCGGAACAAGCAGTTAGAAAGGGATTGTCTGCGACTGCGGCACTGGAGAAGATGCGAGAAGCCATGCGAGTAGTCGACGAGAAATATGAAAGAAAAGAATACTTCATTGTGGATGTAGCTTCAGCTGCCTCAGCCATGAGGGAAGCCATTAGGGTGCTCAAACCTGCCTGCGCGCACATCGGAAAAGTTCTTATAGGTGCACTGAAAGGCAACATGCAAGGTTTGGGAAAAGATATCGTAGCAGCAACATTGAGCGCGGCGGGATTCCAGGTTCTAGATCTTGGAGTAGACGTGTCACCGGAACGATTTGTAGACACAGCTATAAAGGAAAAAGCACAGGTCATTGCGATTTCCATCTCTGTCAAGGAAACCGTTCCTTTTCTACAAAATGTTATGAATCATCTGCGGCAGAGAGAGGTAGCTGGCAAGGTGAAAACGGTAATCGGAGGTCCAGCTGTATCTGAGAAGAAACGTGAAGAATATGGAATCGACGCCTACGCCAAAGACGCTTGGGATTGTGCTAAGAAGATAAGAGAACTGCTAAATCGCTGAAAGAGTGGGTTCAGAAGATCTTGTAGAGTGGGTGATTAGAAGTAAGGGGCTTGACTCCCAGCAGCTTAATGGCGTGGTAAGCGATGACGGCATCATTCATAGCACACGTAGGGATGATATTTCTCACCTGTTTTATAGGACCATAAATCAGAAAGTCAGCGCCTCCAAATTGGGCGATCGTGTTTGCAGAAGCATTGTAAGCAGCGAAACTGCTTTTTAGCAAATCATCCTGCTGTCTCTTCCAGTCGTAGGTGGCATTCGCCGGGGAACAGCCAGATGGATACCCCAACTCGTTCTTAACAAGCCTGATCGCTTCTACTGCGTAAGCCATGCTCGGCACGTCGAAAACTACGGTGTCGACCAACACATTTCTAATGCCTGCTCTCTTCGCGATTTTAAGCAAACCAGTGTGGCTGTTGAACCCGTTCAAGATTGTGACTCTTCCTTGAGGCGAAAAATCCATGTCATTATACGCGATGAGAATGGCTGTTGTTACCTTTGAGTCGCTGATTGCTTCGATCTCTCTTTTGGAAATCTGGGGAGAAACTGCGTTAAGAATGGTTCTCTTCTGCAAGCCTAGCTCACTGACCGCTTCCAGACCAGCAATACGGGTGTCTGGATTAGTCCCGCCG
>JGI2172J19969_10000147_pt1 | contig 27458 bp, 28 predicted proteins | sample DeeMarSWOR230_32_FD_19969 | JGI IMG/M metagenome (IMG submission 19969)
GTTGGGCAAGGAAGTTGTGGTCACGGGACAACTCGTTGAGCCTCTCCTGACTGACAAGACCCAGCAACAACACCGGGTTATGGTCGCACTCTTCCCACAACCGAGGATCCATCCGCTGAAAGAGATCCCGAATCTCATCTTTCCAACTGAAGCAGAGGTTGTAGGCTAAACGGCTCAAGCCCTCAAGATCTGGAGGGATGTTGGGGATGACCTTATATTTTACCTTGGCCTTCATAAACCACCATGAAATACGTTTTTTTCCTGTTGACCACTCCTTTTGAGCCTTTTGGATAAATATTTCTCATATTTATACACGGAATTTCAATTAAGATCAAATAAATCATCGTATCTCCATATGGAGGTCAGTGCTCCCAGAGATTGCTATAAAACGCGTATAACCTCTCTATTATGTCCTTTGAGTATTGGTCATAATAGTACATAGGCAAACGCCACTTGACTGCAGTAATGATTTATTCGGCTAACAATTGATTCTTGAGACCGTATTACTTTATTGTTGAAGTATATATTGCCACATTTATAGAGCCATGGGGGCATCGAAAGTGATGGGTCTTATCTCTAGATGGCTGACTTTTGGAGGAAGATGTTGGCTGTGAGCCTCTATTTTCAAGAAAAGCGACCCTTTTCCTGTTCAACTACTTCAATGAGGTCGTAGAAAATCCGGGGCAGTTTATTCGACACCCGCTCCCACGAAACGGTCTGTGGCATCTCGTAGATACTCCCCTGTGTCTTGCGCTCCACCTCTAAAATGGCCTCAGCGAGGCCATCTTCAAGGAAGGGCTTGAATTCGGGGTGGGAATTCACAAATCTTAAGAACTTCTCCGTCATTCTATAGGGAGCGGCGAGAACTTCACCGGCTTGAAGGATTGAGTTATGGAACACGTTTCTCACGAGAAATTCTTCTGCGTCCCGGTTGTATTTCAGGCCGCTGAAACTTGCATCATCAGAGTATCTCTTGATCTGCTCTTCAGCCACCGCCTGGTAAGTAATGGCCAAATCCCTGAAGAAGGTGTCGGAAATTTCAAGACCCTCTTCTATGACCAAGGCGTTCATTAGGGTCGTTACAATATCTATTCCCATTCGATTGAGACCTTTGGCCTGATCTTCTGGTGACGCCTCTTGGTGCTTGTGATCAAAGGGTTCTTGGGTAAACATAACCTGAGCCGAAGAGGAAGCCTTTCGGTACACCTCAATCAGGGTAAAAATCTCTACGCCCCAATTGGTCGCGAAGCGCATCTTTTTCAGGAGGTCCACATGAAACGCAACTTCACCGGACAATTGGTAGTTAAACCCCAGGAGAAAATCGATCAGACGCAACATCTTCTCCTCCTTAGTCTCCGTGAATTTCCTTTTGAGGGAAAGCAGGAGTGGATCTAGAAGAAGGCGCTTCACCCGGCCGTAGATCTCTTTTCTATCCGAGATCCGAGCGTAATAAGCCTTTGAAAAGTCGTAATTGAGAACGACCACTGGGTAGAAAAGCCGGTCCAGCTGTACGGCCGCAAAGGTACGTATATCTGCATCCACGAGCCCGATGGATTCTGCGCCTAGGGCGATGGCAATCCCGAAACTCAGGAACATGTTCTTGCCCTTGCCCGGCTCGCTGATATTGAATCCAGCCTCGTTCAGCTTTCCATAAATGCCGCTGAAGCCGGGGCCATCGTTCCATTGGATGAGGTATTGCTTGATTCCTAAATCTTTTATCAGATCTCGTAGCTGGAAGGCGTCTTTCTCGGTTGCCTTGTCCAGGCCGAAAATAATGTTCGAAAGGTAGCTCACCTTTCTTAATTGCCGTAGAATGTTCTTAAACACTGGGAGATTACCTGGATCCAGGTATTCGCTGGCAAGGAGCGGGACCACCAAGACTGTCTTTTTCCACTTGGAATGAAGCCTGAGTTCAGATCTCAGCTTTCTCCGGTCCTGTTGAATTATGTGAAAGGTGCTTATCTTACTATCTTTTTGTGAGAATTCGGTAATGGCTGACCTCCTCCCTCCTCATAGTGGATCCCTGAACGACCCGAGCTCAGCGCTCCGGCATACTATAGCAGTCAACCCCCTGTGTGTCAAGTCCTCCGGGAGGTGCAGCTCGCAAGGGGACGAGACGAAAACATGAAGGTGGAAAAATGGTGTTGATGTTTCTAACCTCTTATTATATGGTGGCTATGAGGATACCGAGGGTTGTTCTGTAGCTGTTGGTGTGCGAGGTTCTCTATCAGATAATTGGGCCGATAGCCTTCTTTATATTAGCACAGTGGGCTTCGAGCTCTGCTCAGGGAATCTCGTAGGACCGAAGGACTACTCATCAAAGGGAGAAGGATAGTGAAATATTACACTGCGTTACGCGGTTACACCTCGAAACGGATCGAGGAGGTCGAGTCAGCGGATATCCTCGTAGGGATTCCCTGCTATAACAATGAGCAGACCATTGCTCATGTGATCCAGATGGTCACCCACGGCCTCGCCAGGCATTACAAGGATCAAAAGAGCGCGATCCTCATCGCCGATGGGGGCTCGACGGATGACACCCGGGAGATTGCAAGAGACTTTGAGATCAAGCCCTGGCAGGAGAAGATCACCTCCATTTACCGGGGACCTGGAGGGAAGGGCTCGGCTTTTCGCTCTGTGTTTGAGGCGGCCAAGCGGCTCGGGGTCAAGGCCTGTATGGTGGTAGACTCCGACCTGCGTTCAATCACCGGTGATTGGGTCAGGTATCTCCTTGAGCCAATCCTAGAAAAGGGATACCAGTACGTTTCCCCCGTGTACTCGCGCTACAAGTACGATGGCACCATTACCAATAATATTGTGTATAACCTCACCAGGGCTCTGTATGGCCTTCGCATCCGCCAGCCCATAGGTGGGGACTTTGCCTTTGACGGGAACCTGGCAGCCTACTACATCGAGCAGGATGTGTGGGATACCGATGTGGCACGCTACGGCATCGATGTGTGGATGACCACCAACGCTATCACCAGCAACTTCAAGATCTGTCAATCCAATCTCGGGGTGAAGATCCACGATGCCAAGGACCCTGCCGAGTCACTCGGGCCCATGTTTCGCCAGGTCGTGCACACCCTCTTTGTGCTCATGGAGCAGCACGAGGCTGAGTGGAAGGCGGTAAGAGGGAGCCGGACCGTGCCCATGTTTGGGCTCAAGAAGTTCATGGAGCCTGAACCCATCAAGGTTGACCTCGGCCGTCTGGTCACAGAGTACAAGATGGGATTTCGCCAGCTCAGGGGCCTGTATCAGGACATCTTCTGCCCCGAGTGCTTTGAAGAGCTCAAGCGTTGTGCGGCCATGGCCAAGACCAAGTTTGTCATGCCGGTGACCACCTGGGTCCAGGTCCTCTACGAAACCGCTGCCACATTCCACCGGTGGACCCACAATCGCACCCAACTGGTGAACCTGGTCACCCCCCTGTACCTGGGTCGTGTGGCCTCCTTCATTAACGGAACGAAGGATATGAGCTCAAGCGAGGCAGAGGCAGTGGTTGAGGAGCAGGCACAGGTGTTTGAAGAATATAAGGATTACCTGATTCAGATTTGGGACGAGAAAAGGAAGTGAGGTGACTCGCGTGTATGTCATCTTAGGAAGCGGAACAGCNGGCTATTATGCGGCCAGCCGCCTGAAGGAGACAGGCTATCAGGTTAGCCTTGTGGATATTAAACCTGAAAGGACAGAAGCCCTGAGGGAGATGGGATTTGATAATGTGGTGGAGGGTGACATCACTTCAGGAGACCTGTTGAAAAAGATCAATGTGGATCAGGCCAAGGGTGTGCTCATATTGACAACTGATCCGGACTTAAACATTAAAGTTGCCAGGGCAGTAAGGGGACTCAGCAGGGAGGTTCCTATTATTTTGAGGGCAGGCAAACAAGACACCAGCGAGGATTTCAAGGAGCTGGAAATAGAGGAGATTATCTATCCCGCTTCAGCAGTGGCTGAAAAGGTCATAAAAAGCGTTGAAGAGTTGGAGCTGAAAAAGAATCTTAAAATGCTCAACTCGATAATGGAGGAGGCCACCGGGGGCATAGCCATTGTAACCCAGAACAACCCTGACCCAGACGCCATCGCGAGTGCCGTAACCCTTAAAAGGATTGCCGAAAAGATGGGCAAGAGCGCTGATATAATTTACGGGGGGGAGATCGGCCACGAAGAAAACAAGGCTCTGATTAATCTTCTCAGAATAGAACTCATGCCCATCGCCAAGATCAAGGATATAAGGCACTACTCTAAGATAGCCCTCATTGAGGCCTCCATCCCAGGGGAAAACAACTGTCTGCCGAAGGAAATCAAGCCCAATATCATTATAGACCACCACCCCTATGATCCCGCGAAGGTCTCGGCTGAATATATTGATATAAGGCCTGAAATAGGCGCAGCCTCTACTATTTTGACTGAATACCTGACCGAGCTGGGCTTTGAGATTTCTGAAGAGTTGGCCACCTTGCTTCTCTACGGTATAAAGACCGATACCGCCGATTTCACCAGGGGTGCCAGGCCCAAGGATCTCCAGGCAGTGGCTTTGCTGTATCCCAAGGCCTCTCAGGCCCTTTTGAATAAGATTCAAACACCCCTTATGTCTTCGGAGACCATTGATGTTTTGGGTGAGGCCATAAAGAAAAGGAGAATTATCGGAAGCCTCCTTTTGGCTAATGTGGGTTTCATCAGGGACAGAGACACCCTGCCTCAAGCGGCAGACCATCTGTTGAGACTTGAAGGGGTGTCCACAGTTCTGGTCTACGGCCTGAGTAAAGACGTTGTGCACATTTCAGCCAGGAACAAGGACATAAGAATTAACCTGGGAGGTGTCATGGGGCAAGCCTTCGGAGAGATAGGTGAGGCAGGAGGTCACGCCACCGCAGCTGCGGCAAAGATTAAATTAGGGCTCTTTGGCGGTGCCAAGGACAAGGAGTCTTTGTTGAAGCTGGCTGAAGAGGCCATTACTGACCGATTTTTGAAGGTCGCTGGGATCGAAGAAAAGAAATAAAGGCGCGGGGCTCTCGAAGGATGGTTGAGCCAGGGCCTCAGACTGATTTCATACAGGCGGGGGATTGGTCCTTAAAAGATTTCCTTCTGTTGGGAATTCGTAGTCATATTGCTCAAGATCTTGGAAAGCACTGCATTGTCATCTCCATTGAGGACTTGCCGTAAGAGAAAATTTGTATTTCTTTCAAGCTGGCCCATAGTCTCTGCAAGGGCCTTGAGTCGTGTCAGGGTTTTCTTGGATTTTTCCCGAGATGGGATGGTAAGAACGGGATTGCCCAGTATCTCGATTAACCTCTCAAGCGCTAAGGGATTGAAATGATCGGTATTTCTATAGATGAGATTGATCCACTCCCATTTAAGCCCCTCAGGGATTTTGTCATAATTGGCAATGTTATCAGGATCCTGACCAAAGTAGAGAGACTTCTTTAACTTATCAATGGTCTGCCAGATGATTCTCCCCCTATGATCATCCTGTGGGCACTTACTTAGAAGCTCTTTCCATCTTTCCTCTATCTGCATAGTCACCCACTTCTCTGCTTTTTCAGGTGGAAGAGAAAGCTCCAGGAATCTATTCTGGGCGTCAACCAAATTCTCTCTGAGGACTTCATATCCCTCACCCATGGCTGTCAACATCTCATTTAGGTCTCTTATGGCTTCCATCTTCATATTCTTTTCTTTCCGATCTTCAAGCAATACCTGTTCCCATTGACCCCTGAGGTATCCTACCTCCTGTTTAACAAGAGAAAAAATCAACCCTGATTTTGTAATGGCATTCCGGAGTGAGTCTGCAAGTATATTGCATGCGTTTAACCTGTCCTTTGCCAACTGTTGAATGGTCCTCATGGAGTCCTGACGTAATTGGTAAGACAGCAATTCGGTCCCGAGAGAACGTGAAAGTTTTTTAATAACCCTCGTCTCATGACCGCCAATCTTTACCGTAAATGGATGGAAGTGTATCTTGATTACCGCAACAACAACGTGCTCACTGTCCTTCCATATGATATTTCCCTCACAATCCCCGGGATATTTGAAGGAGGGGTACGTGTCTGAGTTAAGGTCCGATTTGCGGACAAGCACCGGTTCCATATGGTAGAAATCTTCGCGTACTCCTTCAACCTGCAATCTGACACTTCGCGCATCGTTTCTCGGGTCTTCGGCAGTCCAGCTTTTCTGTTTCTCAACGCACCACGACATGGCCTCAAGGGGACGACCTGGTTGATCCCTGTATTCAGCCCATGGTTTACCCGGAGGATTGTATTCGGATTTCACCGGAAGACCCCATGAGATCTTCCCTCTTCCATCGTCAATTACCCCTGAGGTGATTCTTTCTGCAATGAGCCTCGGTGGTTTTCCAATTCGATAAATGGTGCCCTTGAAGGCACTGGGAAGGCAGAAAAAGATGGTTTCAATCATTTCCATGCAGGCCTTTTCTAGTACAGATTTTTCTATCTCTATGGACAATTCCTTTTCTCCTCGTGTGTACTTTTCTTTAAAGCGCCCTTATCATCATTGAGGCACTTTTAAGGGGCTGACAATATAGGTTTTCTATGCCTTTGTCAATTCAGTAAAATGCGCCAACCTCCCCTCTTGCCATTAGGCTCTGTATCCAATATTGTAGAGCGCAAGGGCTGTGCCTATTCTCATTGGGCGGTCAAGAATAGGGCGATTTTTGCTTATGGACTATAAAGTACAAATTGTCAAGGATAAAATACTGTATGTGGTAAAAAAGAATGCTCATGCACTATATTTGGTATCAATGAAGGTACCTTTCAAGAAGATTTCACCATAGAAAACGGATGAAACTCAAGGGACCTCCTCAACATACATCTTTTTCTTGAAATCTTTCCTTTATACGTATAAAGGGTATATGTATTTGTATGCAAATTTAGCAATATGCTGATAGTGTGAGATAAATAAATGGCAAGACCAAAAAGAAGCAATAATCTTACTATCCGTCTCAACGCCTCGGACAACGTTGTGGTGGCGCGAGTGGAGCTCAGAGCCGGCACTGAGATCCCCGAAGAAGGGGTGACATGCCGCAGTCATATCACTGCTGGGCACAAAATCGCCACTTCGGCCATCGGGCCTGGCGCACCCGTGAGAAAATACGGCCAGATTATCGGGTTTGCAACCCGTGACATTTCTCCTGGAGAGCATGTTCATACCCATAATCTGGGTACGGGTGACTTTGAGCGGGATTACGCTATTGGGTTAGAGGCTCGAGCGACCGACTACGTAGAAGAGGGGTCTCGAGCGACCTTCCAGGGCATCGTGCGACCGGATGGTCGCATTGCCACGCGCAACTACATCGGGGTGTTGAGCACGGTCAATTGCTCGACATCGGTGGCACGCTATATAGCTGATTCCTTTGGCGACAAGGAGCTGGCAGACTTTCCAGATGTAGACGGCGTGGTAGCGCTTTGCCATGGATCGGGATGTGCCATCGCTGCAAGCGGAGAGGCGTTCGAGCTCCTCCAGCGGACTTTTGCAGGCTATGCACGGAATCCCAACTTTGCGGGCGTGCTGATAATTGGCCTGGGCTGCGAGGTCAATCAGATGGATTCGCTCCTGAAAAACGGGGGTCTCGAGGAAGGCCCCCTGCTCCAGACCATGACGATCCAGGATATTGGAGGCACATCAGCAACGATTCGTGAAGGGGTGAGCCGCATTCGCGAGATGCTCCTGGAAGCACACGGGGTAGAGCGTCGTCCGGTGCCAGTGAGCCATCTGATCCTCGGTTTGGAGTGCGGCGGCTCAGACGCCTACTCAGGCATTACCGCAAATCCTGCCCTGGGGGCCGCTGTGGACCTCCTGGTACGTCATGGTGGCACCGCTGCCCTGAGCGAGACCCCGGAGATTTATGGGGCCGAGCACCTGCTGACCCGGCGCGCGGCAAACCGGGAAGTGGGGGAGAAGGTCATCGCCCTGATCCGGTGGTGGAAAGACTACACGCTTCGCAACGGTGGGGAGATGGATAACAACCCCTCACCCGGGAACAAGGCGGGCGGGTTAACCACCATCCTGGAGAAGTCTCTGGGGGCGGCAGCAAAAGGTGGTACCACCAACCTCGTGGATGTTTATCGCTTTGCCCAGCCCATCACCGAAAATGGGCTCGTGTTTATGGATACGCCGGGCTACGACCCGGTCTCGGTGACCGGTATGGTCGCCGGGGGGGCCAATATTATCTGCTTCACCACTGGACGCGGCTCTGTCTTTGGCTGCAAGCCAGTGCCCGCTATCAAACTGGCAACCAACACCGCCCTGTATCAACGCATGCAGGNGGATATGGATATCAATTGCGGCACAATTGCCGATGGAGACACAACGGTGGAGGAGATGGGCGGGCAGATTTTCCGTTTCATCCTGGAGACAGCCTCCGGGAAAAAGACCAAGAGCGAATCCCTCGGGATCGGTGATAACGAGTTCGTACCCTGGCATATCGGGGCGGTGCTGTGAGCTTGAGGTCCCCTTATTCCTTCTCAATTCTTTCCAGGAATTCGCGTGCCTTTCTATGGGTTGGGTCAATTTCAAGGAGTTTTCGAAGCTGCTCACAGGCCTTTTGCAGTTCACCCATATCCGAATAGAGCAAACTCAGGTACAACCGGGCATCCGCATGCGCTGGATCGATCTTGAGGGCCTCCAAGAACTCCTTTTCTGCCAGTTTGTCGGCAACGCTTATTTGATACGCAATGGCCAGGCCAAAGTGGTTATCAGCGCTTTCGGGATTGATATCCAAGGCCTTCTTAAAGGCACGAATGGACTTCTCTATCTGATTTAACCCGCCGTATGCCATGCCCAGGTTGAAGAAGATGCTGTCCCGTTTAAATCCGAGGGCAACGGCTTTCTCGTAATAAAATGCCTCCTTTAGCTGGTTTCCTGTCTGGCCGTAGGCATATCCAAGGTGATAGAAAGCAAGCGCATTTGCGGGTTCTTTCTCCAGAAGGCGTTGATGAAGCAGGATAGCAGCCTGGTAATCCTGCCGCTGCATGGCATCGTCGGCCTCTTGGCTGCAGGTCCATGTTTTCTCAAGAACAGGCTCTTTCACCAAGATTCCCTTGGAACACCCCGCTCCTGAATACAGACCAGCCAGGCACACTGCGAGGCCTGACAGATATACAAACCGAAAGATTCCCTGAATACGCCCAGCCATCTTATTTAGAAATACCCTGCCTCTTCCAGTTGGTCTTTGTCTCTTCCCACCCTATAATCCCCAGTGTTCTTTGGTGGGCCGTTCGCAATGCTGATATCTTGGCCCCTTTCAGGGCAACATTCTATGAGTCTGAAAAGAGCCAGATTTGAAAAGCGCTCACATCTTTTTCCACGCCAACCCAGCCCCAGATGAATTTGTCGAAATAAAGGATCTGATTCACGCATACTATAGCCAGGGATTTGTCCTTCTTTCAATCTCAATAGTGGAAGAAGGCCTCACCCCATAGTCATGGCCAGGCCAGACAATGGTTTCACCAGAAAGGGTGAGGACTTTTTCCTTTATGGACTTCGTAAACTCGGTCATCGATGCACCTGGGAGATCGGTTCGACCTATGCCACCGACAAACAGGGTATCCCCGGTAAAGAGGTTGCCATCCCCGAGAAGGCATATTCCCCCAGGGCTGTGTCCCGGAGTATGGATTACCTTGAGGGAAACATCACCCACCACAATTTGATCACCATCATCTATGGTTATATCAGCAGGGGGTGAAGGAGTAAAACCCCACTGGCGAGCCGTTTGCTGTCCCTGGGCTGAATTGAACATGTCATCGTCAAGTTGGTGCATGATGATCTTTGCCCCTGTAAGGGCCCTCACTTTGGCATTGCCGCAGGTATGATCCGGATGGCCGTGGGTATTCACAATATATTTCAAATTAAGCCCTTTTTGTCTGATCCTCTCAACGACCCGATCCTCATCCCCGGCCGGATCAATAACAAGGGCTTCTTCAGTCCTGGGGCAGGCCACTAAATAACAGAATACATCCATAAATCCAACTTTCATCTGTTCAATGTCCATGAATGGCTCCCTGCGCTCCGCAAGTTGACGTGGTTGGGTTAGATAGCATTCCCTTTTAGGTTAAGGCAGTATAGGATAAAGGTGCTTGTGCGTCAAGGAAACACACCTCACAGGGGTAAATATTTTGTCGGGAATCGATGTTGTCGATGGCAATCGGAAACATTGCCAAGGGTGAGCCGGCGATGGAGTTGAGCAGAAAAAAGACTAAATCATCTCCAGGAGGGATTTAATCACCTTTTCCTGATCCTGGGTAACTGTCTTGAACCTTACGCCAATTCCCTGTGGGCTGATCCTGACAATTTCGCCGGTAATCTTGATATATTTTTGATAGTTGGGGAGCGGAAAAGACAGTGAAACCGTCTGTCCAACAGTGAAGGGAATGCGGGTTTCGATAAACACTCCGCCAGCGCTTATGTTTTGGATGTAGTCCTTGTAGACACGATCCTCAATAGAGTAATCCACCACCATGAAGAAGGGTTTCCTCACGTGTTGCCTTTTCTCTCCAAAGAGCCTTTCCTCTAACTCCTTCAAGAGAGTCAGCTGCTCGTCTTTGGACATATTCTTGATCAGGTCAAACAGACGAGCGGTAACACTGGATTCGTTCAGCTGGTTGTTGAAATTAGCCACAGTAGAGCCCCTTTGAGGGAGATCTATAGAGACTATAATACATTCTTGCTGAGAGGAAGCGTTGGCGTTTACCAACCCCCCTTAGTATAGGAAAGAGCAGCCTGGATGTCAAGCAAGAAGGTGTCTGTTCAAGACAGTGATGGGCGGGCCTGCCGGTTGACCAGGTATATCCCGGCTCCGACAAGACCCATCCCCAGCCACACCAATGGCGTGACTGGCTCGGACAGGATGACCGAGCCGAGAATGACACCGAAGAGGGGTGCTAGAAAGGTGAAGGCGGTCAGGGTGCTCACCGGAAATTGGAGGATCATCCAAAACCACAGAACGTAGCTGAAGAAGGCGACCACCAGGCACTGATAAGCAAAGGCGGCTACAACCGCAGCAGTCAGGCCAAGACCTTGGCCTCGCTCGAAGATGAGTGAGCCCACGGTCAGAATAGGCAGGGAATAGAGGAGCTGGGCAAACAGCGTCTGGTAGTGGGATACGGCCCTTTGCTGGAGAATCCTTTTGATATAGAGCGTTGTGGCACCCCAGAACATGGCGGCACCTACCTCCATCAGGTCACCGATCCAATAGCCAGATGGCAGTTCGGCTGACCGGGCGGTGAAGACAGCCTGAATGCCGGCGAAGGCCATGATCAGGCCTATCCCCTTGGCAGGGGTTAGCCGGTCGTCCCGGAGCAGGAAGTGGGCCCCCAAGGCGACCCAGAAGGGGTGGGTGTAAAGAAAGATGATCGCGCGGGAGGCTGTGGTGAAGGCAATGCCCCAGTATAAAAAGAGAAAATCCAGCCCGAACAGGCATCCGATGGCAACCCCATGAACCCTCTCTCCCGGTGGGAAACCGACTGCCTGACCCTTGCCTCTACAGTAAAGCCACACAAGCCCGGCTGCCAGGGCCGACCTGGCCGCTGCAGCCAGCAGAGGCGGGATGCCCTGGTTGCTTATTTTGATGCTGACCGCGTTGCCGCCCCACAAGAGGCAGACCATAACGAGCATTAGTCCGGCGGCAAAGGATACGGTCCCGGGTGTCTCGGCATCAGCCATCTTCATCGTACAGTTGTCCCCCCAAGTGAGGCAGGGAGTTTGACCCTTTCTGAACTGGCCTTGCTATAAGGGGCTTGATTACGCTTCGTTTTGTGGTCAATGAGTGTGCCGCCTTTTGTCCGTTCCGGTCACCTCATCAAGATAATGCGAGGCCCAACGATGTAGGGTCTCGTGGTTGTGGACCAGGCCCATCACCTTTCTGAGACAGCCCGCTGCCCCTTCTCGGTTCCCAAAGCCTTCCCATAGTATCCGAGCCTTGAGGTACAGGGCATCAGGGAAATCGGGTGCTTTATCAAGCACGCCATTTATTATTCTGAGGGCCTCTTGAAATCGACCTTTTCTTTTGCTGTATCTGGCCTTCTCCAGGTCGGCGGCAAGGATTTGGCGAGGATCGACCGGTCTTGTACTCCAGCCGGAAAGCATTCCTCCAATGCTGGAACCTGCCTTTTCTATCGCGCAGAGGCAAAGTATGGACAAGGGTATGACACCGAGTAAAGAGAAGAGCAGAGCGTGCGTGAAAGTGAATATTGCTCCACCAGTCCAACCACATAGAAGCATCAACGCCCCCTCCATTACCCCAAAAATCATTAGAAAACGAACGATCCGCGGTTCGGCTATTCCTTCTTTTATTTTGATTATGACCTGATTCATGCCTTCTCTCCGGAGAGAACCCCAGCAAAAACCTTCTGTGAGCCCTCTTCTTGACTTGATTTAGGGGCCCATAAAGGCCTAATTCGTGCTTGGGGCTTCCTTGAGCTTAAACTCCATCTGAGGTGGGTCGATATAAACTAAGTTGATTCTATCGTTGGGCAGACCAATGTGATCGCGGGTGATCCGAAAGACCCTGTTGCCAAAACGGGCCATGGAGAGGTCGATTTCTGCGTCCACGTTCCTCTTGTTTAAGGTACCCACGTCCTTTCGGAGCCCTCGAACAGTGATCTGCACCTCTGGATTCACGGGGTCCAAGATTTCCATTTTTTCAGGGACGTTTTTTACCTTCAGAGGAACCTTTAATTTCACCTCAAAGTTTTGCTGTCCTGCAAGCAACAGCCAGAGAAAGCATACCAGACCCAAGGCCCCTATCTTCAGGGGCCATCGGCGAACTACAAGGGCACGGACCGTTTCCCCCCATGTTACGCCTGTAGGCCTGGGCGGAGTAATAGCTTCCTGTACCAGTTTACAGAGCTGTTCAGGACTCGCCACATGAGTCATTTGCCCGCCGCGGGCCAGAGATATCTCCCCACGTTCCTCCGAGACGACCACTATCCAAGCATCACAGCGTTCGGAAAGACCTAAGCCCGCCCTGTGTCTGGTACTCCAGTCCTTTGGGAGTTTCTCAGCGGAACTCAGGGGGAGATAGCAGGCCACCTTGGCGACTCTCCCCTTCCGGATGAGTAAGGCCCCATCATGCAATGGTGACTCCTTTTGGAAGACACTCATCAAGAGTTCGGGGCTTGCCTCCCCTTCTAACGGGACGCCTCCGGTAACCAACTCTTCAACCCAGTCCGTACGCTCAATTATTATTAGCGCACCTATCTTCCGAGTGGCCAGCGAAAAGACCCCTGTAGCAAAGTTTGATATCCAATCCGTTGATTTTGGGAACGTGCGCAGTCCAATCATTTGAAGAGGGTTGACCCTTTCAAGCACCTGGCGGATCTCCGTTTGAAAGAGGATGATTATAAGTACGATTAAGACCTGCCAGAGTATCTGAAATACCCAGGTGGTAAGAAAGAGTCCCCAGAATCGAGCAACGGTAAAGACGATCCCCAAAACCAGCAGACCCACCAAGGCCTTGAAGGCCTTCGTCCCCCAAAACCAGAGATAAAGATAGTACACTACCACTGCGAGAAATAGGATATCTATCACATCCTGGAATCGCAGGTTGGATATAATTGCGAAAAAGTGCATAACGGTCCTCCTAAGACGTCAGGAAAGCAGGTTCTCTATCAATGCCTCAATGTCTTTTTACAACTGTCACAGGGGTTCTGTCCAGAAAAAGGGGCAAAAAAATCTACTTTGGTGAACCCATATCGCGCTACGATAATCTGATCCTCTTTGATTCAGTATTTTGTTACATAAAGCAAAACCCCAGTCTCAAGAATTCCGGGACTGGGGTGGTGAGGAGCTAAGTCTGGGGATGTCTCAGGGCACAGTAACGCTGGTGCCGGCCATATTGAAGAAGAACTCGTCGCCAAACTCCGCGGCCATCATCGCTCCTGCCCTCAATCCCGTGCAGTGGGATACGCCCACTTTCTTCACATCAAGGTCTTTCAGGGCAGCAATGGTTTTCTTGATCCTCTCTTCAGAGGCATCTACCAGGTGGCAGCCTCCAACAACCGTGTGTATTTGCTTGACGCCAGTCAGTTTCTGAGCATGGTACAGGGTGTTAATGAGGCACCGGTGAGCGCAGCCGAGAATGACTGCCAGGCCCACATCGGTCTTGACGATGAGCGCCCGATCATCGGGGAATTTGTCCACCTGATACCCATCGTCAACCTTGGCCAGGAGATAGTCTTCTCCCACCTTCTCAAAATCAGTGACGATTGGCACCTCGCCAGTGGTCATCATATTCTCTGTCAGTTTGATCGGTTCTTGGGTCAGGGTAAATCTGGCCCCCAGGCTTTCCAGCTCTGGTCGTGTATAGGGGATGCCGATGTACCTGCGCTTCTTTCCTCCCCTGACGCTGAATTTCTCTGCCCAAAGGTCTGGAGCGGCGATTACTTCTATCTCTTTGCCTGTTTTGAGCAGTACCTGGCGGAGACCTCCAGTGTGATCAAAATGGGAATGCGAGAGGACTATCTTATCAATTTTGGTGAGATCCACACCCAGCAACTCAGCGTTGCTGATGATGCCGTTGCCAGCCCCGGTGTCCAGGAGGACGGTCATCCCATCTCCTTTAACCAGAGCGCTGAATCCCCATTCCCCGATAATCCCGGGCATGCCCGCGGTGTTCTCAGCCAGGGTCTTGATTTGACACTGCATGGGTTCCTCCTTCAGTTTTGCGAATTACTTGCCTGATAATGCCAGCCATCAACGTGACGCTACCTGGTTTATAATAGAGTCGCTTTTTTTTGTCAAGGGAGCATAGAGAACAGAGGGTCGTGTGGTGATGCAATGCTCCTGTATTGGCTCATCGCTCAACCACCAGTAGACCTTATGGCCATGTATGAAGGCCTCGATCTGGTCCTTTATGCGCGGATCAAAGAGGCGAGCAGGGCTAGCCTCGACCTTTGCCTTTTTCTCTGCCCCTGCTTTGCCTTTGCCCCTGGTCTGAACCCCCTGGCTTTACTTTGGTCTCTAACTCTGCCTTAAAGGCCTGAACCTGACTGTCGACTATCCGGCGAAGTCTTGTAGAAAGGTACGACCATACGCTCAGGATAATTCGTGTGCCTGCTTCAACGGCAGCTTCTGTCTTATCCTTGGCTTCGGCCTTATTTTGCTCTGCTTCACTCCCAGCTCCTGCCTGTGAGGCTCTTTCTTGGTGTGGCTCCACCCTTTGCTGTGAGGATAAGAAGGATTTCACCGTCTCGTACGCCAGGTTCGCTTCCTTCAATTTCTCCTCGGCCTTGTGTCTTAGTCGAGGATTGTGAGAGAAACGATCTGGATGCCACACATTGACTATGTCTTTGTAGGCCTGTTTCGCCTCATCTGGTGAGGCATCATGGTCAAGCTCAAGTATTTCAAAGCATCGCCTAATATCCATTGTAGTCTTCCCTGGTGTATCCTTCCAGTACTCGATTACTCCAATGTCTAAGTTTGGTTACTTACCTTGGGGAGAGCCTTGAAGACCTTATGCATGTGAATGTTACATCCATGCTTCCCTATTTATTATATTGCCCTGCTTATGTATATCAATAAAAAATCAGAATGTAAAATATGCCCTTGGTAGGTTGACTCGTAAATTCGGTGAGGTATTTTTGGCGCTAAGCAGCAGGTGGATCAACCTGGTAATTATGGTGTGGGGGCCCGGGGGATGTTTTTTTTCCTGGATGCCCCACACAAAGCTCCGTCCAGCGGACCGGCTCAAAATGGTTTACCTCCACTCCGTTCTTGTTAGTCATTGACTCGCTGCTGTAAACCATTTTGGGCCGGCCCCTCCTATGCAAGATTTGGGGGGCATCCAGGAAAAAAAACATCCCCCGGGCCCTTTCCAATGAGTAATTAAATACCTCACTGTAATTAAGGATAGCAGTGGGCCTTAGGTTCCGGCTCTTAGCCTAGCTGCATTTCTGGGAGCCGCAATCCAGACCGCTATACAGGCTACGGCAATGCACACCATACACAGAACAAAGGCAGCCCTGTAGGTGCCTGAGATGTCGTATAGGTAGCCACCGAGCCAGGGGCCAAGGACACCACCTAATCCCTGGCCAGTAAGTAGCAGGCCTGCTATTGCGCCAAAGTGTCTGCCATGGAAGATGTCAGCGGTACCAGCAACGGTTGTGGGTGCATGAAGTCCAGCCGCGTAACCAAAGCAGGTGGCATAGAGATACAAGCGCCAGGGTTGAGAGCTATCTCTCACCGAAACCAGGGCGAGCAGGCCAACAATGGCCAGTATGGCTACAAGGGTAATAGTTTTCTCTCGGCCCATCCAATCAGATATGGATGCGGAGAGTTGACCCGCGACCATGAAGAGGCCAAAGAGTGCGAAGACAGAGGCACTGAACATACTGCTGTATCCTGCGTCCTCGGCAAATTTGACCTGATGGGCCAATACCAGATAGGTCCCTATACCCCAGTAAAGAAACACAGAAAATACCATGAGCCACAGTTGATAGGTTCCCATGGCATAGCCCAGAGTCCAGTCGCGAGACAAGTGATCCTTGACGGCTGCCACCTCTGGTGCTGAACTTTTGGTATCTGACAGTTCCACAGCTCCGTATGCCCTCAGGCCTCTATCCTCAGGGCGGTAATGGAAAAGCAGATACAGGGGAAAGAGCAACGCGGCCAGGGTCCCGGCCAGGACAAAATAGGCGTAACGCCATCCCACCTGAGAGATGCTGAATTCAGCGAACAGAGTGTAGGCGAAACTAAGCCCGCCCCCCATCTGGCCCAGCCCTAATACTAGCCCGCGCCTCTTGGCGAACCAGTTCGCCAACGCTGGACCCAGGAGAGGCCAGCCGCTCAACGCGGTTCCCACAGGCGCCAGAATGCCGAAGAGAAGGTAGAAATGCCAAAGCTTGTGGGCAAAGGCACAACCTGCAGTAGCGAGACAAAGAATAGTTAGGCCTATCGGCATGACTTTCCTCGGCTTCCAGCGGTCACCAAGGCTCCCGGCTACAGGTGCCACAAAGCCATAGATGAGGATATTCAAGGAAAGCATCATGGCGGTGCTACCGCGGGCCCACCCAAACTCATCAAGAATAGGGGGAAAGAAGACGGAGAATGAGTGTCTGATACCGTAGATGAGGGTCATGCTCACAAGATTGATGCCAACAATGACCCAGCCATAAAAAAAGTGTGGACCCCTGATCATTCTCAAGCCTTTCTTCTGGGTTCTGGCCAATGCGAGGATGCCCTGGCCGATGTCGAAAACTGATGCTACTTTACACGCCTGTTTTTGTAAAGGATTTCTGACGGGGGCATTACCGGCCCGTTAAAGAAAAGGGCATACAGGCAGGCAATAGGGCTGGTGCATACAGATATGGTCAGATCAAAAAGACGGTTTGCCTTTTTTGAGATTCCTGTCTCATGACGATGAGGTAGGATTAATTAGAACTTTTATATATTTTTCAGGCTCTTTTTCCAGAAGTTCAAGCCCTTCGGTAAATCGCTCCAATGGCAGGATCTTGCTGATCATTGGCTTAACGTGAACTTGCTTTGTGTTGAGCAGTTGAATGGCCTCTGGGAAGTCATCCATGAAATAAGTTCTCGACCCGATTACCTTCAATTCTTTGGCAAAGGCATTGCGATAAGGGATGCCCAGGCCTTCAGTGTGGGGCAGGGCGATCAGCATAAGATGACCATCTGGACAAAGGATTTCCTGCCCGTCAGCGAGAGTCTTTTCGTTTCCCACTACATCGAAGACCACGTCTGCCATTCCCATACTCCCCTTGACAAAAGTGACGAGATCTTCCTCCTGAGGGTTGCAGATCAGTTTGAAACCAATCTCTCTGGCGAGCGCCCTCCTTTCATCCAGGGGCTCGGATACAGTCACCTGGGATGCACCATAAACTCGGGCGACTTGAGCAATGAGAAGTCCGATGGTGCCACCCCCGATGACCAAAACTTTCATTCCCTTGCGAAGATCTGCCCGGTGATTTGCATGGACAGCCACCGCAGTAGGCTCCACCATAGCGCCGAGTTCATCTCCCATTTGTGTGGGTAAGGAAAAAACCCTCTTATAATGAGCCACAACCCTCTCAGCAAAACAGCCCCCGGGCAAGCGAACACCGATGAACTTGAATTCAGCACAGTGAGGTATGTGCCCAGCCTTACAGGCATCACATTTGCCGCATCCCTCTGCCGGAAACACGGTTACCCTATCGCCTTTCCTTAAGTGAGATTTTGCTGGAGCAGATAATATCTCTCCCATGTATTCGTGCCCTGGGATGATGGGATAGGTCGCGAAAGGGTTATTTCCCCGAAGAAGATGTATATCTGTGCCACATATTCCGGTCATACGCACTTGAATTTCCACCTCCTCGGGAGTTGGGACAGGGTTTTCAATCTCTTGTAGAGAAAAATCATTCGGACCATTGAGAACGATCGCTTTCACGTGATCCCCCCTTCATAAAGGATAAGGTGTCAAAAGGTCTGCCAAGGCGGAATCGCCCTGAGGAAATTGGCATTGCCGGACAGATTGGTGAACTGCGCGCATTTGCCTTAAGAAACGGTTGTGCCTCAACCCATAGTGGAGATTTGAGCCCATTCCTTCTGACCCGACACCATAATCAGGGCATCATCGCTCCCATAGTAGTTTGGAATTCTTCTCACTGTTTTCCAACCCAGTCTCTTGTAAAACGCTATTGCTGCGCTGTTCTTTGATCGAACCTCGAGCCATAATCTTTTCTTAGCACATTTTGAGGCGTGCATAAACAACATCTTCCCAAAACCCTTTCTCCTGTACGGGGGTTTCACCGCAGTGGAATGGATATGGCCGCTCATATCAAAGATTATGTATCCCGCAATATCTTTACCGGTATCTACAACAATGAAATTATCCGGGAGACCCTTTGCATAGTTGAGAAATGTTGCTTTTGGGTAAGCTGTCTTTGGAAATGCCTGTTTCTCGATCTCAAGTATTTTATCGATATCTTCTATCTTGAATCTTCTGATCCTGACAGAGACTTTTTCAGCCATTTATTGAAATTGATCTTGAATTGATAAGGATTGCCTTTTTTGCTTATAGCAAGCCTGTCGAGGTGTCCTGCCAAAGCATGGAGGAAGCGTATCTTGCCAGCAGATGGATCAGCCGGGATGCCTATGCAGATTTTTCGGTCTTCAGGGAGTCTTCGAGTATAACTAATTTAGCCAAAAGGCCTGCCAACTGGGTTTGACTCGGGGTAACGGGCTGCATCCTCTTGATCAACTGGTTCTCGGGACACCTCCTTTTCACCTCATCCAGGAGCTTGTTGAAGGCATTGGCAGCCTCCTGACCGATCACCTCCACAGGATGTTTTTCGGCCTTGGCCTTGTAAGCTTGATGTATTGACCCTATCGATTTGATTAAATCTGATATGGGCATATTCCTCCCCCTTTTTTCCATGTACCAGGGTAGCTATTCGGGTACTAGAATAGCATGCTTCTCGATCATAAAACCTCATTTTCGGTGACTTTAGTATAGGATAGCGGCGCTGAGGTGTCAAAGGAAAAGGTTTCTCGTTGTGCATCGCTCTAGTCCCCGCGGTTCTTTGCTGGCCCGCTTCATTCCATTCTCCCTGAATCTATTCTGCTTTTCACCCTGACCCAAGAAGGCGTGATGAGAAAACTTTCTTCCATATTCTCAATCATCCTGACAAATTTATTCATGGGCACCGAGAAGGTGAGGACGCCTTCTGGGACGTACGGCCGCGCCGACACGTCAAACATCCCGAGAACACCCCTCGGATGGTCAGAGCCTTTTTCGAGATACGGATACTGCACAATAGAGCCACAGCCGGCGGAAAAGGGCGCGAAGACTCCGTTCGGCTCGACCTCATCAAAGTTTGCGAGAGTAAAAAGACCGGAAAGAACATCGGGACGTGCGAAGAAGATAACCACGTCGGGATCATCCGCCTTCTCAAGGGTATCCCACCTCTTGAAAACTATGAACCTGGTTGGTGCCCTAAACTGCGGCGACCTTTTTATCGCCTCTTTAACCAATTCGGGTGATTTTTTATAGCGCTCTCCTTCAAGTTTTCCGGGAATACCGTAGGAGAGAAAGTATTCGAAGTTCGGCATAATCTCTTCGGCAAACCCGAGATGTTTTTTTCCTCCACCGCAGCCTATTGACTGGGCGTCAAAGCAGAGGGCTCTTCCTCTGCGCACATTTGACAATTCATCGATTACACACCTATGCCCTGAGGGAGGCTTTACCAGTTCGGCGCATCCCTGTCTATCGGTGTAATAAAACGCAATGGGTAGCTCCGCCCCATCAAAATATTTTCCCCAGAGCCCGACACATGCTTCTTTTATCTTCATATCCATAGGGTTTCCTCCTTTGCCTCTGTCGTTGAGACGAATGGATAAAGTACGTGAGGCCTCGCTGATAGAAGCGCATGACCTTATGCGGATAATCGTAGTTGGGATTGTATGCGCCGTTGTAAGCGAGCAGTGCCATGTACCTGTTGCCGTGGTACTGAAGATGCAGGTTGTGGAGGTAGTGGGCGGCGAAATAGATCTGGGTCTTTGGGTAAGCCCTTAGGTCCGCAGGAAGCCTCTCCGGGGTGTGGGGGACCTTCTGTTTTTTCATGTCCTGATAGATAGTGCGGGCGGTGGATCTGAGAATTTGGAAGATCCCCTGGGCCGGATCTGGACGTTTATGCTGCACACGGTCAAGATCGCCAAACATGTTGCAAAAGTAGGTTTCGAAATTTCCCACCGCAAAGAGAAGAAAGGGATCCAGGCCATAGTAGTTGGTCGCCTCATAGATCAACCGCGTGTACATTCGCGCCTGCTGATCTGCCAGGGGCCGCCCTTTGGGATTGTAATGGCCGTGCTGATACTGCTTCTGCATATAGGGAGCCATGATAGTGGTGAACTGCTCCTTGGGAGGAAGGGGTGAAATCTCCGAGGGATGTGGGCGAGGAAGATCCCAGAAATTCTCCACCAGAAAGGCGTCGGCAAACTCCGGGTACGCCGCAATAAAGGCGGAGTTTCCCTGGTGGTCAACATTTACATCCACGATAAAGCGGGTACATAAGTCCATATGGAGGGAGTACCAGAAGAGGCCATGCTCCTTGAGGCGAAGCACCAGCCGGGCGGCGTTTGCTCGGTGAGCGTAGCAGCCGCACTGAATGTCATAGACAGGCCCTGCCCCAGGATTCTCGGCAAAGGTGGGTACCGGGAAGAGGATGAGCAATGCGAGAACCATGACCCATAGTTTTGAGATCATTTTCCCAGCCCTGTGCTGATGTGTGCCTCTCTCTAAAGTCAAGAGATACCTATGCTGGAGTCGAGACTCCTGACCCCCAAATTCAGGTATAGTACCTATCTTTAGTCTCTGGTTGTCTCGGTAAGTTTGTACCTTATCCGTAACACCGCTTTGTCAAAGCTCGCTGACACTATTCGAAACGTGCCAATTTCTTTTGTTGATGTGACATGAGGTCCAACGCAGGGGCAGGCGTCATAATCTCCGATCTTGACAATTCTGATAGCATCACCTGCATCCTGTGGCAAACGTTCCAGATTGTAATGTTTCCGGGACTCGTCTCGGGTTATATACTCTTCCGCGACCAGCATATCAGCGTGGATAACATTGTTCACCTGGTTTTCGATTTGCCTGATTTCTCGTTCACTTAAGGCACGATCAAATCTATAATCACATTTCGATTTCTTCTTTTCGATATGGGAACTAACACAGCGATTGCACTGAAACATCCTGACCATTGTCTGGTTCAGAATATGCTCTGCCGAGTGCATCCGAGGGTCAATTTCCTTTTTCATAGTATAATACTTTTTCACTCCCGTGGAAAGGGGGTCAGCGCTTCATTTTGAAAGGGCTCCCCTAGCCGTGCATTTTATCACTACACCAAGGCATTTGGAAAAGGAAACCCTATCCCTTGTCTGTGATGCGGATATCCTGAGCGCTGTTTCAGCAATTCATTCGCGCTATGCGAGGAGGTGGTTTTTTCAAGAATAAAGATTTGACCATCCCATGACCCCATGATCCACATGAGTGAGGATTCATGATGCAAGGCCCTGGAGATACTATCCCACAACACGATAGTAGATACCGGAGACAGCTGCCCACACCAGTATCATTACGGTCAAAAGCACACAGATACCCGCGAGGGTTTTATGAAAGAGCCTCTCCCTTTTTCTCTCCTGATATCCCAACAGGAGCCCAAGAACGATACCTGCACCAATCCCCCCTCCGTGGCCCCAGTTGTTGACCCCTGGCATCAAGAAACCAAAGACAAGGATTCCCAAGGCCCACCCGGCAATCTGTCTATACACGGCCTGTCCATAAGCTCCTCCCCGGCTTTTACCATAATACAGGGTGGCACCAATCAGGCCGCATACCGCAGCAGAGGCACCGATGGTGAGGATTACGCCGGCCAGGTAAGAGACAAAAAAGCCAATTACGCCACTCAGGGTGTAGAGGATAACCATTCTATTAACCCCGTATTCCCGAAGGACAAGGGGGGCTATCTGTCTCAAGGCAAGCATATTGAACAGGATGTGGAAAATCCCCCCATGAAGGTAATTGGCAGACACGAGACTCCACCACCGATGCAAATGGTCAATGGGAATGGTTCCGGTGGCCCCCAAAAGCACAAGGCTCTTATTTGAAGGAGAGAGGAGAGAGAATGGATTTAATGAAAAACTGGATGACCAGGGATTAAGGAGTAAACAGAGCACATACATGCCCAGGTTCACATAGATTATAGTCCTGATCAGTTGGTCAGTACCAAGGAATGCCCGTGTCCATACATTATTTTTCCACCATGATCCAGGACGAGATATACCGCAGTGGGGACAACGAGGCTCATCTGCGCTGATCAGTTTCCTGCAGTTGGGGCAAAGGATTGAGTTCTTGCGGTGACTCAGCATCATTTAACCTGTGAGGAGAGAACAGAAGTTTTGCCCCATAATAATACCATTGCATTTCACCCGTGTAAAGGGATACTCTCGAATAGCGAGAAGGGGTCTCTCCATGTGGGGATTCAAGGTTATCCGGTTGCTCAAGAGAAATCCCCAGGTCCTCTGCACCGAGCCATACCTGTCCATTATTAGTCGGCCTATGATGAGGCCATTAACCGTACAGGTAACATGTGCATTCTGGGATGACGATATCAGGTTGTTTTATGAGCCAAATGCTCCAAGCGTGCCCAGCCGTTTGCATGCCCTCAAGTTTCTGGCTGAAAGCGGTATTGATGTTGAATTGAGAATTGAGCCCCTTTTCCCATCATCCAGGGTTCCAGAAACAATACGGATACACAAACCTCTATCCCACCATTCCATTCCTGAGGCCCAATCCCGGGATGATATAGGTAACCTGGTGCGCTTCGCAAAAAAATCGAAGGTAAGAGCTGTTATCGCCAAGCCACTAAAGGTTCCTTTCTCTAAGAATGCCCAGCGGTGCAAAAAGTGGTTCGCCACTATTTACAGGGATGCATATCCGGATAAAAAAAGAAGGGCGTCAGGAGGAAGCTGGAGGTTACCTGATAATTATCAGAGGGCCCTGGTTTCAACGGTATCTGATTTCTGTGCCAGAGAGGGGATCAAGTTTAAGCATTGCATGTATGATATTCTGATCTTCTTGCGTCTCGAAAGGGAAGGGGAGGGGATGCTTATACGGACGAAGCTCCGGTTTGAGCAATCTCTATGAACCGCAATGCGTCGTCTTTCATCCAATTGTTATTAAAGAGCAGATAGGTCGGTTTCTTATCAATCCATTTTTTCAGCCTCTGCAGGTCAACGTCGGTATAGCGGTAGGCATAGCCATTAATCCCGTGGAGGCGGAAGTACTGAAAGGCTCCATATTGTGACTTGTTCTTGAAAGGATCAACGCAGTGGGCTAACTGCAACTCTTCGCAAACCTGAAGGACCAACTCTTCAGGCCATATGCCGCGTGGTTCCCAGGCAAACCGAAAACCTACCCGATCGATCCGGCCGAAAAATTCTCTCATATTGATTACATTCTGCTCGGTCGGCCGGAAGCTCGCTGGGCACTGGAACACGACGATCGAAGCACCCAGCGTCCGGGCAAAGGTCGCTGTGCGGTTCCAGGCTTCCATTACCTCTGAGGTCGCCCGGAAGCGCCCGTAACGATCAAACTCCACGGGCTCGATTGTGCTTCTCAATCGGCGGTAGGTTGGGCTCGATGGTTCATGGGTGATCAACTGCCAGGCCTTCATGGTGAACTCAAAATCCTGTGGTGCGGTGCCACGCCACCTCTCAGCAGTCTGAAGTCGAGGGATCTGGTAGAAGGTGTTCTGAATCTCTATCAGGTTGAAGAGCTTGAAATAGTCCTTTTGTGAGACAACAAAACCACAGCATCCAACCTTGATTTCACTTTGTGCTCCCATGGCGGAGTGTGTTTACTCGAATTGTTGTGGAATATGGAGATCTGAGCCAGACCTGCCCCTTCCTTTCATATCCTTCATTGTGCCGTTTAGGTCATGGCACACAGTAAGTGACAAATTCATGCCAACTTGATCCTGTTATCGCGGGCATGCTTTTACAAGGCACCCGGGATTTGGCTGTGGTAAACAAAACAAGATACAGATTTTCTATGCACAGCGCACAGGGGGGAATTTTATGAATCCAGTTCTAGCTCTTTTTGGAGGTTATGGCCTGAAAGGGGGAAATTTGCTGCTTCACATTACTGCTCTTGCATTTTGGGCACTGGAATTTTTTCTTCTCATATTCCGACACTGTTATAGTGAGGGTAAATGATTTATTGCACTTTTCACAGATGAACTCATACACGGGCATGGTAAACCTCCCTCTAGACATGAGGTTCTTAAAGGCACAAATACAAAACTATGGTAAATTTTTCCCGTAATGTTGTCAAACAGTTTCCATATACTACATGGCCAATTCGAAGGCTTCAAACACCGGCCCCCAATTTCTCCTTAATCGTTGAACCTCCCATCGAGAGGCCCGAAAAGTCCGATCGCATTCCGTGAGGTACGCTCTGCAACCTTTTTAAGGGACATACCTTTGAGTTTTGCTACTTCTCTCAAGGTGATTCGAACATCAGAAGGCCTTGACACATGCCCCTGGTAGCTGACCGGGCAATCGGTTTCAAGGAGAATCCTTTCAAGGGGGGCTTCCTTGACCGCTTCCTGATGCGGTGGACTGTACGCGAGGGCAGGGGTTGCAGATATATAATGACCCGAATCAATAATTTTCCAGAGCAGATCCAGCGGGCCCGCATACCAGTGGAAGACCGCTTTTTTGACCTCCATATCCGAGATCATGGAAAAAACCCTCTGGTAAGAGTATCGACAGTGGAGGATCAGTGGCTTGTGGTATCGGACAGAGAGTTTCACCACTTCCTGGAAGACATCTCTCTGGAGTTCTTTTTTTACCCTTGCCTTATAATCTAATCCCACTTCCCCGATGGCAACACAACGTTCGATATTGTCTTCAATAAAGGCGAGATTCTCTCTGATTTTTTCTTCTTTGATTTCCCAGGGATGGTAACCGATTGCGGGGAAAACAAATTTTGGATTTTCTTCAGCGATTTCGAGGATTCGTCGGTTAGATTCGAGACACATCCCCACACCGATAATGGCCCATATCCCGTGGCGCCTTGCCTCTTCGAGATCCTTTTCCAGTTCTTCCAATTCATTGAGATGGGCATGCCCATCAATAAGGGGAAGGTTCCGGTTCATTTTTTAAGATAGACATCTCCAGTATTCACTTTCCCTAAAAATTAGGTTGTAGAAACAATATAAAAAATGTGAGCTAAAAAATCAATTTTTGTCACATTTTGTCAGACTCGGCTTCAAGAGATAAGCCCCTAAGGTTTTATGGCTTTAGGGGCTTTTTCTTGACATATCATGCAATTGTGGTAAAAGGGAAAGAAGACCACGAAATTACTTTAAGTAAGGGTGCCATGAGCATGAATACTTAAACCCCGTTTCTCATAAGGAGAGGTGGGGTTTTGTGTTTATGGAGATAATTCAATGGAAAACCCGGTTGATGTTTTGACTAGAGTATGTAGTGTATACTTTAAAGCACGTCAGGACATAACAAAACCCAGAGAGAGAACCCTTATGGGGCTGTTAAAGGCTCATGCACTTTGACATAAATAGAAGTGTGTAGGGGCCTTTCTACTTTTAGGGAGGATGCTTTAATGGCCAGAAAACCAACCTATAGGGAACTGGAACAAAGGCTGAAGGAGTTAGAGAGAGAAGCTCTTGAACGCAGGCGGGCGGAGGAGGCGTCGCGGGAGAGCGAGGAGGGAGACAGAGAGCCGGCTGATCTATTACCCCAAAGAATCTTTGAAGAATCTATTGGCTTGAGAGGATTTGTCATAGACCTCTACGACCGAAAGCGAGTAAAAAAACTGTATTTGTTTGTAACACTCTTCTTGGCCCTCTCTCTTTTCTATCTCTTATTGCTATTTCTTTTCCCAGGCAGCACTTTGGCGCAGGGAGCCAACATTTTTCAGAGTGTTTGGGCCAATGTTATTGTCTTGGTGATCTCTTTTCTTTTTATCGCCTTTGGGTTGTCCGAGCTTATTGACTTAGTTTATAGAAGACTCCTTAGGATGCGATGGCACAGAATCAAACTCGGCGATATCCTGGTTTCCGAAGGTTACATAACAGAAGGAGAACTCAACCAGGCGTTGTCAGAACAGAGACTCAAACTTGGTGAGGTCTTGTTTCAATCAGGCCGTATAACTGGGCAACAATTAAACCAGGCGCTGGATCATCAAAAGAAGCTCTCTAGGAGGCTCGGTGAGATACTCAAGGAGTTGGGACACTCAACGGATAAAGACATTAACTGGGCCTTGGATAGAATGGACAGAAGGCTGGGAGAGATCCTGAGAGAAAGAAGGCTTGTCACAGATCATGAGTTACATCGGGTGTTGGCTTTGCAACGTTATGGGCCACGATAGAGAGAAAGAGGGTGGCGGGGTTAATAAGGCCACAGCTGGGTGCTCGAGATACGTTCGTGCAGAAAGTGCCTGAGGGCGCAGTATTTCGGTTAAAGACTCCATATGTTGCAAGTACGGATCTAAAATGATAAAAGGTTGGAATAGAGGTGTATATTTGAATAGCTGTGCAATTTCTGCACGGACGTCCCCTTTTACGCTCATGATATCTTCCCTGGGCTTGCATGGCGCTGGTTTTTTGAGTACAGTATCAAAGGATCTTGACCACGAGGATATACATGAACAAAGTCTTGGCTATGGTACTTGCCGGTGGAAAGGGGGAACGCCTTTACCCCTTGACCGAACACCGTGCCAAACCCGCCGTCCCCTTCGGCGGGATTTACCGCTTGATCGACTTCGTGCTCAGTAACCTAGTCAATTCCGGTATATTTCAGATCTATGTCATGACTCAGTACAAGGCCCAATCTTTGTTGGGACATTTACAACAGGGATGGGCGGAGACCAATCCGATGAGCGGCTCCTTTGTCCTGCCCGTCCCCGCTCAGATGCGCATAGGTGAGGGCTGGTA